>Ga0070735_10004366_pt1 | contig 11976 bp, 9 predicted proteins | sample Coa_R1_FD_66443 | JGI IMG/M metagenome (GOLD analysis project Ga0070735, IMG submission 66443) | Surface soil microbial communities from Centralia Pennsylvania, which are recovering from an underground coalmine fire - Coalmine... | ecosystem: Environmental > Terrestrial > Soil > Unclassified ... | reverse complement strand
CTTCTCCCGCTGCCTTCGTAACGTCCTCGCCACATCGGTGACACCTGACCATCCCCCCGGGTTCAGCCCGGGGGGATGGTCGCGTCGGAGCCGTAGTGATGATCGGCGCGACCACCGTTGCTTCACGGTCCCCTTCCCACACCGCCCGCGCTGGGCGCCACGAACTGATGTTCGTCCGCAGTCCTGCGACCAGGATGTGCGTACAATTGCCCCCCCATGCGCCGGTCGATGGTCGAGCGGTCTCTCCGCGATGTGCACGTTCGTCTCGTCCGCGCGCGCCAGGAATTGGCGGTCCTCGACGAGCAGCTGGCGGTCCTGAACGACGCCGCCGACGATGCCCGTATCCGGTCGTTGGTGTCCGAGACGCCCCTGGCGGGGTACGAGTACGCCGACGCCCAGCGCCACGCGGATGCGGCCACTCGGGCGCGGGCCTCCTTATCGGACTCCATCGGCGAGCTCGAGCGCCGGCAAGACGAACTGCTCGGCCAACTGGTCGTCGAGCCGAGATAACCCAGACCCCGAGTTGAACGAGGAGTCCCGGCATGGGTAAGCGCGTCGTCATCGCCGAGGACGAAGCGATCATCCGCCTCGACCTCAAAGAGATCCTGGAAGACGAGGGTTACGAGGTCGTGGGCGAGACCGGCCGCGGCGACGAAGCGGTGGAGCTCGTCGCCCAGGAGCTGCCCGACCTGGCCATCCTCGACATCAAGATGCCCGGGATCGACGGGATCGAAGCCGCCCGGCGCATCTCCGGCGACTGCAAGGTCGCCGTGCTCATTCTCACCGCCTTCAGCCAGCGGAACCTGATCGAAGAGGCTCGTGACGCGGGAGTGGCGGCCTATCTCGTGAAGCCGTTCCAGAGGAGCGAGTTGATCCCTGCCATCGAGGTGGCGATGGCTCGCTACGCGGAGTACCGGGCGATCGAGGAGGAGTCGTCGCGTCTTTCCCAAGAGGTCGCCACACTCGAGGACAAGCTCGAGACGCGTCAGCTCGTGGACCGGGCAAAGGGCGTCCTCATGGACCGGCACGGCATGGGGGAGGCCGAGGCGTTCTCGTTCATCCAGCGGACGGCGATGGACCGACGCGCCCGGATGAAAGAAGTGTCGAAGGAGATCGTCGAGGGGACCCTCGTTCCCTAGGTTCCCCTCCGATCGGAACGCCTGAACCGCAGGGGTGAAGGCCGAACCGGCCGCCGAAGGCGCGAGCCCCCACCCCTAGGATGCGGACGTGGCCGAACGCGGCGCGTTGTACGTCCTCGACGGGAACTCCCTCATCTTCCGGGCGTTCTTCGCGTTGCCCATCGACCTGGCGACGACCACCGGGCAGGTGACGAACGCCGTCCACGGCTTCACCTCGATGCTCGTGATGCTGCTGCGCGACAACGAGCCCAGCGGCGTGGCCGTGGCTTTCGACCGACCCGAGCCCACCTTCCGGGACGCGGTGGTGGCCGACTACAAGGGCAATCGCCCCGAGATGCCGGACCTTCTCGTCCCTCAGTTCGGCATGGTCCGCAGCGTCCTTTCGGCGATGGGCGTCGCGACCTTCGAGCTCGTCGGGTACGAAGCCGACGACATCCTCGCCACCATGGCGACGCGCGCTCGCGACCTCGGCCGTGATGTGGTCGTGGTGACGGGCGACCGCGACACCTTCCAGCTCGTCGAGGACCCGCACGTCAAGGTGATGTACACCCGCCGCGGCATGTCGGACACCGTCGTGTACGACGAGGCGGGCATCATCGAGCGCCACGGCGTACCACCGAAGGCGTACCCGATGCTGGCCGCGCTGCGCGGCGACACCTCGGACAACCTGCCCGGCGTGCCGGGGGTGGGTGAGAAGACAGCGGCCAAGCTCGTTGCCGCCTACGGCGACCTCGACGGCATCTTCGCCCACCTCGACGACCTCTCGCCCAAGTTGCGTCAGAACTTGGCGGACCACGAGGAGCAGGTCCGTCGCAACGCGGAGGTCATCACGCTGGTTCGCGATGTCCCGCTCGACGTCGCGTTCGACGAGCTGACGCCCGGCGACTGGGACGTCGAAGGCATGAAAACGGTCTTCGGTGAGCTCGAACTGCGCTCGGTATGGCAGCGGCTGGCGCCGATCGTGGGCTCCGGCATGGAGGAGGAGCTGCCCCGCGCCGCCGGTGCTGGCGCGCCGCCCGCGCTGGACATCGCCGCCGTCACCCCCGCACCTGTGGGTGACGCTGCCGAAGCTCGCGCCGTGCTCGCCGCGCTCGGCGAGGGCGGCCACCCGGTCGCGTTGGCACCGGTATGGGCGGGCGTCGCCGGTCGCTCGCCGTTGGCGGGAATGGCGGCGTTGGCCGTGACCGAAGCCGACGACGGCGAGCAGTCCGGTCAGCCGGCCGAGGGTCCGACGACGGCGTCGGCGGTGCCATCGCCGATCTGGCTCGACGAGGCGCTCATGGGATCGCAGGACGTGCTCGCCGCCCTCGGCGAGCTGGCGGGCTCCGAGGGGCCGGGCGTGGTGGCGCACGGCGTCAAGGAGCTCATGCGGACGCTCGCTCCCGCGGGCGTCGACATCACCGGCCTCGTCATGGACACCGCGGTGGCGGCGTACCTCCTCGACCCGTCGTCCGGTCGCTACCGCCTCGAGGAGGTGGCGGAGCAACAACTCAGCCTGGCGCTCGACGACACCGCCGCCGCGGCGTCGGCCGGCCAGCTGGCGCTGGACCCCGGCGCCAACGACGAGCTCCCCACCTACGCCGCTCGGTGCGCGGTGGCGCTCTCGCTGCTGCTCGCGCCACTCCGTCGTGCGCTCGCCCAGGCCGGGCTCGAGAAGTTGCACGACGAGGTCGAGCTTCCGCTCGTCCGCGTGCTCGCCCGCATGGAGGTGACCGGCATCCGGGTCGACGCCCACGTGCTGCGCCGGATCGCCGACGAGCTCCGGGCGGAGTGCCAGCACCTCGAAAAGGAGATCCACGATCTGGCGGGCGAGCCCTTCAACGTGAACTCGACGCCGCAGCTGCGGACGGTGCTCTACGACCGGCTCGGCTTGACCCCGGGCCGCAAGACGAAGACGGGGTTCTCGACCGACGCCGCCACTCTGGAGAAGCTGCGCGGCCAGCACCCCATCGTCGACACGCTGTTGCGTTACCGGGAGGTGGAGAAGCTCCGCTCGACGTACGGCGAAAGCCTGCTCGCCGAGGTCGGGCCCGACGGTCGCATCCACGCCACGTTCCACCAGACCGTGGCGCGCACCGGCCGGCTGTCCTCCGACCGCCCCAACCTCCACAACATCCCCGTGCGCAGCGAGGAAGGCCGGCAGATGCGCAAGGCCTTCATTCCCGCCGACGGATGCCTGCTCCTCGTGGCCGACTACGACCAGATCGAGCTGCGGGTCATCGCGCACGTGTCCAAGGATCCGGGCCTCGTCACCGCGTTCGCAGAGGCACGCGACATCCACCGCACGACGGCGGCCCGCGTCTTCGGAGTGGCCCCCGTGGACGTCACGGTCGCCCAGCGCAGCCGGGCGAAGATGGTCTCGTACGGACTGGCCTACGGCATGGAGGCGCACGGCCTCGCCCAGCGGCTGTCGATCGAGCCCCCCGAAGCCCAGGAGATCCTCGCCGCGTACTTCGCGGCGTTCCCGGCGGTTCGGGCCTTCATGGACCGCACCGTCGTCGAGGCACGCTCCCGGGGTTACACCGAGACGCTGTTCGGCCGGCGTCGTCCCCTGCCGGATCTCCACTCGCCCAACCGGACGCTGCGCATGGCCGCCGAACGCCAGGCGATGAACGCCGGCATCCAGGGGCTGGCAGCGGACCTGTTCAAAGTGGCGTTGGTGCGCCTCGATCACGCCCTCGAAGAGCGTCGCCTGGCCTCGAGGCTGGTGCTCCAGGTGCACGACGAGGTGCTCGTCGAAGTGCCCGAAGCAGAGCGCGACACGGTGGGCGCCCTCGTCCCCGACGTCATGGCCGGCGTCGCCGCGGCCGCCGATCTCGTGGTCCCGCTCGAAGTCTCCGCGTCGTGGGGCACCTCGTGGGCTGACGCCAAGGGCTGACCTCGGCGGGCGGACCTCGACGGACTGACCTCGACAGCGGCTGACGCCACACGCATGTCGGCAGTCGGCGGGCGTCGACGTGGGGTGGCCCCCACCGAGCGACTCTCCGGGCTGAGCGGGGCCTTTGGCTGGTAGGCTCGCCGTTTGGTCGCCCGAACGGTGACCGTCCCCCGCACTCTCGATGCGTGGGGCGACCATGTCCTGCAAAGTCCCGAAAGCGAGTTCGCAACCCTCTATGTCAGATACGGCCGCCGGCACCGCCGGCGCAACTGAACCCGTGGCAGCCCCCGCCACCAGCGAAGTACCCGGCGCCACAGCGCTGCTCTCGGGTGCCCCGATGGGCACTTTCGACGACAAAGGGACCTACGTACCCCGCGCGATCGTCGAGGACGACCTCGGAGGCGACTCCCTCGAAAAGGCGATCGACGCCACCATCGTCGAATTCGACGACGGCGACATCGTCGAGGGATCTGTCGTCAAGATCGACAAGGACGAAGTCCTGCTGGACATCGGCTTCAAGTCCGAAGGCGTCATCCCCGCCCGCGAGCTCTCCATCCGCAACGACATCGATCCGTCGCAGATCGTCGAGCTCGGCGACCGGATCGAGGCGCTCGTCCTCCAGAAGGAGGACAAAGAGGGCCGGCTCGTCCTGTCGAAGAAGCGCGCCCAGTACGAACGGGCGTGGGGAAAGATCGAACGGATCAAGGACTCCGACGGAGTCGTCAAGGGCCCGGTGATCGAGGTCGTCAAGGGTGGCCTCATCGTCGACATCGGGCTCCGGGGCTTCCTGCCGGCGTCGCTCGTCGAACTGCGTCGGGTCCGCGAGTTGCAGCCGTACGTGGGGCGCTCGATCGAAGCGAAGATCATCGAGCTCGACCGCAATCGCAACAACGTCGTCCTCTCCCGTCGGGCGTGGCTGGAGGAGACGCAGAAGGAGCAGCGCGGCGAGTTCCTCGTGAACCTGAAGCCGGGGGAGCGCCGTCGGGGCACGGTGTCGTCCGTCGTGAACTTCGGCGCATTCGTCGACCTGGGCGGCATGGACGGCCTGATCCACGTGTCGGAGTTGTCGTGGAAGCACGTCGACCACCCGTCATCGGTGGTATCGGTGGGCGACGAGGTCGAGGTCGAGGTGCTCGACGTCGACCTCGACAAGGAGCGGATCAGCCTGTCGCTCAAGGCCACGCAGACCGACCCGTGGCAGGAATTCGCCAACACCCACCAGGTGGGGGAGCTCGTCTACGGGCGCATCACGAAGCTCGTGCCGTTCGGGGCCTTCGTGCAGGTGGGGGACGGCATCGAAGGACTCGTCCATATCTCGGAGATGGCGGGCCACCATGTGGACCTGCCCGAGCAGGTCGTGACGCCGGGAGAAGAGCTTTGGGTCAAGATCATCGACATCGACTTGCAGCGCCGTCGGATCAGCCTGTCGATCAAGCAGGCGGCCGAGGGCGGCGAGGTGTCCGAGGAGTACCGCGAGGCCTTCGGCGAGCACGCGTACGACGAGCAGGGCAACTACATCGGCGGCTTCGACTACGGCGCCAGCGAATTCACGCCGGAGACAGAAGCCCAGGCCGCATGGGCGGCGGAGTACGCCCGCCAGGAAGGCGCGGCCGGTTCTGCTCCGGCAGAAGGGGCCGCGCCTGAGGGCCCCGCGCCACACGGTGCGGTGCCGGAGAGCCCGGCGCCCGAGGCCGTGGGCCCCGACGCCGCGGGGGCGGCCACCAACGGCGACGGCACCGGATCGCAGGACGAGGCGCCGGCCAACGGCGCGTCGGCCGGCGACGAGGGTACGCCGCCTGAGGGCTAAAGGCTCAGCGCTCGCGCGTCGGCCGCGGCGTCACCCACAACGGCGGCCGTTTCTCCGCGGGGGGAGCGGGGTCCCCTGACGCGGTCGGGGCCACCGGCTCGGTCGAGTGCCCGGGCGCGGGCGGAGCCGGCGGCGCCGACGTCGAGCCCCACGCCTCGGGCTGGACCTGATTCGCCCCGGCCGCGGTCGGCGAGGCAACGCCGTTGGTGGTGCTGAGCGGGAAGTGGCACGCCACGAAGTGGTTCGGGCCCATGGCGCGCATCTGCGGCTCCTCGTCGATGCAGCGCTGCTGCGAGTACGGACAGCGTGTCCGGAAGCGGCAACCCGAGGGCGGGTCGATCGGTGAGGGGAGGTCCCCGGACAGAGGCGCCGAACCGTTCGTCGACGTCGTCGGGTCGGGCTCGGGGATGGACGCCAACAGCGCGTCGGTATACGGATGCTCCGGACGGTGATACAGCGCGTCGGGCGGGGCGACCTCGCAGAGTTTGCCGAGGTACATCACTGCCACCCGGTCGCTCACGTTCTTCACGACCGCGAGGTCGTGCGCGATGAACAACATGGTCAGGCCACGGTCGCGCTTCAGGTCGTCGAGGAGGTTCAGGATCTGGGCCTGCACCGACACGTCGAGGGCGGAGACCGGCTCGTCGCAGATCAGCACGGTGGGCTCGAGCATGAGCGCTCGGGCAATGCTCACACGTTGACACTGGCCGCCGGACATCTCGATCGGACGCCGCGAGCCGGCGTCGCCGGGGTCGATACCCACCGAATCGAGCATGGTGCCGGCCTTCGCCCGACGCTCCTCCTTCGTGCCGAGATTCCAGACCGCGAGCGGCTCCGCCACGGCGTCGAGCACGCGCCGACGCGGGTTCAGCGACGAGATCGGGTCTTGGAAGACCATCTGGATCCGCGTGCGGGCCCGGCGCCGCTCCTCGCCGCGCAGCTTGGTGAGGTCGGTCCCTTGGAACAGCACCTCGCCCGAGTTGGGTGCCTGGACGAGGGCGATGGCGCGGCCCGTGGTGGACTTGCCGCAACCCGACTCGCCCACGAGCCCGAGCGTCTCGCCTGCGGCGACGTCCAAGCTGACATCCGACACGGCGCGGACGCGATGCTCGCCCGAGCCGAACTCGACGACGAGGTGATTGGCCCGCAACAGGACATCGTCACCGCGCAGGTGGGCGGTGCCGCTCCCCGCCATCACGGGCTCCTGTCGCCGTTCGGCCGCGCCCCCGGGGGCTCCTTCCGCCACACCGGCGGCGACGCCGTGTTCTGCGTCCCTGGCGCGGCGGATGGCGGGGCCTCGGTGCGGAACAGCGGAGTGCCGGTGGCCGCGGGCGCCGCGCCGGCCGCCGGACCCGGCCCGTTGGCGGCGAGGGCGTCGGCGGGGACGACCGCGGGGGCCCCGTTGCCTGCGGGTGTCGCGGCGACCGCGGTGGCGAGCACCGATTCGCGAACGCGGGCACCGGTGAACGCGAGGGCGGCGGGGACACGGGCGGCGACGTTGCGGGCGAGCGCCTCTTCTCCCTCGCGTGACCCGACCGGGTACCAGCACCGAAAGACGTGGCCGTGGCCCGCGGCGCGCAGCTCGGGCTCTTCGCGCCGGCACCGCTCCTGCACGTACGGGCAGCGGGGCGCGAACCGGCACCCCGACAGATTGCTGGCCAGATCGGGGGGCCGGCCGGGAATCGCCCGCAAGCGCGTGTGGGGTGCCTCCGAAAGACGGGGGATCGAGCGCAGGAGCGCCTCGGTGTAGGGCATGCGGGTGTGCGCGAACAGCTCCGCGGTGGCCGCCTGTTCGACGATGCGCCCCGCGTACATGACGGCGATCTCGTCGGTGCGGTTGGCCACGACGCCGAGGTCGTGGGTGACGAGGATCATGCCCATGTGCCGCTCGCGCTGCTGGGTGGCGAGCAGGTCGAGGATCTGCGCCTGCACCGTGACGTCCAGGCCGGTGGTGGGCTCGTCCGCCAGCAGCAGCTTGGGGCCGCAGGCCAGGGCGATGGCGATCATGACCCGCTGGCGCATGCCCCCCGACAGCTCGTGGGGATAGGCGCGCAGCCGGCGCTGGGGGGCCGGGATGCCGACCGAGCGCATGAGGGCCACGGCCGTCTCCGCCGCGGCCTTCCGGTCGAGCCCGGCGCGCATCCGCAGCGCCTCGGTGATCTGGCGACCCACGCGCACGACGGGGTTGAGGGCGGTCATGGGGTCCTGGAAGACCATGGCGACCTGCATGCCCCACACCTCGCGCAGCTCGGGCACTGACATCTCGGTGAGGTCATGGCCCGCGAAGCGCACCGTCCCCGATCGCTCCACGTTCGTGCCCGACAACAAGCCCATGACCGAGCGCGACAGCACCGTCTTGCCCGAGCCGGACTCGCCGACGACGCCGAGCGTCCGGCCGCGCCCGAGGGAGAACGACACCCCGTCGACGGCCCGGACGAGCCCCCGGGAGGTGCGGAACGACGTGCGGAGGTTCTCGACCTCGAGGAGGGGCCCCGACAACGACGCCACGTCGGGGAAGCTGAGCTGCGGGCGGCGGCGCCACGGCATGAGAGCGGCCGTGCGCATCACAGCCGCCCCTCGCGGACGTCGAACCACGACCGGAGCCGGTCCGACATCAGGTTGAGCGTGGTCAGCAGCAAGAAGATGTAGACCGACGGCCACAGCGCGATGTACGGGTTCGTGCTCAGGTTGTTGTTGTTCACACCTTCGTTGATGATGTTGCCGAGCGACGGGGTGGGGAGCTTGATCGACAGTCCGAGATAGGCGAGCGACCCTTCGAGCACGATGGCGAGCGCCACGCCGATGAGCGCAAAGGACAGAGCGGCGGGGATCACGTTGGGCAGCAGCTCACGCAACAGGATCCGTCGGGTGGTCGCGCCGAGGGCGCGCGCCGCCACGACGAACTCCCGGTTGGCGAACGACAACGTGGTGGCACGCATCACACGGAACAGCTGCGGGGTGGCCACGAAGGCGAACAGGATCACGAGCTTCAACAGTGAGCGGCCCCAGAACTCCTCGATGACGATGATGGCGAGCAGCGCCGGGAACGCCAGGATCACGAAGGACACGGCGTTGAAGGCGCCGTCGACCACGCCGCCACGGAACCCCGCGAGCAGTCCCATGACACCGCCCACCACGAGGCCGATCGAGATCGAGGCGAACCCGATGATGAGCGAGGGGCGCGACCCGAAGATGATGCGCGACACCAGGTCGCGGCCGAGGTCGTCGGTGCCGAGCAGGTGGTGGATGCTCGGCCCCCGGTTGACCACCGAGTAGTCCTGGAAGTTGGGCGCCTTGAGCGGCAACACCGGGGCCAGCACCGCCAGCAGGACCATGAGCCCGAGCCACGCCGCGCTCACCCAGAACAGGACCCCGAGCGCCCGGCGTGCCGGGCGCGGCCGGGTGGCGGACTGCGGCGCGAGCGCCAGCGCGCCCTCGGCGCCGAGGTCCGCCGCCGCCAGCTCGGCGGTCAGCTGCGACACGGTCGGCACGCGCTCAGGCACGGCGCACCCGCGGGTCGAGGAACGTGAGCGCCAGGTCGGCGACGAAGTTGACGACCACGAACGCGATGGCGGCGACGAGCGCCATGCCCTGCACCATCAGGTAGTCGTTCGAATAGATGGCCTGGACGAGCTGGTAGCCGATGCCCGGCATGGCGAAGATCGCCTCGACCACGAACGCGCCGGTGAACAGGCTTCCGATGGCGAGGCCGGCGCTCGCCAGCAAGGAGAACGACGAAGGCCGCAGGGCGTGGCGCAACAGGATGTAGGGCGTCGACAGGCCCTTGGACCGCGCCATGGTCACGAAGTCCTCTTGCAGGGTCGAGATCAGGTCGGCCCGCAGGAGGCGGTAATACACGACGATCGACCCGATGGCGAGCACGATCGAAGGCAGCAGGGCCGACTTGAGGTTGGGCCCGAGCCCTCCCGATAGTCGGACGAAGCCGGTCGCCGGCAGCGCCTTCAGGCCCACCGCGAAGATCAGCACGAGGATGGGTCCGGCCACGAACGGCGGCACCGACAGGAGTGCGAAGGTCGACGTGGTCGCGGACCGGTCGAAGAGCCGGTTGGGGCGCAGGGCCGAGGCGAGGGCCAACGGAATGGCCAGGAGCAGCGCGATGACCTGCGACACGACGATGAGCTCGAGGTCGATCGGGAACGCCACGCTCAACGCGTTGGTGACCGTCTGGTGGGTCAGGAAGGACTGGCCGAGGTTTCCCCGGAAGACGTTGGAGATCCACGTCGCGTACTGCTGGAGCAGCCCTTTGTTCAGGCCCAGCTGCGCGAAGAGCTCCTTGCGTGCTTGCGGGGTGTCGTTCGGCCCGAGGATGGCGACCGACGGGTCACCCGGCAGCAGGTGGACGAGCAGGAACGTCAGGACCGAGATGATGAAGCTGATGATCAGCAGCTGGACGAGTCGGGTGACGACGTAGCGCGCCATGTCGCGCCCTCGCTCAGGCCCGCCGCCACATGGGGGTGGGCGTGAAGATGCCGCCGGCGAATCCTTGCGCTCGTGAGCCATCCGGCAAGGTGAGGTTGTCGAAGTTCATGACGGCATTGCTCCCCGTGAGCGACCAGGTCGCCCTGGATACCCACAGGTAGGGCAGATCCTTCGCCAGCTGCTTGTCGACTGTCTGGTACGCGGCGGCACGCGCCGCGGGGTCGGACTGGGTCCGCCCCTCCTGCAGGGCTGCCTCCAGCACATCGTCCTTGTTGCGGGCGAAGTTGAGGGCGATGGACCCAGGACCACCGGCTGTGGTGGAGCTCAACCACACATAGTTGAGGTCGGGGTCCGAGGCCCCGAACATCTCGTCGGTATAGGCCTGAAATGCCCCGGTCACCAGGTTGTCGATGAATTCCACCTGCAGGACGGTGTTGACCGACACCTGCATGCCGGCCAGCTCCCACATGTTGGACACGGCCTGGATCTGCGTGAGGAGACGGGGATCGGTGATCGTGGCGAGCGTCAGCTTGATGGCGCCGCCGTGGTTGGGGGCGGCCTGGGCGACGAGCTGCTTGGCCTTGTTGAGGTCGTAGGTCGGGTAGCCGTTGTCCGACGGCCGGTACGGCGAGCCCGGGGGGAACAGGCTCAGGTTGGGTGTCGTGACCCCCGCTCCGAACAACCGCACGAGCTCGTCGACGTTGAGCGCGTACGCCATCGCCTGGCGGACGGTGATGTCGTTGGTGGGCTCGGCCGCACAGTTGAGGATGATGAAGTCGCTGTCGGTCTGGCCCACCGAGCGATGGAGGTCGGCGATCTGCTGGAACCCCGGGTTGTTTCGGAGGCCCTGGATGGCGTGGGGGTCTCGGGTGAGCATCAGGTCGATCGTCCCGGAGCGCAGCGACGCCTCGCGTGAGTTGTCCGAGGCGATCGGCTTGAAGGTGATGCTGTCGAGGTACGGCAGGTTGTTGCGCCAGTAGTGCGGGTTCCGCTGCACGGTGAAGTGGTCGTTCGGCTCCCACGACACGATCGAGAAGGGTCCGGTCCCGATGGGGTGCTGCGTGTCGTTCTTCTCGAGCTGCGCCAGCGCCACCGGGTAGCCCACCTGGGTCGCGAGGTAATGAGGGAACGCGACGAGCGGTTCCTTGCAGGTGACGGTGACCTCGAGCGGCCCCGTGGCTGCGACGCCGCTGATGGGGGTCACCGCCTGCGCGGTGAGCGGCGACGCGCGCAGCGCCTCGAAGTTGGCCACGATCACGTCCGCGTTGAGCGGGGAACCGTCGTGGAACATCACGTTGGGACGCAGCGTGATCGTCCAGACGGTCTTGTCGGGGTTGGGGGTCACGGCCTGCGCCAGGTACGGCTTGGCGGTGCCATCGGCGGCAACCTGAGTCAGGGAGTCGAAGACGGTGTTGGCGTAGGTGAGCCCGGTGTTGTCCCAGTGGCTGGTCGAGGGCAGGAAGCCGTTGATCTCGGAGTTGACGCCGATGGTGACGGTGCCCCCGGACCGTGGCTTCAGTGAGCTGACCCCCGGGGTGGCGACGGTGGCCCCGGTCGAGGTGCCGCATCCCTCGAGGATCGCGGGTGCCCCCACCCCGGCAAGTCCGACCGCCGCGGCGGTGCGCGCTCCTCGCGTGAGAAACGTCCGACGGCCGTAGCGATCTGCGGGCTCAACCAATCATCCCCCCTGGTCCGGTGTCGTCGTGAGCGTG
>Ga0070735_10004365_pt1 | contig 11976 bp, 12 predicted proteins | sample Coa_R1_FD_66443 | JGI IMG/M metagenome (GOLD analysis project Ga0070735, IMG submission 66443) | Surface soil microbial communities from Centralia Pennsylvania, which are recovering from an underground coalmine fire - Coalmine... | ecosystem: Environmental > Terrestrial > Soil > Unclassified ... | reverse complement strand
AACACCTCGCCCGTCACCGCCGACGGATCATGATAGGTCAGCCGCGACAGGAGGACTTGTCCGCTCGAATCATAAAGGTTCATCTTCGCGGAGCCGATCGACATGCCGATGCGCTCGCCGAATGTCGCGGTGATGTCGCTCTGGGCCGGCTGCGGCGAATAGCCGGACTCGCCCGCGTCGCCGTCGAATTCGTAGTTCAGGCCGAGGCGCAGCACATAGCCCTTGAAGGCGGCGCTGGTGTCGCTTTGCGCGCTGATCGCGAAATTCGGCAGGCCCACGACCTCGCTGCGCCCGAGATCGTAATAGAGAGCCTCTGCGGCGACCGACCAGTTGCGGTCGATGGCATATTCGACGCCCGCGCCGACGGCGAAGCCGATGCTCAAATCGCTATGCGATCCGCTATATTGAGCGCCGGTCGCAAAGGACGTGTTGGTCGAAAGACTCGTCTGGCCGAAGGCGAAGCCGCCCGTCGCATAGATCAAGGCGTCGTCGATCGGGGCGAAGCCGATCTTGGCTCGTACCGTTCCTAAAGACCGCAATTGCTGCGACTGCGATACCGTGAACGGCGTTCCGAGATAGAGGCCAGACGCGCTGGCGCTCCCGCGCGAGGCGGCGAGATCGTAATCGGCGACGCCGCCGAAGACGAACGAGCCCCATTGCTTGGAATAGCCCATCTGCACGCCGCCGAGAAATCCGGCCGGCGACAGCGTGAAGGCGCCTGGCAGGCCGGTCGTCGGCGCAGTCGCCGGGAACCAGGTCATCGTTTCGCCGTCGCCGGACGTGAACAGGCCGCCGGCATGCAGGCCGGCGGTGAAGCCTTGCCAGCGCGGACCGGCGTAGGGCGCCGACTCAGGCGCGGCCGCGTCGAGATCGGCGGCTTCGGCGGCGGCGACGCCGATCAGCGCGAAAGCAGCGACAAGAGCGAAGCGGCGCAAGATGGACGTCCCCGGCGCGGCGCGCTTCAACAACGCGAAAGCCGCGTAAGGAGACGTTAACCGTAACATCCTTAACAAATTGCTGCTCGCGCTGCGCCGGGCGCCGCGGCTTCGGCGCTAGCGAAGCAAAAATCGTCAACCATTCCAGCAAAATGCCGGCCGCGAGCGGCCGCGTTAACGTCGGCGACGGGCGCGAATTAACCTTGCTGGGCCGCTGTCGGCGCGTCGAGCTGAAAGAACAGGGCCGCTCGCGGCCGCGCATCGCGCCGCTGCAATTTGAGTAAAATGCCGGCCTTTCAATCCGTTGCGCCGCCGCCCGCGGGCGCGCCGCCGCCGCCGTTACCGTCCCGTCAAGGATAACCCGGCGGTCACCTCGGTAAATCCGAATGGCTCGAATCCGAGGCTTTTTCTTCGAAAGCCGCTGAAACACTCCTGGCATCGTCCCCCTGCTCAGAACAGGCGCGAAGCAAACGCGCCGGCGAATGGGGGCGTTGATGAAAACGGGGTTGCTTCGGGTTCTTGTCTCGGTCTGCTTGATGGCGGCGCTCTTCGTTGCGAGGACGATCAGCGCGGAAGCCGGCTCTCTGCCGCGCGCCAGCTACGCCGCGATCGGCGGCGCGACGGCCGTACCGTACGGCTGGGTTGATTTCTGCCATCGAGAACGCGCCGAATGCCTCGGGCCCGTTCTTCCGGCGCTCGACATCAAGCTGACCAATGCGACCTGGGCGAAGCTCGACCATATCAACCGGATGGTCAACCAGGCGATCACGCCCGTCACCAATCTCGAACATTGGGGCACGATGCTCGATCATTGGGACTATCCGCTCGACGGCAAGGGCGACTGCAAAGTTTACGCGCTCTATAAGCGCAAGCTTCTCATCGATATGGGCTTCCCGCGCCAGGCTTTGCTGATGACGATCGTCCGCGACCTCGACGGCGAGGGCCATACGATCCTGACGGTCAAGACCAATCGCGGCGAGTTCGTGCTCGACAATCTGAGCGACGAGATTCGCGCCTGGGACGCCACCGGCTATCGCTACATCAAGCGCCAGTCGCAAGAAGACCCGAATGTCTGGGTCGCCGTCGGCGCCGACGCGACGGCGCAGGCTTCGGCCGCGACGGCTGCGAACGAGTAGGGGACGAGAAAGAGCCGGCGTTCGCGGTTCCGCCTCAATCGGGCCGGCTCTCCGCCGCCTGGCGGTAATATCGACTGGTTTCGGCGTGCCAGAGTCGTCGCGACTCCAAATGCGCCAGGCCAGGCGTCGCGGCCGGCAGCCGCAGATTTTCGACCAGGCTCTCGATCTCGCGCCGCGCCGCCTGCTGCGAGGCGGTGAGCGCGCGGCTCTCGGCGCCGGCCTCGATCGGATCGAGCGCGGTCAGGCCGATTGGGAAGAGTTCGCGGAAAATCACCCGGTCGTGCAAGCCATCGACGACGCGGAACTGCAATTCGGCGCCGAGCTTGGCGATGCTGATCGCGATCTGCTTGGCGTTGTTGGAGGCGAGCGAGGCGATACGGTTGCGCGTCATCACCCAATCGATCACGCCATTGTCGACAAGGCGGCGCTTGCGCCGCGCCTCCAGGACGAGATCGGCGTATTGGGCGACGGCGCCGCGCTGCGCGCGGTCATGGGTGACGCGCGAAAAGACGTCGACATCGATGAAACTGTCGTTGAGCGGCGACACCAGCGTGTCGGCGAGCGAATGAGCGAGCCGCATCAGGTAGCTGTCGGACGCCGGCGTGTCGATGACGACGAATTCGTATTCGTGCTCCACCGCGCCGATCGCGTCGGCGAAAAGCGCGAATTCCTTGGCCTCATTCTGCCGGACGTCGCCGCTTTCGCCGCGCTCCAGCGCGCAATGAAAAGGCGTTTCGATCGGCCAGGAGGCGCTCTGAGCCCAGGAGCGCCGATTCTCGAAAAATCGAGTCAGAGTGCGCTGGCGGGTGTCGAGATCGATCGTCGCGACGCGCCGCCCGGCCTTCAGAAGCGCGACGCTGAGATGGATCGACAAGGTCGACTTGCCCGCCCCGCCTTTTTCATTGCCGACGACAATCACGTGGGCGCTGCGCAACTCGGGCTGATCGTCGTCAAAGTGCATGTAAAGCCAGGCGAATCGTCTGCGCGTCGTCTTGATTTCGAGACATAGTGGTTTTTCCTTCTTCCCGCAAAGCGGGGAGAAGGTGGCGCGAAGCGCCGGATGAGGGGCTGCGCAGGACTCGAAGGGTACGCGCTCGATGAAGACTAATCCGCAAGCTCGGCGCCGCCCCTCATCCGGCCGAGCTTCGCTCGGCCACCTTCTCCCCGTTTCACGCAGGGCTGTCCGGGGAAAGTCTGGGACCATTCCGGCGCGTGAAGAATCTCGCGTCTCGGATTGCTGGCGCCGGCGGCGCCACGCCGACCGATCGCCGTCAACCCGCCATAGCGCCTACAAAAGTACGCGCAAGTCGATATTCGCTTGTGCGGCGCTATGGCGGGTGCTCCACTTCGTTCCGCCCCTTCGGGTGACTGCGATCGGCCGGCGTGGCTTATTGGCTGCCAAGACGTTTTGCTGCCGAAACCGGCCGTTCGGCCGGTTCGAACAGCAAAACGTCTTGGTAGCAAAAAGGCCATCGACGCGCGGAAGAGTCAACATTCGCGGAGCGACCGGCGAAGCCGGCTTGATGTTGACGCTTCCGCGCGTCGATGGCAGCGGCGTAGGGGATTTTGCGTGGTCGTTGCGGCCGTGGTTACTGCAAGGGTTTGCGAAACAATTTTGATGATCGCGCTGGTCTTCTGAGTCTCGCCAACCAGAAACTTGACGATAAAATCTCTAAACTGCTCGTGTTGCGAGGTCTTCGCCAACGACAGCACGACTCGCGTCTCGCTTTCCCCGGACAGCCCTGCGCAAAGCGGGGAGAAGGGACGGGATCATCCCCGCGTTGGCTCGGCGTGGCCGATCACCCGCGCAATATCGGGAAAATCGTCGCGCACCGTGCGCTCCAGCGCATCGACTTCCTCATGCGTCGCGCTGACCGAAACATTGGGGTCGATCCGGCAATGGAAATTGACCAGGAGACCGCCCGGCGTATGGCGCGCGCGCACGTCGTGAATTTCGCGCAGGCGGCCGGTTTCCGCGGCGCGGCGCGCCAGGCTGGCGGCGATCGCCTTTACGATGTCCGGCTCGGCTTCGCGGCCGGGAATCTCCTCGATCGCCATCGGCTCGATATGCGTCTCCACCTCGATGTCCGGGCCGATCTCGCGCTTGATCGCGGCTTCGAGCCGGCTGGCGATCTCATGGGCCTCGCCGAGGCTCATTTCGCCGTCGATCTCCATATCGAGACTGACCGAGCGGCGGCCCTCGATCTCTTGGATCGTCACATGATGGACCGGCAGGCGGCGCCGGCCGGCGATCAGCAGGACCCGTTCGAGCACGCTCTCATTGTCGAGCGCGCGCGGATTGGCGGTGACGGTCAGGGCCGCCTGCGGCTCGGCCAGAGCGATCTTCTGCAGGATGTCCGTCTTGATCGTCGCGACGCGCTCGAGCGGCAACGTGCGCGAGACGAACACGCCGACCTCGCCGATCGTTTGCGCGCCGCTGCGGCGCAGCCGCACATAATCGACGCCGGCGACGCCGGGGACGGCCTCGATCAGCGCGCCGAGCCGCTTGGCCAGCCCTTGCGGCGCGGTGTCGACCAATGTGTCGATCGTGCGCCTCCCTAAGCGATAGCCGGCGAAGGCGATGAACAAGGCGACGCCGACCGCCGCGAAGGCGTCGGCATTGGCGACGCCCGCCTCGGTCGCGACGAGGCCGGCCAGGACCAGAAACGAGGAGACGAGATCGCTCGAAAAATGCAGCGCGTCGGCGGCGAGCGCGTCGCTCTTCGTATCGGCGGCGATCTTGGCGAGGCCGCGCCAGCGCGCCGCGTCGACGGCGATGGCGACGATCACCACCGCGAAGGCGAGGGGGGTGGCGTGGACGATCGTCTGCGCCTCGCCGGCGATGCGGCGCACGGCCTCGAACGCGACAAAAAAGGCGAGGACCGCGAGCAGGCCGGTCTCGGCGAGCGCCGCCACGGCCTCGAACTTGGCGTGGCCGAACGGGTGCTCCTCGTCGGCCGGCTTGTCGCCTTCGCGCACCGCGAAAAAGGTCAGGATCGTCGCGCCGACATCGAGGGCGCTATGGCCGCCTTCCGACGTCAGAGCCAGCGAGCCGGAGAGGAAACCGGCGGCGAGCTTGGCGAGGGCCAAGGCGGCGCTGGCGAGGATCGAGACCAAGGCGGCGCGCTGCTTGCGGCCGGCGGCGTTCATCAAGGCGCTCCCTTGCATGGCGACCCTCTTTCGCCGCTCATCGCCGCTGGTTATCTTCCGCGCCGCACAAGGACGCAATCGGCGGAGAAACGATCATGGAATATCTGCACACGATGATCAGGGTCACCGATCTCGATCAATCGCTCGATTTCTTCGTCAACAAATTCGGCCTCGCCGAGGTGCGCCGCATCAATAACGAAAAAGGCCGCTACACGCTGGTTTTCCTGGCCGCCGACGAGGACATTGACCGCGCCAAGCAATCGCAGGCGCCGCTGGTCGAGCTTACCTACAATTGGGACCCCGAAGTCTATACCGGCGGCCGCAATTTCGGCCATCTCGCCTATCGCGTCGACGACATTTACCGCTTCTGCGATAAGCTGATGAAAGCCGGAATCACGATCAACCGGCCGCCGCGCGACGGCCATATGGCTTTCATCCGCACGCCGGACAATATTTCGATCGAGCTGATCCAGAAGGGCGAGGCGCTTCCGCCGACCGAGCCGTGGCGCTCCATGCCGAATACCGGCGTCTGGTAGGAGAACCGGCGCCGAAAGCCGTCCGCTCTTGCGCTTTTTGGCGGATCGGCGCGGAAAGCCGCGCCTTGGGCGGGCGGCAAGGAACCAAAACAGGTCACGCCGGTTGATGACCATTGGCGTCATCGGCGGGGTCATGTCATGGCGGATGAGCGTTCTTTGGACGAATTGCGGCGCGACGCCGACAAGGCGCGGGCCGACCTCGTGCGGACAGTCGACGAGTTGCGGGCGAGAGCCAGTCCAACCGGGCTGATGAGCGCGGCGGCCCGCTCGGCGCGGGACAATCCGCTTCAGACCGTCGCGCTCGCCGCGGGCCTCGCTTATCCGCTTTTGAAAACCGTCCGGTCGATCCCCGCGCCGCTCCTGATGATCGGAGCGGGATTGTTCTTGTCGGGCACCAGCGCCGGGCGGTCGGCCAGCCGCAAAGCTGTGGCGTTCGGCTCGGACATGACCAATAAGGTCGGAGCTCTCGCCTCCGACATGAGCAAGACCGCGGCCGAGCGCGCCAATGCCGGATTGGCGGCGGCGCGCGACGCGGCGGCGGCCGCTGGCGCGACCCTTTCCGACAAAATGAGCGCCGTCAAAGAGAAGGCGAGTTCGCTCGCCGCCGCTTCCGCCGATCAGTTGCAGCGCGCCGGCGCGGCGACCGCCGCGGCCCAATCGGACCTTGCCGCCCGCGCCGCCGACGCGGCGAGCGGCTTCTCGCCCCAGGCGAGCAAGGATCAATTGTCGCGCCTTGTCGAAGAGGCCGGCGCGGCGGCGGCCGATACGATCAGGCGCAATCCTCTTCTTGTCGGCGGCGTCGGCGCCGCGGTCGGCGCCGTCATCGCCGGCCTTCTCCCCTCGTCCAAAACGGAGGACCGATGGGTCGGCCCGGTCAGCGATCGCCTGAAAAGCGGCGCGCGGGAAACGGCGTCGCAAGGCTATGAGGCGGCGCGGGACGCCGCTGCGGCGGCCTACGATTCGGCCGCGGAGCGCGCCGGACAGGAAGGGCTCGACGCTGACGGCGTGAAAGCGGCGGCCGAGGATTTCGCCGAGCGCGCCCGCAAAGTGGCGAACAGCGCGCTCGACGCGGCGGCGCAAGCCGAAAAAGCGCATTGAGCGAAGGAGAGGAGCATTCGCATGAGCGATCCAGGCTCATTCCGGGAAAACGACCCCAATTCCGGCGATCTGGCGGATCAGGCCGTCGCCGCCGGCAAGCAGGCCAAAAACGCCGCCGCGGACTTTGCCCAGACGACGATGGACACGGTCAAGCGCCGCGCGGGCGACGCCGCCGACGCGGCGAAGGACATTGCCGGCCAAGCCGGCGAGCGCCTGCAAGAGGAGGCAATGGGGAAAAAAGGCGAAGCGGCGGATTATGTCAGTCGCCTCGCCGACGCGATGCGCCGCGCCGCGGGAGAATTCGAATCGGATTTGCCGGCCGCGGCGTCGTACATTCGCAGCGCGGCCGACCAGGTCGAAAGCGTTTCCGAATCGGTTCGCAACGGCGACTTCAAGGATTTGCTCGAAGGCGCCCAGTCCTTCGCGCGCTCGCAGCCGACCGCCTTTGTCGGCCTCGCGGCGCTCGCCGGCTTCGGCCTGGTGCGCTTCCTGAAGAGCTCGGCGCACGAGACGCCGAAAGCCGACGACGCGGCGCAGACGCGCTACGACTATCATTGAGAGGGGAGGGGACATGTACCCTTTTTCCACTGACCGCTCGATCGGGGAATTGCTCGGCGAAGCGCTCGCCGAGCTTTCCAAGCTGATCCAGACTGAGTTCGCGATCGCCAGGACGGAAATGTCCGAGAAGGTCGCCAAGATGCTGGGCGCGGCGAAGCTGATCGGCGTTGGCGCGGCGATCGCCCTGGCCGCACTGTTCATCATTCTGATGGCGATCTCGGCGGCGCTGATGGCGGCCGGGCTGCCCGGCTGGGCGTCGTATCTGCTTACCGGCGGGGTCGCCGCGATTATCGGCGTCGCCCTGATCATGGCCGGAGCCAGCCGCCTCTCAAGCCGGTCGCTGAAGCCCGCGACGACGCTCGATGAGCTGCGGCAGGACCGCGTAACCGCAAAGGCGATGACGCAATGAGCGCGCCCGAAAAAATCCAGCAGAGCGGCGGCCCGTTTCTCGAAAGCTTGCGCAATGCGGCGGCTGAAAATCCCGCCGCGGCGGCGCTGATCGGCGCGGGCGTGCTTTGGCTGTTCGCCGGCCGCGTGCAGATTGGGCCGATGGCCAAAGCCGGCGCCGCCCGCATCGCCGACGCGGCCGCGGAGGCGCAGCGCGCGACGAGCGACGCGATGGCTTCGACCTGGCGCTCGGCGAAGGAGAATGTCTCCGGCCTGGCGAGCCGCGCTGCGGCGCAAGTCAAGCGAGCCGGCGACGACGCCGGCGAGGCCGCCCCGCCCGACCTCCCTGAGCCCCAGCGAGAGAGCGGCGCGCCCGGCGCGCCGATGCAGGAGCAGCGCGCGGCGATAAGCCGGCGCGTCGCCGATGGGCTCCATGCGGGGGCGGAGACGTTCTCCTCGGCGCGCGGGCAATTGAGCAACGTGCTGCAGAGCCAGCCGCTGGCGCTCGGCTTGATCGGCTTGGCGGTCGGCGCGGCCGTGGCCGCCGCGCTGCCTTCGACGCGGGTCGAAAACGAGACGCTGGGCGAGACCAGCGATGCGCTGCGCGATCAGGCCAAGCAGCAGATGGATCGCGCCGCCGACGCCGCCTCCGCCGCTGCGACGAAAGCCACGGAGGAAGCCCGCGCGCAGAACCTGACCGCCGACGCGCTCAAGGCCAAGGTCGAAGAGACCGCGACGAAGATCAGCGGGGTCGCCGACAGCGCGGCCGAGACGCTGCGCGACAAAATGCGGCCTGCGCCGTGAATCCGGGATCGGATCGAATCCCCGGTCTGGAGGATGCGAAGCGCGCGGTGGAGGCGCTGACCGGCTGGGGCCGGCCGACCGGCGACGCCTCGGCGCTGGTTCAGCCGCGAAGCGCCGAGACCTTCCGCTTCGGCGATGACGGGGCCATTCCGAACCATCCGTTTTGGCCGCTGATCGTCTATCGCGCCGCGGTCAGATTCCCCGGCAAGCTCGATCCCGCCGCCGTGCTGGAGGATCTCTTCCACAAGAATGGATGGGGCGGCATGTGGCGCGACGGAATTTATGATTATGCGCACTACCATTCGCAGATTCACGAAGCGCTGGGCGTGGCGCGCGGCGCGGCCGAAGTCGAGTTCGGCGGCGCCGGCGGGCGAATTCTCCCGCTGAAGGCCGGCGATGTCGCCATCCTGCCGGCGGGGGTCGGCCATCGGCGCGTCGCGGCGAGCAAGGACTTTTTGGTGGTCGGCGCCTATCCGCCGGCCGGCCAATATGACGAATGCGCCAAGCCCGAGGATCGCCAGGGCGCGCTCGCGAGAATTCCGGCGACGCCGCGCCCGCTCATGGACCCGGTCTATGGCGCCGAAGGGCCCTTGCTCAGCGCCTGGACATAAAAGCTCGCGGGGCGATCATGACGATCCTCGGTATACGCCGGAGGCGTCCGAAGCCGGGCCGGGCCGAAGCGAAGCCTTGCGGCGTCGCGCCGCAATCCGACAATGTCCGCTCCGAGACTCTGCTGCAAATCGCCACCAATGTCGTGATGCGGATCAGCCGCGACAGCCTGATGCTCGTCGCGGCGGGCATCGCCTTCTACGCGATGACCGCCATTTTTCCGGCCATCGCGGCGTTCGTTTCGATCTACGGCCTCTTCGCCAATCCGACCGCGGTAGAAAGCCAGATCGCCGGGCTTTCCAGCTTGCTGCCGGCCGCCTCGCTGAAGCTCCTGACCGACGCCTTGCAGAGCTTCGCCAGCAAGAGCAACTCCACCTTGAGCTTGGCGTTGCTGGTTTCGGTTGCGGTGGCGCTGTGGAGCGCCAAGGCGAGCATGACGGCTCTGATGAGCGGCCTCAACATCGCCAATGAGACGATCGAGAAGCGCAGCATCCTCGTCCAGCAGGCGACCGGCCTGGCGCTCACTTTGGGCGGGATCGTCTTTGCCGGCGTCGCGCTCGCCGCAATCGCGCTTCTGCCGGTGATTATCGACATCATGCCGCTCAGCGCGACCGTTAAATCGGCGCTTGGTCTCGGCCGCTGGCCGCTTCTGGCGGTTTTGATCTGCTTCGCCTTGGCGGTGCTCTATCGCTTCGGCCCATACCGCGAGCGCGCGAAATGGCGCTGGATCACGCTCGGCTCGGCGATCGCGACCGTGCTCTGGCTGATCGGCTCGGGGTTGTTCTCGATCTATGTCTCGCGCTTCGGCTCGTACGACAAGACTTACGGCTCGCTGGCGGCGCCGGTCGTGCTGCTCTTATGGTTCTGGCTTAGCGCCCTGGTCGTGCTGCTCGGGGCGGAAATCGACGCCGAGATGGAGCATGCCGACGGCAAGGCGGCGCGGCCTTTGCCGGACGGCGCGCCGTGAGGATCGGCGGGCGATTCCGGAGCGCTCATTCGACGCGCTGACGAGAGCCGCCCTTCCGGTCTAAAATGGACGCCTTGGCACGATCCTTGGAAGGCGCCGGCATGATCCCGCTCCGCATCCGCCCGCATGTCGTCGCGCTCGCCGCTGTCGCCTTGGGCGGCTTGGCGCCGGGCGCGGCGCTGGGCGCTCAGAGCGGCGGCGAGCAGGCCTTCGACATCCATTCCGGCCAGACGCTGACTTTCGCGGCGAAGGTCGAGGGCGGCAAGGTGATCGTCGGCCGGCCGCGCGTCTCCCGGCTCGGCGCGGCGCATCCCGCCGCCGGCGAGATGACCGTCGATCTGACGCCGCGCGACAAGGACATGTACGAGCAGGTCATCGTCAACGAGAAGACCTCCCAGCCGATCGACTTCGTCGCCACCGCCCTGGTCGGCGACGTCAAGATTGACGAGAGGGTGCTGTGCGGCCGGCTCGACGGGCCGGCCTCCTCGCGCATCGGCGCCAATCATTGGCGCGTCCGGCTGCACGATTTTGAAGTCGGCAAAGGCGATGGAAGCTGCGACTAGCCGGTCATTGCGAGGGCGGGGAAAATCCGTTCGCACGGCGCTCGAAATCGCCGAGATCGAGAATGCGCTTCAGCTTGCGGGGGGCTTGCGAAACCTTCTTCGCTTGCTTGCCGTCCGCCCGCGACGCGCGACGAGCGATCGATAGATGCATCGCTCGGCCTCATGCTGGCGCGGCGGGAACTACGGGCGCGTGGCGCGAAACTCTTGAGCGGTACGAAAAGACATTGACGCAAGAATTGGCAATTTGCCCTCGATCCGCACAAAAAGAACTGTGTCTCGCCAACGGCGCCGCAAAGCCTCCGCCAAGCTTTTGCAAATTTTTGTTTCGCCGTTTCGTGCGATTTCAATGTGTTAGAGCACGAAAGAGTTTGGAAACGAGTTTTTAGGTCGCTTTCGATTTCGCCGGCGCTCGCTTGCCCAATTTTAATGGGAACGGACCGGCTTAGGAAGAAATTGTTTAGGTGTCTTTTTTAGCTCCTGCCAAACCGCCAAGAAGACCGCGGCGCCGAGGGTACCTCCCCGCTTTAGCGGGGAGAGGTACGGAGAGGGGCTTGTCGCGTATCTTTGACGGTCGGCGCTTTGAGCAACCGGCCTGTCTCCGTACCTCTCACTGTTTTACGGCCAGCGCCCTTTGCCAAGACCAGCCCCTCTCCTTACCTCTCCCCGCTCCGCTTCGCTCCACGGGGAGAGGGGCCCCGGGCGCCGCGGCTCATTTTCGAGCGCGGGGATGGCGGGCGCGCTGTCATCCGTAATCAAGACGGCTCCGTCGATGCGCGGGCATTGTAGACGCGGTCGGCGACCGCGTCAGCCGCGCTCGCGAGCGCGGCTGCAGAGCGAATAAGCCGCGCCCGCTCAGCGATGTAATACTCCGTAATACCTCTTGCCGTAATACCGAAGCAGAAGAACGGACGCGACGCTTGGATCTCCTCTCCCCGCGAAGCGGGGAGAGGTACGGAGAGGGGCTGGTCGCCTTGCCAGGACGGCTGAGGATAACCGACCAGCCCCTCTCCTTACCTCTCCCCGCTCCGCTTCGCTCCACGGGGAGAGGGGCCCCGGGCGCCGCGGCTCGTTTTCGAGCGCGGGGATGGCGGGCGCGCTGTCATCCGTAATCAAGCCGGCATCGTCGATGCGCGGGTATTGTAGACGCGGTCGGCGACCGCGTCAGCCGCGCTCGCGAGCGGGGCTGCAGAGCGACCATAAGCCGCGCCCGCTCAGCGATGTAATACTCCGTAA
>Ga0070735_10004363_pt1 | contig 11978 bp, 17 predicted proteins | sample Coa_R1_FD_66443 | JGI IMG/M metagenome (GOLD analysis project Ga0070735, IMG submission 66443) | Surface soil microbial communities from Centralia Pennsylvania, which are recovering from an underground coalmine fire - Coalmine... | ecosystem: Environmental > Terrestrial > Soil > Unclassified ... | reverse complement strand
CGCGCGCTCAAGGAGTCCACGGTGCGCACCGTTCTGCGGCGCCTGGAGGAAAAGGGCCATCTCACCCACGTCGTCGATGGGCGGACATTCGTCTATCGGGCGGCGGAGGAGCGTGGCCATGCGGCCGCCAAGGCTGTGAAGCGAATCGCTGACTGGTTCTGTGAAGGCTCCGTCGAGGAGGTCCTGACCGGGCTGGTGGACGCGAAGATGTTGGACAAGGCGGATCTTGCGCGCCTTGCGCAGAAAATCACTCAATCCAAGACAGGAGTCAAAAAATGATCCCATTGCTCCTCGAAGCCGCGATTCGTTCGCTGGCGGTCGGTGCCGTAGCATGGCTCGGATTGCGGCTGCTACGAGTCAATGACCCGCGCCTGGAAAAGATCATTTGGGTGACTGTGCTCGCGGGCGCATCGGTCATGCCATGGTTGATGCGGATTCCGGTAGCGCACGGTTGGACGGTGCCGCCTGTCGTGCTGCACGCTGTTTCCGTCCCCGGGGTCTCAGCGGTGCCGCCAGCCCACGCGAATGTGCTGCTGGTGATTTATCTGGCCGTGGCGACGATCCTGACTGTTCGCCTGGTAGTGGGATTGTGCCGCATGCTCCTCGTTCGGCACCGCGCGGAATCCGTACAGGAGAGTTGGGTTGGCGCGGACCGCATTCGGATTTCAGACCGGATCGAGAGTCCCGCTACATTCGGTTCGACCATTCTGCTGCCGGTTGCTGCCCGCTCGTGGACCCGCTCGCAGCGGGACTCGATTCTCGCCCACGAACGCGCCCATGTGCGGCACTTTGATGGATACATTCAGTGGCTGGCGGCTCTGCATGCCTGTTTGTTCTGGTTCAGTCCGTTCGCGTGGTGGTTGCGCGGGCGGCTCGCTGATCTGGCAGAGCGAATCAGCGACGATGTGGCGTTGTCAGGAGATACGACGCCTGCGGAATATGCGAGTTTGTTGCTCAGCATGGCCTCCGGCCGCGGTGCAGGCTGGATAGCTGTTTCAATGGCTCGAGGCAGAGTCGCTGCGCGCATCGAGCGGATTCTCGCCGACGACTATCGTGGTAGCCACGCAAACACTCTACGCCCTCTGCGCCGCAGTCTCACGGTACTCGCAGTTATTCCGGTGGTTGTGCTTGGAGCAGGCGCCGCCACGGTGAGCGCGACGCAGAGCAAGCCTGTCGCGGCTTTGGCCTCACAGACTGCCGCAGCTGCGCATACCGGCAGCGCGAAGGATTCCTCCAAGGACGGCGCGTCTGGAATGGATCCCAACGGTCCGCACATCGTTGGAAGTCTTCCCGTTGAAGAGCTCGAGAAATACTATCCGACTGCGGCTCTACACGATGGCATTGAAGGGGACGTGCAGATAACCGTGACGCTGGATCGCGAGGGGCGCGCAACCGATACGCTGATCTTGTCCGAGACGCCGCTCGAGATGGGTTTTGGGGCAGCGGCTTCCCAGCTGGCGCATGTGTTCACATACGCAAACCCCGCGGGCCATCCGGCAGCCTTGACCTATCACATCAAGTTCGCGCTGGATAACTAGAGCTGGATTCGGACAGGTATCCAGTGATTGCCAACTTGATTTGCTGAGGTAGCCTGCGTTTGGGCGAAGCTCGCAGGGTATGGGAACCCATGCCCTGCGAGACGCCTTGAGCCGCACGAACGAGCCACGCTGGCTGGTGATACGTGACCGATACAGCCGCGTCCTGGAATGGTGGCCGCTGAAACCGAATGCCGACCTGCGAGCCATCCTGAGCACGGAGCGCGACTGGCGCCTCGGGATGGGCTGGTCCGCAGGGCACATCACCCGTAACCGCGCGTTCTTCTTCTGCGATCGGGACGACGAGCGCCTCTGCATCGCTGTGGAGCGCTTCGAGCCCCGGCTGCGGCGCCCGGTCCGCCGGGGCGCACCCCCCCGCTGCATTGCCTCCGGGCCAGCCGGCCTATAGACTTCCCGCCCTTCGATTGCGGCCTAGGGCCGCGGCCGCCGGCTCCAGGGCAGGGCGGCTGGCTTTCAGGTTGGGCGGTTAGCTCAGCGGTAGAGCACTGCTTTCACACGGCAGGGGCCACTGGTTCGATCCCAGTACCGCCCACCATAAATCAAAGACTTAGACTCCAGTCCCTCGATCTGTACGGAAATTGTACGGAAAAGTCTCGGCTACCCAGGTGACGGATGATGGTGAACACTGCGGTGTGCCCGGTGGTCACTTCAATGTCGCCTGTGCGCACTAAGGCCGCGCCAGAGCGGGTAGCTGAGGCGCGGCCAGCGACCAGTTTGAGTGCTTACCTCCTACGCTTTCTTTGATGTGGGCAATCGGGGTCCGCACAGCGCGAGGGCTGCTTTGGCTCGATAGCCTCAACTACTAAGCGTCGGGTTGAGACGTCTATCCGCACTCTTGTCCCCACTGGAAAGCCAGCTTGGCCCAGCCACCGGCCCTTCGCGAGGAGGCTCGGCATGTTGTCGGGGCCTCGAGAGTGGACTGTCAATTCATGCGGCTTGAAAGGCGCCGGGGCGAGCGAATCTGTTGACGTGTTCGGATCGGCGCCGGCTGGCGGGTTCGTCGTAAACTCATCAATAGCCATGGTCGTCTGCTCCTTCAGATGACGTGGTTAGGCGCTTGGCGGTGCTCGTAACACCGTCTGGCGCCGCTGTTAGCTTCACTCCGTGCGTCGCGTCCCCTTAACCGCTCGATATTTCTTCAACAGATCATCCACGGCCTCTCGCAGCAAAACCGCCTGGGCAATGCGGGTTTCTTTCGAGAGCTGCATGAACAGCTCATGCTTGTCGGGGTCGAGATAGACGGTATGTAGCTTGCGCTTGGTCTTGCCCATAAAGATACTTTAGCTAAAGTAGCTAACGCAGTCAAGAGCTGCCAACAGACCATTGTCCAACGCCCTAGGTGGGCGAGTGTAGAGAAGACGCTGGATAAATAGGCTCCTCGTAAGATGCTGAGCCGAAAGCAATTTCAGATTGCTGTTTCTGGTGAAGATGGGGGATGAAATCGGTGTGCGATGATGATGAAATAGCTGGGTCATTCCCTGTAGGCGATTTTGCAGCAGTAAGGGATTCACCCCGAACGAGGACTGGACAATGACCGTTCACGACCGAATCGAGATCAACCCCAGGATCATGCTGGGTAAGCCCGTTATCCGGGGCACTCGGCTTACGGTCGAGCTGATAGTGCGGAAGATTGCCGAAGGGGCTGACGAAAGGATACTTCTGGCTGCGTACCCCAACCTGACCGCCAAGGACATCCGCGCAGCACTGAGCTACGCCGCTGACACGGTAGCGCACGAAGAGATCGTGTTGAGCCCCGCCGGCTAGGCAAGATCATCTCCTATGTGGCTTGTCGCGGATGAGAGCTGCGATTTCTCCGTCGTGACCGGCCTGCGCGCAGCCGGACATGACGTCGTTGCGATCTGCGAGAAGATGAGCGGCGCAAGCGATGAGGCGGTGATTGCGCTCGCGAGCTCAGAGAAGCGGCTGCTGCTTACCGAAGACAAAGATTTTGGTCAACTGGTTTTCGCTGCCGCGAAGGAAAATTCGGGTGTCGTTCTCGTCCGCTATCCGACCACAGTCCGTTCAACTCTGACTACCGATGTGCTGAAGTTGCTGGATGATCGGGGACAGGCGCTCTATGGGAGCTTTACGGTGATTCAACCAGGTCGAGCCAGGGTGATATCGACGACAGTGTGACGACGGACTGGAGGCCGCTTTTCAAGGCCAGCCCTCATTTGCGCGGCCTCAGACTATCGGCCAACGGTGATGACGACCCAAGGAACAGCACTTTTGAGAACCTCGCGCTTGTGGATCTCGATCCAAGGATGCTCATGCGGGTCATGGCCGGGCTCTACGAGATCGACGGTCATTGTCCGTGACGTGGTCCTAACAAGCCCGGCGGCAGTTCAACAACTGCGGTGAAGGCGCTGGGGTCGCAGATTGCACCCATAGACTTTGGGGCGTGACCCGCGTATGCCCCGAGATGCACCGTTCCTCTAAAATCTCCGGTTAGCGGCTGACGCATTTGTGGCGCCAAGAATTTCTGCCCGTAACTTTTCACGTGCAAAGTTCCGTCAAGGTGATAGCTGGTGTGCGGGTCCCATCCGTCAGCGCCACGAGGAGCCATAACGAACCATTCTCCTCTATGACTTCGGCGCACCCATAATGTCAGCCACAGATCCCACTTCTCTCTGGTCGCAATGCCAAAGCGTCGTTCGTCACCTTGCATTAGTTTCAACTTCATGAGACCAATTTGAGGTTGCGTGTCCGCGAGCTTGCGGCTCGCCTTATATAGCGACTTCCAGGTTGCCAGCTCCGCCTCTGGCAGTGATGTGGGCTCGATGGCCTGATATTTCAGCCATCCCTCGAACGTACTGAGATCGTCTTCGCTTAGGAATTGACTTGTGTTCATACGGAGATTTTACTGCACTCCCCTGGATTTCAGCTTCAGCCCTCGGACCTACAACAATTATTGAGGCTCAAGTTGTGTAGCGCGTCGGAGGATATCCATGAGTCTATCTGCCGCTGAGGTTCGACAAGCCGAGAAGCGCCTGCAGGCTCGTATGAAGGGACAGCCGCAAGCCATATCCGCCCGCTACGATCGTCGCGGCGCGCGCATTGTCGTGGGTCTGAGCAACGGGCTCGAGCTCGGCGTGCCCGTCGACCTAGCCGAAGGCCTCGCCGGCGCGAAGGCCTCCGACCTAGCTGATATCGAGATCAGTCCGACGGGCCTTGGGCTGCACTGGCCGCGATTGGATGCAGACCTGTACCTGCCGGCTCTGATGGAGGGGGTGTTCGGCACACGTCGCTAGATGGCGCGCGTCATGGGCAAAGCGGGTGGACGCTCCATGTCAGCAACCAAGCAGACAGCCGCCCGTGCGAACGGCAAACTCGGGGGGGCGTCCTCGTAAGTTGGTGCATGCTTAAATCGCGGGTGAGTGGTGGCAGCAGAGTCTCACCTGCGGCTTCGAGTGCCTTACCCGGTCGGAAGCTCGCTACCTCGACAACACCGCGAATGCTCAAGCCATTCGAGATCGACTTACTGCGGCAGGACTTGCAGGCGGCGCTCAAGCTGCTTGGTCAAGACGAGGTCGACGACGGCTCACGCACTAATGCGCAAGCACGGCTTTCGTTCGGACGATTTAGAGATCATCCGGCAGGCCGATCCGGCGCCGGCCTTCCCGAGCGCCGTCAGCCGAGAGTGCGATTCTCTTTGCCCGGGCACAACGTCGGCAGTGCGTATGAAGGCCAGTCGAGCTGTCAAAGACTCGGCGGCAGCGGCGGCGGATTTGGATTTCGCCACGCGCGGCTATGATCGGAGTCGCGGCGGCAACCGTACACGTGCGATTGAGGGAGCCACGCAACCCGCCTTGCCAAACCTTCTTCCACCGATGCCGCCGATCTATGCCGCAGGCGGGGGATACGCGCGATCGTGCTCCCCGGGCGATTTCGAGATAATCCATCAGGCCGATCTGTCGCCGGCCTTCCGGAGCGCCATCACTGGTACGGTAACTCTGGTGCGCAAGAGCAACCGGGTGACCAAGACTTACGCGGTCGGCAGCGGGACATCTTGGCTGTCGGTCTTCGAGAGCGATTTGAAACAGGGCGTCTTTGATCACATGCGATAAAGATAACAAGGTATTTTGTTATTTACTTGGTGAGGAGCTTCGCGTGCTTTGTGCGCCACCAGACATGGTGCTCTTTCCGCGTTTGCGAGTCGTCCGCTCGAAAGTGATGAGTACCCTCCCGGGGCTCGGCACTTCCACCGTCACCCGAACTTGCGTCTCGCTTGATGTAGTCGCATCAGGTAGTCCGCAGCCGGTGCCGGCGAGGTATTGCCGTGGAATGCGAGGAGGGATGTTGATGTCCTGCACGACGATCTCCCCCAAATGTGCTGCTAATCGGGTGCAAGCGTAGAGAGGGAGCTGGGCAGGCGTCCCTGCAGTCCGAGAGCACGAGATCCACTGGATAGAGCGAAGCAGTGGTTGCTCGCCGAGCAGCGGAGTACAGCAGGCGGCTCTCGACTCCTGGGCTTTGAGACGCACACACCCGGCGGTGGGGGGAGGGAGGGGAGGGCGCTCATCACTGCCCTCCACAAGCCATGAGGGCAGTGATGAGCGCCCGGTCCGGGCTCTTGGTTCTTACTGCACGGCCCGTGACAGACCCAAGCGGAGTGTGGCGTGAGCCAAGCCTGCAGGCGTTGAACCAGGTCTGGCGCGGGCCGTGCTCTTCAACCGTCGGTCAGTAGCGCGCAGGTCACTGTCCGGCAGAGAACATAGCGAATTCGCGCTCTCGAAGTGCGCCGAGCCGTGCCAGTATGGTGGCCAATTCGACAAGCGGTGCTCTGTCAATGTCGATCTGTTTCCGTGCGAGCGCGGGAAGGTGTTCCACTTCGCGATACAAATGCGTTGCACTCGAGAATTCCGTGAACACGGCTTTGAGAAGTCGCTTGCCGTGACAGGCCAACGGCAAGCGCCAATTGGTTTCCGCTGTCGTCGCGTATGCGTCGAACCATTTCTCAATCGCCTCTGCCGTTGGCGCCTTCTCCAACGGTGGGCTGAGACTGGCTAGTGTTGCTGCGACCACCCGCGGGTCCAGAAAATAGTTCTCCATCATCCGACGCATTAGGAACCGTACCGGAGGGTCCTTCCGGCGTTCGGCAGCCTCGATTGTCTTCTCTGATCGCAATTCACGATCAAATAGAAAGGCGATCGTTGCAGGAATGAGGGCGTTTGCGTGTGACAGGCGCTGATAGATTTCCACGGCCTGTTCGATGGATGGCGGCTCGAAGTCTCCTGTGCTTCGCACCGGGCATACCGCTATATCGTGCCCTAGCGGATCTACTCTTGCAATGAGCCAAGACAACACCGCGGCGTCGCTCGGGCCCTCCACCCACAGCACCCGGTCATAGCCAAATACATCTGAAAGACGCGCGCCTGTAGAGATGAGCGCCTCGCGAAGATCCTTGAGTTGTGCTCCGGGGTATTCCCGAATCTCGCTTTTGCCGTCGGAATGCTTCATGACGAGGAGATTGGCTGCGCCGGACTCTGCGATAACCTCGGGCGAGTGGGTGGTCACGATGTATTGATGCGCCGGGAATTGCTTGAGGATCCGAATCAATGCTCTCGACGCGTCTGGATGCAGGAAGCTATTTGGCTCGTCCACCGCGATTACTTGGGGCAATGTTGAATACATTACGACATACACGATCGCTAGAACCTGGGCAATTCCGCTTCCGCATTCCGCAAGAGAAACTGTCAGGTCCTCCCGCTTACTCGACAGTGGCGCAACCCAGATTCGGACTTCCATTAGACCCGATTGGTTCCGTCTTGTGGAAAATCCTTCAATTTCTGGGAAGACCTGACGAATCAGGTCTTGGTACTCCGCCCATTTCACAGGATTTTGCGATAGTGTCAAAAGCACGTCGGCAAGATTGTCGGCGTTTTGATTGAGGACGGAATTCCAATTGTTGGAGCAGGGTGCAGATCCTCTTCGTTCGGCCTCGAACACATAAATTCGCGTCGCAAATAGCGATACGGCCGCCGTGCCGACATCGCCTCGAAGGTCTTCCGCCTGCGGATTTCCTACAAACTCAAAGTGCGAGCGATCGTTAGATGGGTGCGCATTGAATCCGATCTGTTGGTTTCCGTGTGTCGCTACGGCGTATCCACTCAGTCCAGGACTAACTCGTTGCTCCCAGTTCGTATGGGCTTGGCTCGCTGCTCGTGTCGCAGTCGCGCGCAGATCCGACTCCGCCATGATAGCGTTGATCGCGGCGGCCCTTGAATCCGCATTTGGTGGCTGTATCAGCGCGGGCCAACCAAACTTGAACTGCATTCCCGGGTTTTGGGCCAGCAGCAACCGGCCAAGCTCTCCGCCAGAGAATGTGAGTGTGACTGTCACGCTGCTCGTCGGGTTTATTGGTGTATCTGGTGTTGGCAACGCAGCAAGGCTTAGATGTGGCTGTGGGCCGAAGTTGAGAGAGATTGCCTCTAGCAGGGCCGACTTGCCTGAATTGTTCTTGCCGACGATCAGATTGATGCCTGGGGTGAAGCGTATTTCACCGCTGTCTGGCAATGATTTGTAGTTTTCGATTCTGATTGATTGGATTCGCATGGAACGCCTGTGGCCTGTACCGTTCACGACTGCCTGCTTCAACGACTGCAAGGATAGCCGAGCCGCGGTACAGCAGCTACGTGATCTCGCCGCAACGTGAATTGTGGCGGGTTGTCGACGCCATCCTCCATTCATCTGCTTTTGACTGCACGGGGGCTCCCAGGGCGGGTCCACTCAGTGTCCTGACAAATGGTGGGCCTACGATTTGCCTTCTTCAAGACGGCGGAACAACAACGAAGCCAAGCTCAGATGATCCAGGCATCGATCTGGCGAATCCGCGAGACCGACTTCATGACCGCGGGGATTCCTGATAGCCATTATCGAACCCGCGAAGATAAATTTGTAGCCCTCCTGCTCATCCTTTTCACTCGAACTTGAAAGTGTGGTGAGTTGAATTAACGGCGAAACCTCATTGAAGGCCTTCATCATGAGATTCTTTCCGGAGTCGGTTGATCCGGCTAGCTTTTGAACCGTCTTATCAAGGAGCTTGAAGGTCTCGAAGGTGGCTTGCGAGTAATGTCCGTCGTCGAAGAGTTTCTTGGAAATCCTTTCGATCTGGGGATGAATATTTCGTTCGTCGAATGGATGCAGTATGCCTGCCGCTTCAGGCGGTCCCTCCTTATATGATATGGCTCGTCGAGCAATGGTCTCGAACAGCGCCCATTCACTAGCCATTCAAAAGATTCTCCCGAATGCTTTTAAAGATGTTGTCGTATGTTTCCTTCGTACCACCTGCAGGAAGATTGATTTCTATTCGGACCGACAGACCAAACTCCTTCGCAGGCGGTACTGCGGCCGAAGGTTTCGTCGGGTGTTCGTGTACCGGCGGTGCTGACTTGGCTGAAGACTTTCCCTTTGTCTTGGCGCCGCTCTTGATAATCTTGGGCTTAGAGTTCTTTGCTGGTGGGGGCTCCCCATGTCCGGACAGGGCTGCAAAGATCTTGAAGAGGCCGCTCTGTCGAGATCCAATGATCGCACTGGTCTGATCGCTCTGCCGGAAGAATGTTATCAAGTCACCATCGGACAGCGCCCAGGAGCCGTCGGCATGCAACTCGAACAGGCTCGAGTAAGCCTTCTTGATTAGTTCCCCGAACGCGATCGCAAAGTCCTCGTCTTTGTGTTTTGAAAATACTTTTGCCGCGAGTTCGGTTTTCTTGCCTTCGGAATCAATAAGTCCAATAAACTGAAGGGCATTGATGACGTAACTTTCGTTGTTTGGCGCCAGGCCCAGTTTTTTTACGGTGTCGGACGTGACAGTTTGCGGAAACGACTTGCGCAAGTGGCCGATCATTTGCGAGACATTCCCTGCGCCCGAGATGTATGGATATGTTGCCATCTAAGATCCTTCCTGGTAGAGACGATTGATGCACTGCGCTAAAGGTGTAGCTCAAGGCTGTGCATTATAAGGATTCTACGGCGGTTGGAGTGGCTACCGATCCAGCCTCCTGGGCGGCGATGGCCTTCCCAGGACACGCGCGGAAGGATTCATGCGCTCTAACGGAAGCGGAGTACGACGCCCCCGGCGCTTGTCTGACTCTAGCTTCTTCCTGCCGATCTTCGCGAGCGGCCTGACGTAGCAGTCAACGAGCGAGTTGATCTCGTTCATCGCGTAAAGAGCGCAATAGCCGGTCCGTATCGCGTCTCCCGACTCAATCGCATCCGCGATCGCCTGGTACCACCTTCCCAATTCCTGCTCCGCCGGCAACACCGTACCTTGGCGAAATGCAGCCACAAGCGGTTCTGCGGGCAGTCCACACACCAGCGCTGGATCATATGCGGTGTAGACACGAAGATTCGTAGGGGGACTTGGTCTCTTACCCCGGCGTGGTCTTCCGCGTTTGCGCTTCACAGGGCTACCCACATCCTCGGCGCGCGTAAACTCAGCGTTTGGCTGAACACGGCTATTGGCTGATTCAAGCATAGTTTGCTCCTGCATATTCCTCAAAGCTCTGCGAGTCCAAATAGTATGCGAAGGAATTTCCCAAGAGTATCTGCCAGAAAATTCCACCGAAGGACCCGAATCGGATTGAGACCTTTGATGGTCTGCAGAGATCGATTACGGCGACAAAGCTACGGGCGCGTTGTAAAGGCAACCCGCATCCAGGCTGGACCAGATGCGAACTTCAGAAACCCTACCAGATCCGGCAACTGCTCAATCTCCGAAGCCAACACCGCGGCCTCCGTGACGTGTCGATGAGTCACGCTCTCGGAAACAAAGTCGTTATGGCTGCCGGAGAAGATTGTGGAGTGGCCGCGGCCGCGCGAGACCTCCGCACGTATGACTTCGCGATCGCCGATCAGGTGCGAGGCAAAGCGCGATGTGCCTCCACCCTCACTGCCCGAGCATCGCAGGATCAACGTGTTGCCGCAGTTCTCCACGATCGTTTGCGCCTCGCCGGCGCCGTAGGTGCTGGAGACCTGTGCGATGGACTGAAAGCCGAGCACACAACGGCCACCAAATTTCCGTAGCCGCGCGAGAGCGTCTTTCAGTCCGTCGATGGTGCCAAGCGCATCGAGTTCATCGACCACGAACCACAGCCGTTGATCGCCTTCGTGGCGACTCATGGCCTCGAAGATTCCGATTCGTATCCATGCGGCAATGATTCCGCGCAGGGCTGCGATCTGTGCCGCCTGATACGGGATGAACAGCGCGCCACGGCCGCTGCGGACCCATTCGCGTACCGAAAAGGCCGCAGCGCGTTGCACTTGGATGTACTCCAACGCAGCGATAGCCGATCCCGTGACGGATCGGATGTTCGAGAACATTTTGGCGCTGTCGGGTTCCAGAAACGGTTGCGCCGGCGTGCCGGCGACGATGGGTCGGAGCTCGTCGCTCGGAACAACCGTTAGTAGCCGCCATAGTTCAGCCAGGTCGCGCGTTCCATTCTGATAGCAATGACGGGTGACCGCTGTGAGGAACGTTCGCGCATACCCGCGCCATTCGCGCCCAGATCCTTCCTCTCCTATCGGAATCAGCGCGCCGGCGAGTTGTTCTACGTCGTAGGGGTTTGTGATCTCGGCGAACGGGTCCCATTTCAATGAATCCGGGTTGAAGGGGTTGAGGATTACATCGCCGCGATGAGGCTTGTAGTACCGCGTCAAGTAACCACCGTCCGGGTCCGCGAAGATGGCTCGATCGCCGCGCTCGAGGGCGCTGGCGATGAGCTCACGGATGGCGGTCGATTTGCCGGTTCCGGTCGTGCCGATCAATTTGAAGTGTTTGGTTTCATCTTCAGGCGCAACGGCGACGCCGGCGAGCGTTAGTACACCGTCGCGCTGACGTTTTAGCCGCTCGGCCTCACGCTGCTCGCGAGAGCCTTCTTCGAGCACCGTGCCGCGCTTGTATTCCTCCGCAGAAATACGGCGAGCAGCGAGTCGGCCACCGCCGTAACCGATCGCTATGTAGCACAGGATAGTCAGGATGACGTTCGCTGTCCCGTTCCTGGGTAGAACAAGGGACACCATGGCAGCGGCGAAAAATAGAACAATAGCGAGCACAGGGGACATCAGCCATTTGTGCATTGACGCCTTCCCCTGCAGAAGACCGACCCAAAGCGGTACAGCCACCAAACACCAGCCGAATATCAGACCGTTCCAGCCGTGCGTGAGGTTGTGCCACGTCATTGCTTAATGCCCTCTCACGAGCAACGGCAGCGTCAACCAGACGACGACCGCCCCGACCAGGGCGCTCAGAACTGGAATCGCTACGCCCCACAGAGCTACCCGCGCGTCCGCGATGCGTTGCACCCGCCGCAAGGCCTCGACGGTACGCTGGATCTCGGTGTGCATGGCGTGCATCTCGTCGACGAAGCTGCGCCGGATCTCTCCCCTGACGACACCATCTAGTCCCTGGGTATGCAGCTTCAG
>Ga0070735_10004362_pt1 | contig 11978 bp, 9 predicted proteins | sample Coa_R1_FD_66443 | JGI IMG/M metagenome (GOLD analysis project Ga0070735, IMG submission 66443) | Surface soil microbial communities from Centralia Pennsylvania, which are recovering from an underground coalmine fire - Coalmine... | ecosystem: Environmental > Terrestrial > Soil > Unclassified ... | reverse complement strand
CTCCTGGCTTTAACTTCCTGCCTTGTCGCCTCCGAAGTGACCTCGGCTGCCATGACACACCCCCATTTATTGAACGACCTGAGACTATAGCGCGAATAGGTGCAGACTGGAAAGAAGGAATGACTGACTGAGTAGTCGGTGCAGAGTTGCAGGTGCCGTGACACTTTGAACGATCACGATATGGCTACCGAGGTGCAAATCCCGGCAATCTTGAACCCTGGGTGGTCGTCATCATCACTGCAGAACAGCCACTGTAGGGATAACAGCCGACAACTGCTCGAAACACCAAGCGGGCGGGATTATCGTCAGGCAACGTAACTTTGAACTTGGCGGCGGCGATTGCGTGTCCAAAAGTCTTCAAAGATTCTGTCCCGGAAATGAATTTCGCATCGGTTTGATTGCCTGGGCCGACGACAATAAAAAACTCCCCCTGAGCCGTTCCTTTGGCAATTCGAGTTAGATGAACCATCCGCATTTCACTAAGCTCGCTGGCCCCCGCATATGTATCGGACGAGCCACCGAGGCGGCGTAAATTTTCCCGAATCATGGCGCTATCGGCACCTGTTGGAGCCGAGGATAAGGCCAGCTGATAAGTGTGTGCGGCTAGCTGTTTCTGGTGACGCTGTTCATAAACTCTCGCGAGGTGTTGGCCGATGGTTTGGCTCTGCGAAATGACCCACGCAGTCTTTAAATATTTTTCCGCATGTTCCAGATCGTTCATTCGAAAATATATCCAGCCAAGCGTATCCCAAAACATAGCTAGCTTTACCGTGCGTTCCACGTCGGCTGGTTTTATGCCGTCAACTTGGACTTGGGCGGACGATTGTTCTTCTTCCAGGACTGCTTTTTCGGAGTATTGTTTCGCAATATCCAGATCAACATTCTTCTCCGCCAGTTCGTAAGCGATATCGTTCAAGACCGTTGAGCTAGAATCGAGCTTAATTGCTTCTTGAAACGCTGCTCTCGCTTTCTCCGCGTTTCCGGCCGCTAGATAAGCATCCCCCAGCATGACCCGCAAGCTCACCTTCGAGGGCGAAAGTTTGACCGCGGCTTCAAACGCACTTGCTGCTACGGAATAATGCTTCAAGGCACTTTCTGAACTTCCGAGGTTCGCTTGCGCGTCTGCGTCCTGCGGCGCAATTTTTACAAGGCGCTGCCAAACCGAGTTCGCTTCCTCGAACTTGCGGCTGGCCATTAGCGCAAAACCGAGAAATTTATAGGAAAGCGCCTGGGTGTCATCGGCAGACACGGCGTTGCGGAAAGCCTCGATGGCGCCGTCTTGTTCTCGCTTCGCGCTGAGCACGGATCCCAACAGCAGCCAGTCGCGGGCGAACTTCGGATCTTTCTCGACTGCTGACCGCAGGGCAGAAATCCCGCTTTCCATGTCATTTTGCATGAAAGCGTTGCGCGCGTCATCTTCATACTGCGCTGCTACCGAGTCGGCGCTACCCGGAAGGTTCCAGATGGCTTGTCGGAGATCATTCACCGCGGTGCTGGGCGAGGTCGTCGAGCCGGCCTTGTTTACGACTGCGATTTGAACGTTGTGATCGTCATAAACCTGTTTTCGAAAAGCTTTATATTTTTCGTAGGAAGAAATTGGCAGTTCTGACGTCGTCAATATCAAGTGGCGGTCAGCCACGAATGCGCCATCTTTCATTTCATAAGAGGCGTGATATTCCGCAAACTCCTCTTTAATGTCAACGTTCTTCGGAAGTTCTATTTTGTAGCCCTTGGGTAATTCCATTGTCGAATGGAATTTAATCTCACCGGGCACGCCCAGCCAGATGGGTACCGAAGGAACCGTCTTGCCTTCTTTGATGTCAGGTAAGTAAAGAAGAGGCAGTGGTGGACTGGTGTGGAGATTGGCCCAGTCGGCGTAATCCTTCCTATCGTATGTGTAAGAAATGCGGAGTGGCTCGTCGATCGATTCGACTGAACTGGCGGTCACATTGCTGACATCTCCACCAAAGCCTGATCCGTACGAAATTCTTTGTACCAGTTCTTTCCATTCCGGCATGGCGGTCACGCGGAAGCCAGAGCGCAACAATACTTCAAAATCACTGCCTTCAATGACCCGCTCGGCTTCGCCGGTCAGATGTCCGGTGTCATCGAGTTTGGCTTTCATGTTGAACGTTTGCGACGATTTAAAGCTCGGGTTCAACGGAGTCAGCTGCAGTTCCGAAGGTGATCCTGACCGGACAACCAACGCGTGCTTGCCCCGAAGCGGCCCCATAAGAAAACCGATTGGAGAGACTTCGGGCGTTGTGTCCAGCCAGATTTGGCCGCTGGGGAGTTCTACAACGCTGATCACATGATCGACCTGCCCTGGCGAAGGCACGTCTGCATCGATGTCCCGTACCGAATCGATCAGAGCTGCGTGGACCTTGAACCCCGCTGCCGTGAGCAGTGACGCCAATAGAGTGTGTTTGTCCTTGCAATCACCGTAGCCGTTTTCGAGAACTTCGCTGGCCATATGTGGCTGATAGCGACCCAACCCCAGTGCAATCCCGATATACCTGAATTTGGTACTCACATAGTCGTAAATGGCACGCAACTTCTCCCGATCATCGGTCAGACCTTTGGTGAGCTCGGCGGCTTTAGCTTGGATCTCAGGTGTAGGTCTAACGCGGTCGTTCTCTAGGCTCGCGTACCACTGACCGACTGCATCCCAGGAAGCGAAGCTGCTCAGCAGTATGTCAGGCTGGTCATTTAGACCACGAGCCTGTTTCCACTCCTTGCTTTCATCGCTCTCATCATCCAGTTTGCGCCTCGGATTGGAGTAGACCCAGCGATAAACGCGTCTATTGCCTTCATTGGTCACGTGAAACTCAGGCCCGTGATTCTTGAGTTTTATCGCGCGATCGGCGGGTACGCTAATGTTTAGCGTTTCTTCCTTTACCACCTGCTCATGTTCAAATTCATAATTTGTCCAGAACTGACCCGGCACCAACGGTTTGACTACATGGATTTGCACCGAGTATTCGAGGACATCTCCTGTCGCCAGGCCTTTGACGGCGACATGCTTTTCACGCTGGTCGGTGTAGAACGGTGCGACGCGGCTGATCTCAGACGTAATGTCCTGCGTATTATCCGGAGGAGTTGTAATTACCGTGCCATCGGGCTTTCTCACTCGCACATAAGAGATATCAAGGACTTGGTTGAATTTTTGATACGAGAAGGAAATGACTCCCCAGTGTTGCACGCCAGCTTCAGAAAGTATCTGGATGCGGGCCTCGGTTTGACGCGATTCCGTGCCGTCCTCCTCCAGCGTGATATCGGTGGCGAATTTTTGAATGATGAATGCTTCTTGTGTCTTGGTGGATCCGGGTGCAGCTTCCTGCAGGCTTTGCGTGCTGCTGTTGTGCACCGAAGAGCTTTTGTCTGGAGTATCAGGTGACTGTGCGAGCAGGTAGCGGCTATAAAAACACAGAGTGAAAACAATTGCACTGGCTGCCGCAAGGGAACCGAGGCGACGCAACATCGTGGCATCTATTTACATTGCATTTCTTGAAAAGGCAAGAAAATTAATGGACCGGCGATCCGAACATCACACCAGACCCCAATAACAAGCGTTCTGGCATAATTTTGTGAATGGTTCGACGCAAATACTCCGCGCTACTCATCGTTTTCTCATTGTGCCTTGTTGCCTATGGTCAGCAGCCCGCCGCCACAGTCAGCTTTAAGCTTGATTTCCCAGGGGCCGATCCCAGCCATTATGAAATCGCGATCGCCGACGATGGCCAGGGCTCTTACACCTCCAATGGCAAGTTCGACGACCAGGGTGATCCCGCGGATGCAGCACCGCTTCAATTCGTGATTTCAGAAAACATTCGCAAGCAGGTTTTTGATCTGGCCAAAAAGGCGCATTATTTCACTGGCCATGTCGATTCTGGTCAAAAAAACATTGCCAACACCGGCGCAAAGACCTTGGCGTACAAAGATGCCACTCATAATTCTCAGGCCACCTATAACTACTCGATGCTGCAGCCGATCACGCAACTCACTTCAATCTTTCAAAACCTGTCCACCACAATGGAGTTCGGCCGGCGCCTGGTTTACCTTCACAAGTATGAAAAACTGGCGCTCGATGATCAGCTGAAGCGAATGGAAGAGATGCAGAGAGAAAACAGTCTGGGCGACGTTGGGGCGATTGCGCCCGTGTTGAAGGAAATTGCGAATGACACCTCGGTGATGAAGGTCAGCCGGGCGCGCGCCTTGCGTCTGCTCGCCAGTGCGGGGAAGTGATCAGTGAATAATAATTCCAGCGTAACCTACCGTCACCTTGTGATCACCGGAGACATCGGCTGAAGTAGCGTATTGCACCAATTCTGCTTTTTGCGCTCCCAATCTTCTGGCAGCGGTCAACATCGCCACCGCGGGACCGAATCCGCACATGCTTATGCTCTCATTCATCACTGTTTGGTATAGGCCGGGTGCATCGAGTGCGAGAATCTTGTCGATTGCTTTGCGGTCCTTGACGCGGGTTGTGGCGTCATCCTCATAATGATTCATGTCGCTCGAACCGACGATCAGCGCTGGCTCTTTATTTGCTTTTAGAACCTCAGCCAGGGCTTGGCCGAGTTGCTCCAAAAGAATTAACTGTCCCGTGCCAATTGCGATTGGAACAAATTTGATGTCAGGCCGGCAGACTTGCAGAAAGGGAATCTCGACTTCGATGGAATGCTCTAAACGATGCGCCGCTGAATCTTCTGATAATGCGGGAAATTCTAGAATGAGCTTCTCCGCCAGATCGCAGTCGACGGATATCTCGCCCAGCGGCGTTCGCCATGCGCCCCGGTTCATTATTGCCAGTGGATGTCCTCGACCGGTGTGATTGGGGCCCAGCACGATGCAACTGGCCGGAAGTGCCAGCCGCGAAAAAACTGCCGCAGCCACTTGCCCTGAATACATGTATCCGGCATGAGGAACCAGGCAGGCTATCGCTGGTGTTTTCTTGCAGGAAGGTAAATAGGACTGAATGTCGGCGCGCAAGCGTTCGGGATTTGCCGGATAAAAACGCCCGGCCACGGCGGGTTCGCGGAGACTCTCACGCATGTCGTTGGCCTTCGTTGGATGCGGAGCCATTCGGCGCCGGCAGCTCGCGAAAAATGTTGGCGCTTGCCTCAAGCGAAAGCGTTTCCGCGCGCACCGATGGTTTTACTTTTGTCTTGGCCAGCGCGCGTTCAAGATCGTCAGACGGATAGCGGCCCTTCAAGTTGTTCCACAGGGTCTTGCGTTTCTGGGCAAATGAAAGCTTGAGGAAATTGATGAATCCTTTTTCATCGACGTGCAATTTGTCGAGACGCGACGAAGGCGCCAGTCGCACCACCGCGGAGTGAACCTTGGGCGGCGGCGAGAATGCTCCTGGCGGCAGGGTCAAGATTTGTTCCACCTTGGAATATAACTGCGCGGTAGCAGACAACAATCCGTATTCGCTGGTCCCCGGTTTTGCGGCCAGCCGCTCAGCAACTTCTTTTTGCACCATGAGGACAAAAACTTCAAAATATTTCCGATATTCGAAGAGCCGCAGAAGGATATCTGAGGTAATGAAGTAAGGCAGATTACCGACGACCCGGACTTGTTGTGGCGCGACGTCCATACCGGGTCTCATGCTGCCGGGCTTCGGTCCAAATAGCGAATCGAGATCGATGGCGAGAATATCGCCTTCTATAATTTCAATGTTCGCCGCCAGCGAAAAATGCATCCGCAGCTGTGCAGCCAGCACGCGGTCTTTTTCAACCGCGATAACGCGCCGCGCTCTCCTTGCCAGTAAATTGGTCAGGGCGCCACGTCCGGGCCCGATCTCAAGCACCGTGCTCTGCAACAGGTCACCAAGTGACTCCACGATGCGCACCGCTGCGGCGGTGTCATTCAAAAAATGCTGGCCGAGCTTAGGTTTTTTTGCCGCAACCGGCGCGCGCGAAACCTTCATTGACCCTCGTTCATCTTGCCGATTAGACTTGGACGCATAGCGGTTTTCAGTCGTCCCGCAATATCATAGCGCGGAGCGGGATAACAACACTGCTGGAGCTCCTGCCTAATGCACATCGCGTTCGTCGCATCCGAATGTGTTCCCTTTTCAAAGACGGGCGGGTTGGCAGACGTTGTCGGCGCTTTGCCGCGGGCTCTGGCCGCCGCCGGCCACGAAGTCAGCGTCTATATTCCTCATTATCGACACATCCGAATCAGCGAGGAGCGGACCGTAGTTCAGAGCATCACGGTTCCGTTTGACGATCGCTACCGCTTCTGCTCGATCCTGACTGGCGCCGGTTATTCTGGCGTGCGTTTTTTTTTCGTTGATTACCCGCCGTTCTTCGATCGTGAAGGACTATACGGTACTGCATCAGGAGATTTTCCTGATAATGCCGAGCGCTTTGCATTGTTCAGTCGGGCTGTGCTCGAGGCATCAAAAATTCTCGGCGTGCCGGATTTGTTCCACTGCCATGACTGGCAGACGGCGCTGGTACCAGTTTTGTTGAAGACACAATATTCAGAAGATCCGGCTTTCCAAAACACCGGTACTGTTTTCACTATCCACAACATGGGTTATCAGGGCCTGTTTCCGCCGGAGATCTTGCCGCTGCTTACTTTGCCGTGGGACTTGTTTACCATCGCCAAAATGGAATACTTCGGAAACGTGAATTTCTTGAAGGGCGCGCTGGTGTATTCGGACATGATTACGACGGTGAGCCGCAAGTACAGCCAAGAAATTCAGACCACTGAATTCGGATTCGGTTTAGAAGGAGTGTTGAAGGACCGCGCCCAAAACCTGACTGGCATTTTGAACGGCGTTGATTACGAGGAATGGAACCCGCAGACAGATAAATTCATCGCCGCACATTATTCGGCCGACGATTTGAGCGGAAAGCGCGAATGCAAGCAAGACCTGCTGTCCAGCTTCGGATTGGGAGAGGCTAACCTTGATGTGCCGGTGATCGGGATAGTCTCACGGTTCGCGGCGCAAAAGGGTTTTGACTTGATCGGTCAGATCATTGATCGGTTAGCGCTGGAAGATGTTCTGATCGCCGTTCTCGGAAGTGGCGACAAACTCTACGAGGAAATGTTTTTGCGGCTGGCGCGCCGCATGCCTGAAAAAGTCGGGGTAAGAGTCGCGTACGACAACGCTCTCGCGCACAAAGTTGATGCAGGCGCTGACATGTTTCTCATGCCATCGCGCTATGAACCTAGTGGATTGAGCCAGTTGTACAGTTTGAAATACGGAACTGTGCCTATCGTGCGAGCAACTGGAGGCCTCGACGACACAATTGATCCCTGGGAGCAGCGCTCGAAAAAGGGCACCGGGTTTAAGTTTCAGGAATACAGCGGCGAGGCATTATTGCGGGTCATACATCAGGCGATGACGTTGTATCGCGATCAGGAATCGTGGCAAAGGTTAATGCGCAATGGCATGAGCAAAGATTTTTCCTGGCGGGCTTCTGCGCGTGAATATTTGCGGGTGTACGATCGGGTGCGCCAGCAGCACGCGCAGGCCATTCTGGTGTGACGATGTCCGCTCTTGCCAGAACCGTGTTCCACGTCGACATGGACGCCTTCTTCGTGTCAGTGGAAGAACTGTTCGATCCTACTCTTAAAGGTAAACCAGTCGTTGTGGGAGGTCAGCGCGATGAGCGCGGCGTGGTTTCGGCCGCATCGTATGAAGCCCGCAAATTCGGAGTGCACTCAGCCATGCCGCTTCGGACTGCCGCCAAGCTCTGCCCGCAAGCAATCTTCGTGAATGGCCATCCTGACCGATACCGCGAGTGTTCCGAAAAAGCTCACAACGTCCTGACCAGCTTTTCGCCACAGGTGGAAATGGTTTCAATCGATGAAGCGTACCTGGACATGACTGGCACCGAGCGCTTACATGGGCCGCCGCTCCTTGCCGCGCACAAACTTCACCAGAGAATGAAAGCGGAAACCCAACTCAATTGCTCTATCGGAATCGGTGCCTCCCGGCTGATTGCAAAAGTGTGCTCGGGTAAAGCCAAGCCGAACGGCGTGTTATTCATCCTGGCTGGGCGCGAATCGAAATTTCTCGCGCCGCTCGATATTCGCGACATACCCGGTGTGGGGAAAGTTACAGAGTCGAAGTTGCACTCGCTAGGTATTCGCAAAGTCGGAGATCTGGCGAAGTTTGACGACGGCGATCTTGAACAGCAATTTGGAAAATGGGGAGTGGCCCTGGCCGGCAAGGCACGCGGAGAAGATGCGGGCGCGTGGTTTGAAGGCGAGATCGGCGCAGACGAAGGCGCGAAATCGATCAGCCACGAACACACCTACGACCAGGATACGGCGGATATCGCACAACTCGAGGCCACGCTCATGCGACTCTCTGAGATGGTGGGCCGCCGGCTTCGCGAGAATCAACTGCGCGCGCGTACCTTCCAACTAAAATTGCGGTACAAAGATTTCACAACTATTACACGCGCTCACTCGCTGGAGTCACCCACGCAACTCGACAATGAGATTTTCCAGCAGGTACATCGCTTGTTCCAGGTGAACTGGCGCAAAGGGGAGGAGGTAAGGCTTTTGGGAGTCCAGGCAACATCGTTTGGGCATGATTCAGCGCAACTAGATTTCCTGGAAGATCACGGACGTGAAAAGTGGGAGAACGTCTTGTCTGCTGCTGACCGGCTGCGCGATAAATTCGGCGAGACCAGCATCACGCTGGGCACGGGAATGAAAGGCGGCTTCCGTGAGCGTACGCACGAAAATCCTGCTGCGCTGCCGGGAAAGCTGAAACGCGAATAGTTACGCGGCCGATTGGCTGCGGTTCATAGATAATATGAATGAGAGATTGAGCTGCAATCTTTCACTTTTGTGTATCAATGCCTGTTGAATACAATCTCTGACGCCGGAATATTGAAATAGAGGAACGGAGCCAATATGCGTGTTGTCGTTCTGATTCTCTTTCTCTCCTTACCATTCGCTTTCATGGCCTGGTCTAAGTCCACCGGAGGATCTCCCGGGAACGGGCTCCTCCTGGTCGCCAACAAAGGTGACAACAGCCTTGGCATCATCGATCCTGTTGCTGGAAAACAGATCGCAGAAGTACCAGAAGGCGGAGTCACCGGGCACGAAGTCACCACTTCGCGCGATGGAAAGCTGGCATACGTCCCGATTTACGGCAACTCCGGCGTCGGCCTGCCGGGAACTGACGGCAGCAACATGGTTGTTATCGATATTGCTGCGCGAAAAGTTGTTGGCAATCTTGATTTCGGAAAGGGGGTCAGACCGCATCTCCCGGTGCTTGGTCCAAAAAATGGATTGCTCTACGTCAGTACCGAACTAGAAAAGGCGATCACAATTATTGATCCTGCGACACTGAAAATTGTTGGCTCAGTTCCAACCGGGCAAGAGCAATCGCACATGTTTGCGATCATGCATGGCGGCCATCGTGCCTACACTGCGAATGTTGGGCCGGGAACTGTTTCCGCTCTCGATCTGGATGCCCGCAAGGTGATCGCGATCATTCCCGTGGCACCGCAGGTGCAACGGATTTCGCTCTCAATTGATGACAAGTATGCCTTCACTTCGGATGTGACCAAGCCGCAGCTTGCAGTCATCGATACCAACACCAATAAGGTCAAAACCTGGATTCCATTGCCGGGTTCGGGTTACGGAAGCGCGGCGACGGCCGACGGCAAGTGGCTGATGATCGCACTGCCATCGGTGCATCAAGTCGCAGCCGTGGATCTGAGAACGATGAAAGTTGCGCATACGGTGGACGTGGGAATGAGAACGCAGGAAGTGCTGCTCGCGCCAGATGGTCAGACTGCCTACGTGTCTTGCGATCAAGATGGAAAAGTTGCTGCCATCGATCTTACGAACTGGAAGGTTAAAAAGGTCATCGATGCCGGCAAAGGCGCTGATGGACTTGCCTGGGCTGCCATTTCTCGATGATGGTAGATGCTCGTCTTACTGACATTGAGCACACAATTCAACGTCGCTTGAGGGCTTCCAACTCATCCAGCGTGCGGGGCCAGTCCGAGCCTAACAAGCGCGAAAGTCCGCGATCGGCCAGCACTTTCCCGCCGGTCTGACAGTGAGCGCAGTAATCGGTTTCATTATCTGCATATCGAATGCGTTGGATTTTTTCTCCGCATCGCGGACACGGCTGTCCAAACTTTCCGTGCACCGCCATATCTTTGCGGAAGGCTGTAACTTTCTCAGGGAAGTTTGCCTGCGCCTCAGCGCACAGTTGATCGATCCAGCGCTGAAGTGTGGAACGGGTTGCCGTGAACAGACGGGTCCATTCAACTGCTGAAAGTTTTCGCGTAAGCGTGATCGGCGATAATTGCGCGGCGTGCAGAATCTCGTCAGAGTACGCATTCCCGATGCCACTCACAATTCGCGGATCCGTCAGGGCGCGTTTCAATGTCCGGTTTTCAGCTGTCAGTGCAGCCCGAAAAGCTCCGGGATCGTTGGCGAAAACATCGATCCCGCCGGGATCCACCTCGCGCAAGCTGTCTTCGCCTCGGAGCACCAGCAGGGAAGCACGGCGTTTGGCGCCTGCTTCAGTGAGTACAAGAGAGCCGTTGGGAAAATCGAAAGCGGCCAGCTGATTGCGCCCTGCGAGTTTCGCGCCCACCTCGCGCCAATGCAGGCGGCCGGCGATCATCAGATGAAGCACAAGCCATAAATCATCTTCTATGCCGATTGCGATGCGCTTGCCTATGCGCCGCAACTCGCGAACCCTGTGTCCTTCAACACTCGCGAGAGGTGGTTCGACTGTACGCAACAGAAATGGACTCGCCAGCCGCATATGATCGATCGGTTCTCCAACTATTCGCGATTCAAGCGCCGCGATGTATGCGGAAATGTCGGGCAGTTCTGGCATGATAATGCGATTAAAAGGTGGAATTATGCATGCTTGCCAAAAATCAATGTTATCGGAATGCTAGTACATTAGGTTTATGAGCTACTTTGGCAATTACATTGATGCCGATGGGCGGCAATGAAGAACCTTCCGCGCAAACACACGTCCGGCTCAGGTCCTCAGCCGCGGAGACCGCCGCGATTCTCGCGGGAGCTTGCCATCATCTATGAAGATGACGCGGTGGTGGCCGTGAATAAGCCTGCAGGGCTTCTGGCCGTGCCGGCGCCCGGGTCCGAAGCGCCGTCCGCGTTATCTCTTTTGTTGCAGGATCTCAAGCCGCGCCGGCAACGTGCTTTGATTGTCCATCGCACCGATCGGTTCGCATCTGGAGTTCTGCTTTTCGCCAAAACCAACTCGGATCGCGAGGCGCTTGTCCGACAATTTCTTGCGCACACTCCTATCCGGCAATACCTGGCCGTGGTTCGCGGACATCTCGCCGCAAAACAAGGAACGCTGATGCACTATTTTCGGCGAGAGGGAATGTATCAAAGGTTGAGTACAGAGCGGGACCGCAAAGCGGCGCGGGCTGAACTCAGTTACTCGATCGAACGCTCTTTGCGCGGGGCTTCGCTGGTGCGGGTCACGCTGCTGACAGGATTGCAGAATCAGATCAGAGTGCAGTTTGCGGCGCTGGGACATCCGGTCATCGGCGATCGCAAGTACAGCGCCAACGAAGCCGCGGAGAGAAGGATTGCGCGAGTTGCACTTCACGCGGCCTCTCTGCAGTTCATTCATCCTCGCACTGGCCAGCCTGTCTCATTGGAATGCGCGCTTCCCCCGGATTTTAAATCTCTTCTCCAGTCGTTATCTCCACCAGTGCGCCGCCATCGTTGATCGTCGAACATGAGAGGGAAACAAGACTTCGACTTAATCATTCTCGGCGGCGGCGCTGCCGGCTTGATGTGCGCGATAGAAGCGGGAAAACGTGGCCGTCACGTCGTGGTACTTGAGCGCGCCGGACGCATAGGCAAAAAGATACTGATCTCCGGCGGTGGCCGCTGCAACTTTACAAATCTGTATTGCCAGCCGGAAAACTTTATCTCCGCCAATCCGCACTTCGTTAAGTCAGCACTGGCGGCTTATAGCCCGGCCGATTTTA
>Ga0070735_10004361_pt1 | contig 11982 bp, 9 predicted proteins | sample Coa_R1_FD_66443 | JGI IMG/M metagenome (GOLD analysis project Ga0070735, IMG submission 66443) | Surface soil microbial communities from Centralia Pennsylvania, which are recovering from an underground coalmine fire - Coalmine... | ecosystem: Environmental > Terrestrial > Soil > Unclassified ... | reverse complement strand
TATTACTTTTCCCGCGAGCATCAATCAGCTTCCACGGCCTGTGATTCCGGCGCCGCCCGACACAAGCATGAAGCCTTTCGCAGTGGACTATACGATCGAGGGGTACAACGAAGGATATAAATGGTACGAAAGCAAAGGTCTGACTCCTCTGTTTCCTTTCGGATTCGGTCTCTCCTACACGACTTTCTCCGTCGCAAAACCCACGTTCAGCCGTTCCGGCCCCTCCGACTTCAGCTTAAGCTTCGAGATTAGCAACTCGGGAAAACGTGCGGGTTCTGAGACTGAACAGGTATACCTTCAGCTTCCCCCATCCACCAATGAGATGAAGCGTCTGATTGCTTGGCAAAAAATTCCTCTGTCTGTTGGGCAGATCGAAAAAGTGACAATTAAATTTTCCGTCGACGACTCGTCACATCCGTTCTCTTACTGGGATACAGACAGTTCGTCCTGGCTCATCGCCCCAGGCACCTACACGGTTTTTCTCGGCAATTCCTCCGTCAGTTTGACCAACGTGGGCACCTTTGACGTGCAGTAGTTCTGCGTTTCTCAACTCTTCTCAGTGGCCTCTGTACCCGCGTCTCTGCGTTAAGCTTCTGGTACTTCGACTCAGACACAGCTTCGGCCCAGACGTGCTCTCGAATCGCTCCTGCTACACTACGAACGCAAATGTCCGCGCCCGCCTACTGCAACGTCGCCCTCCCCGTCCCCCTCCGCTCTCTCTTCACCTACTCCATCCCCGACCATCTTCGCGAAATCATTCAACCCGGCACACGCGTCCAGGTCCCCTTCCGCAAAAAATCTCTTATCGGCGTTGTCATCGAACTCACCTCAACCGCCCCCCAAGACACAAAAATCCGCGACATCACCAAATCCATAGACCACACCCCCTCGCTCACACCAAAACTCATCGAACTCGGTCAATGGATCGCCAACTACTACCTCGCCCCCGTCGGTGAAGTTTTCCGCGCCATGCTCCCTCCTCCGATCGAAATCCGCACCCAACGTCTGATCGCCATCACCGCCGCCGGACGCGACGCCGCAGCCAGCCTCAGCGGCGGCGAACTCTCCCACGGCCTCTCGCGAAACGAATCCGACTTCCTCGTCAAGCTAGCCGCCACCAACGACCCTCTCCCCTATTCCGCCGCCGCAAAATTCAAAATCACCGCTGCCGCCATCGATTGCCTCCGCAAACAAAATCTCATCGAAATTCGCGAATCCCTCCTCAACCGCAAACAAAAAACGCAACGCGTCATCGCCTGGAAAACGCAGCAACAACCCGACGCGTCCGCCGCAACGAATCTCGACGAAAAAGCCATCCGCGTCCGGGATCAACTCACCGAGCGCGGCCCGCTTCCCTTCCCTCATCTTCTAAGACTCGCCGGCGTCTCGCGCGCGATCATTGAAAAAATGCTCCGCGCCAACCTCCTCGAATCCTGGGAAGAGCGCATCGACCCAGCCGACGATCCCTTCGACTCTGGCTACGAAGCTCCAGCCCACGAACTCAACACCGGTCAGGAATCCGCCTTCACCGCCATCAAAACCCGCTTCGAACTCGGCGAATTCGGCACGCTCCTCCTTTACGGCGTCACCGGCAGCGGCAAAACCGAGGTCTACATGCGCGCCGTCCAGGAAACGCTCGCGCGCGGAAAAACAGCGATCGTCTTAGTTCCGGAAATCGCGCTCACTTTGTGGGTAGGTCGCCAATGCCGCGCATGGTTCGGCGCGCGTTTCGAAGGCGTCGCCGTTCTTCACTCCGCTCTGAGCGACGTCGAGCGCGCCCGCGAATGGTGGCGCGTCCGCAATGGCGAAGCCCGCGTCGTCGTCGGCACGCGCTCCGCCGTTTTCGCGCCGCTCGAAAATCTCGGCCTTATCATCGTCGATGAAGAACAGGAATCCAGCTATAAGCAGGAAGAAACACCGCGCTATCACGGCCGCGACGTCGCCATCGTCCGCGCCAAAATCGAAAACGCCATCGCGCTTCTCGGCTCCGCCACGCCGTCGCTCGAGACCTACCACAACGCGCGTCAAGGAAAGTACGAACTCCTCACGCTACCCGCACGGGTCGCCAATCGCTCCATGGCCAGCGTCGAAATCATCGACATGCGCGAAGACTTCCAGCGCACCCACAAAGCCGGCCCGATCAGCGCCGCTCTTCACAACGGCATCACTGAATGCTTGAAGCAAGGCACGCAAGCGCTCGTACTCATCAATCGCCGCGGCTATTCGTGGTCGGTGCTCTGCCGCAGTTGTGGCAACTCCGTCCAATGCGTGAATTGCAGCATCTCGATGACGTATCACAAAGCGCGCAATCGCCTCGAATGCCATTACTGCGGCTCGATTCAATCCGTTCCGAAGGAATGCCCGAAGTGTAAGTCGCAATACATCTATTTTTTCGGCGAAGGCTCCGAGCATCTCGAAGAGCGCCTGCGCAAAGAATTTCCCGGCGCCCGCATCGCCCGGCTCGATCGCGACACCGCGCGCACCAAGCGCCAGTATCAGGAAACGCTCGGCGCGTTTGCAGGCGGCGCCATCGACATCCTCGTCGGCACGCAAATGCTCGCCAAGGGCCACGACTTCCAGCGCGTCACGCTCGTCGGCGTCATCAGCGCCGATTCCTCGCTGCATCTTCCCGACTTCCGCGCCGCCGAACGCACTTTCCAGCTCCTAACTCAAGTCGCAGGCCGCGCCGGTCGCGGCGATCTTCCCGGCCGCGTCCTCATCCAAACCTACTACCCCGAGCACTACGCTATCCAGGACGCCGTCCGCCAGGACTACGCTTCCTTCTTCGACCGCGAAACCCAATTCCGCCGCTCTATGCAATATCCGCCCTTCACCTCGCTAGCCAACGTCATCATCCGCGATTCGAACCTGGAAAAAGCCATCCGCTACTCCCGCCTCTTGTCCGAATACTTCATGGCCGCCTCGTCCCCTGCTCAGCCCGATGAAAAATCGCGAGCCGCGAGCGCGTCAGCCGACTCGGCTGAATCCGGCGCCGTAGGGGCACGGCACGCCGTGCCCGTCTTGCCTTCTGATCCCTCATCACAACCGGCCGCCCCACCATCAATGCCGACCGTCACGCCAATCCCTAATGCCGCCAAATACTTGCGCGTCCTCGGCCCCGCCACCGCCCCACTGGCCCGCCTCAAAACCGAACATCGCTACCAATTCCTCCTAAAATCCCCCCGACGCTCCGTCCTAACCAACATCCTCTCCGGCGCCCTAACCTACGCCGACACAAAGGAAATCCCCCAAACCGCCATCCTTGTAGACATGGACCCCCTCAACCTCCTCTAAACTCCGCGCCCTCTGCGTCCTCCGTGGTAATAATTCCGGATTGCCTGCCACGAATCCGCTACAGGTACTTGACTGCCATCTACATTTGTGGTACATTAGTCCTGTGGATTAGTGCATTCACTCTCCCCCAACTAAAAGACGATCCAAAGCGAACGCTGATGCCGCCGCAACCCTTTTTGAATCAGCCGCTTGCACACTCCTAAAAACGGTACTTTTCGCAACCATCTGATTCAAAACGAATTATTCACTCTTTGAAAAAATAGGGGGGTGGCACCCAGACGTTCCCATTTTGGAACTCAAGGCAGACTAATCAACGCAATCCCAACAAAAATTCCAGCAATCCCTACCCATTGAATCTTCCGCAGGTGCTCGCGCAACACGACCGCCGCCAGCAACACCGTCACCGCCCCATACAGCGACGACAACACGCTAACCACCGACACCTGCTCCAGCTGCATCCCGAGGTTGTTCATTATGAACGCCGCCGTATCCAGCACGCCCATTCCAAGAATCCAGATGGTGACCTTGCCATCCCACGGCAACTTAATCGGTTGCCGCCGCAGCCACAGAAACAGCACCGTCACCACCGTCGAAGTCAGCCGGATCATCCACACGGTCGCGGCGAATCCTACGCGCGGCACCGCCCGATTCCCCAGCACCCAAAACAAAACGCCAAACCCAAGTGCCGACAGCAACGCAATCCCAATTCCCGGTACTCTCGAAGTCGCCGCACCCGGCGCATCTTCAACACTCTCGGACGCGCTCGCCTCGCCGCGCGCCACCACCACGACGCCAACTAAAATCGCGATAATTCCCGCGAGCCGAAGCGCCGTGAGCCGCTCGCCGGTAAAAAACGAAATTGCCATCGTCAGCGCCGGATAGCTGGCCGAAATCGGCGCGACCACCGACATCTTCCCGATTTCAAACGAGCGGTAAAGGCACAGCGTCGAAAACACGTTCAGGCATCCGACGCCGAGTCCCCACGCCCACGGAGTCCACCCGGATCCATCAAACAAATGTCCCCAGCCGCCGACCCAGCGCAGCGACGCCGTCAGCATCACCAGCCCGGTGAACTGCATCCACAACGTCGTGCGTATCGACCCGATCTTCCGCGCCGAAAATCGCGCAAGAAAATCCGATGAGCCCCACGAAAGGGCCGTCAGCAGTCCGAGTAGAATTCCCATGTTTTATTATTATGATCGCAGCGGCTCGTCCGACAAACAGAGCCCATCATCACTTGCTAGAGCTTGTCATCCTGAGCCGTCCGAAGGAGGGCGAAGGATCTCAACCGATCGAAACCACACAAACAAATGATCGAAGACTACCTACGAAGTCTTCCCGGCGGAAGTCGACTTCGCGCCTCGCTTCAGGCCAAGCTCCGCCATCACCATCTGCAAATCTTTCCAGACGTCGGCCTTCGCCGGCGGATTGCGCAGCAAATACGCCGGGTGATACGTCGCCATCAGTTTTCGCCCGCGAAATTCCTGCCACTGTCCGCGAAAATGCGAAATTCCTCGCGTCGTTTGCAGCAGTGTCTGCGCCGCGCATGCGCCGAGGGCCACGATGACTTTCGGATCGACCACTTCGAGCTGGCGAATTAAAAACGGCGAGCACGTTTTGATCTCGTCCGGTTCCGGCAATCGATTTTCGGGCGGCCGGCACTTCACGACGTTGCAGATGTACACGTCGCCGCGCTGCAATCCCATCGCTTCGATCATCTGCGTCAGCAATTTTCCCGCGCGCCCGACAAACGGAAGCCCTTGCATATCTTCGTCGCGCCCCGGCCCTTCGCCGACAAACACCAATTTCGCCTTCGGATCGCCGTCGGCGAAAACAATCTTGTTGCGTCCCTTGTGCAGCTTGCACCGCGTGCAGTCACCAATGTCATCGCGAATCTTCAGCATCGAGTCGCCCGAGATTCTTTCGCTGGCATCGAACAAGCCAGACTTCGGCGTCGGCAAAACAACCCGCGGTACCGAAGGAATCTGCAACGCCGGCGCAGGCGGCAGCACAGGCTTTCGCGGTGTTCTTGGCAAATCGTCCTCGCGTATCTCGGAGACTGCGATCGTTTCTGAGATTTCTACTTGGTCTTCGAAGGGGTCTTCGAAGGGGACAGACGGGATGTTTCCGCTTGCCGGTTCGCGAAACTGCCCCGCTCGCATCGCAACTGGCACCGTGGCGGAGTCGATGGTCGAAGACAAACGCTGAATCGACACCCTGTCGCCGTAAAAAAGATCGATACCGATACCTTTGTAGAAGCTGAGGCGTGCGGAAAGTTTCTGCTGGAGAGCTTCGGAAAGGCGATCGGCCATGGTCAGAGCGCGGTGCGCTCTGGGGAGTGTAGCACGGAGCGAAGACGTACAACTTCGTCGAGAATGCGCTGCGCGACTTCTGATTTGCTCATGCGCGGCAGCGCGAGGTCCCGCCCATCGCGCGAAAACAATGTGACCACATTCGTATCGACATCGAAGCCCGCGCCTTCCGCGGTCACGTCGTTCGCCACGATGATGTCGGCATTCTTCGCGGTCAGCTTCTTGCGCGCATTCTCCGCCACGCGTTCCGTCTCCGCCGCGAAGCCCACAACGAGCCGGTCGCCCTTGTTCTTCGCTACCGTCGCGATGATATCCGCATTCGGCTCGAGTGCGATCGTTAAAGGTTCCTTCTCGCGCTTGATCTTCTGATCGAAGGGTTTCGCCGGACGATAGTCCGCAACAGCCGCCGCAAAAATCGCAATCGTCACTCCCACGAATCTCTCGTCAACGGCACGAAGCATTTCTTCCGCTGTGCGCACGTCCATGCGCTCGACGCCGTTCGGCGTTTCCAGTGAAGTCGGCCCGCTGATCAAAATTGTTTTCGCGCCGCGCCGTGCCGCCGCTTCGGCAACGGCATAACCCATCTTTCCGGATGAACGATTCGTCAGATACCGCACCGGATCGAGATCTTCACAGGTCGGCCCAGCCGTAATCAGCACGGTCTGCCCTTCCAGATCGCGTTTGAAGCGCAGCGCTTCACGCACAGCAGCAACAATCTGCTCTTGTCCGGCAAGCCGCCCGGCGCCGGTCATGCCGCACGCGAGATAACCTTCATCGGGATTTACAACGTGCACTCCGCGGGATCGCAGCACATCGAGATTCGCCTGCGTGGCTGCATGATTCCACATGTTCACGTTCATCGCTGGCGCGACGACTACCGGCGCCGTCGAGGCGAGATACAAAGTTGTAAGGAAATCATCCGCAATCCCCTGCGCAAATTTGGCAAGGATGTCTGCGGTCGCGGGAGCGACCAGCAGTAGATCGGTCCGCTGTGCAATCGCAATGTGCTCGATCGCGGAGTCGAGGTTCGCATCACCGCTCGCTTCCTGCCCCGCAAACAGGTCGGTGATAACCTTCTGCCCGCTTAGCGCCGCAAAGGTCAGCGGCGTCACAAACTCGCGCGCGCCGCGCGTCATCACCACCTGCACGCTGAAATCATCCTGCTGTAAACGGCGCACGAGTTCCGCGGCTTTATACGCAGCTACGCCGCCGGTTACGCCGAGTGTGATGCGCAGTGGATTCATCGGAGTTCAGTTCTAAATGTTTCGCTTCAGGTAGCCTCGAAAACCTGCTGCAAGAACCGTGGCACAAGGTTTGTACACCCTTGCCGCACTTTATTGGATGCTACAGGATCGGCCGCGCTACTCGCTCCAGCGCAGTCTTTACGCCGCCAACCTACTTCCGGCGCTTGTTGCCGTCCTTGTCTTCATCGATCGAATCGGGCTCCACGAAATCGTATTCGATATACCCGTGATCGAGCTCTTCGCACGCGATGCGCGTCGGCTTCAACGTGCGCGGATTCTCCACCAGCGGCGGCGCTCCGGCCATGATCTGCCGCGCGCGACGCGCTGCCAGCACCACATACGCAAACTGGCTCTCGGGAGCTTTGGTTAGCACGTTCATCAGTCTTTTCCTCCAAAAGACGCCAGAAGTTGTTCCACCCGCCTGCGACGCCTTGCACTTTGACAACGTAATGCGACGACGATCGCCTGCGCTTCGTTGCCTGCGCGTTCAACGTCTTCGTTCACAACACAGTAATCGTAATATTTTCCGAACGCTGCGATCTCGTCTCGAGCCTTGGCCAGCCGACGCGCAATTTCCTCGTCCGAATCCTGGCCGCGGCCGCGCAAGCGGCGCTCCAACTCCTCGCGGGAAGGCGGCAAAATAAAAATCGCCACCGACTCCGGAAGTTTTTGCTTTACCTGCGCCGCACCCTGCACGTCGATCTCGAGCACAAGATCCAGATTTTTGCTGCGCGATTCCTCGAGCCACTTTTTCGGCGTGCCATACGCATGCTTGCCGAATACCCGCGCATACTCGAGAAATTCCCCGCGGGACACCATCGCGTCGAATTCCTCTTCCGTTACGTAAGCATAGCATTTCCCGCTCGACTCAGTCGCGCGACGCTGCCGAGTAGTACATGAGATCGAGGGCATCGTCCCAGGCAATTCCAGTATCTTTTGGACCAGCGTCGATTTCCCCGAACCCGACGGGCCCGACACGATCAAAATCAGCGGCTCACTTTCGGACCCGGTGGTCATTCGATGTTTTGCACCTGTTCGCGCAATTTTTCAATCTCGGCGCGGATTTCCAGCGACAGAGCGGTGATGGTGAGCGCCTCGTTTTCCACTCCCGGCGTCTTTGAAAGCATGGTGTTCGCTTCGCGATGCATTTCCTGAAGCAGGAAATCGAGCTTTTTGCCGAGCTCGCCGGCGCCGTCGAGCAGCTTTGCAAATTGCTGCAAGTGGCTACGGAGGCGGTCGAGCTCTTCGCTGATGTCGCTGCGCTCTGCGAGCAGCGCGGCTTCCTGTGCCAGGCGCGCAGGCTCGATGCCGCTGCCGCTCAGCAATTCTTTCAGCCGATTCTGCAAGCGTCGCGCAAATGCCGGCGTGAGGCTGACGGCGAGCTCGCGAACCTTTTCCGCTTGCTCACCGATTTTCGCGAGCCGCGAGCGAAGTTCTTCGGCAAGATGGCGGCCTTCGGTGTGGCGCATGTCGTCGAGCTTCGTTAGCGCTTCGCGCAAACAATTTTCCAGGGCCGTGCCGAGCTGGTCCTGCTCTGCGTCGTCTTCCGGCAGCGGCGGCGCGAGCCCGCCGATCACTCCAGGAAGGCGGAGCAGTGAGACAACGTCGAGATCGGTCTTCACCTGCATCTGCTGACGCAGTTCTTCGGCGGCGCGTGAATACGCCGTCAGCAATTCCTTGTTCACCTGCACCGGCGCCGACTGCCCCGGCTGCACGTTCACATTGATATCGAGATGACCGCGGTGAATTTTCTCGCGAATGATCTGGCGCAGCCGTAATTCGTAAACGTCAAACCCCTCCGGCATGCGGAACCGAACGTCGAGAAAGCGGTGATTGACGCTTTTCACGCTGATGCGCAGCGCCCAGCCGTTGGCCTCCGTGCGCGCTTGTGCATAGCCGGTCATCGAGACGCATTCGGCTTTCTTTCCAGCGGCGCCTGGCGATTGTGATTTTGCAGGTGCGGTGTTCTGGCTCATAGAGTGGTGCCCGGGACCGTGAGATTTCGCGCGGCGTGCAGGGACTCCAGCACATCTTCGTTGGCGAACTGCAGGCTGTGCAAGCGCGCGTATGTGCCGCCGCGCGCCATCAATTCGGCGTGCGTTCCGCTTTCGCGAATCTGTCCATCTTCCAGCACAAGGATTTTATCGGCGCGGCGGACCGTTGCCAAACGATGCGCGATGACAAAGGTGGTGCGACCGACCATCAAATTGGCGAGAGCTTTTTGCACGTACATTTCCGACTCGGCATCGAGTTCCGAAGTGGCTTCGTCGAGAATCAGGATCGGCGAATCCTTCAGGATGGCGCGGGCGATGGCGATGCGCTGGCGTTGTCCGCCGCTAAGCCGGGTGCCACGCTCGCCGATCACAGTGTCGTAACCCTGGGGCAGTTCGGCGATGAAATCGGAGGCGAGAGCGGCGCGCGCCGCGGCCTCAACGCGCTCTTTCGGCACGTTGCTGAGGCCGTAACAAATATTGTTCCACACCGTGTCGTGGAAGAGGATATTTTCCTGCGCGACCATGGCGATTTGTTCACGCAGCGAGCCGATGGTGACGTTGCGAATGTCGATGCCGTCGACGAGGATGCGGCCGGCGGTCGCGTCATAGAAACGCGGAATTAAATTGACCAGCGTGGTTTTTCCGGCCCCGCTGGAGCCGACGAGCGCGATCACTTCCCCACGCTGCGCACGCAAACGAATGTTTTGCAGGACGTTTGTGGACTCGCTATACGAAAAACTGACGTCGTCGAAGAGGACTTCTTTCGAGAAGGGCGGCAAGGTCTTCGCGTTCGGTTGCTCGGTGTGTTCTTCGTCAAAATCCAGATATGCAAAAACTTGCGTGCTAGCGCCTTGCGCCGCCTGGAATTGCTGATAGACGGTGCCCATGCGCTTGAGCGGCGTGTACGCCTTGAGCAGCGCAAAGATGAAAGCGAAGAAGACGCCGAGCGTCATGATGCCGCGATGAATCTGATCGCGCGCGACGAGAATCAGCACGGGGATCACGATGGCGCCGAGCAAGTCCATCATCGGCGACGTGATGACCGCAGCGCGCACCCAGCGCATGTTTTCGCGGAGCAGGCGGCGCGCGGTTTCCTTGAACTTCGCGATCTCAAAAGACTCCATGCCAAATGCTTTTACGACGCGATTGCCAGTGACGGTCTCTTGAATGATTTGGCCGAGTTCGCCGAGACGCGACTGGCTATTTTCGGCGGAGCGGCGGATTTTGCGGCCAAACTTGCTGACAGGAAGAACAACCAGCGGCAGGAGAACGATCGAGCCGAGCGCCATGCGCCAGTTCAATGCGATGACGACGGTGATGAAGACGATGAGCGTGAAGCCCTCGCGAAACATGTCCGCGAGATATTCCGAAAGCGCGATGCGCGTGCGCTCGACATCGTTGATCGCCACGGAAAGCAAACGACCCGTCGGATGGTGCTGAAAGAAACCGATAGGTTGCTTGATGATTTTCGCGTAGACGTCGTTACGAAGATTGGTGACGGCGGCGTGGCCGACGTACTGAATTTGCGTCGAGCCCAGATATTCCGCGATCGCTTTGATGAAGAAGATCATCAGCAGCGTGATGGCGAAAATTGTTTTGACGTTATGGAAGCCGGACGGAAGAAATGTATTGAGGTAGACGACATGATCGGTGAAAGGAATTTTTCCGAGAGGAAGGGCTGAGCCGACAACGGATGGATCGAGCACGTAATCAACCGCGGGCTTGATCATTAAGGCGACCAAACCTTCGGCTAAGGCCACGATTGCCAAGAGAAAAATGCCTGCCCCGAGGCGGAAGGCATATGGGCGCACGTAACCCAACAACCGCTTCAGTTGTGGTGAAAACACCGAGGCCACGCTTCAGGCTCCCCTGGATAGCACAACTGGTACGCTATTCGGCGCAGTGAGGTGTGTCAAGTTTGGGACGGGGGCGAAAGAGGCCGGAGACAGTCGACCATGAGCAGCCTCGGGCACTGACACCTCTTTACAACGTGCGGGCATGAGGCACAGCGATGCTGCGCCCCTACACGATCTCACTTGTGTGATCATTTTTCGATGTCGCGATGGACTACTTTGGTGGAGTAGCCGCGCTTGGAGAGCGCTTCGCTGACCGACTCGGCGAGCATCACGGAGCGATGGCGGCCGCCGGTGCAGCCGAAGGCGATCGTCAGGTAGCTTTTCCCTTCGCCGATGTAGTGCGGCATTAGATAGACGAGCAGACCTTCGATACGCTTCAGGAACTCGGCGGTTTGCGGAAATTTGCGAATGTAGCTGCGGACCTTCGGATCCTGACCGGTGAACCGCCGCAGGCTCGGAACGAAGTGTGGATTGGGCAGGAAGCGCACGTCGAAGACGAGGTCGGCGTCGGACGGCACGCCATAGCGATACCCAAAGCTGACGCAGGAAATCAGCATCGGCCGCTTTTCGGGATTGCGGAAGCGCTCGGTGATGAAGTGGCGCAGTTCGTGAACGTTGAACTTCGATGTATCGATGACAACGTCGGCGAGCTTGCGGATCGGCGCCATCATTTTGCGCTCGTGATCGAGACTCTCGCGGACGCTGAGATGCTGCCCGACTGGGTGCGGCCGGCGCGTCTCGCTGTAGCGGCGCAGGAGAGCGTCTTCGGCGGCTTCGATGAAAACGATGGCGATGGGATGGATGAGGCGAAGATGCTGGAGCAGCGGCGGCAGCTTCTTGAGCTGATCGCCTTCGCGGGCATCGACAAGAAGGGCGGCGCGCGCGAAGCCGCCTTCACCAGCGGCGTGCAGTTCGGCAAAAATCGGAATCAGTTCGACAGGAAGATTGTCGACGCAATAAAAGCCCATGTCCTCGAATGCATGGAGGACGGTGCTTTTCCCCGAGCCGGATAATCCGGTCAGGATAACGAGTTGGCGGGATTCGGGGTGATCGGGTACGGCGTGAGGAGCTTTAGCCTGAGGCTGATGCTTATGCTTGCCGGAAGCGTGACGCGGGCTCAGTTTTTCACCCGGCGCTGATGTGTACTGGGGATGCGCATATCCTCGCGGTACTTCGCCACCGTGCGGCGCGTGACATGGATGCCGTTGTCGTCCAGTTTCTTGGCGATCTGATCGTCGGTGAGCGGCTTAGTCGAGTCTTCCTCTTCGATCATTTTCTTGAC
>Ga0070735_10004360_pt1 | contig 11983 bp, 8 predicted proteins | sample Coa_R1_FD_66443 | JGI IMG/M metagenome (GOLD analysis project Ga0070735, IMG submission 66443) | Surface soil microbial communities from Centralia Pennsylvania, which are recovering from an underground coalmine fire - Coalmine... | ecosystem: Environmental > Terrestrial > Soil > Unclassified ... | reverse complement strand
TTTGCGATGCACTACCAGCCGCTCGTCGACGCCGAGAGCGGCTCACTGCTCGGTGCCGAAGCGCTCATCCGCTGGGACCGCGGCGACCGCCAGACCTCCTTTCCCGACGACTTCATTCCGTTTGCCGAACGCACGTATCTCATTCACGAAATCGGCGACTGGGTGTTCAAGAGCGTCTTCTCGCAGGTTCAGCGGTGGTGCGCCGCAGGGCATTCGCTTCGGACGTGGCTGAACGTCTCCGCCGCGCAGCTCGATTCCAGACTTCCCGCGAAACTCGAAGCTTTGATCTCGCAGTACCGCATGGACGTGAACTGCATCGGGCTCGAATTAACGGAAACGGCGTTCATCGGGCGCGACGACGAAGTGCTGCGGATTCTTCGCGACGTGAAGGCCCTGGGCGTTCGCCTCGCGCTCGACGACTTCGGCGTGAAGTACTCCTCACTCGATCATCTGCAGCGCTTGCCCATCGACGTCTTGAAGATCGACCGCATATTCGTGAGCGGCGTGAACACCAATTCGGTGAACCGGGCGATCATTCGAGCGATCATCGCCGTCGCGCGCGAACTGAACTTCGAGGTGAGCGCCGAAGGCGTCGAAACGCGCGAAGAGATGGAAATGCTCAGGACGCTTGGGTGCGATACGCTGCAGGGCTACTACTTCAGCGGTGCCGTTCCGCCGCAAGAGATCGCCAAGTACATGCTGCAAGGGCGTACCGCATGAGGAGCGGACTTGCCGGTGTGCTGGCGCACTTGCAGGGGCGCGGCGACGAGAGTGGGTTTTTGAAATCCTCCGACCTCTTCGAGAACAACCCCACGCCGATGTGGGTCTACGAGATCGTCGGGTCGGCGTTCGTTGCCCTGAATCGCGCGGCACTGGATCTCTACGGTTACACCCGCGAAGAACTGCTCGGCAAAGGCATCGATTGTCTGCTCTCACCCCATGCGGACATCGGAGCGGTAGTCGAAGCGTTCGCGGGGATCGCGTCGATTCGTCCTCATCCCGTGTTCAAGCATCGCACGAAAAACGGCGACGAAATCTACGCGGAACTGCGCACGTACGATATCCGGATCGACGGACGCGACTTACGTGTGGTCAGCGCCGAAGACGTAACCACACAAGTGCTGGCCGAGCAACGGCTCGTGCAAAGTCAGACGGCGCTCGCGCACGGCGAGCAAATCGCGCATCTCGGCAGCTACGCGTACAATCATGCGACCGGCATCGCGTATTGGTCGGACGAAGTGTATCGCATCGTTCGCGGACCCGTCGGGGTGACGGACATTCACGCGGGCGTCCTCCCATTTTGCCACGCCGACGACGTCGAACGCGTGCGCATGGAACTGGTGCGCGCGGAGCGCCTGCACGAACCGTACAACGTCGAGCACCGCATCGTGCGCCACGACGGCACGATCGGCTATGTGCAGCATCAAGGGCACTGGGTGTTCGGCGACGACGGGGCCGTCGTCGCGCAATTCGGAACGCTGCTCGACATTACCGATCGGCGCATGACGGAAAGCTCGCTGAGGGAACTCGCGTATCACGACGCGTTGACCGGGCTGCGCAATCGCACCGGTCTGCGCGCTGATATCCGCCGCCTCATTCAGGATCATCGCGGAGAGTCGCTCATCGCGGTGTTATTCGTCGATCTCGATCGTTTCAAGATCATCAACGATACGCTGGGACATCGCGTCGGCGATGCGGTGTTGGCCGAGGTCAGCCGCCGGCTGAAAAGCGCCGCGAGCGCGCGCGACGTCGCGGCCCGAACGGGCGGCGACGAATTCATCATCGTGCTCTCCGGCATGCCCGACAAGATGGAGATTGCGCGCCGCGCAAACGACGTGCTGCAGGTTTTGGCTCCGCCGATTCCCGTCGGCGAGCATCAGCATTTCGTGGGCGCGAGCATCGGCATCAGTTTATTTCCGCTGGACGGCACCGACCCCGACGCGCTGCTCCGAAACGCGGACGTCGCGATGTACGACGCCAAACGCGGCGGCGGCGGATCGTTCAGCTTCTATACGCCGCAGCAGCAGTATGCGGCCTCTCGCAAGTTTCGCATCGAACGCGCGCTTCGCCAAGCGCTCGTGCGAAACGAACTCTCGGTGCATTATCAGCCGATTCTCGATCGCGGCGGCCGAATCGCGGCGGTTGAAGCGCTCCTGCGCTGGAATAGTTTGGAACTCGGCCCCGTCGAGCCGGCGCAATTCGTGCCACTCGCGGACGAAGCCGGCATGATGGTGGAAATCGGGCGCTGGGCCATCAAGCACGCCTTCGAACAAGCCGCGCAGTGGATGTCGCTCGGCAAGGACGTGCCCGTTTGGATAAACGCGTCGCTGCGCCAGCTGCTCGACCGCACGTTTCTACAATCGGTCGAGGATTTGCTGAGCGTGCATGCGCTAGCGCCTCAGCTCATCGGCTTCGAGATCTCCGAAACCGTTTTCGGCTTCGGACACGACGAAGCGTATGAAGTGCTGCGAGCGCTTCGCAGCCTCGGCGTTCGAGTCGCGCTCGGCGATTTCGGCGTCCGCTCGTCCTCGCTCGCATTGCTGCAAGACTTGCCGCTCGACGTGCTCAAGATCAATCGCGCATTCGTCGAGAATCTCGAGCGCAGCACCTACTCGTGCGAAGCCGCGTCAATCCTCGTTCGTTTGGCGCGCGCGCTTGGATTATGCGTCACGGGCGAAGGCGTCGAAACACGGGAGCAATTGGATCGGCTCGTCGCGCTCGGATGTGATTTCTGGCAGGGCTCGCTCTTCTCGGATGCGCGCGAAGCGAGCGAAATCACGCGTCTGCTGCGCGCGCCGCGCGTTATCGGACAAGTAGCTTCGGGGGAATGAGCCAAACCATTTCGCCGCTCGTCGACGTCGAGTCGGCAAGATCGATGCGCGCCAGGCCACCCTTCTTGAGAACGATGTTCGCGCCGCCGCTAAGCTCTCCAATCGTTCGGCTAAAGTCCGGTTCGTGCCCGACGAACATGACCGTCTCCGCAGCACCGTGATCACGCAAGATTTCCGCCACGACGTTGCCGTCGACGTTCTGCGCAAGGCGGCCATCCTGTATCAGTCGATCTTCGAGCTTTAATCTGCAGGCGACGATTTCGGCAGTTTCTCTCGCGCGCTTCAGTGGACTCGTCACGATGAGCGTAAGCCCGAGGTCGAGATCGTCCATCGCTTTTGCCTCACGCTCCATGCTCTTGCGCCCGTCCGCAGTTAGCGGCCGCGACGCATCGTCGCCTTGCCACGTCTCGGGATCGACAGCGGCGCCATGACGCAGAAAATACAGCTTCATAGGCTGCTCTTACCCCCGCCTTCGCCTGTTCGCGGCAGGCGCCGCGATTTGGCTCGTTCCCGTAGCCGCGTTCTACCAGCATTTTCGTTCGAAGGAGCAATTGCTGCTGTTTTTGATGGAAAAGCTGCTCCAGGATTTGAGCCGCCGAACTCCCGTCGCGACGTCGACGTCCCGACGATGGTGCTCCTGTTCGACCAATTCTTTTGGGCACTGCTCGCGCGCATTACGCAAGGTACGGCTGACGCCGGAGCTATGGCGCGAGCCAGCGCGGACCTGATTTATCACGCGTTCGTCAAAGGGTAAGCCTGATTGCTTCGTAGTCCAAATGGCTCACGCAGAGTAAGACAGACAATACAGCACCGGCGCGGAACGTTGTGCCATGCGCCCGCGACCCGTCGGGATGCAATCTGCCGGCAGCCGCTTCACGCTGCTGCTCTTCTTTCTGCTCGCGCTCGTCTGGGCGGCGATCAACGTTGCGACGCTTGGGCAGCGCAGCGCTCTGTACGGATGGAACGTCGCCCCCGACGGCACGACGCTGGAAAGCGTCACGCCCGGAATGCCCGCCGCAAAAGCCGGGTTGCGCGCCGGCGATAGGATCGATTGGCGATCGCTGCCCGCGTCCGGACGCGCCGATTTGGGTTTCTCGCAAAACGTCTTACCGGGATCGATGATCACCGTGCGGTTCCATCGCGGCGGCGTGGCGCACGTCGCGACGTTCGGTCCGCAGCCTACGCCGCCGATCATTTACTACACCGATGGTCTAAGCCGCGTAGCGGGATCGATACTGCTGCTCATCGCGGTCGCGCTGGTCTATCTGCGGCCGAGCCGCATGACGTGGGCGTTTGCTCTCGCGTCTCTGGAAGCCGCGCATCCGTATGCGTTCTTGCGCTGGAGTTCGTACGAACCGGCGCCAATGGTCGCGGCGAACGTCGGGCTTTCACTCGTTCGCGGATGCTTTGCAGCGGGCATACTGATTTTCGTCAGCCGCTTTCCGACGGATAGCCCGCGCGGCGCGCTCGCGTTTCTCGATCGCTTCGCCATCCCCGCCGGCTTGGCGTATGCTGCAATCGGCATCTACACAGCGGTCTGCGTTGCGCTCTCAGGCGCGCCGCCCGCGGCTTGGGCGTTTGTCGCGTACCAATACGTCGTGCCCGCCGCACTTCTGCTAACCGCGCTCGCAGCGCTCACCAGCGGGTATCTTCTGCACACGGGCAGCGACCGGCAACGGATCGCCCCGGTTCTGGCGGCATTTGCATTCTATGTGGCCACGATTGCCTCGCGCATGATCGAGGCGGCAACCATCACCAGCAATCTGACGTTCGGACTCTCCAGCGACTTGGTCAGCCTATCGCAGCTCACACTTGCCGCCGCCGTACTCTATGCGGTCTTGACTCGCCGCGTCTTCGACCTTTCCTTTGCCGTCAGTAAGACGCTGGTCTACACGATCATCACGTCGCTCATCGTCGGCGCTTTCGTCCTCATCGACTTCGTCTCGTCAAAAATTCTTTCCGGTTTGCAGATCACGCTGGTGCTCGAAGCGTGCGTAGCTTTGGGCTTCGGAATTTGGCTCAACGCGATGCACAACCGCATCGATCGCTTCGTCGACCGCGTGCTCTTCCGACGGCGACATCTTGCCGAAGCACGTCTCGAACGCGCCGCGCGGACGCTCGCGCACGCGGAATCGTGCGACTACATCGACGAGGTGCTCACGATCGAAGCGTGCGATGCTCTCGATCTTTCTTCGGCGGCGGTGTTCCGCTCCGACGGCGACCCAGTCTTCAAACGGTTCGCTTCGCGCGGGTGGAGCACGCAGCACGCTGTGCAAATCGCCAGCAATGATCGCCTCTCGGTGACGCTGAAGGCCGAACTGCAGACCGTGCATCTGGCGGACACCCATCGCGTCTACGGGACCTTTCCAATCGAGAACGCGCAGCCGCTGATGGCAATTCCGTTCGTCGTTCGTCACGAACTCGAGGGATTCGTGCTCTACGGCGCGCACAGCGGCGGCGAAGCCGTTGACCCCGACGAGCAACGCGTGCTCGAACGTTTGGCACAAGCTGCTGCCGCGGCATACGAATATCTGCGCGCGAGAGCGCTGCAGGACGACGCACGCGGGCTGCGCGCGGAAATCGATATTCTACAACGCGAGCAGCGGCTGCTGTACGGGGTGATCGACAAACTCGGCGGGGTGCCGGAGCGTGGGTAGACGCGTCGCGATCGTCACGTTTCTTCTGCTGCTCTCGACCCTGACGTGGGCGCCGGATTTGCGGCGCCTCGCAGGTCATCCGCTGGGTATAACCGGCATTTCGTTCGACTACAACGCCGTGGTGACGAATGTCGAGGCGCGCGCGGCATCGTCGGGAATACGCATCGGGGACCATCTCGATTTGGCCCGTGCGGATCTGACGCAACGCGCTTCCTATGCCAGTCTCGGTACGTCCGATGCGGGTATGCTCGTGCGCCTCCCGATGCTGCGCGGCGACATTCCATATACCGCCAAGATAACGACCTTCGCCGAGAGCAACGAACGCATCGCCATGATTTGGCTGCGCGACGCGGCGCAAATCTTCGTCATGTTCATTGGCGCACTCGTGGTGCTGCGTCGCCCGAGCCCCGCGACGTGGGGGTTCTTCCTGGCAGTATTTACCGGTTGCGGTACGGTAAACGACGTGTACTTGCTGGGGCCGGATTGGTGGCGAGTCGTCGGGACAAACCTGTATTGGATCGTCGCAAACAACGGCCCCGGCTCATACGGCGCAATTATCTTTGCCCTGTATCTCCTTCATTCCGGGCCGCTTCCGCTCTGGCGCCGCATGGTTGAAGCGCTGACGTACGTATTCGCCGCGGCGGCCTTTATCGTCGGCGCTTGGCAGGCCAACAGTTTGCTGTTCTCATCGCACCCGAACGGCGGTGTATGGTTTGCATATAGCGCGCTGGTTGCGCTTCCGCTGTTCGTTGCGCCTCTGGTGCTCATCGCGACGTACTTTGAGAGCGGGCCGAATCTGCGCGAGCGTCTGCGCTGGATTATCGGCGGCTTTTTGCTCTCCGCGATTTGCAACGTGTTCGACCAAATCGGCTCGCAAGGTAACCTGGGGCTGATCCAGATGTCGTACGTCACGCACTCGCTGCTGGTTTGCGGTATCTATCTCTTCATCGCCGTTCCGGTCGCATATGCCGTGCTCAAGCATCACATCATCGACGTGAGTGTTGCCGTCAGCCGCGCCACCGTGTACACGGCGCTTTCCGTGTTCATCATCGGCCTGTTTGCGCTCGTCGATCTCTTCTTCACGCAGGCACTGGATCAGAAGAGCGCCGGCATGATTGCCGACATCGGGCTCGCGCTCATTCTCGGGTTTTCGTTCAACACGATGCATCACCGCGTCGACGCATTCGTCGATCGCTTCCTGTTCCGTAAACGTCACCTCGCCGAAGAGCACGTTCGCTCGGTAACGGACGCGATGGCCTTCGCGCACAACGAAACGCACGTGCGAACGATGCTCACCAAAGAGCCGATTCGCGCTTTCGACCTAACGGGAGCGCGCATCATCGCCGAGTTGACCGATGCGTCCGACGACGTGCAGACGCTCGCGTCATACTTGGGGTCGCGGCGCACTGCCGTCCGGCTGACGGACGGGCAATGGCACGTGCGCGGCGCCGCTTTTGACGAGTTTCAGCCGGCGGCTGCCGTACCGTTACTCTCGCACGGGCGCGTCGATTCGCTCGTGTTGTACGGACTGCATATGAACGGGACCGACTTAGATGCGGAAGAGATCGCCCTGCTCGAACGTCTGTGCGCCGCAGCGGGTTCGGCGCTCGATCGTTTGGAGGCCGAATCGCTGCGGCACGAGATCGACGTGCTGCGCGGGATGGTTCGCGCATGAAGCCGGTCGTTCGAATGCTGTTCATCGTCGCGTTTTCAGCCATCGCGATCGCCTTCAACGCGTCGGATTTGACGATCCCATGGCATCCATACGGCGGATTCAAGGTCGGCACGCTCCTCAGCGGCAGATTCAATGCATTTACCGTTCCGGGCACTCGTCGCGGAGAGACGCTCGACGTCCGCGCAATGACGCCGGAAGATCGATTCTCCGTCGGTAGAGCGACGCTGTCCGGGCGAACGCTGAGATTGCCCCTTACGTCCCGACGGGTGATGTCCGTCGTCGTGCAACCGTTGCCGCGTTCGCTGCTCGACAACGCGACCAATGCAATCGAGATCTTCGCCACGTTTCTGTACATCATCATCGCGGCGGCACTGGTTTTGCTTCGCCCCGCCCCGGCAACATGGGCCTTCTACGCCTTTTCGTACGGCTTCTGGCTCTTTGCGGCCACGCCAAACACTTGGCCGTTTCCGTTTGCCGTCGCCAGCCAAGTCCTCGTAACGGTTGCTGCATCAATCGCACCGGCTGCATTTGTTTCATTTGCGATTCGTTTCCCGAACGCAAAACCGAACGCGCCGTTACGTGCCTTTGAGCGCATACTGCTACTTGCCTGGACGCCGTTGCTCGCGGCGTGGAGCCTGTTCGTTTCCTTGGGATTCGTCTTCGGTGCCATCGTCTCACCGGTGTGGACGTCGGTTGCCGTAGACGCCGCGGTTCTTGCCGTCTTCGCCGCCGGCATCGTCGTCCTCGTCGCGCGATACGCGAACGCGGACGTCTCCGAGCGCAATCGGCTCCAATGGGTCGTCGGCGGATTTGCGGTCGGCTACGTGCCGTGGCTCACGCTGACGTTCTTTTCCGGCGGGTGGACGACGCTCATACCCTTCAGCCCGGCGGCGGCGAATCTGTGCATCGCCTGGGAAGTGATGGCACCGATTGCGCTTGCGTACACGGTGCTCAAACATCGGCTGTTCGACCTTCGCTTCGTGCTCAGCCGCGCGCTCGTGTATGCAGTGTTGACGTCGGTAACCGTCGGTTTGCTCGCGCTCGTCGACTGGGCCTTTGCGCATTGGCTCGAGCAGTCGCGTTTCGCGCTTCTGGTGGAACTCGCTCTTGCCGTCGCTATCGGCGCTGCGCTGACGAGCGTGCATCGTCGCGTGGAACGGTTCTTGAACAGCGTCGTCTTTCGCGCGCAAACGCTTGCGCTTCGGGCGTTGCGGCGTTTCGCGCACGAGACGGATTTGTTCCGCAATCCGGACCACCTGCTCGAGCAAACATATGACGCACTGCGCAAACGGCTGGAGTGCGACTATGTCGCAATTTACACTGCGGAGGGTTCGTCATTCGCGCTGGCGACGCCGGCGGCCGATTCCACACCGCATCTTCTGACCGATCACGATTCGGCGGTGCTGCCTTTGCGCCGCTGGCACGAAGCGCTTGAGTGCGATGAGCCGGAGCACCCTCTGCAGGGCGCGCTGCTGCTTCCCATGACGGCGCTCGGACAGCTCGTAGGCTTCATCGTCTGCGGGCCGAAGCGCGACCGCACGCATTATTTGCCGGAAGAGATCGAGACGCTCTCGCTGCTCACGCATCGTACCGGCAGCACGTATGCGCTTCTCACGATGGCGGAAACGACGCCCCTTCCGGTTACGCCATGAACAAAGCCGTCGTTCGAACGCTCTTCGTCATCGTCTTTACCTCGATTGCGATTGTGATCAACGCATCGGATCTGACGCTTCCGTGGCACCCGTACGGCAGCTTCACCAACTCTCTATCGATATCTCGCCACAGCGAGCAAATCGATATAAGACGCATGACCCCCGCGGATCGATTCGCGCTCGGCCGGGTCACGTCAATTGGGCGCGTTATAAGCGTGCCGCTCACTTCCGGGCGGGTAGTAACCCTTGTCGCGCGGCCTCTCAATCGCACTGCTGCCGACAATATCACGGACATCATCGAAGTATTGGCCACGCTTGCATACCTGCTTATCGCAGCGGCGCTCGTTCTGCTTCGACCGGCGCCCGCCACGTGGGCGTTCTACGTCTTCTCCTATGGTTTCTGTTTGTTCGCGGCAACGCCGAACACATGGCCGTTCTCCGTAGCGCTGCCGCTGCAGATTTTCGTGACGATAGCGACGTCCTTGAGTCCGGCGGCGTTCACATCATTTACGATGCGCTTTCCGGACGCTCTACCAAGCCGCCCGATGCGCGCGTTCGAGCGCGGCTTTCTGTTCGCGTGGACACCGATACTGACGGCATGGAGTCTCTTCGCCGCTCTCGGATTCGAGCTCGGCGGCATCACGGTCCCGAATGCCGCCGTTACCGCGGTCGATATTGCCGTCGATGCCGTTTTCGCCTGCGGTATTGCGATACTGCTCGCCCGCTATGCCACGGCGGCAGTCGAAACGCGTAACCGATTGCGATGGGTCGTCGTCGGATTCGCGATAGCGTACATACCGTTCTTGGTACTGACGTTCGGTTCCGGCGGTGACGGCTCGATCGTTCCGTTCACACCTGTGGTAATCAACCTCTGCCAAGCGTGGGAAGTGATTGCGCCGATAGCGCTGGCATATACGGTGCTCAAGCACCGTCTATTCGACGTTCGCTTCGTGCTCAGCCGCGCTTTGATGTACGCCGTGCTCATGTCGCTAACCGTCGGTGCGCTCGCGCTCGTCGATGGGGCTTTTCACGCTGGCTCGAAGCGTCGCGCTTCGCGCTCATCATCGAGCTCGCGCTCGCCGTCGTTATAGGCGTTATGCTGACCACTGCGCACCGCCGCGTAGAACGTTTCTTGAACACGGTCATCTTCCGCGCGCAGACGGTGGCCCTCGCTGCGCTGCGGCGTTTTGCGTTGGAGACGGATTTAATTGCGGATCCGGATAGGCTGCTCGCTCAAACCTACGAAGCGCTTCGGATGCGGCTCGAATCGGACTATGCGGCTGTCTACACCGCCGAAGGTTCCTCGTTCGTTCTGTCGACGCCTAACGGCAACGCAACGCCGCCGGTTCTGGCGGGAGACGATTTCGCAGTTCTACGCATGCGGCGCTGGGGCGAGCCGTTCGAATGCGACGAACCTGTGCATCCCTTGCGCGGTGCTTTGCTGGTGCCGATGACCGCGCGCACGCAGCTGGTGGGCTTCATTGCCTGCGGACCAAAACGCGACCGAACGCATTATTTGCCGGAGGAGATCGAAACGCTTACGACGCTGGCGCATCGAGCCGGCTCCTCCTACGGGTGGCTCACGATGAGTACGATTGCGCCTCGACTACGCTCGGCGTCCTTCGATACCTCAGGATGACACTGTAATGCGCCGACGCACCGCGAATTGCGGCCTCCGGCACAACCTACGGGCGGATGCGATAGATATTTCCGGTTTGATCGTCCGCGATGAAGAGATCGCCTTGCGGTCCGACTGCGATGCCCGTCGGTCGTCCGATGCGCGAACCGTCCGAGTGCTGAAAACCGCTGACGAAATCGCTCCACTGCTTTGTGGGATCGCTCCAATTCACCGCAATTGGCGGCGAATCGCCGTTCATCGGCACGAATGCGATGCGCGGCGGAGCAACCGGCACGCCGTTCTGCGCGTGCCACGAGCCGTGCATCGCGACGAACGCGCCGCCGGCATACTGCTGCGGCAGATGATATTCACCGATCGGTGATGCCGGATAGAACGCCGCGCCGATAATCGTTTGATACGCCGGGAACTCGACCCGCGGGATAACCGTGTTCGAGCAGTTCGCGCCTTGCGTGTAGGCAATCCGATTTTCTTCGCAATCCGGCCAGCCGTAATCCGCGACACCCGCGTGCAGCGAGAGCGCGTCGAAATATTCGTACGGATGACCTTCAGGCAGCGTGTCTTGCCCGGCGCCGCCGGCCCACAACGTGCCGGTGTTCGGATTGATTGCGAGCGCAATCGCGTTGCGGATATGTACGGCCTTCGGCGTCATGCTGCTCCCGCTCAACCCCATCTGCTGCACCGTTGCCCGCGTCGGATCGGTTTCGGTGCACGCATCGCACGACGATCCCACACTCGCATACACTGTCGAACCCGCAACCGCGACCGATGTCGTCGAATGATCGCCCGACCCTCCGGGACGAACCGACGCGATTTTCACCGGCGGCGATTGCGCCGTTTGGTCGCCAAGCGTGTACGGAATGCGATACACGCCGAATTGCGTGCCCACGTACAGCGCAGAGTTTTGCGCACTCGTATCCAGTGCGACACCCGCGGCCGGCGAATCGCCGAGATCCGCAAAGACTTTCGGTGTGCCCGCACCCGAAGCGCCGTCCGCGTTGGGCACGATATAGACTTGCGAGCTGCTCGTGCCGACGAACAGGTCACCGTTTGGCGCGAACGTCAATTCGCGCGCACCGCTCACGTTCGCGACGACGCTGATCGTCAGTCCGCTTGGTACCGTTAAACCGTTCGCCGGCGGGGGCGTACCGCCGCCTGTCTGCTGCGGTACCGGGGTTCCACTTCCGGCTGGAGAGCTTCCGCCGCCGCATGCGGACAATAGGACCGCGGCGGCAATTGCGAGCGTGAGCCCAAGTCTGGTCACAGTGCTGCGACGAGTTACGTCAACGGCTTGACGGAAGTCGACGGAGAACGTGTGACGTGGTGGATTACCAAGATTGGCTTGCACAACAATTCCAGGACCGGCGCACCCATCTGCACGGCGTGGCCTACCGGATGCTCGGTTCACAAGCGGAGGCGGATGACGCCGTACAAGAGGCATGGTTGCGTGCCCAGCGCGCCGGAACCTCCGACGTTTCGAATCTCGGCGGCTGGCTGACGACCGTCGTATCCCGCGTCTGCCTCGACATGCT
>Ga0070735_10004359_pt1 | contig 11983 bp, 13 predicted proteins | sample Coa_R1_FD_66443 | JGI IMG/M metagenome (GOLD analysis project Ga0070735, IMG submission 66443) | Surface soil microbial communities from Centralia Pennsylvania, which are recovering from an underground coalmine fire - Coalmine... | ecosystem: Environmental > Terrestrial > Soil > Unclassified ... | reverse complement strand
CAATCACCGCGAGCCGACGTCGTCGCGCTCAATGCCGGATTGGTTTTCACTGTGTGCAACCGCACACCGGATCTGAAGGAGGGCATCGAGCTGGCTCGCACGCTCTTGAAAGAAGGCCGCGCCGCAGCGGTCTTCGAGCGCGCAAAGCAGCTCTCGCATGGTTGACATTCTACGTCGCATTTATGATGCGAAAGCCGCCGTAAGCGCGCAGGAAGAAGCGCGCGAACCGTACGATGCCGTTCGCGCGCGCGCGCTTGCGCGCAAAGACGGGCGGCGATCGTTTCTGCAAGCGATTCGCAAAGCGAATGGGCCTGCGATCGTCGGCGAGATCAAGCGCGCCTCCCCATCGGCGGGTCTCATCGCCCGCAATTTCGATCCGGCGGCGATAGCGCGTACGTACGACGGAGCCGGCGTCGACTGCATCAGCGTCCTCACCGAGTCCGATCACTTCCTCGGCGAACTGGCCTATCTCGACGTCGCGCGCGAGTCAGCGTCTCGTCCGTTGCTGCGTAAGGATTTTCTGAGCACGCCGTATCAGATCGCGCAGTCCGCCGCTTACGGCGCCGACGCCGTGCTGCTCATCGTTGCCGGCTTGACCGACGAACAGCTGCACGCGTGCATGCAAGAAGCGGAACGGTACGATTTGGACGTGCTCGTCGAGGTGCACGATCTTGCGGAATTGCAGCGTGCCGCCTCACTTGGCGCGCGGCTGGTCGGCATCAACAACCGGAACCTGCGCACCTTCGAGACCGATCTTGCGGTAAGCGAATATTTGCTGCCGCACATTCCGGCGGACATGACGGTGATCAGCGAGAGTGGAATGCAAGGGCCGGAGGACATCTTGCGCCTGCACAGCGCGGGTGCACGCGGCTTCTTGGTCGGTGAAGCGTTGATGCGCGCAGATGAACCGGGCGCACTCATTCTCGCTCTGAAGTCTGCCGTTCCAACGCCGGCAGTGCGTTGAGAACCAGAATCAAGGTCTGCGGCTGCACCGATCTCCACGACGTAATGATGGCGATTGAAACCGGCGCGGACGCCGTCGGCATGATCTTCGCGCCTTCCCCGCGCCGTATCACCGAAAGCGCTGCCAAGCACATCGCCGAGCATCTGCCGCCGTTCATCACGCCCGTCGGCGTCTTCGTCGATCCGACCCGCGACGAGATCGCGCGGGCGCGCGAGATTTTTCCTGACCTGGTGATACAGCTTCACGGCGACGAATCGGCGAGTTTCGTTTCTTCGCTCGACGGAAAAGTGATCAAAACCATTCATGTCGCACCCGATGCGACGGACGCCGCGGCGGTGGAGCTTGCCGCGAATACGCACCCGCGCGCCATCCTGCTGTTCGACACGGCTGTCGACGGCAAGCGCGGCGGAACGGGGCAGACCTTTCCGTGGCGCATCATTGCACCGATTGCTCGCGAGCGCCAGGTCATCGTCGGGGGCGGCTTGACTCCGGAAAACGTTTCGGGCTGCGTTCGAACGATTCGGCCATTCGGCGTGGACGTTCGCAGCGGCGTAGAGAGCGATGGCCGAAAGGACGTGCTGAAGATGCGTGCGTTCGTTCAAGCCGTGAAAGACACCGATGCAGCCTGATTCTCGCGGGTACTTCGGGGAGTTCGGCGGACGTTTCGTCCCCGAAGTGCTCATCGCGGCGCTCGCGGAACTCGAGCGTGAAGTGCGAAGCGCGTTCGCTTCGCCGGCGTTTTGGAACGAGTACGAAGCGATTCTCCGTGACTTCGTCGGACGGCCGTCGCCGCTGTATCGGACGCAGCGCTATACGAGCGGAGTTTCGGGCGCAACGCTCGCGCTCAAACGCGAAGATCTGAATCACACCGGCGCGCACAAGATCAACAATACCGTGGGGCAGGCGCTGCTTGCCCGGCGTATGGCAAAGAAGCGGATCATCGCTGAAACCGGTGCAGGGCAGCACGGGGTGGCAACGGCCACCGTCGGCGCAAAATTCGGCATTCCCGTCGATGTGTACATGGGCGCGCTCGACGTCGAACGCCAAGCCCTCAACGTCTACATCATGAAACTGCTCGGCACGACCGTACATCCGGTGATGGGCGGAACGCAGACGCTCAAAGACGCAACGAACGAAGCGTTTCGCCAGTGGGCCGCGCGCGTCGACGATACGTTTTACGTCATCGGCAGCGTGGTGGGCGCGCACCCGTATCCGTACATGGTGCGCGAATTTCAAAAAGTGATCGGCGTTGAAGCGCGCCGGCAGTGCCTCGAGCAATTCGGCAGGCTGCCGTCCGACGTCATTGCATGCGTCGGCGGCGGCAGTAACGCCATAGGCATTTTCGCCGGGTTTCTCGACGATCACGACGTGCGCTTGTGGGGCGTGGAAGCCGCGGGCGAGGGTTTGGAGAGCGGACGGACCGCGGCGGCGATCACGGCCGGAAGCGTCGGCGTGCTGCACGGTTCGCGTTCGTACTTGCTGCAGACGGCGCAAGGGCAAGTCGTAGAAACGCATTCGATCAGTGCGGGACTCGACTATCCCGGCGTCGGGCCCGAACACGCGTATCTCAAAGCGACCGGCCGCGCGACGTACGTTCCGGTGACGGATCGGGAAGCGCTCGACGCATTCTACGAATTCTCGCGCACCGAAGGCATCATCCCCGCTCTGGAGAGCGCGCACGCGATCGCATTTGCCCGGCAGCTCGCCGCCAAACGCGACGCCAACGATCTCATCCTCGTCAATCTCAGCGGCCGCGGAGACAAGGACATCGCTCAAGTACGTGCTCGAGAACATCTTTAAACCCGGACGCTGCGCGTTCATCCCGTACGTCATGGCCGGCGATCCCGATTTGCGCACGACGGCGCGGATTCTCGACGCGGTACGCGATGCGGGCGCCGATGCTCTCGAACTCGGCATTCCGTACGGCGATCCGCTCGCGGACGGACCGACGATTGCGGCTGCGGGCGTACGCGCGCTGGCCAATCACGTCGGTTTGCCGCAAGTGCTGGAACTCGTCCGCGATGCCGTCGCGCGTAACGTGCCGCCGATCGTGCTGTTCACGTATTTCAATCCGGTCTATCAGTACGGAATCGAGCAATTCGCAAACGATGCTGCGCGGGCGGGAGCGGCGGGCGTGATCGTTCCCGACGTCGCATTGGAAGAAGGACAGGAGTTACGGGACGCACTTGCAGCGCAGAACTTGCGCATGCCGCTGCTCGTCGCGCCGTCGACGCCGCGAGAACGCGCGGCCCGCATCGCGCAAGCGTCGAGCGGATTCGTGTACGTCGTTTCGCGGCTCGGCGTCACGGGCGCCGGGAGCGCTCCGGATTTTACGCCGCTGCGCGCGCAGGTGCAAGCGCTGCGCGAGGTTACGGACATGCCGCTGGCCGTCGGGTTCGGCATCAGCAGGCCCGATCAGGTGCGCGAAGTGCGCGAGGCGGTCGACGGCGTCATCGTCGGCAGTGCGCTCATCGACGCGTATGCCGGGCACTCGGGAGAGGAAGCAGCCGAGCGAGCGCGCGAATTCTGCAAGTCGCTGCGAGCAGCAACCATAGACTAGACAATCAAGATGCGCGTGCTCGACGGTCCCGACTTCGATCTGTTGACGTATCGCGGCCGCCCTGATACTAGGTCGCGGCGGCCTCGACCAGCTGCAGCATCCCGAAGGTATTGCCGTCCGGATCTTGCGCGTACCACATGTCGCCGATGCCGGGAATCGTGAATCGCTCGCCCACCAGCGTTCCGCCGAGTTCGCCGATGCGCGCCGCGGCACGAGCGATATCGTCGACGTTGACGGTATTCACGACTCGCTCGAAGGTGCTCGTTCGCTGCACGATACCGCCGTCGATCCCGGGCTGCCCTTCGCCGGTCGTGACGAGCCAGTACTCTTGCGGTCCGTCCCACTTGTCGATCCGCCATCCGAACGCGGCGCTGTAGAAGCGCGCCGCATTCTCCGGATCGCTTGCGGGAATCTCGAAATGAACGACGCGTGATGCCATAGCGGCCTCCTCGTACGGTAGAGCCCGCAGCGTACGGCCGAAGTGTGAAAGCAACATGAAGGCGGGTAAGGCCCTGGATGCTTCCCCGGGCGAGCGCACCGGCCGCTAGGGGGAAGGTCGTAACTTCGAGGAACCCTCGTGTGGTTGAATGAGACGACCCTTCGCACAGGAGAAATTTCGATTTGAGCACGACCGCTGAACGCCTCGCGCCGTTTTCCAACGAGCCCATCAAGGTGTACACCAATCCGGCCGACGTGGCTGCCATGCAGGCGGCGCTCGCTTCGGTGAAATCGGGGTTCGGAAAGAAGTATCCGCTCATCATCGACGGCGAGCGCATTTTCACCGAAAAGACGATTCCGTCACTAAATCCGTCGAATCCCAGCGACGTCGTCGGCGACGTTTCATCCGCGTCTTTGGAGCAGGCGAGCCGCGCGATCGAGATCGCGCACGAACGCTTTGCAACATGGAAGAATACGTCTGCGGAAGAGCGCGCCGCCATGCTTTTCAAAGCGGCCGAACTCGCGCGGCAGCGCCGGTATCATTTTAATGCGCTGATGGTGTACGAAGTCGGCAAGAGCTGGGTCGAAGCCGATGCGGATACCGCCGAGGCAATCGATTTCATGGAATTCTACGGCCGCGAAGCACTGCGCTACGCCGGAAAGCATCCGGTCACCCCGATTCCGGGTGAAGAGAACGAGCTGCGCTACATCCCGCTCGGCGTCGGTGTCGTCATTCCTCCGTGGAACTTTGCGTTCGCGATCATGGCGGGAATGACGTCCGCTGCGCTCGTGACGGGCAACACCGTCGTGCTCAAACCGTCGAGCGATTCGGCGGTCATCGCGTCGTGGTTCGTGGAATTGCTGCACGAAGTAGGCGTCCCGAACGGCGTAGTCAATTTCGTGCCCGGAAGCGGCAGCGAAATCGGCGATGCGATCGTCGAGCATAAACTCACGCGTTTCATTTCGTTCACCGGCTCGAAAGAAGTGGGTCTGCGCGTAAACGAGCGCGCCGCGAAGACGCAGCCTGGGCAGAAGTGGATCAAACGCGTCATCGCCGAGATGGGCGGCAAGGATTCGATTATCGTCGCAGCCGACGCCGACGTCGACGCCGCCGTCGAGGGCGTTGCCGTTTCGGCTTTCGGTTTCCAAGGACAAAAGTGCTCGGCATGCTCGCGCGCGATCGTCGACCAGTCAATCTACGACGAGTTCGTCGAGAAGCTGAAAGCGCGCGTCGCCAAAATCACCGTCGGCGACGTCGCTGAACAAGGTAACTGGATGGGTCCGGTCGTCAACGAGCGCGCACTCAAGACGATTCAGAAGTACATCGAAACCGGGAAGAACGAAGGCCGGCTCATCGCCGGCGGCAATCGCGTGGGCGACAACGGCTATTTCCTGCAGCCGACCGTCATCGCGGACGTCGCCCCGGACGCAGTCATCGCGCAGGAGGAGATTTTCGGACCCGTGCTCGCAGTCATCAAAGCGCGCGATTACGATCACGCCCTCGAGATCGCGAACAACACGGAATTCGGCTTGACGGGAGCGGTTTACAGCAAGGACGAGCGCAAGCTCGAGCGCGCGAACAACGAGTTCTTCGTCGGCAACCTCTACCTGAACAGGAAGTGCACAGGCGCTCTCGTTGGCGCTAACCCGTTCGGCGGGTTCAATATGTCGGGCACGGACAGCAAAGCGGGCGGACAAGACTACCTGTTGCTGTTCCTCCAAGCAAAGTCCATCTCGCGCAAAGCCGTCTAAGCAGACGTTGCGCAGGCAAACGTTCGTGCAAAGCGCTGCGGCCGGTGTTGCCGCGGCGCTTTTGCCTTCAAGTGCTTGGGCGGCGGGCGAAGAGTTCGCGATCGCAAGCGAGGGCATCGGCGCGCGATGGGCCGTGGAAGGCGGGCGGTTTCGCTACGCATCGCTGCGCGATCGAATCGCGCGAGATCCGATTACGCCGCCGTCTGAAGTCTTCGCGCTGACCATTGCCGGTCGAAGCGTTTCAGCGTCGGCGTTCTCCATCGAATCGGGTCCGGTGTTTGCCGGCGATCGCGTCCGGCTCTCGCTGCTCCACCGCGATGAGCGTGTTCGGGTACGCTGGAGTGCCGTTGCCCCGCCCGGCGCATCGTATTTGCGCCAAGAACTCGTCGTCGAAGCGCTCGGCGCGGACGTCGATCTGCGCGAAGTGCGGCTGTTCGATTTTCACTATCTGCCTGGTGCGTACGTCGCTGGACGCGTGGATGGATCACCCATCGTTTCCGGAACGCTCTTTGCTGCGATCGAGCATCCGCTCGCCCAGAGCGACGCCATTTACGATCGCGCAAGCGCGATGATGCCGCGAAACGTTCCTTTGCGTGCGCGCGCTCCGCTAACGGTTTCCGGCGTGCTCGGCGCTACGCGCCGCGGACAATTACGACGGGATTTTCTCACGTACGTCGAGCGTGAGCGCGCGCGTCCATATTCACCCTTTCTGCACTACAATTCGTGGTATGACATCGGGTACTTCACGCGATACGACCAGACGCAATGCCTGCAGCGAATTCACGCATTCGGTGAAGCGCTGCGCGTGCGGCGCGGCGTGGAGCTGAAGTCGTTCCTTTTCGATGACGGTTGGGACGATCCGAATCACCTGTGGCACTTCAACTCCGGTTTCCCGCACGGATTTGCTCCACTGAAAGCGGCTGCGGCGAAGTACGGAGCGGCGCCGGGCGCGTGGCTTTCGCCGTGGGGCGGTTACGGCGAGCCGCGAGAGCAGCGCTTGGCCAGCGCGCGGAATTTAGGTTACGAGATCGACGAGGACGGTCTGGCGCTTTCCGGCCAGAAATATTACGGGCTTTTCAGCGACGTCGTGGAGCGATTCATTCGTGACGGCGGCGTCAACCAGTTCAAGATTGACGGCACAGGCAGCGCGCAGCGCGTGTTTCCTAATAGTCCGTTCGGCAGCGATTTCGAAGCTGCTATCGCGCTTATCGCACGCATGCGCAAGATGGAGCCGGATATTTACGTCAATCTGACCACCGGCACGTATCCCTCGCCGTTTTGGCTGCGCTACTGCGATTCGATTTGGCGCGGCGGCGACGATACCGATTTTGCCGGCGTCGGAACGCGCAGGCAAAAGTGGATCACCTATCGAGACGCGGACACGTATGCCGGTATCGTCGTGCAGGGCCCACTCTATCCTCTGAACTCGCTCATGCTGCACGGGCTCGTCTACGCCGAGCATGCATTGCACCTTTCCGACGACCCGCACGGGGACTTTCACAGCGAAGTGCACTCGTATTTCGCAACGGGAACGCAGCTGCAGGAAATGTACTGCACGCCGCAGCTGCTCTCGGAGCGCGATTGGGACGAGATCGCGCGTTGGGCCAAGTGGTCTGAGGCCAACGCGGACGTCTTACGCGATACGCACTGGATCGGAGGCGATCCTGACCGCTTGGACGTGTACGGATGGGCGGCGTGGTCACCCCGCAAGGGAATCGTGACGCTTCGCAATCCGAGTTCGCGGTCGCAGGAATACCCGCTCGACGTCGGTGAGGCTTTCGGGGTGCCCGAAGGCGCCGCTCGGAGGTATCGGGCGGGCGGCGCGGTTCTCCAGGCTGGTAAACCGCAACTTTGCACATTGGAGCCGTTTGAGGTGCGAACTATCGAGGCGATCCCGCAGCCGACGTAAAATAGCCCCCGCATGCTTGCGGAGATCGGCGCGCATTTTCAGATCGACGGCACCTACGTCGGATGCGAACGCTATCACGGCGGCCATATCAACGACACGTACTTTGCGACGTATGCGCTGGCGGACGGACAGCGGCGCTACGTACACCAGCGTATCAACGTCACGGTCTTCCGCGATCCTGTCGGGCTTACACGCAACATCGCCGCGGTCACGCGCCACGTGCGCGCGAAATTGCTCGCGCACGGTATCTGTGACGTGGATCGCCGCGTCTTGCAGCTGTTGCCGACCCGCGAGGGGAGCGACATGCTCGTCACCGCCCATGGCGAGTATTGGAGAACGTATCCGTACGTCGAGCAGACGATTTGCTACGGAACGCCGCGCACGCCGGAGGACGCGTTTTCGGCAGCGCGGGCTTTCGGTGAATTCGCCGCGCTGGTTGCCGACCTTCCCGTCGATTCACTGGCGGAGACGCTTCCGCATTTTCACGACACGCCGGCAAGATTTGCGGCGCTGACGTCCGCCATCGACGGCGACTCGCGGAACCGCGCCGCTCGAGCGAAAAGCGAGATCGCATCAGCGCTGGCGCTTTGGCCGCTGTGCTCGGCGCTTCAGGACGTTGCTGCGCGCGCGAATCTGCCGCTGAGGCCCACGCACAACGACACGAAAATCACCAACGTGCTCTTTGACGAGCGCACCGGCGAAGCAATTTGCATCGTCGATCTCGATACGATAATGCCGGGTCTGACGCTTTGCGACGTCGGTGAACTCGTGCGCACGGCGAGTACGCGTGCGGCCGAAGATGAACCGGATCCGTCGAAGGTGCTCGTCGATCCGGATCTCTTTGCAGCGGTTGCAACGGGGTTCATCGCCGGTGCCGGTGCGATGTTGACCGCCGCCGAACGCGAGGCATTCGTCACCGCCGGCAAAGTTCTCGCTTTCGAAAACGGCATTCGGTTTCTCGCGGATTTTCTGAACGGGGATGTGTATTTTCGCGTCCATCGCGAGGAGCAGAACCTCGATCGCGCCCGTGCCCAGTTCGCCGTCGTCGCTTCGCTCGAGCGCCAAGAAGCCGAACTGCTGCGGCGCATCAAAGCCTCCGCCCCCGCCGCGTAGCGATGGCGGGCGATCTCTATTTATTGCCGCGTGCCGATCGCCGCGTGCGTTTGGGCCATGCGTGGATTTTCAGCAACGAAGTCGACGTCGCGCGTTCTCCGATGACGGCGTTTTCGCCGGGCGAAGTCACTGTGGTGCGAGACGCGTTCGGCAAGCCGGTTGGAACTGCGTACGTCAATCCCGGTGCACTCATCTGCGCGCGCATTCTCAGTAGTGACGCCAAGGCGAAGATCGACACGGAGTGGTGGATTGCGCGCGTGCGCCGCGCGCTCGCGCTGCGCGAACGTCTGTATCCCACGCCGCATTATCGCGCGATTTACGGCGAATCCGACGGCTGCCCGGGATTGGTCGTCGATCGCTACGGCGACGTGCTCGTCGCCCAGCTCAACACGGCGGGAATCGTTCAGATGCGCGCGCAGGTCGTGGAGGCGCTGCAGTCCGTTACAAAGGCGCGCGGGATTTTGCTGCGCAGCGCCGGCTCGGTTCGGCAAATCGAGGGCATTGCGGAATTCGACGAGGCGATCGGCGAGGTGCCGGACGTTGCGGATGTGGAGGAAGACAACGCCGTTTTTTCGGCGCCTCTGCGCAAGGGACAGAAAACCGGCTATTTCTTCGACCAGCGCGACAACCGGTCGCGCTTGGTGCGATATGTTCGCGGTAAAAGCGTGCTCGACATGTATTCGTATATCGGGTCCTGGGGCGTCCGCGCCGCGCGCTTTGGTGCAAGTGCAGTCGTTTGTTCGGACAGCTCGCAGCTCGCGCTCGACTACGTTCGCGAGAACGCAGAGCGCAACGGTGCCTCGATTGAAACGCGGCTCGGCGACGCACTAGACGTCCTAGCCGAGTTGTCCCGCGATGGGCGTCGATTTGACGTCGTGATCGTCGATCCGCCCGCGCTCATCAAGCGCCGCAAAGACGTTGCCGCCGGGCAAACGCATTACGAACGGTTGAACCGGCTGGCGTTGAGCGCCCTTGCGCCCGACGGCATTCTCGTGTCGTGCTCGTGTTCGCACCATCTCGAGCCGGCGGTGCTGCAACGCGCCATTCTCGGCGCCGCAAAAGATGCCGGCCGCCGCGCGCAAATTCTCGAGAAGCACGCGCACGCGCCGGATCATCCGATTCATCCGGCGATGCCCGAAACGGAATATTTGAAAGCCTTTTTCGTTCGCGCGTAAATTACACCGGCTCCGCGTTGTTATCGCTCGGCTCAAGACGGCATGTCGTAGTGTTCGACGCGCTCCGGAAAGTCGAGTAAGAAGCGGCGATCTTCCGGATAGTAGCGTGCACGCGTCACGTCGTCACCTGCGAAGGCTTGAATGGCTTCGGCGGTTTCCCAAATCGATAACGTGAGGACATGCGCGACGTCGCCGTCGACGCGGGCGAGAATGTGCGCACCGCGGTTTCCGGGCGTCGCGCGATAGTCTTTTAGACCGGTTTGCGTGACGTAGTCGACATATGCCGTGACGTCCGCCGCGCGGATACGCCCATGCCAAATGCGCGCGATCATCCGCGTTTCCGGTAGCAGATCTCGAACTTGTTGCCGTCGGCGTCTTCGAAAAACGACGCATAGTAGTGGGGCGTGTACTCGGTACAGAGGTGCGGCGGCTCAAATGCTCCGGCGCCGGCGTCTCGGGCGACGCCGGCGAGGCGGTCGACTTCGGCTCGGCTCGTAGCGGCAAACGCGATCCGCGTGCCGTTCGGGACGTGGGAAGCGTCTTCAACCAGCCAGATAAACGGATCGCTGTCTTCCGTTTCCGCGGAACGGTGATACCCGACCGAGGTTTCGTCGGCATTCAGCTTGGCGTACCCGAGCGCCGTTAGAAGTCCGTCGTACAGCGGGCGGGCGGCGGCAAGATTGGAAACGCGCAAGTCGATATGGTCTACGAGCATGGGCGGCTTCACCTTCCTCTTATAGGACGCGGGAGATTGGGAGAGTCACGCCGGCCTCGGTCATGAACGGATCATCCGGGCGGCGGACAGGCAGGCGCAGCCGCAGTTCGACGTAATCGAAGACAATGGGGACGGCGCGGTTGGGCTCTTTCATCGTGGGACCTCAGGAACTCTTGGTAACCTACAAATATGTTACATCGGTTACAAGTAACTTGTCAATCGATTTTACCGGTGCTAATATGACAACAGCATGTCATCAACGTCAGCGCCAGGCGTTCTCGCGATCGTCCAGGATTTCGTAAACACCGTTGCGATCGAACGAGCGGCGGACCCGCTGAACGCCGACGATAGCCTGCCGGGCTGGTGTACGAGCACCGGTCTTTGTCCGGCAATCGATCAGGCGGGCCTACGGCAGCTGCGCGAGTTTCGCGAGGCGCTGCGAGGCGTATTGGAAGCCAACGCCGGAGATGGGGAGGCGACCGAGCGCTGGAGCGCACTGGAACCCTTTGCCGGCCGCGCGGGTTATAAAATGTACATCACGCCGGCAGGCGTGCCGGCGCTGAGGCCCGAGGGGTCCGGCGCGGACGCTGCAATCGCCGCTGTACTTGCCATCGTTTATGACGCGATCGGCAACGGAACGTGGGTTCGGCTCAAAGCATGCCGCAAACGCAGCTGCCGGTGGGCCTTCTACGATAAATCCAAGAATGGCTCGGGTGCTTGGTGCAGCATGCAGGTTTGTGGAAATCGCGCAAAAGCGGAGCGTCGCCGCGCGCGAGAAAAGTCACACGGATTACCCTAAAAAATAATCTCCGTTCGCGCTTGACAGCGGTACCCGAGCGCGGTATGATGCTCGTCGTGACTCCGGTGCCTACCACGAAACGTGAGGCCGCGAGGTCCGAACTGAAAAGGTTCGGTGCCGGTGTTCGTTCCTTGAAAACTGAACAGTGCAGTAGCGCATAAGTCTGTGGGTCTCTGAATCTCAAGACAAGGCGCCGAAAGGCGTTTTTTGTTTTGCAGTTTCTGAGAATTTTACTCGGGCAGAAGAAGCGCTTCGACGGGCTCAGCATGACAGTCAGGCTGGGTCTACCGGAGTCTTTCGGACGCTCGGGCGTACAAACTTTATGGCTAACACTTGCTTTATCACGCTGAGCGTGCCGAAGCGGGTGTGGATAGATTCGCAATCTATCCTTAATAAGTCAGCGAATATTTGAGAGCCAACTTAAAACGGCTCCATAAGATTTTTTATGGAGAGTTTGATCCTGGCTCAGGACTAACGCTGGCGGCGTGCCTAACACATGCAAGTCGAGCGGGGTAGCAATACCCAGCGGCAGACGGGTGAGTAACACGTAGTCAACCT
>Ga0070735_10004358_pt1 | contig 11987 bp, 10 predicted proteins | sample Coa_R1_FD_66443 | JGI IMG/M metagenome (GOLD analysis project Ga0070735, IMG submission 66443) | Surface soil microbial communities from Centralia Pennsylvania, which are recovering from an underground coalmine fire - Coalmine... | ecosystem: Environmental > Terrestrial > Soil > Unclassified ... | reverse complement strand
CGGGAGCGAAGACCGCCGAGCGTGTGCCCACGACCATGCGGGCTTCACCGCGCTTGATGCGGTGCCATTGCTCGGCGCGCTCGCGATCGGAGAGGGCGGAGTGCAGGATGGCGACCTCGTCGCCGAAAATTTCGTGCAGGTCGGCGGCGACCGCGGGAGTGAGGCCGATTTCGGGGACGAGCAGGATGGCGGAGCGTCCGGCTTCGAGAACGGCGCGCATGCCGGCGAGATACACGGCGGTCTTTCCCGAGCCCGTAACGCCATGCAGCAGCATGCCGGAGAAGTGACGAGCGGCAACAGCTTCGCGCAGACGCGCCAGGGCCGACTGCTGGGGAGGATTGAGATCGAAGTCGAAGAGAGTTGGACGGGGCCTGGAGCGCGAGATGGTGAAATCCGCGGGTTGCTGCAGGATTTCCACGAGGCCGCGACGGACGAGCGTGTTGAGCGTTGTTCGCGGGGCGCCGAGCGATTGGAGAGCTTCGACTTCGAGCGTTCCGCCCGAGGCAGCCAGGGTTTCGACGAGGATTCTTTGATTGTCGTTGAGCTTGCCTTCGGCGGATTTCAATTGGGCGACTTTGACGGTGCGAGTGGCATCTTGCGGGGCGGAAACGTCTTCCCGAGCCAGCCATTTCTTTCGGACCATGCCCGCCAGGATGGATTTGGAGATGTGCGTGGCGGAGCGGAGAGTCTCTTCACGGACGAGAGACCGACCTTCAGGGGCTACAGCCGTGCCTTTCCCGTTTGTACCGGTGTTTCCGTTCGCTGCTCCGTTGCCATTAGTGCCTGACTCTACTTCCAATTCCGACACACGGGCGGCGAGGTAGTCGAGCACGCGGAACTCGGCGGCTTGGTCTTCGGGGCTGCGTTGGGAACGGGCAGAGGAACCGGACATGCCTGCCAGGTGCAGCGCCATGTGACCTTCATCGGTAATGCGGTAGCCGACGACGCGTTTGAATTCTGCGCTTAGCGGTAGCATCGTGCGGAAAACTTCGCCGATCGGAGCGAGGTAGTAGTCGGAGATCCAGCGGCCGAGGCGCAGAAGGTGATCGTCGAGCACCGGGGTAGAGTCGAGTATGCTGAGAATTTTCTTAGTTCGGACTGAAGGCTTGCGGTCGTGGAGTTCGACGACGATGCCCGTCATGCGCTGCTGTCGGAACGGGACCAGGACGCGTCCGCCGACCACGGGTGCGGCTTCACCATCGATACTGTAGGTGAACGCCATGTCCAGCGGCACGGGCAGAGCGACGTCGCAGAATTCGGGCATTGCTGGAAGGATAAACTACGACTGCCTGCGCAGGATGACGAAGCCAGAGACCCTCTTTAACCACAGAGGACACAGGGGTTCACAGGGTAAATCACGTCGTGACTGACTCCGCACAAGATGACGGAGTTATTCGTCTTTCTTCGGCGGCTGCAGGCCGAGATACTTCATCACCATCTGCAGGTCTTTCCAGGCTTCGCCTTTCTGGCGAGGATCGCGAAGGAGAAACGCGGGATGGTAGGTGACGGCGAGCTTGGCGCCTGGCCACTTGGGATCGCTGCTGCGAGCACCGGAGGGCATGAAGTCGTAGAAGCGCCCGCGCAGCTCCGACATGGGCGCGTTGATGGCGAGCAGATTCTTGGCAGCGACTGCGCCCAAGGCCACGACAACCTTCGGTTTGATCACAGCGATCTGGCGCATGAGGAACGGCGAACAGGTTTCGCATTCATCGCGCTCGGGAGTGCGGTTGCCCGGCGGCCGGCATTTGACGACATTTGCGATATAGATCTCTTCGCGGCGCAGGCCCATGGCTTTGATCATGTTGTTCAGGAGTTGACCGGCGCGGCCTACGAAGGGCTCGCCCTGAGCATCTTCGTCGGCGCCCGGCCCTTCGCCGACGAACATCAGGTCGGCATGAGCGTTTCCGACGCCGAAGACGATCTGCTTGCGTCCTTGCTGGTGGAGCTTGCAGCGAGTGCAGTCGCCGAGGTCTTCGCGAATCAGCTTGAGAGCGGCAATCGGATCGGAGACGTTTTGCTCCGGCTTGGGGGAAAGCACCTGGAAAATATTTTCGGCGGGCTTAACGACTGCTGCGGATTTTTTTGCGGGCATTTCCTCTCGTTCGTAGGGCAGTGAATTGACTTCGGTTGCTGGTACAGGCTCAGCGGCGACACCCTGCGGCTCGCGCTGGTAGAAGTCATAAATGCCGAGTTCGTTGTAGTAGCGGATACGCTCGGCGAGCGCGCGGCGGACGTCTGGATTTTGGATGGTTGGCACCGTGTGGACAGAATTATACGTTGCGCACGGGGAAAATTAGGTTCGGACTGGCAGCTTGCGATTTTGGCGGAGACGGACGATCTGGTCGAGGACGCGCTGGGCGACTTCCCACTTGGTGGTTTCAGGAACTTCGAACACCTCGTCGCGGGTGATGATGGTGACGGCGTTGCGGTCGGAATCGAAGCCCACGCCTTCGCGCGAAACATCGTTGACTACGATGGCGTCGAGATTTTTCGAAAGCAGCTTCTGACGTGCATTCTCGAGGACGTTCTCGGTTTCGGCGGCGAAGCCGACGACGATGTGCGCGCCCTTCTTCCGGGAAAGCTCTTGCAGGATGTCGGGAGTCGCTTCGAGTTCCAGCGTTGTCGGGCCCTTACGCTTGATCTTCTGGGCCGCGGCGTTTTTCGGGCGATAGTCGGAGACGGCGGCGGTCTTGATGACGATGCTGGCTTGTGGGAGTAGATTGAGGACAGCGTCACGCATTTCCTCGGTGGATTCCACCCGCGTAACTTCTGCGGCGCCGGGCGGCGTGAGCGATGTCGGGCCGCTGACTAACAAAACGCGTGCGCCGCGGCGCAGGGCGGCTTCCACCAGGGCGTAGCCCATGCGGCCGCTGGAGCGGTTGGTGAGATAGCGCACCGGGTCAATCTTTTCGCGAGTCGGTCCAGCGGTGATGAGCACGGTTTCGCCCGCCAGGTCTTGCGCTGCGCCGAGAGCTTCCATCACAGCAGCGACAATGGTTTCGTTCTCTGCCAGACGGCCTGGGCCAGTCATTCCGCACGCCAGATATCCTGCGCCGGGTTCCACAATCTTCACCCCACGCTGGCGCAGAATTTGCAGATTCGCCTGCGTAGCCGGATGATTCCACATGTTTACGTTCATGGCCGGCGCCACCACCACTGGTGCGGTCGTGGCGAGATAAAGGGTGGTCAGGAAATCAGTAGCGATGCCCTGCGCAAAGTGCGCGAGAACGTCAGCTGTAGCAGGTGCGACGACCAGGGCATCGATCGATTGCGCGACTGCAATGTGCTCGATCGCGGAGTCAATATTCGGCTGCTCGTCATTTAGCACGTCTCCGGGCGAGAACATACCCGTGATGACTTTTTCTCCCGACAGGGCGGCGAAGGTGAGGGGGCGAACGAATTCCTGGGCGGCGCGGGTCATGATGACCTGCACGCGGATGCCGCGGTCCTGCAGGAGGCGGACGATTTCGGCGGCTTTGTAGGCTGCGATTCCGCCGGTAACGCCGAGGGCGATCTTCATGGATGTTTGATTGTTGATTTTCGATTGTCGATTCAAGTCGCAAGCGCGGCTGCAATCAACAATCTGCCATCACGAAATCAACAATTCCTAGTCCTGGCCGAGCGCCTTGTCGAGATTCTCGGCGGCCTGCTCAGCGGCGGTGCGGGTTTCGGGGATTTCCCACTTCACCTTGCCGGCGCGGATCTCATCTTGCGCAATGCGGCAGGGCTTGCGGGAAGTGGTGTCGACCACCGGCGGGGCACCGGACTGGAGTTGCCGCGCGCGCCGTGCTGCGACCAAAATGTACCGATAGTTGCTGTCGAAGCCTTCGATCAACTTCATTGGGACGGTCCCCCTTGAAAACTGATTTTAAAATTTAATCAGTGCCGAGTATCGAACGTCGCGTACTGCAGAACATGACCAACTCTCGGGCTTGTCCCGCTTCAGACTGTCTTTCTGGTTCCGGCGGCCCCTTTGGGGCGCCACATGAAATGATACCGCGAAATCTATAAGCTTGCCGAGGGCACTGAAGTGCTAGAAGTTAAAGGACGCCAGGATGGGTTGGATTTTCTCGCGAACGTTGGCCAGGCGACAGCAGTCAGCCAGATCCGCGATTTTTCGTTCCTGTTCCGATCCCATCTGGTCGGAGCGGCGCAGGCGCTCCGAAAGCACGATGGCGCGCAGGTTCTCGCAGGACTCCTCAAGCTTGTCGTTGATCAGAATGTAGTCGTACTTGTCGTATTCGGCGATCTCGCGCTTGGCGGTGATCAGCCGGCGCTGGATCACATCTTCAGGGTCTTCGCTGCGGTTGCGCAGCCGCCATTCCAAAGTCTTGCGATCGGGAGGCAGGACGAAAATGCTGACGGCATCCGGGAGCTTGCGCTTGATCTGCGCCGCACCCTGGACGTCAATGTCCAGAAGGAGATCGTGGCCGTTGCGTTCGGCCTCCCGCAAAAACAGCCGCGCCGTGCCGTAACAGTTTCCGTGGACATTAGCGTGCTCAAGGAATTCGTCAGCAAGAACCATCTGCTCAAATTGGTCGGGATGGATGAAGTGGTAGTGCTTACCATTCACCTCGCTGCCGCGAGGAAGGCGTGTGGTATAGGAAATCGAGAAGTCGAGATTGGACACGAGCTTCTGGAGTTCGTTGGTGAGAGTGGACTTTCCCGACCCAGAAGGCGCAGAGATGATGTAGACGATGGGCTTGTGAGTTGAGGTCATTCCAGGTTCTGCACCTGCTCCCGCGATTTTTCGATTTCGGCTTTCATGGCCAGTCCGGCTTCCGTAATTTTCAACGCTTCGCCGGCCAGACCGGAAGTCTTCGAAAGTAGGGTGTTGGCCTCGCGATTCATTTCCTGCAGCAGGAAATCGAGTTTCTTGCCGATTTCGCCACCTTCGTCGAGCAGTCCGAGGAAATGCTGAATGTGGGTGTCAAGCCGCACAATCTCTTCCTGAATATCGCTGCGATCGACCAGCAGCGCGGCCTCCTGCAGCACGCGCTCTTTATCTACGGTAGAACCAAGCAGTTCCTGCAGCCGTGAATGCAGCCTCTCGGAATAGTTCTGCAGCACGGCGCGGCGATGCTGGTGGACGCTCTTCCCTGCTTCGGCGAGATGAGCCATGCGCTCACGAAGCTCGGTGGCAATGCCGCGGCCTTCCTGCTCGCGCATTTGATTGAGGCGCTCGAGAACCTCGCCGACCTTTGCCAGAACAGCGGGCTCAATTTCTGTCTCGACGTATTCGTTGGAAGAATCGAGTGCGCCCGGAATGCGGAGGATGGCGTTAAGGTCGGGCTGGGCGGCGAGGGAGAATTCGGCGGCGGCGGCGCGAAATGCGGCAATGTACCCGCCGACCAGTTCGCGATTGAGCGCGAAAGCCTCGCTGCTGGTGCGCTCGAGACTGAGGGAAACTTCCACGTGGCCGCGAGCGATCTTTTCTTTGAGAAGACGGCGCAATTGCATCTCCAGCGAGTCAGTGCCGGAAGGAAGGCGGAAGTGCAGATCGAGGAAGCGGTGATTGACCGACTTCAGCGAAAGAGCGAACGCGAGGCGGCCGTTGGATGCAGCCGCGGTGCTGGGAGGACTGTTCTCGATTTCGCCGCGAACCTGGGCGAAGCCGGTCATGGAACGTATGGGCATAGTGCGCCGGGTATTCAAGTTTCCGCTACCACCTTGGGCACGTCCGCATTGGCGAATTGCAATTCGTAAAGCCTGCGGTACGTGCCGAGTTCTTTCATCAAATCTTCGTGCGCCCCGATTTCGGCGATGCTGCCGTTCTCAATCACTACGATGCGGTCGGCGCGGCGCACCGTGGACAGGCGATGCGCGATCACGAGCACTGTGCGGCCGCTCATCAGATTGTGCAGGGCGGATTGAACCAGCGCTTCGGACTCGCTGTCGAGCGCCGAGGTAGCCTCGTCCAGAATCAGCACCGGCGCATTCTTCAGCAGAGCCCGGGCGATGGCCAGACGCTGACGCTCGCCTCCGGAAAGCCGCACGCCCCGCTCTCCGATGACAGTATCGTACCCTGCCGGGAGGCCGAGAATGAAGTCGTGAGCAAGGGCCGCGCGGGCAGCCGCCTCAACTTCTTTCATGGGAACGTGAGGCTGGCCGTAGGCAATGTTGTTGCGGACCGTGTCGTTGAAGAGCACAGTCTCCTGGGTAACGATGCCGACCTGGGAGCGAAGGGACGAGAGAGTTACGTCACGAATGTCGCGGCCATCGACCAGGATGCGTCCGGAGGTGACGTCAAAGAACCGGGGAAGCAGGTGGACGAGAGTGCTCTTGCCGGCGCCGCTGGAACCGACGATCGCGAGGATTTCCCCGCGACTCACTTCCAGGTTGATGTTGCGCAGAATCTCGCGGGAATCATCGCCATCGGACTGGTAGGAGAAGCAGACATTTTCGAAGTGGATCTTGTCGGAGAAACGAGGAAGAACCTTGGCGCCGGGCTTTTCGGTAATGGCATCCACCGTGTCCATGAACTTGAAGAGCTGCGAAGAGGCGCCCAGAGCCTGCTGGAAACTGTTATTGAAGACGGCAAACTTGCGCACCGGATTGTACATGCTGAGAACCGCAGCCACGAAGGCAATGAACGCGCCGAGAGTAAGTTCGTTGTGAGCGATCTGCTCGCGTCCCAGGAGTAACAACAGCGCGATGGCAATGGCGCCAAAAATGTCCATGAGGGGCGAACTGATCGCAGCGGCGGCTACTGAGCGCAAGTTCGCGCGAAACAGCCGCTGCGCGGCTTTACGGAAGCGCGCCACTTCCCACGATTCCATACCGAAGGCTTTGACGATGCGGTTGCCGGTAATGGTCTCCTGCAGAATGTTCTGGACGTCGGCAAGCTGGTCCTGTCCGGTGCGGGTAGTGGAACGCACGCGCCGGCCGATGCGCACCGCCGAAAAGATGATGATCGGGATAAATACAACCAAAACCCAAGCCAGCTTGCCGCCTAAGACTACAACCAGACCAGCGATAAAGATAAAGCTGAAGAATTGTTGCAGAAACTCGGCAAGGATGCTCGACATCGCGAACTGGACGCGCTCGATGTCGTTGATGATGGTTGAGATCAACTTGCCCGTGGCGTGCTTCTGAAAGAAGGCGGCGGAGCGCCGCAAAACCGAATCGTAGAGATCATTGCGGAGGTTGGTAATCATGCCGTATCCGGCGTGATTCACCAGATAGGTGCCGGCGTAATCGAAGACTCCCTTTAATACGGTGGAGGCGACGAGCGCATAGGCAACGATCGTCCAGGCGTTGTGGAAGTGAGTGGGAACGAAGTGCTGAAGGTAGATGGGCTGTCCGGTTTGGGGCATGGTGAACAGCAGGATGTTCTCAGATCCAGAGGATGGATTGAACACACGATCGAGCACCGGCTTCAACAGCACCAGGCGAAACGCTTCAAGAAAGCCGACGCCAGCCAATAGAAAAATGCCGGACAGCAGTTGCGGCAGGAACGGGAGCACGTAGCGGACGAGCCGCATCAGTTGCCGCATGAGGCTCCTGTGCCGCAATCGCTTGCTGCCGGTGGGATGGATGTGCGGTGCAAGGTCTTATTTTACTTGAGTCGAGCGCTGGAGTGACTTTCAAAAGCTTAACCACGGAGGGCACAGAGGGGCACAGAGACGGGGCTGACCGGAGCTATTTGGGGCTGTCGCGGTGTACGACTTTGACGTGGTATCCGGCGCGCCGCAGGAGTTTGCCGACGTCCTCGGCAATCATGACGGAGCGGTGCTGTCCTCCGGTGCAACCAAAAGCAATCGTCAGGTAACTTTTGCCTTCGTGAATGTAGTGAGGGATCAAATAGACAAGCAGATCGGAGATGCGCGAGATGAATTCACGAGTCTGGGGAAACGACCGGATGTAGCGGGCGACGCGCGCATCCCGGCCGGTGAGCGGCCGGAACTCGGGAACGAAGTGCGGGTTGGGGAGGAAGCGAACGTCGAAGACCAGGTCGGCATCTTCGGGAACACCTTCGCGGAAACCGAAGCTGACACAGGAGATGAGAAGACTTTTTTCGGAAGACTGCTCTTGAAAACGCTGCGTGATGTGAGCGCGCAGTTCGTGAACGTTGAACTTCGAAGTATCGATCACGAAATCGGCCAGGCGGCGGATACTGCTGAGATGGCGGCGCTCTTCCTTGAGCGCGGATTTTACCGTGCTGTCCGTGCCCAGCGGATGGGGGCGACGGGTTTCACTGAAGCGCCGTAGCAGAATCGCGTCTGAGGCCTCGAGAAAGACGACTTTGGTCGGGATCATGCGCCGGACCGACTTCAGGATGCCCGGCAATTGGTCCAGCTTTGAACCTTCTCGGACGTCGACGACCAGCGCAGTGCGGCGGATTTCCGTTGACTGTACGGCCAGTTCCGCAAACCGCGGGATCAATTCGACGGGAAGATTGTCGACGCAGTAATAGCCCAGATCCTCGAAGGCTTTCAGCACCGAGGCCTTGCCGGAGCCGCTCATGCCGGTGATGATGACCAGTTCGGCGGCGGCCTGCCGCCTTCGGTCGGGGCGTGGGACGTTTCTCTTCGATTTGTGCCGGCCGGAGAGCCGCCGCGGCTTCATGCACTGGATAGTAGCATCGAAGCGCCGAAGTCCGGCGTTCCCGCGAGTGCCAATTGAGATACCGGGAGGCTAAGTCAGCAGCATTTGTGAAATCGAATTTGTCTCCGCCCGCTGGGACAGGTAATCTATGGCGTCATGAAAAAGTTCGAAGAACTCACGCAACGCGAAGTATTGGCCCTGGCGATCGCTCTGGAAGAGGAAGACGAGCGAGTGTATTCCGATTTCTCGGAAGGATTGCGGGCCGACTATCCGGCGACCGCGTCAATGTTTGACGGCATGCGCGAGGAAGAGTCGGGACACCGGCGGCGGCTGCTGGAACTTTACCGGAAGAAATTCGGGGAGCATATTCCGCTGATTCGCCGCCAGGACGTGCGCGGTTTTGTGGAGCGGCCGGCATTGTGGCTGGTGCGTCCGCTGCGAATTGAAGCTGTGCGCAAAGAAGCGTCGACCATGGAGGTCGAGACCCGGCGGTTTTACGAGAAAGCAGCGGCACGAACGCAGGATGCGAGCATTCGGCAATTGTTGGACGACCTGGCCACTGAAGAGCGTGAACACGAGGAACGCGCACAGGAACTGGATAAACAGAAACTGCCGGACAACGTGAAGGCCGACGAGGAAGTCGCGCAGCGGCGGCTCTTTGTGCTGCAGATTGTACAGCCGGGATTGGCTGGGCTGATGGATGGATCGGTGTCAACGCTGGCGCCGGTGTTTGCCGCGGCCTTTGCTACGCAGAAAAGCACGGATGCGTTTCTGGTGGGCCTGGCGGCTTCAGCGGGCGCGGGCATCAGTATGGGTTTCGCCGAAGCACTCTCGGATGATGGCAGCCTTACCGGGCGCGGGCATCCTTGGGTGCGCGGGTTGATTTGCGGTGCGATGACGGCATTGGGCGGGATCGGTCACACCCTTCCGTTTCTGATCGCCGACTTTCGCGTGGCTTTGTGGGCAGCAGGTGCGGTAGTGATGGCGGAACTTGGAGCAATTACGTGGGTTCGCAAGCGTTATATGGATACGCCCTGGATCTCTGCTGCCATGCAGGTAGGCTTAGGCGGCGTGTTGGTTTTCATCACTGGCATGCTGATCGGAAAATATGGAGGCTAGGGAAACACTCCTCGGCGATGGACCTCTCTATGGTTGCGTATCCAGCGGGTGGGTGCTCTTTTCGTAGAATTCTTTCTGCATCTTGGGGCTGACGTCGTCGGCCTTTACGGCGCGGATCACCTTCACTACCGAATCAATCCACCACTTCATTTGAAATTCGCCTAGCTCCTTGGTTGCGGCAGCGCCCTCGCCGGAGTAGTGATTGGGAAAGCGCGTATACCACCAGATGCCTGTGTAAACGCCCTCAGGAAGCTTTTGGCGGGCCTGGTCGGCCCCGGATTCGCTAGTGGCACGCTCGGGATGGACGAGTTCGGGGTGGGAGATCATCATCTTCGAGGTCTCGCTCTCCCCGGCGTGCATGTCGATCTTGGTTTTCTTGGGAGGGCCGCCGTGCTCGGGCGTGCGTTCGCCGAAGATGTAGACGACATAGTCGTGAGGCTTGTCGAGCTGGGTTTGCGCGAAATAAGGGAGCAGGCTGTCGTTGCCGCCGTGGCCATTGACGATCAGAACTTTTTTGCACCCGTTGCGCGCCATCTCATCGGTGGTTTCCTGCAGCAGCGCGAGCTGCAGGCTGCGGCTGTAGGCCATGGTTCCGGGCTCGTGCTTGGCCTCGGCGATCTGGCCGAAATAATATTCAGGGAACACGACGGCATATTCTTCTTCGGCGGCGTGCAACGCCGCGTAGCGCACGTCGAGCAGATCGGTGCCCAGCGGGAGATGCGGCCCGTGCTTTTCCAGAATGCCGAACGGAAGCAGGCAGGTCCCCTGTGAGCGGTGAATGCCTTCACGGAAGTCGGACGCGGTCAATTCTTCCCAATGCACGGAGAGCTTGGCTGGCGGGGCTGCTTGAGTTTGGCCGAACTGCGAAGTCAAAGGCAGAAATAATACGATGACGAATAGTTGGATGCGGGTCAGCATGACAAGTGTCTCCCGCGGCGAATTCTAGCACGCGAGAAACGTGCCGGCCACGAGTCAGGAACACGAGGGCCACTTAAGTGTCGGCGCGCAATCGCTCGCATTTCGAAGTGCATCGACTCAGATCTGGAGGACATCGCCTTCCCGAGCCACGATTTCATACAAGACCGGATTGACGAAAAACCCGATGAACAGCCGCGAAATCAGGCCGGCGACGATGACGATTGCAAACGGCTTCTGGGTGTCCGAACCAATGCCGGTGGAAAGAGCGGCCGGCAGCAGGCCCAGGCACGCCACTAACGCGGTCATCATGATGGGACGGAGCCGGAGCAAGGATGCCTCGCGCGTCGCTGCCCGGATGCCTAATCCTTCCTGACGCAGCTTATTGATATAGGAGACCAGAATGACGGCGGTCTCCACCGAGACTCCAAGCAGAGCCAGAAGCCCTAGCACCGAAGAGACGCTGAACGGAGTGTGCGTCAGCTTCAGCGCGACCAGCGCGCCCACCGGCTCGGTCATGATGACTCCGAGAGCGATCGTGACCGGGAACTTGAAGTTTCCGTACAGCGCAAACAGGATCATGAAAATCAGCACGACAGCAAGCGGGCCAATTACGTACATCTGTGACTTGGCTTCGAGAAACTGGCTATACTCGCCGCCCCAGTCCATCCAATAACCCTGCGGGAGCCTCACTACTTTGTTCACAGCCGCTTGGCCCTTGCGCACCGCTCGCTCCAGGTCCCGGCCTTCGATGCTGTACTGGACGCCGATGTAGCGCGAATTATTTTCGCGGTAAATGAAGGACGCGCCGTTGCCCTGGCTGATGTTCCCAACTGGCTGAGCGGGATCTGCTGGCCATCCGGCGTGCCGACCATCAGGTTCCCAATCTCATGGGCGCTGCTGCGGAATTGGGGGTGCATGCGCACCACAAGGTCGAACAACTTCTCGCCTTGAATGACTTGCGTGACCGCCTGCCCGCCAACTGCTGCGGATATCACCGCTTCCACATCAGCGACATTAATGCCATAGCCGCAATCTTGTCGCGGTCAACATCCACCAGCAGGCTGGGTTGGCCCAACTCGCGGACGACAGTAAGCTCGGTGAATCCTGCAACTATTGCCAACGTGTTCTTGATCTGAATCGCCTCGTCCTGGAGAACATTGAGATCGCTGCCGTAGATTTTGACGGCGAGAAAACTCTTCAGGCCGGTCAACGCTTCGTCCACAGCGTCTTCCGCTGGTTGCGTGTAATTGAAAATGATTCCTGGGAAGGCAGTGAGTTTCTTGTTAATCGATTCGATCAGATCTTTCTTGTCGCTGACATTGCCGTGCCATGCTTTGTCTTTGTAGGGCTTCAGCCCGACATAAAACTCGCAATTGAAAAATCCGGTGGGATCGGTGCCGTCG
>Ga0070735_10004357_pt1 | contig 11987 bp, 9 predicted proteins | sample Coa_R1_FD_66443 | JGI IMG/M metagenome (GOLD analysis project Ga0070735, IMG submission 66443) | Surface soil microbial communities from Centralia Pennsylvania, which are recovering from an underground coalmine fire - Coalmine... | ecosystem: Environmental > Terrestrial > Soil > Unclassified ... | reverse complement strand
GTCGAATCCAGTCAGCAGGCGGTCACAAACGATAAGGATTTTCAGTGGCGGACGCCACTTGTGCTTGTCGTCACCAAATCGCTCGCGGTTCCAGCGCTCCCATTCCGGCGGCGTTAGCTTGAAGTACTCGATGAGCTCATCCTGCCTTGTCTTGCCGTAGTGGAATCGCTGCAACTCGCTCTCGTCGTTTTGCGCCTCGGAGATGATGACGTCTGACCATTCGGGCGCAAAACCGCGCGCTTTGAGTTTCGCGTCGACCGCGTCCTTGTAGCGCACACAGGCGGTGCGGTCGACCGCGACTAGCTGCGCTTTAAATCCGTTCGGGTCCGGGTGCTCCAGGAAGTGCGTAAGCATCTTCTCCAGCACAATGTCGATGCGCTTCGGCAGTCGGGCAATCTCTTTCCACTGCGACTTCTTCTTCTGGACGAAATCCTTGGCCTCTTCGTCCTCGAGCTCCATTTCCTCGCACATCTGCTCGTAGCCCAGGTTGAGTTTAGCCTCGTCGACTTCAAAGGGTACTTTGTCGCGGATGTAGTGGACTTCGAGAGTCGCGCCGTCCCTAATCGAGCGCTTGATGCCGTAATAGCTGAGATAGCGTTCCTGCAGGCCGTCGTGCATCGGCCCGAAGTCGCGATGCGTGTTGACCATCGTCCGGTCAATCGGCGTTCCCGTAAGCCCGTAACGAAACGCCTTCGGCAGCTTGACGCGCATGGTCATGGCGTAGCTTTCGGTGCCGGCGCCCTTCTGGCTGCGGTGGGCTTCGTCGATCAGGCTAATGATGTTGTCGCGGTCGCGCGGGGCGAGGTCACCCATGTTCTGGAAGGACTGAATCGTCGTCACGAGCGTGCCGCGCCACTCCGTGCGGAGCTTCCTCTTCAGATCCTCGATGCCGAGCGCCTTTTCGACGTTCGGGTAATCGCAAGCATCGAAGTCGTCCGAAAGCTGCGTCTTCAGGTCGCGACGGTCGACGACGATCATAACGGTGGGGTTTTCAAGCGTGCCCTGACGTCGTAGCTTATAAGCGGCAAACACCATTGTGAGGGTCTTGCCCGAGCCCTGTGTATGCCAGATCAGCCCGGTCCGCTCCTGCGAATCAACCGGCTTGCCGATGTTCGCGAGCGTACGGTCGACCATGTCGTTGACCGCCTCGAACTGCTGGTAGCGCGCGACCTTCTTGACCGTCTTGCCCTTCTTGGTCTCAAAGACGATGAAGTGCTGGAGAAAGTCGAGCACGTGGCACGGCTTCAGGCGTAGCAGGCCTTGCACTTGCATCTTCAGCGCATCTTCTGGAGCATCGGCCCCCGGATCATTCCACCAACCCTTCTTCTCCGGGTAGAGGCTCAGCCACGGACCCCAGTTATCAAGATGGCGGTCGATATCCTCCTTGCTCGGGTCGTGAAAGAGTACGGTGCCATATCGGAATTCATCCTCGTCGGCGCCGACGCAGAATACGTTGGACGCGAGGATGAGCGGTGCCTGCCGCTGGTAGCGATGCAGTTGGCGGACAGCCTCCGTCCAGTCTTTGCCGCTGGTAATGTAACTCTTGTACTCCGCGACGACGAGGGGAATCCCGTTCACTAGCAGGACGGTGTCCTCGCGACACTGCTTCACACCCTGGATGCGGTATTGGTTGGTGGCGGTGAAGTCGTTCAGATGTTGCTTGGCTGGATCGAGTGCGATGAAGCGGACCGTCTTGGCGGGCTGGCCCGGAGTAATCTCCACGGTGGCACCGTCGCGCAGTAAATCGAGTGTATCGCGGTTGGCCGTGAGCTTGTCCGGGTGCGACATGGCCTTGCGCAGGGCGCCGACGGCAGTCTTTGCTTGCGCCTCGTTTGTCACATGGTCGTTAATTTTGATGATGGCCGCGACAAGGACTTTCTCGACAAGTGGGTCCTCGAGCGGACGCTCGAAGGCCGCCATCGCGTCCTCGGTCAGGTACGTCCACCCAAGGCCTTTGTCGCCCGGTTTGGAGCTTCCCTCGCCGGAGAGCCACTCTAATACCGGTAGTTCAACGTAGCCCGCTTCGCTCATGCCACACCCACTGCATTGGGCGGCGAAATCGTTTTAACTCGAATGCGACCAGTGAAGAGGTCATTCGACAGGGCTCGTTTCAATTCCGCGAGCCGATCGAGCTTGGGCACAAACGACCTAATTGTCGAGTCCGCATGTTCGAGTATCGCGGCGATGTCCTTCTGTTCATCGAGCCCCTTGCCGACAGGCGGAAATGGAATGAGAGCTTTTCCAAGATTCTTGGCATTGATATTCACTTGCTGAACGCCCGGCGTCGCGTATCGCTTGATGCGACACTGCGTATCGTTGGAATCAAGCAATTGGCCTATAAAATAGTTATCCACGAAGTCAGGATCCATCTTCAGGCGTATGAGATAAGAAGCAAACACCGCTGCCACATCGCTGCGGTAGACGCCTATCTTCCCAACCAGCTCTTGAGAGTTCGTACGGTTGAAGAGGACGTCGCCGCGCTTGAGCATACACGGCGCAGTACGTTTTTCCAGCAGTGTCACGTACTTGAGATCTCTCAACAATACGTCGCCATCCTGGATGTTCCCCATGCGCAATATGGGCAAGTGACCGCTCGTCTGCATCGGAACAGACAAACCGTACTGGAATTCGTCAACGATGGTGCTCAGCGCGATCACGTCCCATGACTGCGGAATCCAGCCGATGCGTGTCTTTTTTTGGCGTTCGCCTCTCGTTCCGTGCGAGAACAGTCGCTGACGCAAGGCCCTCCTCACATCTTTCGCGCGGTCCATCGCATCGCGAGTTTCGTTGATCGTGTTGTCAACTGCATCGAGGATTCGGACGATCGCAGCTTGTTCCTCTTGGCCAGGAAATGCGCCTCGAAGCGCGTACGCATCTCTTCTCGATAAGCCCGGAACGCCCGTCGCGGCGTTCAAGAATCTCAACGGAAGATAGTCGAGGAGGTAGTACAAATAGCGGACGTAATCCTCGCGAGTGGCGTGAACGTAGTAGACGGTGTCAATCGGCCAATACGGCCGGTTGGTGTAGTGCACGCTTCCAACGGTTCCCTTGCGGCCGACCAGTACGCCAGGCGGATCAAGCCACTTGGCATTATGAGTGCCCACTGAACCATTTGAGCCAAAGACCACTGTTTCGCCCGGCCGGCGATCTTCTTCACGGAGGGCGCGGCCATAGAGAAGCTCGAGCCGCTCTTTGAGTGGATCGCAGTCCCAGTCCGCCGGCAAGTGTTCCGGTCGGAATACTTGGCACCCCGACAGGTTCCTACTTAAGCTCATACCCGGCGCCCCTCAGGGTCGAACGCAACTGCGCCATGGCTTGCGATACCGATTCATCCGCGGCCGACAGCGAAAGTAATGCATCCTTCACTTCAATGCGAACCTCGAGCTCGAACGTATCGACGTAGCGAGGAATATTCAGGTTGAATTCGTTTTCGGTCACTTCCTCGATGTCTACGACTCTGGCATGCTTTAGAAGTTCGTCGGGATCGCCGTAAAGCGTGCCGAGTTCTTTGCCGACATCACTCACCGCCTGACGGTCCTCCTCGGCCTTGCGTCGAGCCTCCGCCGCACGCGCGTCCCGCTCAGCGATCTTCTTGGCAAGTTTCTCTTTCGTCGAGCCGAGCTTTGCGATTCTGCTATCGATCTTTGTCCTTTCGGCTTTCTTGGGTTCATGCTCAGCTTCAGCGCGTAGCTCAGCGAGTTCAGTATCCGCTTTCGCGAGCTTGTCGGAATATTGCTTGTACTCCGCTTCGAGCCGCTCGACTTCCTCCAGCTCGCGCTGATTTATCTGGTTGCGGATGCGGCCGCTGTGCTCCGCGACGAGCACCGGCACTTTCGACGTGTCGCCGTAGGCGTGATAGTGGACAAGGATTCGCATCACGTCTTGCGGCCGAAGTTCGTTCTGGTTCGACAGTTCGCGGTAATGTCGAGCGGCATAGACAAGGAGCACCTTGTCGTGCCGCGCCTTCGGTCGTCTCTTGCTCAGGATGAGCAGACACGCGGGAACTCCGGCACCGTAGAAGACGTTGAGCGGCAGCGAAACGACAGCGTCAATGAGCCCTGACTCCAGGAGCGCCTGACGAATCAGGTGCTCGTCGTCGGCCTTGCGCCGCTTGATGACTGGATTCCCGTCGTGATCGAATTCGCCGGTTTCTTCCTCAATTTCGGGCTGCCCGCGGAACAAAACGCCCTGCGGACATACGACGCCCGCCCGCCCCTTCTCGGTGAGTGACGCGAGAATGTGCAGGATAAAGGCGTAGTCGCCATAGCCTGGGGGTGGCGCCTTGAATCCGGTTCCCCGGCCGAAACGTCCGTGGGGATCCTTGTAGCCTTCCTTGCCGAAGACTTCCTTTTTGAGCTTATCGCGCTTCTTCTTGTCGTCCGTCTGCTGTTCAGGCTTCAGCCACCAGAACTCGTCTGAGAACGGAAAATTGGCGAGCACTAGTGCGAATTTCTTGACCCCCCCGCCGTGAAGGAATTGCGGGTCAGTGATGGTACTGGCGCCGCCGCGAATGTCGGCCTCAAGACCGTGAAGAACAGAGTTGATCTTGCCGATGGCGTAGTTTCCCCAGTTCATTTCCTGGCCGAAGTACTGCGCGCTGAGAGCGCTTTCACCGCGCTCGCGCAGGTAATCGGCTGAATGAATCAGCATCCCGCCGGAACCGCAGGTCGGATCGTAGATCGTGTCGCCGCTCGCCGGCTCGAGGATGCGAACGAGAATGTCGACGACCTCGGGCGGCGTGAAGAACTCGCCGGCCTTTGCACCGGCGTCGTCGGCAAACTGCTTTATGAGGTACTCGTACGCGCGCCCGAGGACATCGGACGGCACGCTCCTGTTCGAGAGGTCGATTTCCTCGAAGTGCTGCACGAGCGCGTGAACGACTTCGTTGGGAATCAGCTTCTTCCCGCTCGCGTCCGGAGCAGGCTGGTTCCAGTCCACGGTGAACACCCCGCGGAGCTCTTCATTGGCATTTGCAACCGACCGCATTGCCTCGGTCAGCTTCTCGCCGATGTTCTCCGATACGGCGAGAACATCCCCCCAACGACTGCCGTTGGGGATGCTGAACCTGTGTTCGCCCCGCGCTCGAAAGACGGCCTTCTGCTTCTCGGTAAAGGGTCGGCCCTGTTGTCTTTCCTGTTCCAGGATCGCCTCGTCGGCCTCGTTCTCCCACTGGTCGCACAGGCGCTTGTAGAACATCAGCGACAAAATGTAGTTCTTGTAATCCTGGCCAGCCGTCTTTCCACGCAGGATGTTGGCTGCGCCCCACAGGTGGGCCTCAAGTTGCTGCTGCGTCAGTTTCGCAGCTCCGGGCCGCCGTTCTTGCCGACGGTCGTCGGATCCCGGCTTTGGTGCTGCGGGTGTGGCGCGGTTGTCCTTCCGAGCCGCAGATCGTTTCATCAGGCTCTTTTTGGGTCTGGCCATTCTTACATATAGAACCGGTGTGACGGGTTCGGTACTTGGTTTTCCGGCAGCTCGGTCATCAGTTGACCCAACCGCTTCGCGAACGATACCGTGACGGGGTAACGTGACAGCCCTTCCGTGTTGTTCCAATTCATTTTCGAGAGCGCCAGGATCTCGGAGGCGCGCTCACGAATGTCCGTAACCCCAGCGCAACCGATTTCGATGGGCGCCGTAATGTAAGGGCCAGGATACTCGTTCCACCACGGCACGTACCCGCTGGTGAACAAGTATCTCTCCTCACCTACCTTCCCGCGAATGCTGCGCGCCAGCCCATCGTCTCGAGCGCTGCGCGCCATTGTTCCTGAACCCGAATCAAATCCTCGTGCGTGCAGACGACTTGCGACCGCACCAATTCGTCTCCGATTGTCAGCCGCAGTTCGAATCCAAACTGATTCGACCACACGTCACAGCGCGCCCGCTTCTGTCCTTTGATGAGGGTCCAGGCTGGCGACAGCAACTCCGCTGTGGTGAAATGCTGCCGCGGTGGAATGAGAGACCGCATTTCTGGGCGAATCGTACTTAATGCGACGCGCGCTGGTGCCCGCCGATGGCGACGCGAAGTCCGCTGTTTAGGGCACACACCGTGTCACGGATCCTTTCATCCATGGCCGCGGATCTCAACATCGACGCTGCTGCGGTCGTGACAGATCTTCCGCGACGCTGACCGACTGGTCCAGCAGCCAGTCGGCTACTTCGTCTTCGACTGAGCCTTCCGGCGCTCGGCCCAATAGCGTTTCATCCGCTCCGACACGGCCTTTCGTGCAGACGCGGACATTCGGCGCACGCGCTTCGTGCTGGTCGTGACGGTTCGAGCCGTAGCCCGGCGGCCGGCCGGCGTCGCGAGCTCCGGGAAAGCGCGTTCGATTGCGGAGATCTCCGCTCGCAAGCGATTCAACGCCACTTCAGCGCCGGCACGCGCCAGTTCTCGGAGTCGTTCAAGACTCAGTCCACCATTCGCCGCTCTTGGCATCCGTCACTCCTTGAAGGTTCATCCGAAGCGAAACATGTTAGTCAGGCTACGGTGCCTCTTCCAAGCAGATTCGCAAGGGGGAGTGAACAACCTGATGCCGCCCATCAATGCTCACGCTCAGGCTACGCGGCACTATTGGGCTTGTGCGCCTGAGGAAGACGTCGTCCTCGGCGCTCGATGAAGTGACGAAAGATCTCTTCTGCAGAGCGATCCTTGAGCGTGTCCGCAAGGCCGGCAAGGGCCTCTCGGATAACCAGCGACCGATTCGCGTGGGGCCACCCCTCGTCGCGTAAGGCGTCCACAATTCGATCGGCAGCGGCGATGTCTTCGGGCCGCAGGCTGGCCGCGATGATTCGATAGCGACGGCGGTCGGAGGGCCGGATGGTCATCGCTCGTTCCGTCTCGCAAATTTCGGGACATCGCCGCCGTCTGGCGACGCCAACGATCACGATCAGCTCTAAACATCTGACGATCAATTACATACGGACGACACCATCCTGATCGCACGACTCGCCAAAGCGCCACCCGAGCGAGCAATCACTACCCCGTGCGAGTCATCAATACCCGCGATTCAGGTTTCGCGCGCGGTTGCTCGACGCCACTGGCCACTCCATCCGGACGCGGCCTTTCGCGTCTGTTCCAAGCGGCGCCAATGGGCACGGATGGCCGACCGCCCGTTTGGTGTCAGCCGAGCCACGGTTTTCGTCACTTTGCGGGCGAACGTCCTCTCCAAGGAAATGAGTCCTGCCGCTTCGAGCTTCGCGAGGTGCTGCGACAGATTGCCCTTCGCCAGCCCCGTCAACGATTGCAGGTACATGAAGTCCGCGTAGCGGCAGGCATCCAACGCGGTCAGGATCGCGAGTCTGGCCGGTTCATGCACTAGACGGTCGAGATTGGTGATCTCTTCAAACGGCGAACTCACGCCAAGCGCTCCGCAGGCGGATGCAGCGTCCGCGTCAACAGCAAGTGATCACCGACGCCCGCAATGAGCAGAACTAAGCCGATCACGGCGTCGAACGTCGCGTCGAGGGTTGAGACACCCACGCCGAACCACGGAAGCGCCGAAAACACGAAAAGAATACCCGCTGCGGCGGCGTAATGCGCTCGCAAGCCGTGACTGCCTAGAGCCGTCAGGAGAAGCACCGCGGCAACGGCGATCACCGGCAGCGACAGTCGCCACTGCAAGATCTCCTGGAGCCACACGGCACACGCGACGAGAACACAGGTCCCAACGATCGGAATCACGGCACTGCGCGTCGCGTGCTGTCCAACTGCGCCCAGCGAGCGGCCGTACCAGCGTCGAATCGCGTAGGAGACGATGACCGCCCCGGCGAGCCCGGCACAGAACCACGCCTGCGGTCCGTAGGTCGAGCGGTCGCCGGGCAAATGCAGTCCGCCGGCGCGCCACCACGCCGACGCGAGGAACACCAACGACAGGGGGATGAGCCTGGCGCCCTGCAGCTGGGGATAACGGGACGTGACGTAGCCCACTCGGTTCGCGGAGAGCAACTTCATTTCCATGGTACGCAGTATCTGCGAGGTTTCGGTAGTTGTCAATAACTAGTTCTTGGCAATAACCACATGCGCCCGCCGCATTCCTTTGAGACAGCTGCGTAGGAAATACATGTCACTCGCGCTCGCCGTCCCGCGCTCGTCATCGACCGCGAGCGTTCGGCGTCTTCGCAGAAGGACTCGCGACCAGCACCTCCGGTCGTGAGGATTCTCGAACAATCCCACGAGTTCATAACGCATCGTCAGCGGTTATTAACGGTTGCTAACGAGTACTACACACTCCATACATCGCGTCGCCCACACTGCGCCTGATTCTTGCTCCATGTCCCGCCATCACCGACGCTCCGCGTCGGAAGCCTGACAGCAGGAGGAGAACGATGAATCGGGTGGGATTCGGAACGGCCACGTGGCGACGGGCCATGACGATCGCCGTGGCGGCCATCGTCGCACTGCCGGTGGCCGCCCTCGCGCAGTCCCCGTGGGAGCGCGCCGCAGACAACCTTGCGACGACGTTCACGGGGCCGCTCGCGCGATCGCTGGCCCTCGTCGCGATCGTCATCGGCGGACTCATGTTCATGTTCGGCGAAGGCGGCGCGAAGCGCCAGATCTCCGGCATCGTGTTCGGCGGAGGGTTGGCGCTCTTTGCCGCGCAATTCCTCGCCTGGTTATTCTGATATTGCGTTGGGAAGAGGCTACCCGTGCCGCACCGTCCGACGCACCGACCCGTTTACAAGTCGCTCCATCGTGCGCTGACGCTCTGTGGCGTGGACCGCCGCCTGTTCTTTCTCGCGCTGCTGATGGGCGCCGCGACGTTCAACCTGTTCTACTCCTTCCTCGCCGGTCTGCTGGTGTTCGCGACGCTCTACGTCTTCGCTTTTTGGGCGACGCAACACGACCCCCAGATGCTGCGCATCATCCTGGCCTCCTCGCGCGTCCGGCCGCGCTATGACGCCCTGAAGCACGTGCCGTTTGAGATCGAGGTGCGGCCGTGCTGAAGATGGCGCGCATCCTTCGCGACTACAAGGACGCCGGCAGTGTGAACAGCCTGATCGCCCTTTGGGGATTCGTCGACGATCAGACATTCCTGACGAAGACGGGCGACGTCGGCACCGTCTTTCGGGTGCGCGGCTCGGACTACGAGTGCCTTGACCTGGAGACGCGGCGCGACGTCGTGCATCGGTTCGAAGCGGCGCTGCGCGCGCTCGATGAGCACTCTCGGGTGCTGCAGTACTTGTGCAAGCGGCGGGTGTCGCCATTTGAGCCAGTCGCCTGTGATCAGGCGATCGCTAACGACGCAATCCAGCGACGGACCGCGTTCCTCAACGATCGCCGGCCGGAATTACATGAAATCGATCTCTACCTCGTGCTGCTCCATGAAGGCGCGGGCGCGGCACGACATACGAGCAGGCGCGTTCTCGAGCTCGCGCAGCATCCGCGTCAGGCTCTGCGCGAATGGTTGTCGACGTCCGCCGCGCTATCCCTGATCGAGGCCGATCTCGATCGCGCCGTCGCGCAGCTCCATCACAAAGCCGCGGCGTTCGAGGTGCTGCTGGCCGACAGCATCAGGCCGACGAGGTTGCCCAAGTCAGACGCCTTCCAGTTCTTTCGTCGGCTGCTCAACTACGGCGAACACCCCGGCACCAGACTCCAGTACGACACCCATCTGGATTACTTCGTGGCGGACGCACCGGTCGAGTGCCATCGCACCCATCTTGATGTCGGCGGTGTTCGCGTCAAGGCGCTCACGATGAAGGAGCCGCCAGCCGGCACCTTCGCGCATCTGCTCGAGCAGCTCTACACCGTGCCGGGCGAATTCACCGCCTGCCTCGACTGGCGGCGCCTGGCGAGCGACCACATGCGCCGCGACATTCAACGCCGCCGCCGGCACTTCTTCAATAAGCGCGTCTCGCTCATCAACTACGTGTCGCATGAGACGAAGTCCGAGGAGATGCTCATTGACGAAAGCGCCGGCGCGACCGTCAAGCAGCTCGGCGACGCCCTGACGGAGATCGAGGTGGACGGGCATTTCTTCGGCGAGTGCTCACTCACGATGGTCCTCTTCGACCAGGACCCGCGAGCGTTGGAGCACTCGGCCGCCGACGCGATCAAGGTCATGGGGACGCACGACGGCACGTTCGTCGAGGAAACCTACAACCTGCTGAACGCGTGGCTGTCGATCATCCCCGGCAACACCGCCCACAACCTCCGGCGACTCGCGTTACTGGAGACGAACTACGCGGACCTGAGTTTCCTGTTTACGCTGGACACCGGTGAGCGCACGAGCGCCCATTTGAAGCGCGACGCGCTGGCCGTGTTCGAGACGCGGCACCAGACGCCGTTCTTCTTCAACCTCCACGTCGACGACGTGGGCCACACGGTGGTGTTGGGCGCGACGGGCAGTGGGAAGAGTTTCCTGCTGAATTTCCTCGTCACACAGGCGGAGCAGTACAGCCCGCGAACCGTCATCTTCGATCTGGGCCACAGCTACCGAAAGCTCGCAACGCTCTTCCGCGGCAGTTACGTGGAAATCGGGCTGCACCAGCGCGCCGTCACGATCAATCCCTTTGCACTCGCCCCGACGCCGGAGAATCTGCATTTCCTGCATGCGTTTGTGCGCGTGCTGCTCGAAGGCCCCGACGGGTATCGACTCTCAGACGCGGAGGATCGGGAGCTCTACGACGCCATCGAGAACCTGTACGCCCTCGATCCGCTCCAGCGCCGCCTGTTCACGTTAGCGAACCTGCTCCCACGCGCGCTCTCGGCGCGCCTGAGCAAATGGGTGGAGGGCGGCCGGTATGCCGACCTGTTCGATCACATCGACGACACCCTGACGCTGCAGCGGTTTCAAGTCTTCGACTTCGAGGACGCGCGCGCCTACCCAGCCGTGTTGGAACCGCTGCTCTTTTACGTCCTCCATCGCGTGAACGACCAGCTCACCGCGTCGGCTGCTGACGGCCAACTGACCCTGGCGGTCATGGACGAAGCGTGGCGGTTCATCCAGCACGACCGACTCCGCGCGTACGTCCAGGAAGCGCTCAAGACCTGGCGCAAGCGCAACGCGGCGATGCTGCTCGCGACCCAATCCATCGACGATTTCGCCTCCGCCGACTTGCTCCGCACCGTGGTCGAGAGCTGTCCGACGAAACTGCTGCTGGCGAATCCCTCACTTAATCGCACGCAGTACGCCGAGCTCTTTCACCTGAATCCCATGGAATTGGATCTGCTGACGGAGCTGCTGCCGCGGCGGCAGTTCCTGCTCAAGCGTCCGCATCTCGCCAAGGTGCTGACGCTCAACGTCGATCCCCGGTCGTACTGGCTGTACACGAATACGCCGCCCGACAACGAACGCGTGGCGGCGATGTCCCGCGAACACGGTCTTGAGCGCGGGCTGGATCGGCTGGCCGCCCTCGGCCTCACGGAGGTGTGAATCCATGCGTGCCCGCCTTCCGCTGCTCATGCCTCTGCTGCTGCTCCCGCTGGCACTACCTGCCGGCGCGCAATCCACCGGCGTTCGCGAAGTGTCCGCGTCGGACCGCACCGTCATCCCGCTCCACACGCGCCTGCGCTATACGACGATGGTGATCCTGCCGGACGACGAGGAGATTCTCGACGTGGTGTGCGGGGATCGCGACTTCTGGGTGATCTCGGCGACGCAGAACATTGCGCATATCAAGCCCGCGAAAGAGGGCGCCGCGACGAACGTCAATCTGGTCACCGCACGCGGCACCGTCTACTCGTTTCTGTTGACCGAAGGGAAGACCGAACTGGACCTGAAGGTGTACGTCACCGCGGATCCGAACCGGCCGGCGGCCTCACCGAAATACGTCTCCGCGAACGAACTCGCCGCCGTGCAGGCGCAACTGACGGAGGCGCGGGCGGCGGTTGAGACCGCGCAGCACAAAGCGGACGAGGCGATCGCCACGTTCAAGCATCAGTATCCGGCTACCTTGCAATTCGTCTACGGCACGCCCAAATACGCGAAGCCGTTCTATGTGCGGTCGATCTGGCATGACGGGCAGTTCACGTACATCAAGACCGACGCACG
>Ga0070735_10004356_pt1 | contig 11990 bp, 11 predicted proteins | sample Coa_R1_FD_66443 | JGI IMG/M metagenome (GOLD analysis project Ga0070735, IMG submission 66443) | Surface soil microbial communities from Centralia Pennsylvania, which are recovering from an underground coalmine fire - Coalmine... | ecosystem: Environmental > Terrestrial > Soil > Unclassified ... | reverse complement strand
GACGGTCCCGCTACTGCTCCGCCCGGCTCACCGCAACTCGCCGCTGATAGAGACCGACGGCGCTGAGGATCGCGAAGGCTATCAGCGACAGCGTCAGCGTGTAGCCGAGCGCGACGCTGTCCTTGCCGGCCTGCACCGCGGCGTAGAGCGCGAGCGGCAGCGTCTGCGTGCGGCCGGGGATAGAGCCCGCCACCATCAGGGTCGCGCCGAACTCGCCCAGCGCGCGGGCAAATGCCAGCGCAACGCCGGCAAGCAGGCCGCGATACGAAAGCGGCACGATGACGCGCCAGAGCAAGGCTGACTCGGAAGCGCCAAGCGTGCGGCCGGCCTCGAGCATCTCGCGTTCTACGGAGGCAAACGCGGCAGTCGCGGTGCGGACGAACAGGGGCAGCGCCATGATGGCGGCGGCAGTCGCGGCGCCCTGCCAGGTGAAGAGGAGCCGCAAGCCGATTCGATCGTTCAGCCATTGGCCGAACGGAGTGCCGCGGCCGAAGAGGAGCAGCAGGTAGTACCCGACGACAGTTGGCGGAAGGACGAGCGGCAGCATGAGCAGGGTCTCGGCCAGGCCCTTGCCCGGAAAGGGCCTTCCGTGAGCCAGCCACCATGATGCGGCGACGCCGGCCGGCAGAAGCAGCACGGTGGCCACCGACGCGACGAGGAGCGACAGCCAGATCGGTCCGAGGTCCGGCGTCCAGCCCATCAGGACGCCGGTCGAGGCCGCGGTTTCGGCGCACGCCGGTCCGCACGGAGAGAGCTTGCGGGCTGGGCGAAGCCGTACCGTGCAAGGATCGATTTGGCCTCGCGGCCCTGGAGGAAGTGCACGAAGCTCCTCGCGCCGGCGGCATTCGGCGCGCCCGAAACGACGGCGGCCGGGTAGACTATGGGCGTGTGGTCGCCGCCGGGATCGTCCGTCGCGACGATGCGGACCCGCCTGGCCTCGATCCTCGAATCGGTGGCGAATACGATGCCTGCGTCGGCGTTGCCGCCGGAGACATACGCGAGTGTCTGGCGGACATTTTCGCCGAAAACGGCCTTGGGCTGCACGGCGCTCCACAGTTCGCGCCGTATCAGTGTCTCCCTGGCGTGCCGTCCCGCGGGCACCGAATCCGGATTCGAGACGGCAACGCGCCTCACCGCGGGCGACCGAAGATCGTTCCAGGAGCGGAGCCGGCTGCCCGCGGGCGCGATCAGGACAAGGCGATTTGCGGCAAAGTCGACGCGCGTTCCGGCGACGATCCGGTTAGCCCTTTGCAGCGCGTCCATCTCCTTCGGGGACGCCGAAGCAAACACATCGACCGGCGCGCCCTGGAGGATCTGCTGCTGAAGCGGCCCGGACGCGGCGAAGTTGAAGCGAACGATCGTATGCGGATTGGCAGCCGTATACGCCCTGCCGATCTCGCTGAACGAGTCCGTGAGGGAGGCCGCCGCGGAGATGAGAATCTCGTCCGACCGTGCGCGGACCGCGAGCAGCACAGCGACTGCAGTCAGCAGAATTCGGCATGCCGCCCTCATGAGCGACTCCGCAGAGGCAGCACGTCCATTCGGCCGGTCGGTTGTTAAAGAATTGTTTGACATGAAACGTTGGGTGCCAGGGTCTGCATGCAAGTATTCTTGCCGCACGTAAGAGATTCCTGCTTGTCATCCACGGCTGGGGGTGATCCGCGGTGAAGGAGACGAACGGCCTGCGCAACCAGTTGAGGGCAATCCGAACGCGGATCGGCCTGAGCCAGCAGGAGCTCGCGGCCGCGGCCGGCATTGCGCGCCAGACCGTTGGGGGAATTGAGGCCCAGCTCTACGCGCCGTCAGCCGCGGTCGCGCTCCGTCTCGCCCGCGCGCTCGGCTGCCGCGTCGACGAGATATTCTGGCTGGACGACGATCCGGCGCATCTGGCGGCGCGGCCGGCCGCTGGCATCCCGATGGATGTCGGCCAGCGCGTGGCGGTGGCCAACATCGGCGGCGAGTGGGTGGCCCACCCGCTGTACGGACAACAGGCGTTTCGCACCGAGCTCGTCCCGGCCGACGGAGTTATCGCCGGCGCCGCTGGAGATCGAGTCCGCGTGCGGCTGTTGGACGACGCCGACACGCTTTCGCGCACGGTCGTGATCGGGGGATGCGCGCCCGCGCTTTCGTTGTGGGCGCGGTCCGCGGAGCGCTGGTACCCCGGACTGCGCGTCCAGTGGACGCACTTGAACAGCACGGAGGCGCTTCAGGCGCTTGCGCGCGGCGATGTGCATGCGGCCGGCGTCCACCTTTGGGACCCGCACAGCGGCGCCTACAACAGTCCATTCGTTCGAAACATTCTGCCCGATCGGCGTGTCGCGCTGGTCAACCTCGGTCTGTGGGAAGAGGGACTTCTCGTTCGCAGCGGCAATCCCAAGGCCGTGCGAGGGGCGTGCGACCTTGCGCGGCCGGATGTCCGCATCGTCAACCGTGAGGCGGGCGCGGGCTCGCGGCTCCTGCTGGACACGGAGCTTGCGACGAGCCGCATTGCGCCCGACGTTATCGCCGGCTACGCAGATATCGTCGGCGGCCACCAGGAGATCGCGGACGCCGTTGCCTCCGGCGCGGCGGATACGGGCGTGAGCACCGCCGCGCTAGCCGTCATATATGGCCTCGATTTCGTACCGCTCATGCAGGTTCGATACGACCTAGCCATACTCGAGGAGAGACTTGCGGCGGAGCCCGTTAAGCAGCTTCTGTCAACGCTCGATCACCGGTGGGTCCGCTCGCAACTGGAAATACTGGGCGGATACGACACCAGCCGGACCGGAGAGACGATTATCGTGGACCCCGTAGGGGCGAAGGCGTCCGCGTGACCAGCCAGGGCGCACCGCGCGCCGGAGCTGGCCTACCGCCGCAAGGCGCAATGGAACGGCGACGCTCCGATCTCCTCGCCGGCGTCGCGGCGGTTACGCGGATTCGTGCGTACCGATGCTGCGAACGCGCTCGATGTAGTCGGAATCGTAGGGATCGAGCTGTCCGGCGTGCCTGTACTGCGTCAGCGCCTCCCGCTCGTACCCCAGGCGAACGTAGGTGTCGCCGAGCAGGCAGTGGTACGATGCGTTGCCGGGAGCGAGATCCACAGCGATCCGCAGCGCGCCGACCGCCTCATGCAGATGGCCCGCGTGCATGTACACGAGGCCGAGGCGCATGTTATAGTAGGCGTCTTCGGGCGCGGAAAGAGCGGCCTGCTCCAGCTCGATAATGGCCTCCGGAAACCTGCCTGCCCGCGCGTAGAGGTCGCCGAGCCAGAAGTGGTAAAACCCGTCGCCGTGAGAGAGGCTTCGAGCCATCTCCAACTCATCGATCGCGTCCTGCAGGAACCCCGCGGCCGCCAGGCAGTCTCCCAGCTTGTAGCGATAATAGGCGTTGTGCGGGTGCAGCTCGACGGCGCGGCGGTACTCGTCGATCGCCGCCTGGAGCCGGCCGTACCGGCGGTAGGCTTCGCCGCGGCTGAAGTGCGGTGATCCCCGGCGGGACCCGGATCGGGGAGCCGGCCGCCTCCGCACAAGTGTTGTGGATCCGAGATTATCGTTCATACAGTCGTGCACTCTGAAGTTCCATCGACATGGGCTTGCGGTCCAATATTCGGCTGGACGCGCCTCCTCCTACATCCCATTAAATCAGATTGAACCGTAGCTGTCAAGCCGGGTTCGTGCCGTTACGCGCTTCGCGGGGAGTCGACTACGATCGTAACCGGTCCCGCATTTTCCAGCGCCACGCGCATGTCGGCGCCGAACTCGCCGGTCTCAACCGGTATGCCGTGGGCTGCGACCGCTGCCGAGAATCTCTTGAATAGATTCTCGGCAGCCATGCCGGAGGCGGCATCCGCGAAACTCGGCCGGCGCCCCTTGCGACAGTCTGCGTAGAGCGTAAAGTTCGGCACCGCGAGTACGCTCCCGTGAACGTCGGCGAGGGCCAGGTTGAGCCGCCCGTCCGCGTCCTCGAACAGGCGAAGTCCCGCAATCTTATCGGCAAGCCATGCGGCATCTTCGTCTGTGTCGTCGGACCGAACACCGAGCAGCACGAGCAGCCCCCGGCCGATTCGGCCGGATTCGCGCAGACCGCTGGTCTCGACGATCGTGACGCTTGCGTGGGAGACTCGCTGGACGACAGCGCGCATGTCTGGCTGATTCTCCTATTTAATACGACGTTTGTCACACCGAATTGCGTGCAGTTCGGCGGTTAGAGGCACGCGGCGGAGCTCGGACCTGAATCGCGCCAGCCCGGCGGCGCCCTGACCGGCGAGTTCTCGACGGTCAGGGCGCCGATTCGAGCTGCGCATGCGCGTCGGTCCGCGCGGGGCCGGGCAGATGTGCCAGCATCTCCGAGATCGTAACGCACCGGTAGCCACGCTTCTTGAGCGTTTCCAGGATAGCCGGCAGCGCCTCCGCAGTACTGGGATAGTCGTGCAGGAGCAGGATGCTGCCGTTCTCGACGCGCCCGAGGGTGCGCTCCGCGATAACGTCCGCGGGGGCGGGATCGGCCGCGTCCGCATCCTTTGCCGCGGTCGTGTAGGCGACGGTGACGTATCCGAGGCCGCGCGCGTCGGCAAGTACGGCCGGATCGTAGCGCATCCCGGGCGGCCGAAGCAGCTTCAGGTGGCGTGACGCGATGGAGTAGAGCTCGATGTCGGCATCGTTGATCTCGCGACGGCGCTCCGCCGGGCTAAGGCCGGTGAGATACTCGTGATGTTCGGTGTGATTTGCGATCTCGTGTCCCTCGTCCACAGATCGAATCACCAGGCTCGGATGCCGCTCCATATTTGCCCCGACATCGAAGAACGTTGCGTGGACGTTGAACCGCTTCAGCGTGTCGAGTATTTTAGGCCGGCTCATAGGATGCGGGCCGTCGTCAAACGTCAGGGCGACCTCCGGGAGGCTCCGGTTGCCATGCACGAGCAGGGCCTCGCGCGTATGGTACAGGTCCTCGCCCCGGCTCTTCCGGTACCAGAGGCCCAGGTCGAACGTGTGCGTCCAGCCGGTGCCGCGGTAACGGGTGTTCCAGACAAATCCGCCGTATCCGAGCGTAATAATGGCGAGGGCAAGGAGCACGCCGGCGATGAGGCGGCGGCGTCGTGGTCGCGGCGTGGGGATCGATGTTGCGGATCGGGAAGCTGAGTCCGGTGCAGCTGAGGCGGCTGGTCGCATGTCCTAGTATACCATCCCGCATCGCGCTCAGGCGGACCACGTGCGCACGCGGCACCTGTGCAGATCGCTCAATGTTGTGAATCAACCTGGGCTCGTCCCCGCGTTCGGCACGAAGTTCGCGTCGGCGCCCGCGCAGATCGTTCGACGTAGTGGTCCCATCCATGTGTGTACGGTGAGATTTTCCCTCAGCACTTTCGGGCGACGTGGTCGCTGAGCGCTCACCAGCGGTCTGGGAGTCACACAGCGGTATGGCAGCGGTCTGGCGGATATTGACACACGGCGGGCGCATGTGTTATTCTGCGAGTAATCCCGCTCATCGCAATATCTTTCAAAATATGTCTGAAGATTACCGATGCAGCCACCGAAAACCAGTAATGACCGATGATGTAAAAGGCAAACCCACAGAAATGTGGGGACGCAAAGCTATGGACCTGTGTGCGGCGCCTTTTCCCCGTTCCTGGCAGGTAGAGATCGTCCAGTAGCCGGGACCTGACGCCGCTATGGCCGCCAGGCTGCCGTCCTCGAAGTAAAGCGCGACATTTCGTCCGATTTACCGAACAGGAGGCAATTGATGAAAATATCGGAGCAGGAGATTTCGCGCCTGCTGGCGTACACGCCGACCGATCGCGTGGATCGCTCTTCCGGCGTTGCTGTGGTCGACTCGCCCGCCGCGCGGACATCGCCTGCAGCCCAGGTGGAGATATCCACGTCCGCGCAGGATATCCAGCGAATCAAGGACGTCATCGCACAGCTTCCGGATGTGCGCGAAGACCGCGTACAGGCGCTCAAGGCGCAGGTGGAGAGCGGAACGTATCACGTGAGCAGCGAGGACATCGCCGATTTGATGATACGTCGGGCGCTCGCCGACAACACTGCGAGCTGACGGCCACCGCGACTCTCATGCGGCAGCCGGTAGATAGCGGAAACGTGCCAAGCCGGGAACCAGCCCCCAACACACGCATCGGACCAGTTGCGCAGGCGCACAACTGGTCCTTCGCCGTTTGGCGTCTCGATAGGCGCTGCAAGGTGACCAATGCGCATCGCAACCTATAATACGCGCGGCAGTCTGGGCAGTGATGGACTGCGCTCCACAAAGCGGATCGCGGAGACCCTGCGGCCATTCTCCGCGGACGTCATATGCTTCCAGGAGATCTATCAGCGCATCCCGCCGCCGCTGGAAGACCAGCCGGCGAAGCTGGAAGCGCTTCTCAATCGGTCGTTCGTCTTTCAGCGGTGCCTCGATTTCGCCTTCGGGGGGTATGGGAATGGAATCGCCGCATCCACAAACGGCGAGGTCCGGGAGCACACTCTTCCGAGCGGCAAAGAGCAGCGCGGCGCTCTGGAGGTGCGGCTGCGAGGCATTGGGCGACTCAGCGCCGTCACCATATTCTGCACGCACTGGGGGCTCGACGCAGATGAGAGGAAGCTGCAATCGGAAGCGCTCGCCAATCTCGTCAATGCCGCGCCGCGCCCGGTCGTGGTGTGCGGCGATCTCAACGAGGAGTTCGGGGGAGCAGCAGTTCGCGCTCTGATCGCGCGGGCCGGCCTGATCGATGCCGATGCCGGAGGCAATCGGCCGACATTTCCCGCCGGCGAGCCACGTTCGCGGATCGACTACGTGCTGCACTCGCCGGATCTGCGCGCGACGTACCTGGAGGTCGTCCGCTCCGACGCCTCGGACCACCTGCCCGTCGTCGCGGATCTTTCATCATGCGCCATCCCTGCCTAGCGGGCAGAAAGCATCCTCGAATAACCAGACAATAGTCGGGCTTTGTTTCCCGTGAAACGCCGTTCTACTTAGCGAATGAACGCCGCCGGGTCCGCCGACCAGGCGTCGAGCATGTTCATCCTGCTGTCTGGAATGGTTTTTATGGAGTCGATCTCGTCGCAGGCGATCCACCGGAATTCCTCGGACTCGACGCTTGCGCGGAGCGCGCCGCCGATCACTTCCGCCTCGAAGCAGATGAAAAAGCTCCGGTGCACGTTGCCGTCCGGGTAGAGCACGATGCTGGACGGATCCGTGTTTACGGAGACGACGCGGACGACACGCGTCTCGAGGCCTGTCTCCTCGAATGTCTCGCGAATGCAGCAGTCGTGGGCCGACTCGCCGAGATCGATGCGGCCGCCCGGCAGCGACCAGTATTCGCTGCGCGCCCGCTTGAGCACCAGGATCCGACGGTTCGCATCGAATATGACCGCGGACGCGCCGGGACTGAGCGGCTGGTTCGGGACCGGCGCATCCGGGTCGCGGTAGTAGAACCGCTCCATCGGGGGCGTGTCTCCCTCCGCCCCGGAAGTCACCGGCCCGTGCCCAGCGTCAGCAGCATGTCGGCCACGCGCTCAAGCTCATCCGCCGAGTAGCATTCGATCTCGATCCGGCCGATTCCGCCTGGAGCGGTTCGGATGCTCACCTTGGTGCCAAGCGCCTGCTGAATACGGTCCGCGACATCCGCGTTATTCGCGTCCTCGCGTTCGGCCGCCCGCCGGTCCCCGCGGTCGACGCCGGAGGCCGGCTGCGCCACGGGCATCGCTCCTGCCGGTCCGCTTGCGACCGCCTCGCGCGAGCGCTTTGCGAGCCGCTCCGTCTCGCGGACCGAGAGGCGCTTGCGGCGCGTCTCGTTCCAGGCGTGGATAATCGCCTGTGAGAATTCGGCCATCATCAGCGCCCGGGCATGGCCTTCGGTGATCTCGCCCTGTTCGACGCTCTCCAAAACCTCGTGAGGCAGCCGCAGAAGGCGCAGCATGTTCGCGACCGCAGATCGGCTCTTGCCGACCCGTTTTGCGACAGTGTCCTGCGTCATCTCGAACTCGTCGATCAGCTTGCGATAGGCGCGCGCGGCCTCGATGACGCCGATGTCCTCCCTTTGAAGGTTCTCTACGACGGCCATCTCGAGCTGCTCGCGGTCGCCGCACTCCTTGACAATGGCGGGAATCGAACTCAAGCCTGCCCGCTGAGCGGCGCGAAAGCGCCGTTCGCCGGCGACGAGCTGATACCGGCCGGGGGCCATTCTTCGGACCAGCACCGGCTGCAGTATGCCATGTTCGCGAATTGACGCCGCCAAATCGGCCATTTTCTCGGCGTCGAATACAGTCCGCGGCTGGTACGGATTCGTTTCGACCTGTTCGATTGGCACGACGACCGAGTCGCCGTCCCGCGGTCCACGATCGGTCGGTTCAGCGGACTGGGCGGTGCTATGCTGCGGGATGAGTGCGGAAAGACCCTTTCCGAGACCGCGCTTTTGCATGTTGGAGCACCTCCTCGGCGACGGCCTTATAGGCCGCGGCGCCCAGCGAACGGGGATCGTACAGCGCGATGGGCTGTCCGTGGCTCGGGGATTCGGTCAATCTGACGTTTCTTGGGATGGTGGTCCTCGCCACGAGCTCCTTGAAATGGGCGCGTACCTCTTCAGCCACCTGCCTCGCGATCCGGGTCCGGTGATCGAACATCGTCAGAATGACCTTCGCAATCTCCAACTGCGGATTGAGATGCGCCTTTACGAGCTCGATAGTGTTGATAAGTTGGCTCATGCCCTCCAGCGCATAGTACTCCGTCTGGATCGGAATGAGGAGCGCCTCCGCCGCTACGAGGGCATTGAGCGTGAGAAGTCCCAGTGAAGGCGGAGCGTCAATCAAGATCACGTCGTAGTCGGATCGGACCGGGTCCAGCGCACGGCGAAGGAAGGACTCGCGAGAAATCCGGGGCATCAGCTCAATGTCCGCGCCTGCCAGATCCATGGTCGCCGGCAGCAGCGATAGTCCGGGTATACAGGTCGGGACCGCCGCGCTGGATACGGAGGCGCTTTCTACTAGAACGGAATAGGTGGATAGGCCGATGCTCGAACGGTCGACACCGACGCCGCTCGTCGCGTTCGCCTGTGCATCGGAGTCCACGAGGAGCGTGCGCGCACCGGCAAGCGCCGTATAGGCGGCGATATTCACCGCCGTCGTGGTCTTCCCGACACCGCCCTTCTGGTTGACGACGGCATAAGTGGTGCCCATACTCGCCCCTTCGCGCCAAGTCACGCCGGATGCAGTCGAGGTATAGCATACCCCAAGCACGCAATCGTGCGAATGATCGGAGCAGGGTATGCGCGGGCCATCGTGGAATACCGCGTCGTCCATGTGTTCCGGGGAGAGTAAATCGTCGTGGAGCGGCTGTTCACTGCCAACCAGCGGAGGGCGATAGACGCGGACGGTGTGGATGTCTGCGTCGCGGCGGGCGCCGGGTCGGGTAAGACGGGAGTACTCGTAGAGCGATCTGTCCGGCTCATCACGCAGAGCCGATCCGGCCGGCTGCCCGCGGAGTTGCGGGCCGACGTCGACGAGATCCTGGTAATCACATTTACGGAAAAGGCCACCCGTGAGATGAAGACCCGGATCGTAGCAGAGCTTACCCGTCTGGGCCTGATGGAAGAGCGCAGACTGGTTGAATCGGCATACATCAGCACGATCCACGGGTTTTGCTCCCGAGTGCTTCAGGAAAATCCTTTCGAGGTCGGCCTCGACCCCGGCTTTTCCGTGCTGGAGGATGGCAGCTCAAGGCGTTTGTTGCGGCAATCCGTCGAATCCGCCATTGCCGAGGCCTACACGTCAGAAAAGAATGAGATCACCGAGCTCGTAGCGACCGTTCAGGCTCTTCGCGCTATCGGCGAGGAGCAGGGCGACCCGATCGCGATGATGTGCGACGCAGTGGAGGGAGTCTTATCGCGGATCCGGAGTGCGGGCCGAACGCGGGCCGAGATCGAGGCGCACTTCGAGTCCGGCCTGGCGGCCACCGCCGAGGCATCGGCGTCGCTGGTCTGGTCGCTGCTCGAGTCTCCGATCGAAGAGATCCGGCGCGTAGTCTCCGAGCTCGATGCGGCAAGGGACGTGCTGACCGGGACATACCGTACGTTTAGCGATACGCTCCGGTCGATCCTCTCCCGCGTGGACGCAGCCGGGTCGTATGTGGACGTTATCTCGGCGCTGCACGATCTGGCCTCGCAGATGCGCAGGTCCCGGCCCCGCGGAGCGCTCGGTTCGGACGTCGATGCGGCGATCGCGCGCGCCATCGCCGATTTGCAGAGCGCGACGGACGCCTGCGCGGCGCTATACCAGACAGGCCTGCCCGATGAGGCGGCATCCGCGGAGGCCTGCCACCGGATGTGGGCTATGGTCGCGCGATCGTGGTGCGCCTACGAAGCCGCCAAACGCCGAATGGGGCGAGTGGACAACGAAGATCTACAGGCCGAGTGCGTCCGGCTGTTCGACGACTGGCCGCACATACGGGAGCGGTATCGCAGGCGGTTCCGATACTTGATGGTCGACGAGTTTCAGGACACGAATCCGCTCCAGATGCGGCTCGTCAACCTGCTTCACGTGAAACAATCCGCCATGCTCGCACCGTCGGAGCCGACATCGGCCCCGCGGCATGGCGAGGAGCCGGATGCGCCGCGGAACTACCTGTTCATCGTCGGCGACGTGCAGCAGAGCATCTACGGCTTCCGCGGGGCCGAGCCGTCGCTGTTTCGCGAGCTCGAGCGAGGATACCGGCGGAGCGGCCACGAACAGTATGTGCCCCTGAACGCGAACTTTCGGTCCAGGCCCGAGATACTCGAACTAATCGGGACCGTGTTTCGGCAGGCGTGGCGCGGCTCGAACATAGAGTTTGCGCAGCAGGCGCCTGGCACGGTCTTCGACGCCTCCTCCGCGCCGCCTGTGGAGCTCCTGCTGTCGCAGGAGCTTTCCCGCCTGGACTATCTCGCCGCGGAGCCGGCGGCGATTGCGGCGAGAATCCGACGTCTGGTTGAGATCGAGGGCCACACTATTACCAGCCATGCGGACCCGCGACACGGGCAGCCCGTTCGCTATCGCGACGTCGCCATTCTGCTTCGACAGCTCACCGACATTCAGCGCTATGAGGAGGCGCTGGCCGGGGCAGGCGTGCCGTATTTCGTGGTCGGCGGAGGTCGGGGCTACTATGTCCGGCAGGAGGTTCGCGACCTGGTCAACGTGCTGACCGTGATCGACACGCCTCTCGATGACATTGCGCTCGCGGCGGCGCTTCGGTGCCCGATGGCCGGAGTGGATCTGGACACGCTGTATCGCATCGTCGATGCCGCGCGCGGCCGATCAGCCGCCGAATCCCCAATCGTGGAATCTGGTTCCACCGAAACGGCAGTAGGATCCAAGACCGCTCAAAGCCCCGACAAACGTCCCTCCCTCACTTCCAATCCCGTAAACGCCGAGCAGGCGCCTGGGCAGCTTCCGCTCTACCTCGGCATGCAGCGCCTCCTGGCCAGCGGCGCCCTGCCTGCCGAGGAGCACCACAAGCTGGCGCTGTTTGTCGAGACCATCGACGATCTGCGCGCTCAGCAGGACCGCATCCCGCTCGGGCAGTTGCTGGAGCGCCTGATCACTCGCGTTTCGTACGACGTACGTCTCCTGGTTCGGCCGAATGGTCGCCGTCGGCTCGCGAACGTGCGGAAACTGCTCCAGATGGCGAACGCCGAACCCGGAGCCAGCGTTCGCGAATTCATACGCCGGCTCCGAGACCTCGAGCGTATCTCCGACCGCGAGGGCGACGCACCTACAGAAGAGGAAGCGGCGGATGTTGTGCGGATACATACCATCCACGGCGCGAAGGGTCTGGAATTCCCGGTCGTCGTAATCGCCGACCTGTCGCGCTCGCTTGAATTCCCGGAACGCAGCCTGTTTGTCTGCGACCCCTACCGGCTCGCGATGGGCGCGCGGGTATGCGGCGCTCCGGACGCGGCCTACCGCGCCGTGGACGGCGCGCGGCAGGAAGCGGACCGCGATGAGTCGGTCCGGCTGCTGTACGTGGCGATGACGCGGGCGCGC
>Ga0070735_10004355_pt1 | contig 11991 bp, 7 predicted proteins | sample Coa_R1_FD_66443 | JGI IMG/M metagenome (GOLD analysis project Ga0070735, IMG submission 66443) | Surface soil microbial communities from Centralia Pennsylvania, which are recovering from an underground coalmine fire - Coalmine... | ecosystem: Environmental > Terrestrial > Soil > Unclassified ... | reverse complement strand
AAGCGCAGTGGGGCAGGCCGTGTACGGAAGTATCGCCGGCACGGTCTACGACTCGTCTGGCGCCGGGGTTCCCAAGGCCAGCGTGGTGATCACCGACCTCCAAAAAAACATCAATTACGCCACCAGCACCAACGAGTCGGGTAACTATAGTCAGGCGCATTTGATTATCGGCCGATACCGCGTCCGTGTTGAGTTGGCGGGATTCAAGACCGCTATTCAGGACAGTGTCGATCTGGCGGTCGATACCGTTACTACGGTCGATGTTACCCTGCAGCCCGGTGACGTGACTCAGACAATCGAGGTGAAAGAGGACGTTCCAATTTTGAAGACGGAACGTACGGATGTCTCCACCACCATCAGTGAAAGATCCGTGGGTGAGTTGCCGACGTTCAGCCGGAACTTCACCGAGCTAATGCTGCTCACTCCGGGCGCGGTTCAATATGGGTGGAACGATACTTCGACCGAAAATCCGCAGGGTGGCATAGCGGTCAACGTGAACGGTCAGTTCTTCGTCGGAGTGGGCGCGCTGCTGGACGGCACGGACAACCGGGACATGATGTACGGGAACATGATTATCGTTCCCGATCTCGATTCGGTGGTTCAAGCCAAAATCACCAGCTCGAACTACGACGCTGAATTCGGGTCGGCGAGCGCCGCGGTCGTGACCACTTCTACCAAGTCCGGCACCAACGAATTCCACGGCACAGCTTTCCTTTACCGCCGTAACGACGTCACGCAGGCCCGGGATCCATTTGCCCAGACGACGGCCGATCCGGTGACAGGCCTGCTGCTACCCAAGACGCTGTGGGATCAATTCGGAGGCTCGGTAGGTGGCCACATCGTCAGGAACAAGATCTTTTTCTTTACGGACTACCAAGGAACGCGGGCCAAAGATGGAGGCTCGAACATCGCGCGCGTGCCTACAGCGGCTGAGAGGAACGGTGATTTCAGCGCCTTGGCCAATGCAACGGGGCAAAATATTTACAATCCCTTCGATGCGAACGGTAATGTTGTCGCGCCGGCTAACCGGCTGCCATTTCCGAACAACGTGATTCCGCAGTCGCTTCTTTCGACGCCGGCGTTAAACCTGCTGAAATACATTCCGCTCCCCGACATGAACACTTCGGATCCCGGGGCGCCGAATTTCTCGGGCGCGGGGCAGGATACCTTCAATGCGGATTCCATCAACGCTCGCGTGGATTATTTTAAGAGCGACCGGCTGCGTTTCTTCGAGCGTTACACCTACACGCAGTTTTTGAAGCAGGCCCCGGGGCTCTTCGGCGGCCTTGTAGGGGGACCTCAACTAAATAACATCGGATACACCGGGAAGGGCGACACGCGCCCGCAGAGCATGTCAGCCGGATTCGATTACACTTTGGCGCCGACAGTGCTGACCGACTTTCGTTTCGGCTGGTATCGCCAGAGGATTTTTGTCGACCCTCTCGTGACCGGCGCTTTCGCTTCCAACGCCGGCGCCCCCGGCCTGAACATCCCGAGCGATCCCACCACCAACAACATGCCTGCCTTCTTCATTAACGGACAGGCTGGATTTCAATTCGGGTCCTCACTCTATAACAACTGCAACTGCCCGCTTATCGAGAAGATGCAGCAATTCCAATTCGTCAACAATTGGTCTTTGATCAAGGGAAACCACACTCTCAAGGTGGGGGTAGACATCCGCCGCCTGCAGAACTTGAGAGTGCCAAGCGATCAGCACCGCGCCGGCCAACTTAATTTCAATCCGGATCTGACCATGGGGCCCTCCGGCGGCGGCTATGGTCTGGCCAGCTTTCTCCTTGGCGACGTCTCCTCTTTCAGCCGGTACGTATCCAATTCCCTCGACGCCGGCGAGCGGCAGACGCGCGAATTTCTTTATGTCCAGGACACCTGGCGCGTCACCCCGAAACTAACGTTGAACTATGGTTTGCGCTGGGAGATCTACAATCCCCAGACGGTGACAGGTAAAGACAAGGGTGGTTGGCTGAACATCAGCACGGGCGAGATGCTGGTTGCCGGTGAGAATCACGTACCGTTGAACGGCGGTGTCAAAAATAACTTCACTAACTTTGCCCCGCGCCTGGGTGTGGCTTACCAGATTAATGACAAAACCGTGGTGCGCATTGGATACGGCCGCACTTTCGACGTTGGCACGTTTGGCTCGATTTTTGGTCATAGCGTGACGCAGAACCTGCCAGTTCTGGGCACGCAGAATTTAGTTCCTTCGTTTAGCTGGCAGAGCGTATTCAATCTAGCGCAGGGGCCACCGGCGCTGGACCCCAGCACGGTTCTGGCATCCCAGCCCAAGGGATCGGACGGCAACCCGATATATCCGAACGGACTGCGGGCATGGGTCTATCCTTCCAAGATGCGCCTGCCTACGGTGGATGCATGGAACGCGACGATTCAACGGCAGCTCACACCGACGATCTCGATCGAAGCGGGTTACGTGGGGAACAAAGGCACGCATGTGATCTTTGACGACGGTCCTTATTACGATCTGAACGCGCCGACCATTGTCGGTTTTGCGCAGGGTCTGTCTACGGATCAGCGGCGGCCGTACTTTAGCAAGTTCGGTTGGAACATTCCGCTTTACTACTTTGGGAATGACGCGAGCAATCACTACAATTCACTGCAGACCAAGGTCGAGAAGCGTTTTGGGCATGGCTACTCTTTCCTTGCCCACTATACCTGGGCCCACGCCAAGAGCCATACGTCGCCTTACTATGACATCAACCCCACGCTCTGGTATGGGCGGCCCGACTATCAGCGCAATCATGTGGTGGTCGGCACCAACATTTTCGAATTACCGTTTGGGAAAGGAAAGCACTATTTCAACGGCGCTTCGAGAGGCCTCGATCTCTTAGTTGGAGGATGGGAAATTACCGACAACACCACGTGGATGAGCGGCTCGGGGATCAACACCTCTTACGCGGAATGCGCGTCTGATAACGACATAGGCAGTTGTCACCCGAACGTTGTCGGAGATACGTCGGTGAGCAATCAAAGCGCAAGTCATTGGTACGCGATCGCCACGCAACCTCTGTCTACTAATGGCGCCACGAGCGGACCGTGGAGCCGCCCGCAGGTTGGAACATTCGGAAACGCCGTCCGCAATTCGTTGACAGGGCCGAAGTGGTTCCAGACCGACGCCAGTTTGATCAAAAATTTCCCCATCAAAGAGCAGTTGAGGGCGCAATTCCGGGCGGAATTCTTTAACCTGTTCAACCACGTGAATATGGGCAACCCAGATGGCTGCGTGGACTGCTCCACCGCCGGGCGGATTTTTGGTTTGGCAAACAATGCCATCATGAGGCGCATGCAGTTTGCGATACGACTTGAGTTCTAGCGGCAAGCGCTGCGCACCTGAGTTATAAATTGGCTTAACGGCCTTGTAAAGTAGTACAAGTGCCGGTAGCCGATCACATTTCGTCGCCGGGGACGTGGAGAGATTTGCCGGAGGCTCCACGGACCGGCGCCGTTTTCCTGATTTATACTTTCGCGTTTCTCTCCGCGGCTGCGGCTCAGCAGCCGTCCGTTGACATCTCGCCTGAGCTGAAACGTGCCGAGACAATAACCAGCCAAGGCCATACGGAGGCCGCTGTCGCGCTAATCGATAGCTTGGCGCAAAAGGGACTCAAAGGCCCTGGTGTCGAGGCCAAGCTCGGAAAGGCATACTTCAAGAACGGGAAGTTCCAACCGGCTATTCGGCATCTCCAGATCGCCGTCGAGCAATCGCCGGAAGACTGGGAATCCGTGCAACTCCTTGCGTTGAGTCAATACTCCGCCGGAAACTGCCAGCAGGCGCTGCCACTACTCATCAAGCTCGGGCGGCATTTACCCAAAAGCGAGACCGACGTCCCCTATTTGACAGGCGTCTGTTATTTGAAGACCGAGCAATGGGATAGCGCGCGTTCCGCGTTTGCCGGGATGTTTTCAGCTCCTCCAGAGAGTGCCATGGCGCATCTCATGTTAGCGAAAATGATGGTGCGTCAGCATCTGGAGGAGCGATCCATTGCCGAGATCGAGAAAGCCATCACACTCGACCCGCGGCTGCCGATGGCGCACTTTCTCCTGGGCGAGGTTTATCTCTATCAGCAGAGTCCACAGCGAGCCCTGGATGAATTTCAGAACGAGCTCGCAATCAATCCGACAGTGTGGCTCGTCTATTGGCGTCTGGGAGATGCCTACGCGCGCCTCGAAAAATACGCGGAGGCCGAAAGGTCGCTAAAGGAGGCCATCTGGCTGAACGAGGCATTCACGGGCTCTTACCTGCTGCTGGGCGAGATTCAACTCAAGAAAGGAGACGCCCAACTGGCTGCGGGGTTTCTAAACCAGGCTTTGAAGCTCGATCCCCAGAACTACTACGCGCACTATGCTCTCGCCCGCGCCTATCAGCAAATGGGCCGCGCCGAGGAAGCCAACCAACAATTCGAGATCACACGTTCTTTGCGAGCCGGTAAGAAAAGCGACGAAGAGCATTTCTTCCAGGAAATGACCCGCTGAAGAGCCGCGCGTGATCTCAAAAAGGCGGGGGAGCGCCGGGGACAATCGACGGAGGCCCGAAGAGAGCCGTGCTTTTTAATAATTCGACGGCGCGACCGACGGCTTCTTCAGCATCCATCAATGGATCTTCGTGCTCGATAGATAGCACGCCATCGTAGCCGACGGATCGCAGCGCGGAAACGAAATCGGCCCAGAATTGCGCGCCGTGTCCATACCCCAGCGTGCGATAAGCCCAGACGAGATCGCGAACGGGCTTACCGGGCTGCAAATCCAACGCGCCTTGGACGGCGAGGTTGTAGGGATCAACGCGCGCGTCTTTGGCATGGACATAACCAATGGCGCTGCCCAACGCGCGGATGACCGCGAGAGGGTCCTTGCCCTGGAAAAAGAAGTGACTGGGATCCAAATTGGCGGCGATCATCGGACCGATGGCATTCCTCAGACGGTTAAAAGACGTCACGTTATAGGCACTCATTCCGGGATGCAGCTCAAAGCAGAGTTGGCGAATGCCGCGGGATTTGGCCATGGCCGCCGTCTCGCTCCAAAAGGGAATGACACGCTCGCGCCATTGCCAATCCAGTAGCTCCAGGAAATCCTCGGGCCAGGACGCCACCACCCAGTTCGGATACCCGCCACCCTGCGGAGTTCCGGGGCAGCCCGACATGCAGACGATAGTTTCTACGCCCAGCAGTCCGGCTAACTCGATGGTATTGCGCGTGATTTCGGCGGCCTTGCAAGCAGTATCGGGATTGGGGTGGATGGGATTGCCGCTGCAATTGAGGGCGGCAAGTTCCAGACCGTGGGAAGCGATGGCACTCAAGAATTCCTGGCGTGCGGGAGCGCTGGTAAGGAGCCGATTGAGATCGCAATGGGGCGCCGGCGAAAAATTACCCGTCCCAATTTCAACGGCTTGAACGCCTAGAGCTACACATTTCGACAAAGCTTCCTGAAACGGAAGATGCATCAAACCGTCGGTGAAAAGACCGATCTTCATCGGGCGGCCTCCCCTCCCAGACCTTCGGGGGATGCAGCAGCCACGATTTTCTGAAGGAAGGCGATGTCGTCCCTGCCTTCAGCCGCGTTGGTCAGCGGTTCCCGATCTTTGTGGATGCACTCGTGAAAATGCAAGAGCTCCTCCTTAAAAGCCTCGGCGAAGTTGACGTTGACGCGTTTTCGACATTCGGCGCCGTTTTCCATTCCCTGCACTTCAACCGGCGTAGGGAAATGCCGGAGAAACGGAGAAGGGAACTGAATCCGGACGCGCGATTCCTCGCCTAGAAATGCCAGCTCTTCGAAATAGTCGCGCAACTCGCTGAGGTAGGACCACGTGAAAACAGCGCGCGGTCCGTTTTTATATTCCAGAACGGTGGTGATGGTTGGGTAGGTCACGTCATCGGGCCAAAGAGTGGTGAACAAGGATTGGTCGGGACAGCCAAGGATGCCGCGAAGCGCGTTAACATCGTGAATCATACTGCCGAGAAACACATCCAGATACAAGAATCGCAGGCGCGCGGACACGGGACCAATGGCTTCAACGGCCAACTGGTCGGCCTCGCTCTGCAGAGCTTCGAGCGTAGCCTGGGGCACGTCGCTGAAACGCCGGATGCGGTGATGAGCAAAATATTGCGGCTCGGAGGGATGCAGAACGTTGATCTGGACGTAACGGAGCCCGCGCATGGAGCGCACCTGCTCGCGCCCGTAAAGATAACCCGGATCGTAGCGCTTCATGTAGGCGACCATGAGGCGGCGGCCGTGGCGTTGCGAGGCGTCGATCATGGCGCCGGCCTCACGCTGCGTGAAGCACATCGGCTTCTCCACGATCACATGTTTGCCGGCTTCCATGGCGGCAATTGCGGGAGCGGCATGAGAGCCCGGCGTCAGCACGATGACCACGTCGAGCTCTTCGGCAACCAGATCGCGATAATCTTGAAAACGGCGGCACACGTTGTAATACCGGCCGAGAGATTCGGTCACGCCGGGAGAGAGATCGCATATGGCCTTCAATTCAAACTGCTCATCGAGCTGTCTGAGATTGGGCAGCCACATGATCTGTGCCACTCCGCCGCATCCAATTACTCCAACGCGTAAACGAGCCATCAGCTACTCCTTCGTGAGGGATGCGACAAGATCAGGCTCCCCAGAGGTGATTTTCCATTTGCCGGCGGCATCAAGGCGCTGGCCGGAGCGGAAGCAGGCTGAATCGGTTTTTCTTTGCTTTTGGTCATCGTTTAGAGTGCTCAAGGCAGGGGTGCGACTCGTGTCGAATCACCTGCAAAAAAAATCACAACGGCCGCCCTGTCGATCCGCGCACCACGAGTTCCACTCCCAATTTTGTGGGATGGGCCGTCGCTCGTTCTTCGGATTGCATCAGATTCATTAATAATTCGATCGCCGCTTTTCCCATCCGACGCTTCGGACAGGCAATGGTCGTCAGAGGCGGCTGCGCATATGACGCCGCGGCAATATCGTCAAATCCTACCACAGAAATGTCTCCCGGGATTTTGAGCCCAGCCTCCGCAAAAGCCTTCATGGCCCCGATAGCCATCAAGTCGTTGTGGGCCACTACGGCGGTTGGGCATTGAGGCAATTGAAGGAATCGATGCGCGGCCATTTCGCCCGCGCGGTAACCGTATTCACACTCCACGAGCAGGTCTCGTTCGGGCAGAATCCTGGCCTCCAGCAGAGCCGCGCGATAGCCTTCCGGGCGGGCGGTGCTCGATGTGGAATCGGCGGCCACTGCGATGTACCCGATCCGGCGATGGCCGAATTCGATCAGATGGCGAGTAGCTAGAAAGCCGGCGCGATGCTCGTCGACCACGATGCAGGGATAACCAGGAACCAAGCGCTCGAGGACCACGACCGCGATACCCGCCCGCTGCAACACGTGAAGAGCTTCGAGATCGGGCGTGACCGGCAGAAATATTACGCCGTCCACTTGTTTGGATCGCAATACCTGGGAATAGCGAAGCTCACGTTCCGGAAGGTGACTGGAGTGCGCCAGAATTACGGTATATCCATGCTCAAAACTCACTTCCTCGACCGCCTGCGCCATCTCTGCATAGTATGGATTTGTAATGTCAGGAATCACCAGGCCGATAGTCTGAGTGCGGCGGGTGCGCAGACTTCGCGCAACGTCACTGGGATGATAGCCCAGCTTGGCGATGGCTTTGAGGACCTGCTCACGTGCTTCCATGGAGACGGAGCGCGGACCGTTATTGATAACGTATGAAACGGTAGACGGCGCTACTCCGGCCAGCGCCGCAACATCGTTTCGCGTGACGCTCGCCTTCGGCACATGGGAATTTGAATGGCTGTTACGCGGCAACTACGCTCTCCCCTCTGAAACCTGCGCAAATGCGGACAGGGAGGCGATCCATGCGCCGTTGGCCGGTGAGACCGGTTAGGGCTCTTGTGCCGAGGTTCATGATGGTGGCGTATGACGATGGTAACAGGAAGGGGCTCCCTTCTGAAAAGTCTAGTCATTCCGCGCGCGGCGCGATTTGATCCCTGCGCCTTCCACAATGGTCACTATCTGATTCGCGGCCACGCCGGGGACCTTGTCTACCGCCCCGCTGGGCCAATGGACTTCCAGATCCGAAGTTTCCGAGCTCCCGAGCCCGAAGTGCAAGCGCAGGTCGTTTTGTGAAATATAGCTTCCGCCGCTTCGCACCTCGTTGGTTTGCCGGTGATCGCCTGTAGAGCAAATCACACGCGCGCCGATACCCGAACGGTTGGACTTCGTGCCCACGGTTTTCACCAGCAGCCAGTTGTTCTTCATTGTGTTATCGCAGCGAAGTAACTGAGGAACGTCGTTCACGCAGTTCACTACCACGTCGATGTCGCCGTCGTTATCGAAATCTCCGAACGCGCATCCTCGGCCCGCCACTTTTTCAAGAATCCCCGGGCCGGCGTCCATCGACGCATCCTGGAATTTGCCGTTGCCCAAATTCCGATAAAGGATCTTGCGCTCGCGGTACCCGGCTTCAGCATCGGTCTCACCTACTTCGGGATAAACATGACCGTTGCACACCAGAATGTCCGCCCAGCCGTCGTTGTCGTAGTCCAGAAAGCCGACACCCCACCCAAGAAACCGCGTGTTCTTCCCAAGCCCCGCCTGAAAAGTCTGGTCATCGAACGTCATGTTTCCCAAGTTGCGATAAAGGCTGTGCGTATCGCCAGAGAAATTAGTCTTCACGATGTCCAGCAAGCCGTCGCAATCGTAATCGGCCGCCGAGATTCCCATGCCCGCCTGGGGCTTGCCGTCCGGACTATAGGCGACTCCGGCATCAATGGCAACGTCCGAAAATGTCCCGTCGCGATTGTTCTTGTAGAGCGCCGATGACGTGGAATCATTAGCCACGTAAATGTCCGGCCACCCGTCGTTATCGAAATCGGCGACCAGCACGCCGAGTCCGTACGTTCCAGGGGTGTTCAAAATTCCGGATTTGGCACTCACATCCGTAAAAGTGTCGTCCCCGTTGTTGCGAAACAGAATGTTCTTGCCCCCCTTCAGGCCGGGCGGACCACAGGCGACCATCAAGCCTTTGTAAAGACACGGGCCCGATTGGGGTAGGGGGGCGGTCTTGGGATCGAAGTCGATGTAGTTGGCGATGAAAAGATCCAGGTGGCCGTCACGGTCAAAATCCAGAAACGCGCAGCCCGTATTCCAACGGCGCTGGCCGTGTCCAGGGTCCGTAGTGACACCGGCCTTGGCGGCGACATCGGTAAAAGTGCCATCGCCATTATTCCGCCACAGCGAACAATCGCCCCAGTAGGTGACGAAAATATCCTCGTGGCCATCGTTGTTGTAGTCGCCTACGCATACGCCTTGGCCCCATCCAGTCCGCGCGACTCCCGCCTTCACGGTCACGTCGGTGAACGTACCGTCGCGATTGTTTTTGTATAGCCGGCTTACCGGGGCTTTTCCGGGTGCATAGGTCGCTTCAAACCGCGTGCCGTTGACGAAGAAGATATCCAGCCAGCCGTCGTTGTCGTAATCCACAAAAGCCACACCACAACCGGTTGTCTCGAGTAGAAATTTGTTTTTTTTCTCCGCGCCGAAGATGGTTCTCTCGTTCAGCCCCGCTTGTCTGGCGACGTTCACGAACTGAACGGCTGCGGGCGCCGCCATGATCTGTTCCAACGAGAAAACGCTGGCAGTGGCGCACATGGACTGGATGAAGCCGCGCCGGCTAGGCATTACGCAATCGCATCCCGTTCGCTGTGCTCCGTGCCCCTCATATACCGATCATTTGCGCTTTAGCATGCCGGCTTGCTCGGCTTCTTTGGCCGCCTTGACCTTTGCTCCTTGCGCAAACGCCGCTTTGCTGCCCTCGATGTCACCGGTTACCCGCAAGGCTTGGCCGAGCGTGTTGTACGGCCCGGGATCTTCCGGCCGAAGGCGGACGGCCTCGCGTAGAGCGGAGACGGCATCGTTCAGGGCGCCCTTCTGCTTGAGGGCTGTCCCTAAGATAAACCAGGCCTCGCCGTAATCCGGCCGCATCGCGACCGCCTGATTCATTTGCTCGATTGTCCGGTCGAAATCGCCCGCCTGCCAATAAGAAATGCCCAGCGCGTAATGGGCTTCAGTCAAGCCGCGGTCAAGTGCGATGGCGCTCTCGAACTCGGACCGAGCATTCACTAAATCATCTTTGTTCTTGAGCGCCAGTCCGAGGTTGTAATGCGCGAGCGCCTGGTTGGGATCTCTGGCCAGAACAGCCCGAAACTGAGCAGCGGCATGATCCAGGTCACCTTTCGACATATAGGCCGTGCCTATATTCATAGCGGCGTTGACGTTGCCTGGATCGGTTTCCAGCACACGCCGAAATTCGGCTATGGCTTTGTCGGCTTCGCGTGTCTGGACCAGCATGAGGCCGTAATTGTTCCGGGCCTCCAGATTCCCGGGGTTCAGCTGTGAAGCGTGCCGGTAGGCGTCGACTGCGGAAGTAACATTATTCGCATTCTGATACGCCAAGCCGAGCGCGTTCCAAACTTCCGCATTTCGAGGCTGGAGTGCCGTCGCGGCCTTTAGCTCTTCGGCGGCTTCTGAGTGACGGCCAGCCGCCGAAAACGCGTTGCCGAGATGATACCGATAAGTGAATGACTTCGGATCCAGGCGAGCCGCTTTTTGCAGTTCGGGGATACAGCGCGCGTAGTCTTTATCCAAACAATATGCCACCCCCGAATGGTAATGCGCGACGCCGAGTCGATCATCCAGAGCGATGGCCTTGCTGAACTCGTCTTCGGCTTCCGCGTTGCGTTTGAGGACGGCAAGCAGAAATCCAACCTGATCGTGGAGTTCGGCCGAGTTCGGAGAGATGGCAAGGGCCTTTTGGAACGCCACCAGAGCCCCCGACGCATCCCCCGCGGCCATCATCGTGCGCCCCTGGTCCGTAAGCTGCTGAAGCTCCGCCTGGTCCTGGCCGAAACACAGGGCGGCAATGCAGAAAACAAAACAGTAGATCCTCATCCCGAATCGAGTCCGTTCTCGCCAGTATAACTGCGTAGGCCCACCGGTTCGGGAGCGATGATTTGTTTCTATTTCGACTGGAGCACCGGCACTCCATCCTTGTTCGGCTTGCGCGCCAGCGCCGGCCCGGAGAATTTCGCAATCGTGATCTCAGCACGGTAAAGTACCTGGCAGCCTTTTTCTAGGTGGCCTCCGAATGCGCCTTTGTCGGTCGATAGGGTAAGGTGCAGATGCGGTTCTTGCGCCGCGATCAGGCCGTTGATGTTCAAGATTTCGATGGGACCTTTTACCGTGATGAATTCATCCTCCGGCTTCGGGCCAAGGGCCTTCACGCGATGGTAGGTGCACTCCGAGAGAGAGCCGGCCGCAGTGAGCACGGCGCCATCCTGGATGTTGTTTTTGCGGACGGTATCCAGAATCGATTCGAGCAGCATTTGGCCGCGGTCGAGGCGCAGCCGGTAAATCTCCTGGATGCGACCTCCGGCGAAAACCTGTTGCGCCATGGCGTCCTGTGCCGGCAAGTGAGGCGCTGCCAGCAGGACTGCTGTCAACGTGACGATCAATCTTTGCATGGCAGAAGTTTATCAAGCGGGCGCGGCGCGCTTTGCTACCTTGGTGTTTCGGATGATCTCTTTCTCCAATATCCACAAGCAGTACGGCAGGCAGCTGATCTTTGTTGACGCTTCTTTTCAGTTGAACCCGGGCGAGAAGGTCGGCTTAGTGGGCCCGAATGGCGCCGGAAAGACGACGCTCTTTCGCATGGTCGTTGGCGAAGAAGCCCCGGATGAGGGCGAGGTATCGGTGCCGAAAAAGCTGACCATCGGCTACTTCCGTCAGGATGTAGAGGAAATGAAGGACCGGTCGGTGCTGGATGAAGCCATCGCCGGGAGCGGGCGGTTGGGCGATCTGCACCACGAGCTGGCCGACCTGCATCGCGCCATGGAAGATCCAGCACAGGTGGACGAGATGGATCGCATCCTGACCCGCTTCGGCGAAGTGCAGGAGGAGTACGAGCATTT
>Ga0070735_10004353_pt1 | contig 11993 bp, 4 predicted proteins | sample Coa_R1_FD_66443 | JGI IMG/M metagenome (GOLD analysis project Ga0070735, IMG submission 66443) | Surface soil microbial communities from Centralia Pennsylvania, which are recovering from an underground coalmine fire - Coalmine... | ecosystem: Environmental > Terrestrial > Soil > Unclassified ... | reverse complement strand
GTTGATGGTTGACCAAAAAATAAATGGTGTTCCGCCGCCGTGAGTAGCGGCGATGCGTACGGAGTACCCCGTAACTACACCGTTCGCTGTGTTCCAGGTTGTCCCCACGCCAACCAGGTGGGTTGAGTCCGCACCCTCGCCCGTTGTCCCGGTCGAATAGGTAACCGGTCCCATAGGACCAGGGACCCCGGCGGGAGCCAGTGGACGCCGGGGGTCCGTCGCGAACAGTGTTCCCGTTCCCTTGATTCGATACTCACCCACGGTGGCCCCGTTCAGCCAGGATTGTGCTGGAATCGAACTGTAGGAGCCGGGGGCTGAGGTGGAAAGCCCGCGTCCGTTGTAGCAGACCCCCAGAGTCGCATTTCCCGTGAGCGAACTGGTGCTGCAAATACGAATGGCCTCGGGGGACCTGCTCCCCGGACTCGACAAAATCAAGATGCTCGTAGGCAGAGAGGACAAGGACAATTTGGAGGCGTCAAGCACTGAGATGCTGGTATCCGTCGCGCTGATCCCGGTCCCGTTACAACTGGTTGACCCGCAAATCGTCGTACCGGGCGCGCCAATATCGAAACCCACCCCGCCGAATGGATAACTCACAGTTCCCTGGCCAGCGGTCAGCCACAACGCCGAGGCGTAGTATGGATTGTTCGCTATTTGGAGATTGATCGCCGCAAGGTTGCGTTCATCCTGGTACGCCCAGGGGTTCTGACCGAACGCAATCTGAGGACCGAAAATCGTAGTCACTCTCGGGTCCGCCGGTATGACTACACCGTTATCATCGTAGGCCACGGCACCGATATCCAGTATCGATGTAGCCGATCCGCCGCTGGCGTTCGTCGCCACCAGTTGGACGCGGTAGTCTCCAAATACAATGCCGGTGAGCGTGGGCTTTGCGGCCGTGTGACTGGACCAGATCGGTGTGGATGGACCGGAGAGGATCTGCCATTCGAGCGTAGGCGTGCTACTGAAATCCGCCATGGAGATACTGGCGGAGCCATCCAGGCCAACCGTGCTACCGGCGCGCCAGGTTTGGAAATTACTCCAGACGGGTGCCGGGTTCGTCTTGATAACCGCCGTAACTAAGGTTTGCCCCGAAGTCGCTTCATAGCAAGGCGCGGAGCCGCAGAGGTTGGCGGGAGAGACTCCGGAGGCATTGTAATGATGCGTGCTGGAGTCACTCAAGGTATTATCGAACTGCCAATCTAGAAGGTCTCCATGATCTGCAAATGTTGGCTCGGTCGAACCGATAGGCACAGTGCTGGTGTAAAGTCGGAAGAATCCCCAAGAGGAGTCCTGACTACCCGACGACCCGACATTGGCCCCGTTGGAGTGTGAACCCGCGGTACCGGTGTACGTCTCGGTATGGGAGAATTGGCGCACTCCGTTGATATCCCAGGCCTCCCAAACCAGCACGCCGCCCGCTCCCGATGGAATCTGCTGAAAGCGGAGGATTAACCAGTTGGACGCGAAAATGGTGGTGGGAATATTGACACAGCAGCCCCAGCCGGTATCCGTGCTGGGAAAGACGATCAAGGAATTGGCGGCAAACTGAATAAAGAGATCACAAGCGTTAACATGCGCCGGGTTCCCGGTTGTAGGGCTCGAAGTAAAGGTAAGTTGGAACTCCATCCGGCAGGGCGCGTTAATCCTTTGCGCTGCCACCGACGTGTTGCCGGCGGTTTGGCTCCCGTTCAGGCGAAGCGATTGTCCCGCCCACACCGGCAGAGCCAGGAAGGCCCCGGCTCCCACGATTTTCAGACTCGCGCTCAATTGTTCAAGGACGGCTTGAAACCTAGATGACATGTGAGTTTGGTCTCTGCTGGACGGCATAGCTAGTACAAAGCCCTCCACGCGTAGACGTTCGAGGCGTCCTTGGCACACACCGAAAGACTGTCTTTCAACCCTATTGCTCCCGCCACGAACCACTGCCGTCCGCGAACTGCGAAAGTGCATGTGGGCTGTGGTTCTCCCAAAATACCGAACGGAGCGATCGGATTCAGCAATCGGAAGCCCGTTCCGTCATACCAGATCTCGTAAACCCGCCCTGCGATGATGTCCCCAGGTCCCGGATCGGTGATGCCATCCGCCAGTTTCACGGCCTTCGGGCCCAGAGTATCCACGTTGAGCGTCGCAGGTCCCAAGGTTGCAGTCACGTCGGGCATCCAATTGAGGATCATGCCCGCTGTGTACGTGGATAACGTCGGTGAGAGCGAGCACGAATAGGTCGTGCCGGAACCGCCGGCCGACGCGCATAGCAGGGTTGTGCCGGATTGTTCCGAGCTGCGTGTCTGAATAACCGCCGTGTCCAAACTAGTCTGAATGAGGATGCTCTGCCCCGAATCAGTGGTTGCCAGTATCACTCCCGGTCCAGTGGATAAATCCAGGATAGATCGTGCGCCCACTGCGGTGCCGGTATTCTTAACCGTGGTAACTCCCCCTCCTCCCTCAGAAACCCAGCCGCCATTCGGGCAGCCATAAACGTTCGTTCCCGGGGTGGCTGGGAGAAGAAAAAACATTTCTCCTTGCGTGCACGTCAAGGGCAGTGTCGACCCGCTCTTGAATGGCTTGGTGAATGGTGCGGCTTGAAAATCCACAGCTTTGGACTGGGTTCTCAAGTCGACCTGGGTTTGAGCCGCTAGCGGTATGCTCCAGCAGGCCGCCCAAATCAATCGTTTGCTCGACCAGATCATGGCGTTTCCAAGAACCTCCTACGCCCCTATGCCTTTTCCTGACAAAGGAGCGCTTCCGGCTGAAGGATTTCACGAAGGTCTGGTTACGGCCCCCTGCGGGCATTCTAACTGCTTCAAAGGCAAGCTTGAAATTATGCTGCTTGTGCAGATATCGGAATTCGGAACAACCAACAGCGCACGCGCTTCAAGGGCGTCCGGACGCTGCTTTTTCAGGCTATCCCGCCAGGCCATCCGGGGAGGAGCAGATCCACCGATAGCTCAATGACTGACGTTGGCCGGATCGAAGAACAGGCCACTAGTGACCGCATTGATCGATGAGGTGTTGGTCACTCGGAGGATTACGTGACCCTTCAGGTTCCACACCAGGTACTTTCCATTTTGAAAATTGCTTACATTTTGGCTGTCCAGCACCGCATTGGTGGTGCCGTCCAAAATGCTGACCGTCTGCTTCCGCGTTCCCCCGGCGTAGTAATCTAGGCAGTAAAGCGCTAGCTGGTGTAAAGCCCCATCGGTGAAGTTCAGATCGATCGAAAAGCTGCCCGAGCTATACCAGGTCGCCGCGATGCGATCGGTAGAGGAGAGCGCCTTCTGTAGAGCGATCGGATCGCTGGTCGGATTGAGCCAGGTATAGTCGGCCTTGCCGACCGGCGTGACCGTCACGTATGCGGGGTACGATACAGTGTCCTCAAACACGTTGTACCCTTGGGATCCATACACACCTTTCCAGCTACCTTCAGTAGTGGTGTCGGCTTTGACGAACGCCGCGGAGTTGGTGCCGCCGGATGAGATGACGTAACTGGCTGATACAACGGCGCTGTTCGCCACCCCAGCTGCGTAAGCGACAGCCTTCAGCGTCAGACTGCTGCTCACCGAAACAGGTCCGCTGTAGACCGTCCCCACCGTGGAGGACGGCGTGGTTCCGTCAGTGGTGTAACGGATCGAGGCCCCCGGAGTAGGCGCGTTAATCGTCACCATCTGCGTCGAGCTATAATTGCCAGCCGGCAGTGAAAAAATCGGCGCCCCCATACCAGAACCGACCGCCGGATCGAAGAACAGACCGCTGATCACCGCATTGGCCGCCGATGTGTTGGTCACCTGGAGGATTACGTGACCGGTCAGGTTCCACACCAGGTACTTGCCGTTTTCGAAACTGCTTACATTTTGGCTGTCCAGCACCGCATTGGTGGTGCCGTCCAAAATGCTGACCGTTTGCCTCCGCCAACCGCCCCAATCCCAATCCAGACAATAAATCGCTACCTGGTGCTGCGCTCCATCTGTGAAGGTCAGGTCGATCGTAAAGCTACCACCGCTATACCAGGCCGCCGCAAGCCGGTCGGACGGGGAAAGGGCCTTCTGCAACCCCCGCACATCGCTCGTCGACCCAGCCCACGTCCAGTTGCCGTCGCCGGAAGCAGTTACGGTCACATATCCCGGGTACGATATTGCATTTGAGATTATGTTGTACCCTTGGGATCCATACACACCTTTCCAGCTACCCTGAGTGGTGGTGTCGGTTTTGACGAAGGCGGCGGAGTTGGCGCCGCTCCCGGTGCTCGTCACTGGAGCACTGCTCACCGGAGCGCTGCTCGCTGGAGGTAGAGCCGACGTCGCGATCTGCGAAGAGTTTCCTAGTTGCGGGCCACCAACGCTGAAGAAGGTGCTGGGCGAGTTCTGGTTATTGTACTCCGCGGCGATCCAGTCGGCAGATCGAGCAACTGACGAAGCGCGCACTTCGTCGATCGACCCTTTAAAGTAGTCGCCGGTGCCGGTGGAACCAACGTAGAGAGCGTCGTTGCTAAGCGCCGAACTGGACACCGTGTTAGAAGCGGTCGCCGCCCCATCGATATACACGGTGTGCGTCGTCCCGTTACGCACTGACACGATGTGATGCCAAACTCCATCGGTGGCCAAGCCGTAAATTCCGTAAGGCGAGCTGGGTTCCTCTACTCCACTTCCCCAGGAGTTGGCTGCTCCTCCCGTGTCTTTCCCGACCCACGTGCCCCAGGTGTACTTTTTGTCCAGGATCCGCGCGGATCTGGCATTGTCACCAGAAGCCCCCACCTTGAACCACGCCTCCAGCGTGAAGTCAGTAAACGCATTGGTCAGCAGGGTGCTCGTGAAGTCTTGCGATCCGTCATAGCTCAACCCGTTGCCGACCTGACCTGGGGTGGTAACAGTGCTCGTGTTGCGCTGGTTGGTCCCTGTGTTCGCGTTGCTCGTCGATTCCCCGACCACCGTGCTCGCGGCATTGTCCGCAAGGTGCCACACACCCTTGTAGTTGCTGTCCCACACCGCCGTCTTGTTCGATTGGTTGCTTGTCACCAAGGCGTTGCCGTAGAACAGGTAAATCACGGTGTCAGTGGCATGGGAAACTGTCGGCACCTTGACCCAGTAGTTCACCGCCCCCGTGGTCGGCGAGTAGCTTTCTTGCTCAAATGCCAATGTGCTACTGCCCGCCGCGTCCGAAGTGAAGATGATGTCGTAGCCGCTGCTACTGGTAACGCTTCCTCCGTTCCCCTGTGTGGCCAGATCCGACAAAGTCTGCGAGATCAGCACCGGGAAGTTCGTTTGATCGCTATTCGGAACCTTGGTGTGATCGATGGTGATGGTGCGCCTCTTGCTGTACCCATTCGACCAGCCGCCACCCGCTCCACTGATCGTGTAGGTCGCCGATGCCACCGTGCTGTCCGTCATCCCGCTCTCGTAAGCGATGGCCTTCAGCGTCAGACTGCTACTCACACTGACCGGACCGCTGTACACAGTCCCCACGGTGGAGGATGGCGTGGATCCGTCGGTTGTGTAGCGGATGGATGCGCCCGCAGTCGTTGTACTGATGGTCACCAATTGCGCGGAGGTATAAGATCCACCCGCCGGATTGAAGCTGGGGCTTGACGTAACTGCGGTTCCGGTTCCGGTTCCGGTTCCGGTTATGGTTGCGGTTACCGTTGCGGACGCGACTATGGCTCCCGTTCCGGTAATGGGGGTCCCAGTGGCCGAAAGCAAAATCGGCGGCGGCGACGAAAGGACCTGGCCGCTGCTCGAGAGATAGTCGATCTGGGCCCAGTGAGCACCCTGGCGGGCATCCACTGTCACTTGGCAGGGCGAGGACGAACACAGGTATTGGGTTGTCGCACTCGATGGCTGCGTGACGGTAAGCCGCGCGCTGGCAGCTTGCGACAGATCGACGTTTACGGACACTGTCTGCGGAATGGGCGGGCTCACCCCCCCGACCCGCACAGCGGGCCATTGATGCGCCATTCCCATGCCAAAGAAGAATCCCGTATATTTGTACGCTCCCAAAGATCCATCGTCTAGGTTGGACGCTGTGACGGCTTCCGTGCAATAGCCGGGTTGCGTCATAGCCGCCTTTCCCCATTGGGCGCAGTATGCTTGGTCCGCGACCGCTTTCACGTCGCCCGTAGGATTCGTCTTGTACGCGACCCTAAACGCATTTTGCACCTCCGAATTTCGGGCTCTGGCCTCACTGAGTGCATTGGTGTTGGCACTGTTTTCCATACAACCAGGAATCCGGAAGAAGAAGCTCGGATCGCCCAGTTCCGTCATGGGCGGCTCGCATTGTGGAAAAATGCGCCCATAACTTATGGCCTTCAATATGGGGTCGTAGCCGACATTTTGGATCCAGTTCGCGGCTCCTGCAGCCAAGCCCTGATAGCTCGACGCCGTCGTGGCGTCGTCAACCAGCGAGGCCCAGCTCATCTGGGCCGTCTTGATGCCCAGCATAAACGGCTGCACTCCCCGGCCGACAAGGAGGTAGCGGAAGAAACCCACCGTTTCGGTGCCGTTCCCCACCCACGGCCGGTTCAGCGTGATTTGTGAGGAGTTATTCCACCGGCAACCCCAGATCTGTCCGAAACGCGCATCGTTCACATTGTCGACTGCAATCGTCGTAGTGTTCACGTCTGACTCAACCATCCAGTTGATAGAGCCGGAATCGCCCGGCCACAAGACGGAGAGAGTTACTTGATTGGGACTGTCGGCGCGGAACTCGAACCCGCCCGTATAAGGTTGTCCAAAACGGGTACCTGTGATGAGAATCTTAGCGCCTGCCTGGAAGCCGGTACCTGAAATGACTGCGGAATTGGCTGTCGCAAATCCTGTGCCGTTTGCCACGTAGGGACACATCGAAGCAGGCAGGTTGGTTCCCGTAGCAAGCGCACTGCCGTTAGTGACGGTCAACGATGGATAGTTGCTCGGAGACCAATATTCTCCGCTCTTCCAGGAGTAATCTGCACTGGCGCAAGCGGCGTCGCGCGTCTCCGCGGCCGCCAATTTACTCTTCCAATAGGATCTTTGGTTGGGATCGGTGGAGCTGCCGGTATCCGCAGGATCGAACAACGCGGCCAGCGCCAGCCAGGACAGTTCATAGGCGTTTTCCCGGAGATCGGCGTTGCAGTCGTCCGTAATGGCGCTAGCCCCGCGATTGGCTAGAGTCCGCAAACCACTCCAGTTCTTGGTCCGTCCATCCAAAACCGTATTTGCATAAACCCCGGTGACCGACATTCTCCGCGGTATTCCGCCGGCATCGCCGTTGGCGATTTCTGGGTAGTCCAGCCAGTTGTCACCAATCTTTCGGGCTGCGTCGCGGGCCGGCGTCCAACCAGACCTGAAATACAGAGCATAATGTGCAAGCACTTCATCGTAAAAATTCGGGCCAAAGTCGCCGACATAGCCGGAACCGTCCATAAAGGCATACTGCTTGTCGGTCTGCACACCAGTGATGCCGTCATCCGACCAGGCGTATAGGTACAGAGCAGTATCCGACTCGCAGCCAGAAGTCAGGAAGTAAATAATGCCGTCTGTCCCGTCCGGCCGCACATAGTGGGGCGTAATGTTGCGGGTGTCCGGATTGATCAGAGCGTACTTAAGACTGCCGGGATCCGCATCGGAGGGCCACGGGCGGCTTAGGGTAAGGGACGTGGCTCCGTTTACGGCTGCAACATACGCCTGGAACACGAAAGGGATTCCACCGTTATGCGTTCCTTCGATGCGGATGGCTCGGCCTCCAGCGTTGGTATTCGCCCAGGACGTGCCATTTCCGATCAGCGAACCAGACCCCGGTGTGACCGTTACAGTTCCATCCTGATAGGAAATCGGGCCACTCCAACCGGAGCCGGCCGGACAGAACGCGGTCAAGAACTGCGTTCCCGTCCCCACAACCTTGTCTTGATATATCGTGGTCCCTTGATTCCAGTTGCTCGGAACGGTGTGTCTGTAACTGCCAGACCTCCATCCTCTCCCGTCGTAACAAACTTGCAGCGTGTTTCCAGTGACGGAACAAATTCTGATTTCCTCGGCGGGGTTGTAAGGATCGCCCACCAGGATCCGCGTAGGGAACGTCGCTAGATCAAGTTGTGAGACATCATTCACCTGAATGGACATCATGCTGGATGACAGGGCCGACGCTAGGGTGGTCGATATCGGCCAAAATTTGTAGGTTACGGTGCCACTGAGAGGGATTGTCCATGTCGGATTGGTCAGGCCTTGCGCATCATATGCGGCACTACGCAACGTTGTCGCTCTCAGTGCCCGTTCGTCCGCATAACCCCAGGGGTTCCGCCCGAAAGCGATCATCGGGCCGAACAGCTTGTCCGCGCTCGGATTGGCCTGGACCACTACGCCGTTGGCGTCGGTGGCCACGGCACCTACTTGAAGAGTGGTGCTGGCCGTGTTCCCGGCCACGTCCTTGACGGTCAGCTGAAATGTGTACGTGCCGAAAATAAGGCCTTGGATGGTCGGTGTGGCCGAGGTCGTGTCGGACCATTGAACCGTGGTGGGCCCGCCTACCTGCCCCCATTGATAGCTAACCTGTGAACTGGCGTCCGCCAAAGAGAAACTTCGGGAACCGTCCAGTTGCTGCGGAAACCCCGCTCGCAAAGATAACCAGTTACTCCACGACGGTGCTCCCAAGGTCTTCGCGAACGCTACCGGGTTCTGACCAGGTGTGGGCATATACGAAACACCGGTCGCCGCAATGCTGGAGCTAGCTGTGATGGAACTGAACGTGAGATTGAGCAGATCGCCGGAATCCGCCGTGACGGGCGGGCGAGCGCCATCGGCAACGATGGTGCTAAATACTCGAAGGAAGGCTACTGCCGTGCTCGTACTGGCGCTACCGAGGAGTCCACCGCTCGATGTTGACGGGATGATAGATGTAATTTGATCGCTGTCTTGCTGATACCCCGTTCCGTCTGAATTCCAGATCTCACAAACCTCACGCATGTTCGCGACGTCCCGCTGGAATCGAACAAGTACGTTCTGCCGTCCGGTCAAGGACACAAAGCAAGGCTGAGCGCGATCTACCTTAGTCCGATAGTCCATGAGAGCTAAGCTGCCGTCCGGATACATGACAGCTTCGGCTCCTGTCCCTCCCAGAGTGAATAGGATGGCGTTATAAATGCCTTGTGGCGGGAGTGTCCAACTGTGGATCTGGAACTCAACTCGCCGTGACTGGTTAGAGGGTACGTTCGGATCCGCAATACTCCCTGTCACTCCAGGGGTAAGTACTAAGGACTGCCCAGCAAACACTGAGAGGGGTAGAAGAAGGAATAAGCCTCGCATGTATTCCTACATCGGCCGGAATAGGTACTTGGACGACCAAGGTTCCAGACTTATTTTGTCTGGGACACTTTTCTTGTTTTCACCTTATGCCGCTTGGACTCCGGCCCTACACCTCACCGTTCCACTAGACCAATTGATCCGCTGAATTGGCCGTATTCTGAGTCGTTTGCAGATATTGGCCGGATCTCTCCCCGCCCGTTTCGGTAAACTTTTCGGAACAATTCAGCTGCGCGAGATGCACAAGTTTTTCCCGTCGGCGGGAATGCTGGACTATGAGAAAGCAGATGGTTTCGCCTTCTGGCGATGCCCGAGGGTCGTGGATTAATGGAGCGACCTGAGACTAGTGGTGGAAGGCGCTCGGAAAAATATGCCGACGGATCCGAGCCGATGTCGGGACTAGTTCTCCGCGATAGGGCTTGCGAGCCCGGTCTCCAGCAACTCCACCAGCAGGTTCTCCTGGGTGATCACCCACGCGATGCGGCCATCGAACGCGACGGCGGGTTGAGGAGGCCGAACGAGTATGGCGCGGCGCGAACGGAACGTGCGCAGTTCGGCTCCGAGATCGTCCGTCTCATAACAACAGCGGTGCAGCCCGCCGCCCTTCTCCACGAGAAACTTGCGCACCGGTGAACGGTCGCCGACTGGCTCCACCAGTTCAATCTGTGGTTCGCCGAGCCTTGTGGTCAGAAATGCGACTTTCACCCTCTGAAGAGGGTCTTCCCAGATCTGCCGGTCCCACGATGCGTTCAGCGAACAGAGGAACCCTTCCATGGCGGATGCGATGTCGGCAACCACAAACCCGACGTGATGCAGAGCCAGTGGCCGGACGTCATACATCAGGAGATTTCTTCTCCAGGTAATCGACAATCAGCGCGTAAGAAACCAGGTCGTCGAAATCCTCAACCTCTAACTCCACGCCGAACTCTTCTGCAACGGTGGAGAGCAGCGTCACGTGCGCGACCGAGTCCCAGGCCGCGAGGGACGTGGCACTGGCGCCGGGGATATCTTCCGGCCGAATGTTTGGAAACACATTACAGAAACAAAGATTAACTCTGTCCTTGATGTTGGTCATTTGGAGGTCAGCTTACTTGTGAGACTCGACAGTTGATGCGGCAGGACGCCGGATCGCTCAAGGAAACAAGTGCGCGAAATGCGATAGCGCCCTTCCTGATCCGCGGAGATGCCGAGCGATTCAAAAAACTGCTGGAGTGGCTGGTTCCTTTCGGTTGCTTTAAAAGCGAACTCGACTTCTTCCGCATTGGAATTCTGAAAGAGGCCATCCAGGGTGTGATGCTCAATTCGTCGCGAAAATGCCCGGCAACTCATTACCCAGTGCGATACCTTGACTGTGGCGCCATTCTGAGTCCCGAGCAACACGGCGATTTTCCCCAACGGTCCGAATTTGTCCTGATAGGAAGTCACGGCCAGAACCGTACTGTCGTTTTCCAACTGGCGATGCCATTCACCTTCTCCGATGCGAAGGCCGTTAAGATTGAACTGGTTGGTCTTGTTGATCAGATCCAGAGGCCGCTTGTCCGAGGAATCGACGCTCCAGTCCAAAGTCACAGTACCCTGCAGGGAGCGAAGGAACTCAGGGGAGGCGGCGCTCTCCGTCATCTCCTGAATCTGGGCGGAGGCACGAATACTGGCTTGGCGCAGCCGGTCCTCTTCCGTCAGCACTGGCTTGCCGAAGAGATCGCGTAGCTCGCCGAGAAGATTCCAAACGGCCGCTGCGTCTTTTACCGGGAACCGGAGACATGTGATCCCGGGATGGGTGCGCCGCACTTCCTCCAGTTCCATGGGGTTATCATCCACAAAAACCACCGCATCGGCGGCGATGTTCCAGGTTTGCAGGATCCGGCCGATGGACGCCGATTTCGGTCCCCAGTTGGCATGGACCGGGAAAAGCGCTTCAGGATTCAGGAAAAGATCTTTCCGGGCCAGGGCGGCTTCCACCGTCGAGGTTTCGTTCTTCGAACAAACCGCCAGCAGCACCCCGCAGGCGGCCAAATGCCCAAGCATTTGCTGGTACAGCCCGTGTACCTGGGTATGACGATCCTGACTCCACGAAACGCCCTCCACACCCACTTCGCCCACAAGCCCCGACCAAAAGGTGTCGTCGAGATCGGTGATGAGCCCTTTCTTCGGAACCGGCTGGCATAATACCGTGGCGAACGAGCTCGCCAGTGCGTCGGCAAAGGGAACGGTATAGGGGAAGCCGGCAAGTAATTCCATTTTGGCGTCGAGGCAGGACCCTTCCACACGCTGCCGCTGGACAATCCGGACGCCGGAAAGCCGTGAGGCGCGCAGCAGGAAAGCCGCTAGTTGCTGTTCCAGCTCCAGTTCGAGAGAACTGCTCTGGGCGCGGATCGTACTCCCGATCGGGGGCAAGGGCAGGCTCGGCGGAGCGATCGCGACTGGCATGCGGGAGGCCAGCCTTTCGATCGCTTTTTCCAAGTGCGCGTAACTTTGCAGGCAGCTGCTGACGACATCCGACTTCGATTCGTTCGACCACCCTCCACTGCTCCGCAGCCCGAGCCTCGGATCGATGTCGCTCCACTCCAGCACCACCGCCGCGGCGATCGCGGGCGATTGCGCGGCCGCATCGATATTGCCCCGCAGATCTCCGTAGACGCCGTGGTGAACTTCGACATTCTTGTTCTCGGGCAGCTGTTGGAGCAGATGGGCCGTGAGCAAAGTGGCCAGATGCAGAGGTTCGAAGCC
>Ga0070735_10004352_pt1 | contig 11994 bp, 11 predicted proteins | sample Coa_R1_FD_66443 | JGI IMG/M metagenome (GOLD analysis project Ga0070735, IMG submission 66443) | Surface soil microbial communities from Centralia Pennsylvania, which are recovering from an underground coalmine fire - Coalmine... | ecosystem: Environmental > Terrestrial > Soil > Unclassified ... | reverse complement strand
CGTCCAGGTGCCCGCCGAGACAGCCCGCATGCTGAACCTCCTGAAAACTGGGTTCACGCTCGCGCCGCCTTCCGACCCCAAAGAAAGCGCCGAAGTAAACAAACTTGCAGCCTCCCTCGACGCCACTTACGGCAAAGGCAAGTACTGCAAGGATGGTGGCCCCGCAGATTCAAAGAATGTCTGTCTCGACATCAATGACATCACCAAGATCATGGCCACCAGCACCAATCCGGCCGAGCTCCTGGATGTCTGGAAGGGCTGGCACTCGATTTCTTTGCCCATGCGCAAGGACTTTACTCGCTTCGTCGAGCTCTCCAACAAAGGCGCCGTCGAGCTGGGCTTCAAGGATACCGGCGCCATGTGGCGCTCTAAATACGACATGTCCGCCGACGACTTCAGCAAGGAGCTCGACCGGCTATGGGAGCAGGTTCGTCCACTCTACCTCTCGTTGCATGCCTATGTCCGCACGAAGCTGCACCAGAAATACGGTAGCCTGGTGCCTGAAAACGGGCCGATTCCAGCGGACCTGCTGGGCAACATCTGGGCGCAGGACTGGTCGAACACTTATAAGCTGGTCGCTCCCTCGGACGCCGATCCGGGCTACGATCTGACCCAAATTCTCAAAGCCCGCAAGACCGATCCGATCCAGATGGTCAAGTACGGCGAAGGATTTTTCAAGTCGCTGGGATTCGCTCCCCTGCCGGACACCTTCTGGAAGCGCAGCTTATTCGTAAAGCCGAAAGATCGCGATGTGGTGTGCCACGCCAGCGCCTGGGACATCGACAACGTCAATGACCTCCGCATCAAGATGTGCATCGACATTACGGAGGAAGACTTCACCACTATTCATCACGAGCTGGGTCATAATTTTTACCAGCGCGCCTACAACACCCAGCCCATCTTGTTCCGCGATAGCGCCAATGACGGCTTCCACGAAGCTATCGGCGACACCATCGCGCTGTCCGTCACGCCGGAGTATCTGGTGAAACTGGGTCTGCTGCCCAAAGCTCCCGACGCCTCCAAGGACATCGGGCTGCTGCTCAAGCGGGCCCTTGAAAAGGTCGCTTTCCTGCCGTTCGGCCTGATGATTGACCAGTGGCGGTGGCGCGTTTTTTCGGGCGAGATCCCGCCCGATAAATACAACGAAGCTTGGTGGCAGTTGCGTCTGAAATACCAGGGTGTCGCGCCGCCCGAGCCCCGTTCCGACGAATTCTTCGATCCGGGCGCAAAGTATCACGTCCCCGCGAACGTGCCTTACACGCGCTACTTTCTTTCCTATATCCTGCAATTCCAGTTTCACCGCGCACTGGCGCAAGCCGCCGGATGTCCTGTGCAGGGAAGCAATACACCCCTGCATCGTTGCTCGATTTACGACAGCAAGGAAGCCGGCAAAAAACTCAACACCATGCTGGCGATGGGCCTGAGTAAGCCTTGGCAGGACGCCTTGCAGGAGATGACCGGCCAGCGCCAGATGGACGCTACCGCGATCCTGGACTATTTCGCGCCGCTTCAGAAGTGGCTCGATGAGCAGAACAAAGGCAAACCAGTGGGTTGGTAGAGCACGCCCTGTCATAATAAAAAGACCGATGACAGGGTCCCAGATCCGCCAGAAGTTTCTCGATTATTTCGCCGAACGCGGCCACCGCGTGGTCCGAAGCTCGTCGCTCGTTCCCGCCAACGATCCCACGCTGCTGTTTACCAACGCCGGGATGAACCAGTTCAAGGACGTCTTCCTGGGCCAGGAAAAGCGCGATTATACGCGCGCGGCGACTTCGCAGAAGTGCGTTCGCGCTGGCGGTAAGCATAACGATCTGGATAACGTCGGCTACACCCGCCGTCATCACACGTTCTTCGAAATGCTGGGGAATTTTTCCTTCGGCGACTATTTCAAGCGCGACGCTATCATCTATGCCTGGGAGCTGATGACCAAAGTTTACGGTCTGCCCAAGGAGAAGCTTTACGTCAGCGTGTTTCGTGAAGATGACGAGGCCGAAAAGCTCTGGAAGGAGGTAACTGACGTTTCGCCGGACCATATCTCTCGTTTGGACGAGGCGGATAACTTCTGGCAGATGGGTGAAACCGGTCCTTGTGGCCCGTGCTCGGAGATCTACTACGATTTCGGCCCAGAAGCTGGCCCAGGATCGTTCCCTGGTGATCCCCAGGAGCGCTTCGTCGAGTTCTGGAACCTCGTGTTCATGCAGTACGATCGGGACGCGTCAGGCAAGATGACGCCCCTGCCCAAGCCGTCCATCGACACGGGCATGGGATTGGAGCGTTTGACGACCATCCTGCAAGGCAAGCTGTGGGTCTACGATACCGACCTGTTGCTGCCCATCATCGACCGCGCTGGCGAGCTGTTCAAGAAATCGTACGGAGAGGATGATCGCACCAACACCGTCCTGCGGATCAATGCGGATCACGCTCGTTCCACGGCATTTCTGATCAACGACGGCGTGCTGCCCTCGAATGAGGGACGCGGGTACGTTCTCCGCAAGATCATGCGCCGTGCCATGCGCAATGCGCGTATGGTCGGGGTCTCCGATCCTTATCTGTATCAGCTAACCGGGTTCGTCGCCGAGCACATGCGCGACGCTTATCCCGAGATGATGGAAAGTATCTCTCGCGTAGCCAGGGTCGTAAAGGACGAAGAGCATCGCTACGCGACCACGTTCCAGGTCGCCGAGAAATTCTTCCAGGACGAGGCCAAGGGAGGTTCAATCACCGGAGCCGCCAGCTTCAAGCTGTACGACACCTACGGCCTCGCTTTGGAGGAGCAGGAAGACATGGCGCGCGAACTTTGCATCTCAATCGATGCCGAGGGCTTCGCCGCCGAGATGGAAAAGCAGCGCACCCGCGCTCGCGCCAGTTGGAAGGGCGCTGAGAAAGCCCAGGTCAACCCCGTTTATCAGGCTCTGCCCAAGACCGAATTTGTTGGCCGCGAGACTCTGGAAGCGCCGGCGAAGGTTACGGCGGCGCTGCACAACGAAATTGCGCTGGATCGTACTCCGTTCTACGCCGAGGCGGGCGGCCAGGTGGGCGATAAGGGCGTGCTCGTTTCCGAAAACGGCCAGACTTTGGCGATTGTCGAATCTGCCTACGCACCGGCTCCTGGCAAGACCGTGCACAAGGTGAAACTTCTGAATGAGATCAAGGAAGGCGACATCGTGATCGCCCGCGTCGACCCCGAATCCCGCCACGCGACCATGCGTAACCACACCGGCACGCATCTTCTTCATGCGGCGCTCCGCACCGTCCTAGGCACCCACGTGAAGCAGGCCGGCAGCGTGGTTGAACCCTCGCGCCTGCGTTTCGATTTCACTCACTACACCGCCATGGACCAGGATGAGCTGGCCGAGGTCGAGCGGCTGATGAATCAGGAAATCCTGGCCAACGTCGAAGTTCACACCGACGTAATGGATCTCGACCAGGCCCTCCAGACCGGCGCGATGGCCCTCTTTGGCGAAAAGTACGGCGATCGTGTTCGCGTTGTGAAGATTGACACCTTCAGCAAGGAACTCTGCGGCGGCACCCACGTCAGCCGCACCGGCGACATCGGGATCTGCAAAATCATCTCGGAAGGCTCAATCTCATCCGGCGTTCGCCGCATCGAGGCCATCACTGGTGAAGGCGCACTAAAGCGTTTCCAGGAAGCTCTGCAGCAACAGGCCAAGTTCGCCGGCGTCGACCTGGAAAAGCTGCAGGCGCGGGAAAAGGCGCTGGAGCACGAGCTTCAGCAGCTCAAAACCAAAACGGCCCAGAGTCAGGCCGGCGACCTGGAATCGCAGGCTCGCGACATCAAGGGCGTAAAAGTTCTCTCCGTGCAAGTCAACGGATTCGACCGCGCGCAGCTTCGCACGCTGGTGGATTCGCTGCGCAACAAATGGAAGACCGCGGTGGTGGTTCTCGCCTCTGCCGAGGATTCCAACGTCTCGATTATCAGCGGTGTGACCAAGGACCTGACCGCGAAGGTTCATGCCGGAAAGATAGTCGGCGTCATAGCCCAGGCCGTCGGCGGCAAGGGCGGCGGCCGTCCTGATATGGCCGAGGCCGGCGGCAAGGATCCAGCAGCGTTACCCAAAGCTCTCGCCGATGTCTACGCGAGCGTGGAGGGTATGCTGTAGTGGAAAGTGTGGATGTCGTCGACGTTGTAATAGTTGGCGCGGGTCCCACCGGCCTCGCCTGCGGCATCGAGCTCAAGAAACGCGGCGTGCGCGCGGTGATGATCGATAAGGGTTGCGTCGTCAACTCCATCTACCACTACCCCAACAATATGGTGTTCTTCACCACGCCGGAGCTGCTCGAAATCGGCGATATTCCTATGACCTCGCTGAACGACAAGCCTGTGCGCGCCGAAGCTCTCAAGTATTACCGTCGCGTCGCCGATCACTACAAGCTCGATATCCGCCAATATGTCCGCGTGGAGAAGATCACCGGCGAAAATGGCGCGTTCATCACTTATGCTGTGGATGCGCACGGCTGCCCCCGCCAGTACGAATCAAAAAAGGTCATCCTTTCCATGGGCTACTACGACGTGCCCAACCGCCTGAACGTGCCCGGCGAGGATCTCCCGAAAGTCATCCACTACTACAAAGAGGCGCATCCTTACTACAATCACGACGTGCTCGTAGTGGGCGCGAAGAACTCAGCGGCCATCGCCGCCCTGGAATTGTGGTGGACCGGCGCGCGCGTCACTCTCGTGCATCGCGGCGAAGGGATCCACAACAACGTCAAATACTGGATCAAGCCCAACATCGAGAATCGCATCAAAAACGGCGAGATCCCGGCCCACTTCCGTTCCACCGTGCTCGAGATAGGCGAGACCTTCGTCCGCATTCAGACGCCCCAAGGCGAGAAGCGAATCAAGAATGATTTCGTATTCGCGATGACCGGCTATCGTCCTGACACCGAATTTTTGGAAGCTCACGGAATCCGTTTCGATGCGGAAAGCGGCCGCCCCTATACGCATCCGGAAACGCTCGAGAGCGACCGCAAAGGAATGTATCTGGCGGGCGTCCTGGTGGCGGGGATGCACACCAACGAAATCTTCATCGAGAACGGACGGTTCCACGGCGGCAAAATCGCGGAAGCGATCGCCGCTGGTTTAGGCAAATGATCTACGCCACTGACCCGCGCAAATGAGCCGCGCAGCTCGCGTTAACTAGCTCGCCTTCTTGTCGGCAGCCTTCTTAGCGGGAGCCTTCGCCGGCGTGGCCGATTTACCCTCATCCAGCAGTTCTCCCAGGTATTTCCGCAGGTAGGCTTCTGTCTGCAGATCCGCCGTGCCTTGACTTGCACTTTGCGCGCGAATCATCCCCTTGCGATCGATGATCACCACTTGCGGAACCACCCAGCGCTCGATGTCCGATAGGCCAAGGTAGCTCATCACGCTTGCTTGGGGCGCGTACCCCACCGGGAAACCGACCTCGAACTGACTCACGAAGTTCCCGGTCACTTGGGCATTGACCCCGGCATTAGGCGTGTTGACTTCTTCGTTGAAAACCGCCCCCACTGCCTGAAATCCCTTGGGGCCCAGATCCTTTTGCAGCTTGGTGATGACCTTCGAAAGCGCCTGACAGTGCGGGCAGGTCGTGAACATGCACGCCAGCATCACCACTTTGCCGCGATAACTCGAGAGCAGCTTCTGCTGTCCCGACGGCAGGATGATCGTGAATTCCTTGGTCTGCCTGGGAACCGGTGCGGCCGCCTGAATGGCGAGAGTGCCCGCGAGAGTAGAGACAAGCAGTGCCGATACGGGTGCGATGCGCATGAGTAAGTCTTCCTTGTTAGCTGGCTTTCTTGTCGGCCGTTTTCTTTGCAGGCTTCGTTGTGGAATCCCCGCTCTTGGCAGGCGCCTTCGCACCCGCGCCTTCCGCCAGAAGGCTCTCCACCACGCTCCGCAGGTGAGCCGCGTCAGTCAGCGGCCCGCCGCCCTGTGCGGGGCTCTGTTCGCGAATCACGCCCTTGCGGTCCAGCACCACGATCTCGGGAACGCCAATGCGTTCCAGTTCCGAAATTCCCAGGTAGCCCAGTACGGTGGACCGGTTCGAGAAACCGACCGGAAATCCTGCGTACTGCTTGGCATAAGCCGCCGCTTTGTCCTTCAAGGGAACGTTGTCGTTCGGATTATCCGGGTCGGTATTGAAGGCTACACCCAGCGCCTGGAATCCGCGAGGACCGTATTCCGAATTTACCTGCGTCAGCATCTGGGAGAAAGCCTGGCAATGCGGGCACCAGGTGAATAGAAACTGTACTACAACCACCTTGCCCTTCAGGCTGGATAACAGAATCTGCTGTCCCTGCGGCGTAACGACGGTGAATTCCTTGGAGGGACGCGGCACCGGACCGGCGGCTTTTGCCGGCAGTCCCAATGTCATTCCTAGCGTGATAACTAGAGCTAACGTGGCAGTACGCATAACAGACAGTTTACCGCACCCTTTCCTGGGATTGAATCCCCTCGATACTGTGGACGGTCACGCCGTCCAAACGTAACGAAAACCGCCCATTGTCGCCGATCCCGGCCACCTGCCCCGAAGACGACGTTGAAGAAAAAGAGGAGATTTCCATTTTCTTCCATTTTGCCCGCAGCACCCGCTGGTACAGCTCGAAAAATGCCCGCGCGGTCTCCGGCGAGTCCCAATCGGAGGAGTGCGCCAGCACGGGATACTTCTCCTTCTTGTGCTCGTACAGTCGATAAACTCCGCCCCGCCAATGCGAAGCGGCTTCGCGGCCCTCGGTTTCGCCGATGTACTGGCGCAGCAGAACGCCGTAATCGAACTCGCCCACGTCCCCATCCGACAGGATTCGAAAATGCCGCGCCTCGTTGCCGGCCCACTCTTCCAGCCGGGGCAAAACAGGCTTCAGCGGTAGGATGCCGGACAGGTACGTCTTCGGATGCATGATGTGCTGCGTGCTGCGCGGCGGATCGCGAAAGACGCGCTCGAACGCGGCCGGCCCCAGTTCGCGATACACCGCGTCCTGGAATCGCATGCCCTCCGTGTAGGGAAATGTCAGCGATTCGCGGATATACAGTGGCGCCTGCGAGAACACCGGGAAGTCGTCGCCGGAAGCGCCTGCGCCCTCTGCCAGACGGTTCACCAAATCCAGTGGGACCTCGCCGCGCCCGCCGCTTTTCTTCGACAGATAGGCCCAGCTCAGCCAGCTAGCCTGTCCTTCGATCACGGCTTGCCGAGCGGTGCTCTGCTCGTCGCCATCGGCGTCGCGGATGAATTTTTGCAGCGGGTGCTGCTGGTCGGCCAGGGCGTGGGCCAGTTCATGCGCCAGTGCGATGATCTGCTCTTTATCGGTCTTCGTGGAATCCAGGACGAAGAGGCGTTTCTTCCTGTAATCGTAGAAGGCCGCGGCCTGTTCGGCCAGCAGGTCGCCGGATTCCTGGGCCAGATCGAAATCCTGTGGAACCAGGCCGAACATCTTGAGGGCGACTTCGGCTGCGTGGGTTTCCTTATCGCCCTCGGACGCCTTGACGCCTTCTTGCACCATCTTGGCGAACTTGTCCTTGGCGAGGATCTCGGCGGGCACCGTTCGCTGCACCTTCCAGCCGGTGATGTCGGACAGCGTCCGGAGAATCTCGTCAACCTGGGAAAAGATCCCGTTCTGCGAAAAAGCGGTGCCAGCGAGGATGAGGAGTGGGAGGATCCGCCGGTACATCTGACGTGACCAGCGTAACATGGGTACAATAAAGACTTAACATGGCAGACGACAAGCTCTATAAATCCGTATCGATGGGTAGCGGGACGTTTCTCATCACCAAGCCGAAGCGCAAAGCCGCCAAACGCCGCCAGTCGGCCCTGAAGCATCCCCGCCGCGGCGCCCGCAAGTAGTTCAGCGTCCGCTCTCCGGCACGATGTATCCAGTCCTAGCCCGAACCACGGCTCTCGGATAGCGTTTAGCGGCGTCCGGCGCTAACTGCACTCGGATCTTCCGCTCTTCTCCCCGCCTGCCTTGCGGCACCGCGGAGTACAGGCTATAGCGTGTGCGCAGACGATGCATCATTTCGCGAAGTCCGTCTGCCGCGTCGTTGGTTTTAAGGATATCGCCGCCGGTTCGGTCGGTGGCATAGCCGACGCCCCGGTAGGGGGCGATCACCAACGCGTGTTCTGCGCTATGGACAATTACGCCGAGAACCACCGCATCCGCTGTCCATAGGTCATGGATTGCATTATGTACGGCGCCGGAACTGCTCTGGAACAGTTTGTCGTCGGTAACGATGATGATTGTCCTTCTGTGATTTGCGTTGGGCTGACTCAAGAAGTGTTGTGCTGCGCCGTCGAGGCCTCGCATGGTCGGGCAGAATCCCAAACCTGTCGACTCGAGTTGCTGCTGGAGGCTACGCGCCGCTGCCCTGAAATCACCGGTGAAGTCCAAAACCAGATCGGTCCTGCAGCTGCCGCCGGAAAGGCCGAAAGCCATTGTAGCGATCTGGTCCCCGCTGCGGAGATCGCTCAGCGCCGTGTGCGCCGCCTCGGCGACGCGCGTTACATCTGGACGCATTTCACTGCGGGCGTCGAAGAGCCAGACCACATCCAGCGGCTCTTCCTCATGGCCGAAGTATAGGATCGCTTGCGCCTTCCCCTCATCCGTCACTCGAAAGCTTTCTCTTCCGAGGCCCTCGATCGGGCGTCCGCCCTCACGAACCTCAGCGTCCACATGGACCAACCCAACATCGCTTCGGAAGGTGGGCTGGTCTTGCGAAAGCAGCAAGAGAATTAGCAGTCCCGGCATGGTCAGGATAGGAGGCATTCTAACGGCCAGGTCAGAAGAGCCAGATTATCACGGCCGTAGGGAGCATCCTGGTGAGCAAGTTCAGCCCAGCTGTGAACCTGCCGCCTCCTCTTGACCGCGAATAAACGACACATCTACAATCGCGCCATGCCACGGAAAATCATCCTGGGGTTCGGAATCAGCATCGACGGTTATATTGCGCGGCCCAACGGTGCCATGGATTTTCTGGTCATCGACCAGGAGGGGGAGGCGGTGATGATGGACTTCTTCTCCAAGATTGATACCACCATCATGGGCCGCAAGACCGCCGCAGCCGGGATACCCGAGACTGCGGGCATGACTACCTACGTGGTGTCCCGCCGCTGGAAGCCCGGCAAACGCGAGCACTTCGAAGTGGTGAACGGATCTCTGAAAGCCTTCGTGAGGAAGCTAAAACGCCGCCCTGGAAAAGACATCTATCTGGGAGGCGGGGGCGAACTGGCTCGCAGTTTCCTGCAAGAGGACCTGGTTGACGAACTCTTCCTTGGCGTTGGTCCCGTGCTGTTAGGCGACGGCATCCCCGGTTTCCCGGGAAAATTCCCGCAGCGCGACTTTCGTCTGACGGAATGCAAGGCATACGCGGATGGATCGGTCGGGCTCCGATACGAACGGATGCGGGCGGGTCTCTAGACCCCGTGGGGTCGGCCTTTCGAGGCCGCCGCCGCTTGCCCGCTCCGGGGCTTTCCAGCTGGCGCGCCACTCAGCGCCCGCGCACACAGCAAAGCGCTACGATGATAGAGGATGACTGATAAGCAGCACGTCGTGAAATTGCTCGACCGTCTCGAACCCAGCCAACTCTCGGCCGTAGCCAAGCTTCTCGAAGTCATGGCCCGGGCCGATGATGACGAGTTGTCCGAGGAAGACCGCCAGGCTATTACCGCTTCACTAGAGTATTTCGACAAGGGTGGCGAAGGCATTCCATTCGAGCAAGTGGTCGCCGACCTCGGCTTCACCATGGATCAGGTCCTTAACAACAAAAGCGATTAAAGCCGCGTGAAGCGAATACGCTTCGAGCCGAACGTACCCGCCGAGGTCCGTTCCATCGAGCAACAAACTGCCCTGCAGATTCTGACCGCACTGCACCGATACGCCCAGACCGGCGTCGGCAGCGTTAAGTCCTTAAGCGGCGAGTTCGAAGGACTGCTGCGCCTCCGCGTGGGCAATCACCGCGTTCTGTTCGATGAGACTGAGGACACCATCACCGTCCACCGCGTCCTCAATCGCAAGGACGCATACCGCTAAGGCCGAAAGAGGGAAATACGCTTGCTGTCCCAGGTTCTCCGTTCGCGTGGGGCGAGTCTCAAGACCGCGATGCGCTAGCTTGCTGCCGCGACAGCGCGGGTCCCTTCACGAAGATGCGACCGCATGGCCCTCGTGATCGCTCCAGGCCGCCGCCCAGGCTTCAAGGCTTTGGCGCGGCGTCGAACTCCCGGCGCTCCCAGCCATCCTTACGATAGACCAGAACTGCGGCTTTCCCTTGACGGTGATCAATGGCGAACGCGACGGGATCGGACGCGCGCTCGTGCTTCAAGATACCGAGCGGTTGGAGCGGACGTACCTGTACGACCGCGATGTCTGTTCCCCGGTATACATAGTTGTCTACCAGGTACGGAAATGCGAGCTCATCGAGCGTCAACGGTACGGCGACAACCTGGCCGTCGGGCGAAATGGTGCTCGCGCCACGCACCCCCTCCGAGTATGGATAATGTGCGTGTATCGGGAACATGAGGCGGTCCACGGCCTGCGTCTGCAAATCTACGCGCCAAAGCATAGTTCCCTCCGCGATCAGGACCGTGCTGGAATCGGGAACTGCGAAGCTCCCGGGATGGAACCAAAGGTCGGTGCGCTTCTTTCCCTGGACAGATGGGGTAAACTCAGCGAACACGTGCTGGGTCCCCGTGAGCGTCATAGAGTCAATGGGACACAGCGGCTGGCGATTCCACGGTGCGGATAACACCGTGCACTGGAATACCCATAGTCGGTTGTGGCGAGGATCGGCGTACGTCGGGTAAAGATCGATTTCGTGAGCGTAGACTCGCCGCGTTTGCGCCGTGGGCATCAGTTGCTTGCCAGTTGGATCGAACAAAAGGGTCGCATACGATCCGTGTTCGTAACCCCTGCCGTCCTTGGATACCGGTTCACCGGTTACCGCTATCGAGGTGGTTTCTTCCAAGAATCCAGCTAGGGAAGGATGGAATCCAGATTCGAGTCCAATTCCCCAGTCTCCGATCCACGTCAATGTTTTCAGGTCTGCAACCGCGACTTCAAGTTGGTCCTCAACGAAACGTTTGCCGATGCCTACGGCGACCAGACCAGAGTTCCTATCAAAATAATTCTTGCAAGTCGGCGACGCCGAAGCTGTGGGTTTTCCCGGTGTAACCGGATACCGCAAGGGTCGACTCAGGTGCGTGAGTTTTCCGGACGGCTCAGTAATTTCGAGGACAAGAGCGTCGGCCCAAACTGACACGGCAGCTGATGTCCCATCGGGGGCGAATGCTGCACATCCACTTAGAATCTGGCGAGTGGACGCGCGAGGGCCTCTTTCTTGAGCGAACACGCCACCAACAAGAGCAAGCAGAAGGATGATCGGGCGGAATGGCATAAGGCAAGTTGGGCTCTTACTTCAAAAGAGCTCCCCATGTATTCTCGTCGCAACTCGCATTCGCTTGCGTCGAATACTACTCGTCGGCACGTCACGTCCTCGCAACCACCCATATTCCCCCATCCTCCCCACAACTTCGCGATCCACCTCGCGACGCCGCCGAACAACCACCCCTAACCTCAAGCCAAGGAGTTCGCGCGCTCTTCCACTGGAGGGCCGAATCGGCCAGGAAATAGCATTCTAGATCCTGCTATCTAGGGCCTTTGTCGCGGTGGATGTGTCCGGTACATTGCACTGGACTCCCGCCGTGGGGAGTAAAACGCACGGCATGGGGCCCCTCAGAAATTGAAACTGACATAAAAAGGGCCGGGTGATGTGCCCGGCCCTTCTGCCAAATTGACTGCCGTCTTAAAACTTAATCGCCGCTGATCTTAATCTCCAAACGACCCGACTTCTTCCTGCGCGGCCGGCTTCGCAACCGGAGCGATCGCAGTGAGTGGGACGATATTCGGCTGCGGCTTCTCGCCGAGCACATGTTCGCGATACATCTTCATCATCTCCGCGTCCTTGGCCTTCTGGTCCCGTTCGCGTTTCTTCTCTTCACGAGCGGTCTT
>Ga0070735_10004351_pt1 | contig 11995 bp, 10 predicted proteins | sample Coa_R1_FD_66443 | JGI IMG/M metagenome (GOLD analysis project Ga0070735, IMG submission 66443) | Surface soil microbial communities from Centralia Pennsylvania, which are recovering from an underground coalmine fire - Coalmine... | ecosystem: Environmental > Terrestrial > Soil > Unclassified ... | reverse complement strand
CCGAGGTACACCGGCGTGTCCTCTGTGCCGAACTCGGCCAGCCGCTGGCGACAGCCACCGCACGGCGTGCACACCTCGCCCGGCGGGCCGACGACAGCGACCGCCGTGATCGAGGTCTCGCCCGCGGCGACGAGGGCGCCCAGGGCGGAGGCCTCGGCGCACTGGCCCTGCGGGTAGGCGGCATTCTCGACGTTCGCACCCGCGTAGATGGCGCCGCTGGGGGAACGGACGGCCGCTCCCACGGTGAACTTCGAGTAGGGCGCGTAGGCGTTCGCTCTCGCCCTCTGCGCAGCCTCCAGCAGCGCGCCCGGCTGGTCCATCAGGAGGTCGCTGTAGCTGTCGGCGAGCAGGGCGCCGTCGTCGATCGCGAGTGCGGCGCGGAGCTCGGCGATCTTTTTCTGGGCCTGCTCGGGGGTGTTGAGCCCCGGGCCGACGAGGGCCTCGAACTCGAGGAACGTCCCGAGGTCCTCCACCTCGTCGAGGTGGATCCGGACGTTGTCCCACATGAACAGCTGCCGGCGCTTGCTGACGACGACTGTGGTGCGCAGGGCAGTGTCGAGTGCCTCGCGGACCTTTTCGGGGTCGGGTACGGGCGCGCGGGTGTAGCTGCTCTCCCCATTGACGCGGCGGTAGGCGATCAGCTCGCTTGGCCCGTCGGTGTGCTCGCGGAGCTTCAGCCTGCCGTTTCGTGTCTGGAAGTAGGTGTCGCGCTGGAGGAGCTCGCCATGCGGCTCGGCCCCCAGCGCCAGGCAGCGCTTGGCGGTCGTCTCCGGATCCGGATCGCGCGCCTTCAGCTCGATGTTCAGGCTCGCCATGGGCGTCGCGAGCCTACCGGTAGGATCGCGGCCGTGCCCGAAGGATTGATCGTGGTCGAGCACCCGGTGCTGGCCGACCGCCTGACCGTCCTGCGCGACCGGGAGACCTCACACGGTCCGTTCCGTCAGGCGCTGTACGAGGCGGCCGCGATCATGGCGGTCGAGGTGGCGCGAGAGCTGCCGGTGGTGTCGGTCGACGTCGAGACGCCGCTGGAAGCGACGCGCGGCGCGCGGCTGGGCGAGGAAGTCGCGGTCGTGCCCGTGCTGCGGGCGGGACTGGGGATGGTCGAGGGATTCCTGCGGCTGCTGCCTGATGCCCGCGTTGGCCACATCGGGCTGCAGCGCGACGAGAAGGCGCACGAGCCGATCGACTACTACGAGCGCCTTCCGCCTGGCCTGCCGGATGCGCGCGTGTACGTGCTCGACCCGATGCTGGCCACGGGCGGGAGCGCCGTTCGCGCGCTCGAGCACCTCAAGAAGGCGGGTGCGCGGCGGCTCGAGCTCGTGTGCCTGGTTGCCGCGCCGGTTGGCGTCTCCGCGGTGCGGGAGGCCCATCCGGACGTTCCGATCTGGACGGCTGCCGTCGACCGGGAGCTCGACGGGAACGCCTATATCCGGCCGGGGCTCGGCGACGCGGGCGACCGCGTGTTCGGGACCTGACGGTCCATCCACTTGTCCTGGGTCCGGTGCTGGTAGCTCGCCAGGCGGTCGAGAAGCGTCCCGGCATCGGTCTCGACGAGGAGAGTGCCTCTGTGCTCCGCGCGCAGGAAGCGCTCGGTCACGGCGTGGTCGAGGAAGGCCAGTAGCGGCTGCCAGTAGTCGGCCACGTCGAGCAGGCCGATCGGCATCCTGTGCAGGCCGAGCTGGCTCCAGGTGAAGAGCTCGAACAGCTCGTCGAGCGTGCCCGTCCCGCCCGGCAACGCGATCACCGCGTCGCTCAGCTCGCTCATCAGCGCCTTGCGCTCATGCATCGTGTCAACGACTCGGAGGTCCGAGAGGCCGGCATGGGCGACCTCGGCCTGCACGAGGCGGGTGGGGATCACGCCGATCACCTCGCCGCCGGCCTGGAGCGCCGCGTCTGCGACCGCACCCATCAGCCCGACGCTGGCTCCGCCGTACACCAGGCCCAGGCCGCGTTCGGCCAGGGCCTCGCCGAGCGCTCTGGCCTGCTCGACGTAGACCGGCCGGCGGCCGGGGCTCGAACCGCAGAAGACGAGTACGCGCTGCATCTCGTTTCACCCTACAGGGCGGCTGCGATGTCGGCCGCTACCAGTTCCCCGTCGTACACGAACTGGTCCCACACGTAGCGCAGCGTGGTGAAGCCTTCGCGTCTCAGGATCAGGTCCCGCTGGTGGTCTCGCTTGATCCGCGCCCACGGCGCGTGGCCGCTCTCGCCGTCGAGCTCGACGATCAGCTTCTGCTCGCGCCACAGCGCGTCGATCTGGAAGCCGTGGAGGCGGACGTCGCACTCCGGGATGGGCAGCCCGTACTTCTCGCAGAGGTAGAGCAGGCGGCGCTCGAACTCGCTGCGCGTGACGGCGAGCTGGGGTAGGTGGCGGGCCAGGGCGGCCTTCAGGTTCGCGCTGCCCGGACGGCCACGGCCGCAGACGGCGCGGAGCTCGCCGGCGTTTAGGAGGCTCCGGTATTCAGCCTCGGCGAGCGCCTTGCGAAGTTCGTCGCGGTTCGCGGTCGTTGCGAGCTGGAGGAGCAGGTCGGGGACTGCCGGTGTCGGCAGGTCGCTGTACCACCTGCGCTCGAGCGGGCTGCGGCCGTGTACGACGATCCCGCGCCGCGACCGACAGTGGCGGGGAGTGGAAAGCTCGATCGCCTCGGGCGGGCGCCTGGTCAGGCCGAGCCACCATGCACCGCAGGCGTGGCTGAGCATCGCGCCGGGGCCGGCCCAGAGGAGCGCTCCGGTGAGGTCGGCCTCGACCGAGGAAGCGCTGTGTCCGACTGCGTAGACGCCTGGGAGGCGTCTGGTCAGGTACCCCGAGCCGAGTCCCCACGCGATCTCGCCGTCCGAGATCCCGAGACGCATGAGCTGGTGGCGCGCCACGAGCCCGAACTGGTTCCCCGCCAGACGCCCGATCCGAAGCTTGTCCGATCGCACGAGCTGTACTCGTGTGAACGGACATTCACCGGGTCCGTCGGGGGACATGCGACCACGGTGGCATCACCCCGCGTCACGGAACAAGACATAGCTGTCACAAATCTGAAACGAAACTGTTCCCAGGCAGTGACAAGGCGTCCCGGCCGGTCAGCCATCGGAAGACGCTCGCCCCGACGTCGGCCAGCGGCCCGTCCCAGCGGCGGCTCCCAGAGCCCGCGAAGCGCGCCAGCAACGGGGCGTACTCGCGGGTGTGGTCGGTGTGGTCCACGGTGGGGTCGACGCCGTGGTCGGCCGTGAGCACGAAGAGATCGTCCGCCCGGAGCAGCGTCAGCCACCCGCGGACCGCGGCATCGATGACCTGCAGCGCCCGGTGAAACCCGGCGACGTCGTGGCGGTGGCCGTAGACCTGGTCGGTCTCGACCAGGTTGACGAACACGAACCCCGACTCCAACGTCCGCAGCAGCGTGGTAACCGACTCGATCGCCTCGGCGTTGGTGGCCCCCGGGTGCTTCTCGGAGACTCCGACCCCTGCGAACAGATCACGGATCTTGCCCACGCCGTGCACTGCCACGCCGGCCTCGACGAGCTCGACCAGGTACGACCGCGACGGCGGCTCCAAGGCGAAGTCGCGACGCCCCGGCCGCCGCACCCACGCCCCGGAGGAGCCCTCGAACGGCCGAGCGATGACGCGCCCCACCGCGTGCTCGCCGGACATGACCGTGCGGGCGGCGCGACACGCCGTGTACAACGCCTCCTCTGAGAGCACGTCCACGTGCGCCGCCAGCTGCAGCACCGAGTCGGCCGACGTGTAGAGGATGACCTCGCCGGTATCGAGGTGGTGCTGACCGTAGTCGTCGAGCACGACGGTGCCGGAGTACGGGCGGTTGCAGCAGAAGCGCAGGCCCGTGGCCTCCTCGAGAGCCGCGAGCACCGCGGCCGGAAACCCGGATGGGTAGGTCGGCATCGCCCGCGAGGGCACGACTCCCATCAGCTCCCAATGGCCGGTCACCGACTCCTTCCCCGGGCCGAGCGGGTGCAGGCGGCCGTGCAGGACGGGCGTGGGCGTCGGCGGCACGCCGTCGATCCCGATGACGCACCCGAGCCCGAGCTCCTGCAGCGTCGGCAGCGACAGGCCCCCGGCCAGCGAGGCGAGATGGCCGAGCGTGTTCGTCCCGGCATCGCCGTAATCGGAGGCGTCGGGGAGCGCGCCGACCCCGCAGGCATCCATCACGATCACCGCTGCGCGTGGCATCGGGAATGGATATCAGTAACCTCGCATCGTGAGCCGTCGCCTGCCCCACGTGGACCGGGTCGGAGTCGAGGAGCGCGCCGCCCAGCTCGGGAAGCGCTCGATCAAGACCACGGCCAAGGAGCAGGGCATCCGCCTGGCGATCTCGATGCTCGACCTGACGACGCTCGAGGGGGCGGACACGCCGGGAAAGGTGCGCAACCTGTGCGCCAAGGCGGTGTGCCCGGCACCGACCATGCCCGAGATCCCGAGCGTGGCCGCCGTGTGCGTCTATCCGTCGCTGGTGGCCACCGCGGCCGAGGCCCTGCGCGGCACCGGGGTGCACACAGCCTCGGTGGCCACGGGCTTTCCGGCAGGACAAACCTCATTGGAGGTCAAGCTGACCGATACGCGGGACGCCGTCGAAGCCGGGGCCGACGAGATCGACATGGTCATCTCCCGCGAGGCCTTCCTGGCCGGCGAGGACGCTCGCGTGCAACGCGAGATCGTGGCAGTCAAGGAGGCGTGCGGCGACGCTCACCTGAAGGTGATCATCGAGACCGCCGAGCTCGGGTCCTACGACCACGTCCGGCACGCGTCGATGCTGGCGATGGAGGCGGGCGCCGACTTCATCAAGACCTCCACCGGCAAGGCGGCCAGCGGGGCCACCCCCGGGGTCTGCCTGGTGATGCTCGAGGCGATCCGCGACTACACCGAGCGCACCGGCCGCCCGGTCGGCTTCAAGGCCGCCGGCGGCGTGTCGACGAGCAAGGCCGCGCTGCACCGCCTCGTGCTCGTCAAGGAGACCCTCGGAGACGAGTGGCTCACCAACGAGCGCACGCGGATCGGGGCATCGTCGGTGCTCAATGATCTACTGATGCAGTACGCCAAGACCGAGACCGGCCGCTACGGCCGATCCGAGGACTTCTCCAAGGAATGACCACCGAGACGCGCACCACGATCACCTGGGACTACGCGCCCGCGCCCGAGGCGACCGATCACATCCGCCTGAAGGACCGCTACGGCCTGTTCATCGGCGGCGAGTTCGTGCCGAGCGAGCGATACGTCCCGACCATCAACCCGGCCACCGAGGAGCCGATCGCCGAGATCGCGTGGGCGGGGCCCCAGGACGTGCAGCGCGCGATCGAAGCCGCACGCGAAGCCCAGCCGCGCTGGGCCGCGCTGCCCGAGCGAGAGCGCGCAAAGTACCTGTTCCGGATCGCCCGCCTGATCCAGGAGCGCTCGAGGGAGCTGGCCGTGGTCGAGACCATGGACGGCGGCAAGCCACTCCGGGAGTCCCGGGACGTCGACATCCCGCTCGCCGCCGCGCACTTCTTCCACTACGCGGGCTGGGTGGACAAGCTCGTCTACGGCGTCAACGCGCGCGAGGTCAGGCCGCTGGGAGTCGTCGGACAGATCGTGCCCTGGAACTTCCCGTTGCTGATGGCCGCCTGGAAGCTCGCGCCCGCGCTCGCCTGCGGGAACACGGCGATCCTCAAGCCGGCCGAGACCACGCCCCTGACGGCTCTGCTTCTGGGCGAGATCATCCAGGAGGCCGAGCTGCCGCCCGGAACGGTGAGCATTCTGCCGGGCGACGGCGCCCTCGGCGCACAGCTGGTGCGTGCGCCCGGCATCGACAAGATCGCCTTCACGGGCTCGACCGGGGTGGGTCGCGACATCCAGGCCGCGCTGGCCGGGCAGCCCACGAGGCTCACCCTCGAGCTGGGCGGCAAGTCCGCGAACATCGTGTTCGAGGACGCCGCGCTCGACCAGGCGGTCGAAGGAATCGTGAACGGGATCTTCTTCAACCAGGGCCACGTGTGCTGCGCCGGCTCGCGGCTGCTGATCCAGGAGTCGGTCCAACACGAGGTGATCAACAAGCTCTGGCGGCGGATGAGCCTGCTGCGCGTCGGCGACCCGCTCGACAAGAACACCGACGTCGGCGCGATCAACTCCGCCGAGCAGCTGCAGCGGATCGAAGCGCTGGTGCAGGCCGGCGAGGAGGAGGGCGCACACCGCCAGAGCGTCGCGTGCGAGCTCCCTGCCCGCGGCTACTGGTTCGCCCCGACCCTGTTCACCGACGTCTCGCCGGTCCATCGGATCGCCAAGGAGGAGATCTTCGGCCCGGTCGTCTCCGTGCTCAGCTTCCGCACCCAGGCCGAGGCGATCGAGAAGGCCAACAACTCGCCCTACGGTCTGGCGGCCGGGATCTGGACCGACAAGGGCGCCAAGGCGTTTGAGGTCGCGAGCGCGCTGAAGGCGGGCGTGGTCTGGCAGAACACCTATAACCACTTCGACCCCACGGCCGCATTCGGGGGCTACAAGGAGTCCGGGTTCGGCCGCGAGGGCGGGCCGGCGGGGCTGCGGCCATACCTGGAGATCGTGCGATGAGCTCCAGGCTCCCGGTCAAGAAGACATACAAGCTCTACATCGGCGGGGCGTTCGTCCGCTCCGAGTCCGGCCGCTACGACGAGGCCGAGGGCTTCAACTTCCCGCGCGCCTCGCGCAAGGACGTGCGGGACGCCGTCGCGGCGGCGCGCAAGGCCGCGGAACCGTGGGCATCCAAGACCGCCTATAACCGTGGCCAGATCCTGTACCGCGCAGCCGAGGCGCTGGAGCTTCGCGGAGGCGACCCCGAAGCCGTCGACGTGCTCGTCCATTACGCCGGCTGGACGGACAAGTTCCAGCCCGTGCTCGGCGGGATCAACCCGGTGGCCGCGCCGTTCCTGTCGTTCTCGCTGCCCGAGCCCACTGGCGTGGTCGGCATCGTCGCGCCCGACGAGCCGCCGCTGCTGGGTCTGATCGCTGAGCTTGCGCCGGCGATCGCCGCGGGCAACACGGCTGTGGCCATCCTCTCGGAGTCTCACCCCCTCGCCGGGCTGGACCTCGCGGAAGTCCTGGGTGTCTCGGACATCCCCGCCGGCGTGGTGAACCTGCTCTCCGGCCGCCGCCGCGAGCTGGCCACCGCACTCGCCGCTCACCGTGACGTGAACGCGATCGTCGAGGCCGCGGGCGATCCCGAGCTCTCAGCCGACCTCGACCGGCTGGCCTCAGAAACGATCAAGCGTGTTCGTCACGCGCACGCGACGCGCGGGTACGACACCGCGGTCACGGACTCGCTCGCCCGGATCGAGGCCGTCACCGAGCTGAAGACGGCGTGGCATCCGGTCGGGGCATAGCGTCCGGCATGCTCGCAGCCCCTTCGAGCCGCAGGATCCGCCGCAGGATCGCCAGCGACGAGGCGTAGGTCGAATCCATGCCGTAGTAGCTGAGGCCTCGCGCCCCGAGCGTGCGGGCCTGCGTGTACGGCGTGTCTGAGGCGTAGTGGATGATCCCGAGGTCGATCGGGAGCTTGGAGAAGTTGACCGCCTCGCCGACCGGATGGCGGTCGGCGTCTGCGATCTCGTACACGGCGTTGCAGAACGGGCCGGCTTCCATCTCCACCACCGTGAACGCCTCGCGGTAGTAGAAGTCCAGATACGAGCGGTTCTGCAGGAACGTGCTCTTGACCGTGACCGCGCGCTGGTTGTCCAGCCCAGTGCCGAACCGGAGGTCGCCGGCCAGGTCGTCGACGCTGAAGGCGTTGTCGAGCCAGTAGGTGCATCCCGAGTGCTCGTCGTGCACCACGCTCGAGATCATCACGTCGCCGACATCGGCGTTCAGCGTCGCCGCCTTGCCGAGCACGTAGACACCCCGCAGCGCCGCGCGGTCGACGGCCACCTCGCGCAGGATGTTGTAGGCCGCCACCCCGAGCGGATAGTCGATGTTGACGATCACCGCATCCGATCCGGCCAGCGCCTCGGGATCGATCTCGCCGACCCGAGGGTCCAGAGACTCAGCCCGTAGAGCCGCGAGCGGGATGATCTGCGCAGGCACCCGCAGCGCGGTCGTGCTGCGCAGGTGCATGACGCCGCGCTCCTGCTCGGCCGCCCGGCGCTCGGCATGTCCGGAGGCGCCGCGAGTGGCGAAGTAGATCCGGGCCACGAAGTACAGGAAGTTCTCCCACGAGCCCTCGGTGCGTTCCTCGCGGAAGGCCGTCAGCTCGTCGCGCAGGATGTCGTCCTCGGGCAAGCCCTCGACGAAGGCCACGAGCTCGGCCTCGCGCTCGCGGGCGATGCCGCTGGCGATGTTGACCAGGCTGTGGGTGTTCGAGCTGACGAAGTACAGCGGGCGCTCGGTCATCCCCTCGCCGGTGAGCTCGGCGCTGACCGGCATCCACCAGCGGCGGGTCATGCGCGCGTAGCCCGTGTGGGTGCCCCCGAGCATGCGCACCCGCAGCGAGAGCCGCTGCTCGGCGATCAGCGCCAGCCGTTCGGCGAACTGGTCGCCCCACGCCTCGCACAGCCGGTCCCAGTCCTCGACGGTTCCCCCGAGGCGGGCGGCGCACTCCTCGGCCGACAGCGCCTCCGGCCGGCCCCTGTCAGTCCAGCCGGCAGCCCGCTGGCGTACCCGGATCTTGTTCCACTCGATCTGGAAGGCGACGAGCGTCGGCACGAGATCGTCCACGTCCGAGCTCGAAGCGAGCAGGACGGCAAGCTGACCATCGCCGCCCTCATACCACCGTCGCCGGCGAGCCGCCGCCTCCGTCTCAGTCCACGAGTCCACGGGCACGCCCGCCGCCGTCAGCGCCGCCCGGTCCTGACCCATCGTGATCAGCGAGGCGCCGACGATTCCGTCGGGCAGGCGGCGGATCGCGTAGATGAAGGCGCCGAGGTCGAGCTCGTCGCTGGCCGCCAACGGGTGCAGGCTCGATCCCATCGCCCGATGGGAGGGCTCGAGCACGCGCAGCTGCGTCTCGCCGCTCGAGCGCAGGAGCGTCGTGTACGTGCGCTGGTAGAGCTCTACCTCGTCACTGAGGCGGGTACCGCCACCTTCGTTGAAGCTGGTCAGAGCTAGCCGGGCTACCGCCACGCTATTCCCTCACGTACGGGATGCCATCCTCGGCCGGCGCCCGCGAGCGGCCCACGAGCCCCGCGACGGCGACCAAGGTGAAAACGTACGGCAGTGCCTCGAACAGCGTCCCGAGCGTCGGATTGACGCTCGAGACGCGATCGGACAGGGCGTTGCCGAGCCCGAACAGGAGCGTCGCCCACAGGGCGCCCCACGGCTTCCACTTGCCGAAGATCATCGCCGCGAGCGCGATGAAGCCACGCCCGTTTGTCATGTTGTTGCTGAACGACCCGACGAAGCCGACCGAGAGGTAGGCCCCGCCGAGCGCCGCCAACATGCCGGAGACGACGACGGCGACGTAGCGGATCCGCATCACCGACAAGCCCACAGTGTCCGCGGCGCGCGGCTTCTCGCCCACCGACCGCAGCCGCAGGCCGCCGCGCGTGCGGAACAGGAAGAAGGTGAGCGCGGGGACGAGCGCCAGCCCGACCCACGTCATCAGGTTCGCGCCGCTGAACGCAGTTCCGAAGAAGGCGACGTGCCTGATCCCCGGGAGGGTCACGTTGGGGATCATCGAGATGTTCAGCGGGGTGCCGTTGGGTCCGTAGTGGTATTCGAGGAAGTACCCCGTGATCCCGAGCGCCACGAAGTTGAGGCCCATGCCGCTGACGATCTGGTTGGCGCGCAGGTGGATCGAGAAGACGGCATGGACAAGTGCCAGGAGCCCGCCGGCGACCATCGCGGCGAGCACGCCCCATACCCATGAGTGCAGCAGGTCGGCGCCGTAGATCCCCCAGAAGCAGCCCATCAGCATCATGCCTTCGAGCCCGACGTTGATCACGCCGCTGGACTCCGAGATCACGCCACCGAGCGCAGCGAACAGCAGCGGCGTCATATAGCGCAGCGTGGCCGCGACGAGCGCCGACCAGGTGAACACCGACTCGAGCGTCGCAATCGACGAGTTCGCCGACGCGACAGAGCCGGCGACCGCGAGCACGGCGACCGCGATCGCCTCGATCCCGAGCTTCCGTTCGCCGCCTGCGACCGCCCATGCGCCCGCGAGCACAGCGACTGCCGCGAGGACGACCGAGGGCGCAACGCTGCGAACCTCGATCGGCGGGATCGTGATCACCCACGCGAGCGCACCGAGGACAGCGGCCGCGATCCCGACCTGCCTGGCCGTCACACCGCGCCCGGGTGCCAGAGCGATCGTGCCGACGCTCACGAGGCGCCTCCCGGGCTCGGGCCGGCCTCGGCGGAACGCCTTCGGCCCAGCGCCACGCGGACCTGCCGTCCGCCCTTCAGCAGCCGGAGTGTGATCACGTCGGTCGAGACCAGCAGGATGATGATGCCTTCGATCATGAAGGTCAGGTACTCGACCAGCGTCGGATCGATGCTGAGGTTGATGTTGCGGTTCGAAGTGCCGGTGAGGAGCGCCCCGAACAGCACCCCGGCGGCGATGTTGCCGGAGGCGGTGTTCCGGCCGAGCAGCGCCACCGCGATGCCGTAGAAGCCGATCTGCGAGGTCTGGATGTCGTTCGTGAACAGGCTGAACTTCCAGCCCAGGACGTCCAGCGCGGCCGCCACGCCCGCGAACGCGCCGCAGATCACCATCACGCGGATCCATGTCCGGCCGACGTTCATCCCCGAATAGCGCGCCGCCTCCGGGTTGAAACCGACGGTGCGCGACTCGTAGCCCAGGCGCGTGCGATTGATGAGCAGGCCGTACACGACCGCCAGCGCGAGCGAGATGAAGATCCCGACGTCGAGCCCCTGAAGCGACGCGCTGCCCCAGAAGACCGGCAGCTTCGCCCCCGAGACGACGCTGTTCGACACGGGCACCGTCGCCTGCGCGTGGTTGTGCAGGGGGCCCCCGAGCTGGAAGACATAGACGCCGAGCCAGATGGCGATCCAGTTGAGCATGATCGTGGAGATCACCTCGTTGGCGCCCGTGGTCGCCTTCAGGAGCCCGGCGATCCCGGCCCAGGCACCGCCCGCGAGCGCGGCGGCGAGGATCGCGAACACGATGTGCAGCACCGACGGCATCCCGGAGAAGGAGGAGCCGACCCACACGGCGACGATCAGCCCGACCGTGTACTGGCCCTGGCCGCCGATGTTGAACATCCCGGCGCGGAACGCGAACGAGACGGCGATGCCCACGAGGATCAGGGGAGTGGCGTTCAGAAGCGTCTGCTGGAGGTTTCCGGCCGCCGTCGATCGCTCGGCCCCGCTGACCCACGGGAACAGCCAGTTCAGGCCGGTCCCGTTGAAGATCGAGGAATACGTAGAGAGCGGGTTGTGCCCGGTCGCCAGCACGACCAGCCCGCCGGCGATGAACGCGAGCACGGCAGTGAGGATCGGGACCGTGATGCCGCTGAGTCCGCGCCGGAACGCGGTCAGAGTCGCGGGCGAGCGGACTACAGCCGCTGCGCTCTCTTCGCCTTCGGCTTTGAGTTCCTCTTCGAGCAGGCTCACAGCGGCGCCTCGGTCGGCTGCGTCTTCCCACCGGTCATGGCTATGCCAAGCTCCTCCTCGCTCGCGTCCGGCGGGAACTCCCCGACGATCTTACCTTCGTAGATCACGAGGATCCGGTCGGCCAGCGCCCTCACCTCCTCGTACTCGAGCGAGACCAGCAGCACGGCGCGACCCGCGTCGCGCTCCCCGACCAGGCGGCGGTGCACAAACTCGATGGCGCCCACATCCAGGCCGCGGGTCGGCTGGTGGGCGATGAGCACCTTGGGATTGGAGGCGATCTCGCGCGCGACCGCCACCTTCTGCTGGTTACCGCCCGACAGCGATGCGGCGTATGCGTCGGCGCCGCCGCCGCGGACGTCGAACTCGGCCAGGAGCTTTTCGGCGCGTTCCCTCATGTGGCCAAGGCGCAGCCAGCCGCGCCCGCTCAGCTCGGGCGAGCGATACTCGCGGAGCGCCAGGTTCTCGGCGAGCGTGAAC
>Ga0070735_10004350_pt1 | contig 11998 bp, 5 predicted proteins | sample Coa_R1_FD_66443 | JGI IMG/M metagenome (GOLD analysis project Ga0070735, IMG submission 66443) | Surface soil microbial communities from Centralia Pennsylvania, which are recovering from an underground coalmine fire - Coalmine... | ecosystem: Environmental > Terrestrial > Soil > Unclassified ... | reverse complement strand
GCAGAGCTTTACACGGAGTTGGGTTTGGCCGAAGGACAGCTTGCCAATCTTCCCGGCGCATCGGCCGCTTTTCGCCACGCCATCCAGTTGAATCCCACGTTTACGACGGCATACATGCTTCTGGGTGTAACGCTGCGCCGGCAGGGCGATCACGCTGGCGCCTTGGCGGAATTCCGCAAGGCGGTGGCTGTCGATCCTGGCGATCCCCGCGCGCAATTCAATCTGGGAAAGGAACTGAAAGCGGGTGGCGACTTGGCAGGCGCCGTCGCGGCCTTCCAGCGCGCCATCGAGTTGAAACCTGACTACGAAGACGCGCATTACAACCTCGGCATTGCCTTGCGTGCCCAGGGCCAGTCGGAAGCGGGGCAAAAGGAATTAAACGAGATTAATGGGCTACGGCGGTTCCGTGCGCGCCTGGCGGAGGCAAAATTGCTCACCATTCAGGGCGTAAACGCTTTGCAGGATCAGAAACTTGACGACGCCCTTACTTTCTTTCAAAAGGCCATTGAGAAGGGTCCCGAGCTACCGACCGGCTACTACTACCTGGGCCTCACGTGGGAGCGCAAGGGGGACGCCCAGCAGGCTATGACAGGATTCGAGAAAGCACTGGAGCTGAAGCCGGACTACGCACAGGCTCACTCGAGTCTCGGCCTGCTGTACTGGCGTCAGAACGAGCGCACGCGCGCTCTCGAGGAATTCCGGCAGGCGACCATGTGCGACCCTGACCTGGCGGAGGCGCACTATAACCTCGGGTTAGCCCTGGCGGAATCGGGCAAATTGGACGAAGGCATCGGCGAACTGAAAGAGGCTATCACTCTCAATCCGCAATACACCGACGCGCGGGTTCAACTGGGATTAGCGCTCAGCCAGAAAAATGACACCACCAGCGCCGCCAATGTGTTTCGTGAGCTCGTGCGACGAGATCCGAATTTCGCGGAGGGCCACAACAATCTCGGATTAGTGCTGTTGCAGGCCGGCAACGCTCGGGCGGCGCAGAAAGAGTTTATCGATGCGGTTCGTCTTAAGCCGAGATACGCGGAAGCACATTACAATCTGGCGTTGGCGCTTCAACGGGAAGGAAATGATGCAGAATCGCGCGCAGAGTTCAATAAAGCCTACGAGATTGCGCCGGAGTTGAAAGACGCGCCGCACCCATAACGGTTGGTGGTGTTTCGAACTATCGTCTCGGCCGATTTACAAGCCTCGCGATCCGTAAAGATGCCAGCGTTCATGGCGAAGCCCGTTAGAGCGTCTAACAAAACCGTTTCCCGACAAAAGTGATTTACCGACTTGGGGACCCACCAATGCGCTTTTTATTGCTCATCCGTTATGTCGCACTTCTCATCTCGCGCAATAGCCATGCCTTTGCGACGCTCCATTCGCGCTTCACAGTAGCTGGCGAAACGCCCATAACTTCCCCAGTCTGTCCTACCGAGAGCCCGGCAAAATATCGCAATTCGACAATTCGCACCGCCTGCGGGTCTACCTTGGCCAGTTTTGTCAGCAACTCGTCGATGAATAAGTGCTCTGGGGCTCGTTCCTTGGCGAAAATGGCGGTCTGTTCCAGTGAAATTTGTGGCGCAGAGCGGCCTCGCTTGACCGCCCGGTGCTTGCGCGCGTTGTCGACCAGAATGCGCCGCATCGTCTGAGCGGCCACGGCAAAGAAGTGACTTCTATCTTTCCAGTTAACCTCCTTCCGATCTATCAGACGCATGTAGGCTTCGTGGACCAGCGCGGTGGTCTGCAGAGTATGGCCAGGACGTTCGCCCTGCAGGTAGTGGGAGGCCAGTTTCTGTAGTTCTTTATAGACAATCGGAATCAACTCGGCGAGGGCCTGCGGATCACCGTCAGTGTGCCGTCTCAGCAATTCCGTTACGTCTGTTGTGGAGTTACTCACCGCGGCTCCGAGCCGTTCGCGCTTGCTTGGTGTTCCTTGCCGCCGACGTGGTTTTGCGGGCAATGAGCAGAAAGCCTCTGGCGCGTGCGTCGTGCAGCAGGGATGAGAGTTCTGAGCGGGCTGCCGTGGATTGGCCGGCTTTGATTTCCGCTTCACCGAGCGCGAGACGTGCTTCAAGTTCCAGCTGACTAAATCCGCTTTTTTTGGATTTCTCAACACATACTTGCAGCGGTTGAATTGCCTCCTTCGCATTTCCTGACGCGGTCAGGAGCTCCGAACTTACAATGTTGAACGAGATCCGGCTGAACCAGTCCTCGCTTTGAGCCATGAAGTTCTTGTCGCTGTTGACGATTTCTTGAGCCTGCGGAAGTTTCCCCTGCGCGACAAGTGAACGAACCAGCACCTCATCGGCTTCGATTCTTGCTGAGGGTTCATCTTTTGCAGCGTAGTCGTTGAGTGCGTCGCGCACTCCGGCTTCTGCATCGGCGGGCTGGCCCTGTTCGAGAGCAAGCTGCGCCATTCGGATTCGGCTATCGAAAAGCTCCCTGACACTCCCGTGTTCTTTCTGGCGAGATGCTAAAGCGGCCTCGTGCTTCTTTCGAGCCCCGAAAAGATCATCCCTGATCATCATTACGTCACCTAAGCCGAACAACGCAGAACTGGCATAGAAATCTTGCTTGGCGTCAGTGAAAATCTGCAAGCCTTGCGAATAGAGTTTTTCTGCTGTCTTGACGTCACCGCCTGTCAACTGCACATCTGCAGACTCGACCATAATTTCTGCAAGCCTTGGCTTGGAACTAGATTGCCGAGCCTGCACACTGTCGTGGGCAAGTCGTTTGGCCTGCGGCATATCACCTTGTGCCGCCAGTACGTGCGCTAGATTGATCAGGCACCCGGCGATCAAGCCTTGGTCGCCATCCCGCCGAGCAATGGGAAGCGCCTCCTCAAAATCCTGGCGGGCACGCGCCAGGTGGCCCGCATCTTTCTCCGCCAGGCCGAGATTGTGAAGGATTGTTGCGCCCGCTCCAGGGCCCCCGAGTTCCCGGGCCAAAGCGAGGGACTTATGATAAGAGTCTATTGCGCCGCTAAGATCGCGCTGAAACAGGTGCACCGTGCCCAGCGCCATCAGTGCATTGGATTCGTCGGCCTTGTTGCCAATCTCGCGATAGGTTTCAAAGGCCTGCAGATAAGCCTTTTGCGCGCTTGCCAGATCGTCGCTCCGCACTGACGCATTACCGATTGCCATCAAAACGTGGGCTTCGCGATAACGATCGCCAACTGAGGCAAAGATCTGACGTGCCTCGGAAGCGAGTGCCATGGACTTGCGAGGATCACCCATCAAGCCGGTTCCGTGTGCTTGAATGTACAAAGACTGGGCGACGAGAAGCCGTGCCCCGATCGCCTCGGCTTTCTTCTGTGCCTGTTTGGCGGCCTCTAATTCCTGCTTGTAATCGGGACGATTCTGCGCAACATCGGCCTCTGTGATATCGACGCGCGGATCGCGAGCACCCAGGGCGGTCTTGCGCAGAGCATCAATGGTCCGTTGGCTCTCATCGAGTTTTCCCGCTTCTGTTTCGGCTTTCGCCAGATGAAGACCATAGTCCAGATTGTCGGGGAAGAAATTGAACAGGGTGCGAAAAACATCGACCGCCTTGTCCCAGGCTCCGGAGGTTTCGTAATAGCGCCCTTCAATCCACAGATGCTGCTCGCGTGCCAGATTTGTTGCGAGGTCGAGCGCCTTTCGGGCCTCGTCAGTGGCCTTCGTTTGATAACCGAGGCCGGACCACGCCTGGGCCAAAGCCGAGTGAGCGAGGGCAAAGGATGGATCGGCAACCAAAGCTTTTTCCAGCAGTTCGCGCGCCCCCAGGGCATCATAGACTCGCAGCCTGGCAACACCTTGCGCAAAGAGACGGGTCGCTTCAGGATCGGACGTAAATGCGGCGCGCGCGGCAGAGGATTCCACGGGAGAGATCGCCGAGATGCCCAACTTCGCGCGTAAGTCAGCACCTGCCCGGGTTACGAGATCGGGCAGTGAGGTTTCGCTGCCCGTCTCCGCCATGGAGGCTATCGTTTCTCCCAACCCTGCATCCTGCACGCGCAGGTCGAGCCGGATGTTTCCGTCGGTTCCGCCCATATCCAGGTAAGAACCAACGACAACCAGGTCGCTCCCCATGTTCTTGTACACGCGGTTCAGGGTCTCCCGCGAAAGGGAATCGGTTTCCAGAAGCGAGAGATTGATCCTCGTCTGAGCTACGTTTTCCCCCGGGATCGTGCGCAGTTTTCCATCCGCGGACAATTCCGTGGTTAGCATTTCTGAGAGGGCTGTCGAGAGCCAGGCTGTATCAGCCCGTGTGGAGAGGTTCTTGAACCCTAGTACGGCCACGGAGCGACGGCCACCCGATCTTTGGCTGACAAGTTCTGCGCGGGCTCTTTCGGCGGCCCGGCGCTGCTGCCACACCGAGACTCCGAACGCTCCTGCCAACACGAGAATGATGGCGGCCGCGGCAATTACTTCGCTCTTGTGTCGGCGAGCAAACTTGGAAATACGGTACCGAAAAGTACTAGGCCGCGCCTTTACCGGCAGGTGATCCAAGTGCCGCTGGATGTCCTCAGAGAGTTCACTTGTCGAGGCATAACGGCGCTGTGGTTCTTTCTGCAGAGCCTTGAGCAAGATCGTATCCAAGTCTCCCTGGAGAGAACGGCGCAGCTTGTCTGGGTGGCCATCGCGGGTTTGGCTAACCGTCTCCGGCGTTTTGGTGACCGTGATTCCTTGCGCCGAGCTTGTTGTCTCCACGCGATCAACAGCCGTACTGGGCTTTTCTGGATCTTCTTCGCAAATCGCTCGCTCGATTTCGGCGGGAGTGTTTTGTTTGAGTTTGTAAGGCCGATGGCCGGTCAATAGCTCGTACAAAATCACGCCCAGCGAATAGACATCCGTGGCCGTCGTAATGGGCTCCGCTTTCACTTGCTCTGGGCTGGCGTAAGCCGGGGTCATTCGGCGGGTCCGTGTCTGTGTGATGAGTGCTTGCGAATCGCCACTAGATGCCAGAACCTTCGCGATCCCGAAATCCAACAGTTTCGGAATGCCCTGCGCTGTAACCAGAATATTGCTGGGCTTCAGATCGCGGTGGATGACGTGATTGTCGTGCGCGCACTGCACGGCCAGGCACACTTGGCGAAATAAACGTAACCGGCTGTTTGTGGAAAGTTTCCGGCTATCACAAAATTCATCGATCGGCTCGCCCTCGACATAATCCATGACCAGGTAGGGCAAACCTTGGTCCGTATTGCCTCCATCGAGCAACTTCACGATGTTGGGATGATCAAGGGCCGCAAGCGTTTGGCGTTCGGCCCGAAAGCGCTGTAGCAGGTCATCGCGGTCGAGTTCCGGCAGAAGGATCTTGATAGCGACCTGCTTGTCGAATTGTTCATCGGCGCGCGACGCCAGATAGACACTGGCCATACCCCCGCGCCCGATTTGCCTTTCGATCTTGTAGGAGCCGATCCTCCGCCCAATCAATGGGTCAGGGCGTGGGCTGGCTGCAGAGGAACCATCGGACTCGCTTAGCTCAGAATCGGAAGTCGCCGGTGCGAGTTCTGCCGCCTTTAACAAAGATTCAACTTCCGCGCGAAGAGACTCGTCTCCTCCGCAGGCTTCTACAAGAAACGCGGTCCGGTCGGCAGGATCCCGTTCCTGTGCCGCAGAAAATAATTCCTTAACCTGCAGCCAGCGCTCGGGAGTCAGATCGCGAACCCCGGCGGGATGAGCGTTTGAGCAGGCGAGACTGGATGCTTCTGATCCTTGACCGGCCATAATGAACCCCCAACCCGAGATTAAGACAGGACACGCCAGCGTGCTTTGGGGAAGAAAACGGCCAGAAAATAGGTGCAAGTATATACCCGGGCAAAGGGCAGTCAAGAGGTAGGAGTTGCCCTAACAGCCACACTGGAAGTCCAATCCACAGTTTTAGAACCCCGAACCGGGCGCACGACTTAGCCAAATTCTTCTTTTTTCTTGAGCCCGTTTTCTCTCGGATTACGCCTTATGGATAGAGGCACAGGATGGCTAAGTACAGCCTCCCGAAGCCCTGGGAATCGCGAATACAAAATAAGGAGAAGACGATGAAACGAACCACTGTCGGATTCTTGTCTATGGCCGCATTGGTGGTCCTGATGGTTTGGGGCTCCACAACAAAGCACGGCATTGCCCCATTGGCCGTTGTCCACGCTCAGAGCGGGTGCAGCAACGCAACCTTGATAGGCAATTACGTCTTCACCTATAGCGGCTTCAACTCCAAACAAAACAACTACGCCACGGAGCTTCCGATCGCTGCCGTAGGAGTCGGCACGTTCGACGGAGGGGGGAATGTCACATTTAGTTACAACGATGCCTTCAATGGCCACATTGGGGCGACAACCACTCCCGACGCCGGAACGTACGCAGTGAATTCCGACTGCACGTTCACCATCTTCGATCCGGCCGCGGCGCAGACATGGGCAGGCGCGATTATTGGCGGAGGGGCAGAGTTCAGCACGATTGTGACCACCACCGGCTATACCGCCGAGATGAGTGGAAAGAAGGAGTAGCGGGCTCAAGCAGGTTCGGGTCAGTTCAGCAGTAAACATCTTTAAACATCAAATCAGGAGAACACACATGAAATACAACTTCGCACGTACAGGATTGGCGTTCGTTTTTGCGGTCACCCTAGTAATGAGCGCGGCAGCACCAGCACACGCAGGAGGTCCATGCTCGCTCAGCCGGGCAGCGGGAACTTGGGGATTCACTGACAGCGGCACCGTAGTGGGCGTCGGACCAAGGCTCGCTGTTGGCATCCTTACCCTCGACTCCGCCGGCAATGTGCTCAATGGCGCGGCTACCTCAAGCTTGAATGGCGCGATTGCAAGCGAGACGTTCTCTGGAACGTACACGGTGAATCCCGACTGCACCGGCACCATCAACGTCACGATCTACTCAGGCGGCGTTGAGCTCTTTGTAATCAACGGGAACAGCGTATTCGACAGCGACATGCGACACCTTCGAGCGATCTTCACGTCTGTGGTAGAGCCGAACGGAACATCTCTGGCGACCGTAATCGGACTTGACGGACACAAGGAATAGATCCCGGCAAAGTACCCACTTGCTTTGATTCAGAACGAGGTTAGAATCTTGCGGTCCTGCCGATCGGGTGTTCCGACCGGCGGGACCGCAGTCGGCGATGTGATGAGAGAGAGCTCGGAACTGCGGGGTGCCCCCCTCAGGGAGACAATATGAAGCCGCTTGCGCATGCCATCCTGGTTGCTTTGGGACTCATTTGCTTGGGACTCTTGTCCGGCTGCGGAGGAAGCACATCCAGCCCGCAACCACTAAAAATCGCCACCACCTCGTTGCCCAACGGCACCGTTGGGACGCCCTATATGCAAACCATCCAGGCTACCGGGGGCGTCGCACCATTTACTTGGACCGTCAGCGTAGGCGCTCTGCCGCATAATCTCAACCTGAACAGCTCGGCGACTGATCAGGAAACCATTTCGGGTACGCCCAATACCCAGCAGACGGCAGTGGCGTTCAGTATCACAGTCACGGACTCGGCCAACCAATCAGCGTCACAATCCTATTCCGTTACCATTGGCGGCTCAGCGAGTGGCGGCTCACCGATTTCGGTTTCGATTTTGCCGTCGAGCGCATCACTTCAGGAAAGCGGCACGCAGCAATTTGCAGCTACTGTGACGAATGACCCGACCAACGGCGGCGTCACGTGGAGCCTGGAGGTGGTCCAAACATCCGCGATGGGCTCCTTAACCTGTAACAACGGCGTCGATTGCGGACAGATCTCTCCTTCATCCACTTCGAGCGGTGCCTCAACCATGTATACGGCACCCTCGTCTGTTTTTACTCCTCCAACCGAACAGGTGCTTGTAACGGCAACCTCGGTGGCCGACAACACCAAGTCAGCCACAGTGACGGTGACTATCTCCTCCGGCCCGATTTCTGTCATCATTTTCCCTACTGCGGCGCTGATACAGGTGACCGGAACGGTCCACTTTGGCGCGGGCTTGGTAAATAGCCCTCCCAATGGTAGCGTTAGCTGGAACATAAGTGGATGCGCTGGCGGCGCGACAGTGTGCGGTACCTTTGCCAATATCAATAATTCTTCATTGACGGCAGACTACGTAGCTCCCGCGACGGTTCCCCCGGGCGGAAAGGTGAGTGTGACAGTGACTTCCACGGTCGACAACACAAAGTCTTCTACTGCCGTGGTCACCATAAGCCCAATTAATTTTACGTCGCAGAATTATTCTGCGGGAAGCAGCCCGAACGCTGTAGCGGTAGCTGATTTCAATGGCGACGGCAAACTCGACTTGGCGGTCGCTGATTATGGCAACCCCTCTAGCGGCGACAACGGCGGCATAAGTATTCTGCTGGGCAATGGCGATGGCACCTTCCAGCCCGCGATCTCCGCCACTGGGGGGAAAAATCCGCTCTTCATCGCCGCCGGCGATTTCAATAACGACGGCAAGCAGGATCTGGTGCTGACCGATTTCGGCGATCGTTCCTCCGGCGGAAACGGGAACCTGACCGTCCTGCTCGGCAATGGAGCCGGGACGTTTCAGTCCCCAATCACGCTGACCGCAGGACCGGAGCCCTTTGACCTGGCTTTGGGCGACTTTAATAATGACGGCAATTTGGACTTTACCGTTACCGACTTCAGCGCCGGCGTTTACCTTTTCCTTGGAAACGGTGATGGGACCTTCCAGTCGCCTGTCCTGTTCACCACCGGAAACTCTCCTGTTGCCATCGCCGCGCAGGATTTCAACGGCGACGGCACGTTGGACCTTGCCATTGCCGGTTTTCCCCCAGGCGGCTTGAGCACGACTGCCAATAGTACCGTTGCCATCCTCCTGGGCAATGGCGGCGGTACCTTTGCGCCGGCAGTTTCCTACCCGATCAATACCCTCGGCCCTACTTCGATGGCAGCCGGCGACCTCAACGGTGACAGCAAAAGCGACCTCGCTATAACGTCGTTCATATGCGGCTTCGGCTTGTGCACGAGTGACACCGTAACGTTGCTCGATAACGGCGATGGCACCTTCCAGCCTGAACAGGATCTTTGGTTAGCGCGATGCGAATGTGGTGAGCTCACTCCTCTGTCTATCCACATAGCGGACCTCAGTAGCAACGGCAGGGCTGATCTTGTGCAAATCGGGTTCAGCAACGTGGCTGTGTTGCCGGGCAACGGGGACGGAACCTTCCAAGGCCCGCTGTATTTCGGCGCCGACGCAGCCCCTTTCGCCCTGGCAATCGGGGACTTCAACGGCGACGGTAAGCCCGACATCGTCGTTGCGAACAAGGACAGCAATGATGTAACCGTCCTGTTGAATGCAACGAGCCCTTGATGTGTACAGCACAGCAGACAAAGTGAGGTTTAGCTGCGTTTTACGGCAGGGGCGTCAAACAGCGGCGTGAAGGAAGGACATCAACAAATTACAGCGTGACCGTCACGGGCACTGCCGGCAGCTCCAACCCTGCTTAAGTTACGGTGTATCGGACACTGGGGTGCTTTCTGAACCCATTCTCGCTTTTCCCTTGACACACCGCGGAGTTGGGCAGAGAATGACGGGCAATCTTCCGGCTGCTCCCCCCATTTCAGCCGGTGCGGATTCCAGGTTCCCCCTTTTTTGTGTGCTTGAATTTTCCATCCGGGGATACGACTGGCTGCAAATCTTCTCGCTCGGCGAGGTAAGAGAGAATCTCCCAGCGAGAAAGCTTAGCTCGCGAAAGCAACTACCGTCTTTGCCCTTTGCGGTGGGGTGAAGGTGGATGGTCGCGCCTCTCACCGGAGAGGTATCCGGATTTACACCAAAAGGGCACCGTCAGTATCTGAAGTTCACGTCTGCTGGGGAGGCTGCCATGACAAAACTTGCGAATTTAATCTCAACGATCTTTTGTGTGACAGGGTTGGTCATCTTGAGCGCTGCTGGTGCGCAGTCTCAAAATCCGTCCACAACGGGCGCGCTGCTGACGATCAATGGAACCGTCTACGATGCAATGAATCATAGCACTCCTGTGAACGTGAGCATCAGCGATAAGGACATTGTGGCGGCGAGCATCCAACCCACAGTCCCTATAGCGGGCTCAGGCAACGCGAGCACCTGTGCTGCCGCCGATCAGGTACCGACGCACGGTTACGTGCTGCAGGCCGCCGCGCCTACGGGGTGCGATCCGGGCGACACTTTCGAAGGCACACTTCTAGACGGCAGCGCCACACTAAGCTCGACGAGCGGCGCCGTCGCTTACACCTTCAATATCACCACCCATTATCAGTGTGGACCGAATGAAGGCTCCTGCAACTTCGGTGTCACGATGAAAAACACGAACGGAAACATCACCTCCGGGGACACAGGTTTCTTGACGGTTACCAACAACGGCGCGGAGGGCACGTATTTCGTGGGCACGATCAAGCTTGAGGGCACTCCAGGTCCTTCTGCTGCTGAGGGTTCAGGTTGTACTGCAGGGCAACCTCTCACCGACACCGTGACGTTCACTAGCGACAATGCCTTTTACGCACCAAATGGCGAAATTCAAGGGCAGCCCGTAATTCTCGCCTTGGCGGCGGATTCCAGCGGGTGCGGTGGATTCAGCTCCATGAGCTCGTATACGACCCAGCCGCAGACGACCACTCAGGGCGGATCGAACACATTCACGGACCCGGGCAGCGGGACGAACCAGACGTACGTGTTTCCGACAACTACTACATTCGATGATGCCAACGGTGGCTCCTGCTCCTCACCCACGATGGCGATCCAGTTTCAGTACTGGGATCCGGCGTTGTTCAACTCAAGCCGGCTGCCCGCCGTTCCGCAGACCCAAGATTGGTGCAGCTTTCCAGGGAACCCCGGGCTAACGTGCACCCAGGTTCCGCTTGGGAGCACCTGTGCCCAAATAAACGTCGGCGGCAAAAACGCTTGCATCGTGGAGGAGGCGCAGTGCTCCTGCGGTGGCACCAAGCTTGCCCAGTGCAACGTGGTGGGCCAATCAGGACCCATCCTCGTCAGCAACACCGGCTTCACTTATGCATCGTCGCCAGCGGCGCCCGTCAACCCGGGCCTGGTCATTGGGGATGACGGTCAAAATGACTGGGAAATCATGCCGCAGTCACCCGACGGGGCTACGTGCACCACCAACTGCAGTACGCAGAAACTGAACACTGACATTACCATCCTCGACGTGCATCAGCAGGATTTTTCGTTCACCGCGAGTCCTTCTACCCTCAACCCAGGCGTAGGCGGGTCAGCGATGTCTACCGTGTCCGTGGGTTGGGTTTACGGTCTCAGTTCGCCGGTAGCGCTCAGCGTACCCAATCCACCCGCCGGTGTCATAACAAGCTTCAGCTCAACTCCCCTTACGCCGCCCGCCTCGCCGCCAACTTCCATGCTGACGGTGACCCCTCTAACGACGGGGTCCTTTACTCTGAATGTAAACGGAGTCTCTACCCCTATCGAGAACGGAGTCCCCGTTACGCTGAATCATTACGCATTCGTCACCGTCAACGTGGCGGCCAATACCTCCACCTCCGGCATCAGCAGCGTAGTCACAATTCTTCTCAACAACAATTGCATCGACAATGCCGGAATCGCCAATGCCCTGACCAGCAAGCTGTCCGCGGCGCAAAGCTACATCACTGCTGGCGGCAACCAAGACGCGATTAACACGCTGACCGCGTTGAAGAACCAGATCAACGCTCAGAGCGGAAAACACATCCACACCACCTGCACCATCAGCGGCTCGACTTTCAACCCGGTAACCATCCTCACCACCGATGTCCAGATCCTCATTGATAGTCTGCGGGTAGGGTTGCTGGGGGATCCAATCACGGGTTACGCTTTGAATTCGAGCGGCGCAGGCATTCAGGGAGCGACGGTAAGCGTCTATCTCGGCACAACTGCCAGCGGAACTCCCCTTGCAAGCGCGACTACCGACATCACCGGGTTCTATTACTTTGCGACGACAAACCTCCTGAAATCGGGCCTGACGTACACTATTGAGGTGACCGGATTAGCGGGCTATGCTACTGCGACCCCGACATCCTCTACGTTTACGTG
>Ga0070735_10004349_pt1 | contig 12000 bp, 9 predicted proteins | sample Coa_R1_FD_66443 | JGI IMG/M metagenome (GOLD analysis project Ga0070735, IMG submission 66443) | Surface soil microbial communities from Centralia Pennsylvania, which are recovering from an underground coalmine fire - Coalmine... | ecosystem: Environmental > Terrestrial > Soil > Unclassified ... | reverse complement strand
ACTACAACGCCATGGTGAGCCAACGCGGCGTCCTTAATCTCTATCATTCCGACGCGCAGCGCGACGCATACGCCCGTCGCGGCAACGCCATGCTGATCGCCGGCGCCGATGCCGAGCTTCTCGACGCCGGCGCGGTGCGGCGCATGCTGCCCTTCCTCGACTTCGATCAGGCGCGCTTCCCGATCCAGGGCGGCTTGCTGCAACGGCGCGGCGGCACGGCGCGTCACGACGCCGTCGTTTGGGGTTATGCGCGCGCCGCCAGCGAGCGCGGCGTCGATATCGTCCAAAACTGCGAAGTCATCGGCTTCATGCGCGAGGGCGGCCGCGTCGTCGGCGTCGAAACAAGCCGCGGCCCGATCCGCGCCAAGAAGATCGGCGTTGCGGCCGCCGGCAATTCCTCGCGCGTCGCCGCGCTCGCTGGTCTCAGGCTGCCGATCGAAAGCCATGTGCTGCAGGCCTTCGTCTCGGAGGCAATCAAGCCGCTTGTACCGAATGTCGTCACCTTTGGCGCCGGACACTTTTACATCAGCCAATCCGACAAGGGCGGCTTGGTCTTCGGCGGCGATATCGATGGCTATAATTCCTACGCGCAGCGCGGCAATCTGCCGACGGTCGAAGACGTTATCGAAGGCGGCGTCGCGCTAATGCCTTCGCTCGGAAGATTGCGGTTGCTACGCTCCTGGGGTGGAATCATGGACATGTCGATGGATGGCTCGCCCATCATCGACCGCGCGCCGCTCGACGGGCTCTATCTAAACGCCGGCTGGTGCTACGGCGGCTTCAAGGCGACTCCGGCGTCCGGTTGGTGCTTCGCCCATCTCATCGCGCGCGACGAGCCGCATCCGGTCGCGGCGGCGTACCGTCTGGACCGATTCGCCACCGGCCGTCTCATCGACGAAAAGGGCCAGGGCGCCCAAGCGAATTTGCACTGATGCGCATTCCCTGCCCATTCTGTGGCGAACGCGATTTGCACGAATTCGTCTATCATGGCGACGCCACGACGCGTCGGCCGACGACGAGCGAGGAAGTCTCGCCGGAGCAAGAGCGCGACCACTATGTCGATTCGATCTATTTTCTCGACAACCCTTTAGGCGCGCATACCGGGCTTTGGTATCATCGCTTCGGCTGCCGAAGCTGGCTGACGGTCACGCGCGATACGCGCAGCCACGAAATCCTATCCGTCTCCTTTGCGAAGACGGAGACGGCGCCATGAGCGCGGCTCAACCCAATCGCCTCCCGGAGGGGGGCCTTATCGATCGCAATCAGCCGCTGTCGTTTTGCTTCGACGGTGTGGCCTATCAAGGCTACGCCGGCGACACGCTCGCCTCGGCCTTGATCGCAAATGGACGTCTGCTCGTCGGCCGCTCCTTCAAATATCACCGGCCGCGCGGCGTGCTGACGGCCGGCTCGGAGGAGCCCAACGCGCTGGTCGAATTGCGCAAAGGCGCGCGACGCGAGCCCAATACGCGGGCGACGACGACCGAGCTTTTCGACGGCCTTGAAGCGGATAGTCAAAACCGATGGCCAACCCTCGCCTTCGATCTGATGGCGGTGAATTCGCTTCTGTCGCCGCTATTCGTCGCCGGCTTCTACTACAAGACTTTCATGTGGCCGGCGGCCTTCTGGGAGAAGGTTTACGAGCCTTCCATCCGGCGCGCCGCCGGCCTCGGCCGCGCGAGTCTGGAGCCGGACCCAGATCGCTATGAAAAGGCCCACGTTTTCTGCGATGTACTAGTAATTGGCGGCGGCCCCGCTGGGCTTTCCGCCGCCCTGGCGGCGGGCCGCGCCGGCGCGCGGGTCATCCTCTGCGATGAAGATTTCCTGCTCGGCGGTCGCCTCAATGCGGAGCGTTACGCCATCGACGACAGGCCCGGCGGCGAGTGGGCGCGGCAAGCCGTGGCCGAGCTCGCTTCGATGCCTGAAGTCCGCCTGATGACTCGGACGACGGTCTTCGGCGCCTATGATTCCGGCGTCTTCGGCGCGCTCGAGCGCGTCGCGGATCACGTGCCCGAGCCTTCATCACATAGGCCGCGTCAGCGACTATGGCGCATTGTCGCCCGCCGCTCGATCTTGGCGGCCGGCGCAATCGAGCGTCCTTTGGTCTTCGGCGGCAACGACAGGCCTGGCATTATGCTTGGCTCGGCGGTGCGGACGTATCTCAATCGCTACAGCGTGATGCCCGGCAAACGCCTCGCGGTCTTTACAAGCGGTGACGACGGCTGGCGCACAGCCCAGGACCTTCAGGCGAGCGGCGCCGAAATCGCCGCGATCATCGATTCTCGCCCCCCGGCTGCGGCGTCGAATAAATCGATAAGAGACGCACCTGTGTTTTCTGGCGCTTCAATTGTCGCGACGCACGGCGGGCGAACTCTCAGAGCAATCGTCTTGCGCCGGTCCAACGGACTAACAATCACCGTCGAAGCCGACGGCCTCGCGATGTCCGGCGGCTGGAACCCGTCGCTCGCGCTTTCCACCCATCTCGGTGGCAAACCGGCGTGGTCGGACGATGTTCTGGCGCATGTCCCCGGCGACGTCCCGCCGGGGATGCGGGCCGTCGGCGCCGCCAGTGGCGCGATGACGCTTGGCGCCGCTTTGCGCCAAGGCGGCGAAGCCGGGGCGGAAGCCGCGATAGCGCTAGGGCGAAAGGCGTCGCCTCGCGCAACGCCGAGAGCCGACGACGAGCCTGTCGCCGTTTCGGCGCTGTGGCATGTCGCCGGCTCGCGCGGCAAAGCTTTTGTCGATTTCCAACACGACGTCACAACGGACGACATTGAACTTTCGGTACGGGAAGGCTTCCGGTCGGCTGAGCTGCTCAAGCGCTACACCACGCTTGGCATGGCGACGGATCAAGGTAAGACCTCGGCGCTCGCCGGCCACGCCATTGCGGCGACGCTCACACAGCGATCGATTCCAGAAATGGGCGCCATCGCGTCGCGGCCACCCTATACGCCCGTGGCGCTCGGCGCTCTCGCCGGGCGTCATCGCGGCAAGGAATTTCGGCCGACGCGAAAGACGGGCGGCCATGATTGGGCGGCGGAGCAGGGCGCGACTTTCATCGAAAGCGGAGATTGGCTTCGGGCGCAATATTTTGCGCGACAAGGCGAGAGCGATTGGCTGCAAACGGTTACGCGTGAGGTGAAGGCCGTGCGTAGCGGCGTCGGCGTCTGCGATGTCTCCACGCTCGGTAAGATCGACGTCCAAGGCGCCGACGCCGGACAATTCCTCGATCGCGTTTATGTCAATACATTCTCCAATCTTCCCGTGGGCAGGGCGCGCTATGGGCTGATGCTGCGCGAAGACGGCCTTGTTCTGGACGATGGGACGTCGGCCAGGCTCGCCGCTGAGCATTTCCTCATGTCGACTACGACGGCGAACGCCGGCCGCGTCATGCAGCATCTTGAATTCTGTCGCCAAGTTCTGTGGCCGGATCTCGACGTTCAGCTCGCCAGCGTCACTGAACAATGGGCCCAATATTCCATCGCCGGCCCCCGCGCGTGCGATCTTCTCACCAAACTCCTCGGCGCTTGCACCGATCTTTCCGACGCGGCCTTCCCTTTCATGGCGGCTCGCGCCTTTTCATGGCGCGGCGTATCGGCTCGCCTTTTCCGCATCTCCTATTCCGGCGAATTGGCCTATGAACTGGCCGTACCTGCTTGCTATGGCGACGCCTGCATCCGAGCGATCGTGGACGCGGGGCGCGATCTCGGCGTTACGCCCTACGGCCTCGAAGCGTTGGGCGTCATGCGCATCGAGAAAGGTCATGTCGCCGGCGCGGAGATCAACGGGACGACGACGGCCGCCGATCTCGGCCTGGGACGGCTCGTCTCCAAGAAAAAGGATTTCATCGGCCGCGTTCTGTCGACCCGCCCCGGGCTGACGGACCCTGCACGTCCCAGCTTGGTAGGCCTCAAGCCGAGTGATCGAAAGGCGCGGCTGCGAGCCGGCGCTCATCTCCTGCCGCTGGGCGCCCCCGTTTCATTCGACACAGATCAGGGCCATGTCACGTCGGTCGCCTTTTCGCCTATGCTAGGCCATTGGATCGGATTGGCTTTGCTCTCGCGCGGTCCCGATCGGATCGGCGAAAAGATCCGCGCTTACAATCCGCTCAGGAACGGCGATACCGAGGCGGAGGTCTGCTCGCCAATCTTCTTCGATCCGGAGGGAGCGCGCTTGCATGGCTGAGGCGGTGCTGCAAAGGCGATCGGCGTTCCACAGCCTCGTGCTGGATGAGTGGTCGCGTGGGGCTGATGGAGCGTCGAGCTTGCGCATTGCGCGCCGCGAAGGGCTTGCGCTGGCCAATGTCATCGCCAGACGAGGACAGGCGAGCGCATTGCTTGTTCGAGTCAAGGATCGTTTCGGTTTTGATTTGCCGAACGGTCCTTTATGCGCGCGAAACGTCGACATCGCCGCCATCGGTACTGCGCCGGGCGCTTGGCTGATCGTCGCCGAGGCGGCCGCCGAAAACTTCATCGACGATCTTACTCGTACTCTCGATGGCGCCGCCGCCGTCATTGACCAATCCGGCGCTTATCAAGTTTTACGGCTCTCTGGACCCGCCTTACGCGACATTCTCGCCAAGGGCGTCCCGCTCGACTTTCATCCAGAGGCCTTTGGTCTTGGCGCCGCCGCCGTCACGCTCGCCGATCACGTCAACATTATCCTGTGGCGCGTCGATTCTGGCGAGGCTCTGTCGCTCGATATTGCGGTTCCGCGCAGCGTCTTTGGCGATTTCTGGTCATGGTTGACCGAAAGCGCGGCTGCTTATGGACTGGCGCTGGACGACGCGCCTTCTGCGATAGCGCAAGGTGAGATGGGATGATCGAAAAGCTCAATTTCATTGCGGGCGAATGGACGCCGGGCCAAGGCGCGATCGAAAACCGCAGCCCGTCTGACCAAAGCGACTTGATCGGCCTTTACGCGCAAGCTTCGCTGGCGCAATTGCACGACGCCGTCGCCGCCGCCCGTGACGCGCAAAAGCAATGGGCGGCGACCGGATTGGAAGCGCGCGCCGCCGTCCTCGACGCTATCGGGCGCGAGCTGATGGCGCGCTCGCAAGAACTCGGCCGCCTCCTCTCGCGCGAAGAAGGCAAAACGCTTCCCGAGGGCGTTGGCGAAGTCTATCGCGCCGGACAATTCTTCACTTATTTCGCCGCCGAAACGTTGCGGATTTTGGGCGATACCGCCGATTCAGTTCGCGCCGGCGTGGAGATCCTTGTGACGCGCGAGCCCATCGGCGTCGTTGGGGTCATTTCACCGTGGAATTTTCCCATGGCGACAGCTTCGTGGAAGATCGCGCCGGCGCTCGCTTTCGGTAACGGCATCGTCTGGAAACCCGCCAATATCACGCCGGGCAGCGCCTGGGCCTTGACCGAGATCATCAGCCGCCAAGCGATTCCGAAAGGGCTTTTCAATCTCGTCATGGGTTCCGGCGCTTCGCTGGGTCACGCCCTGGCGGGGGAGGCCGATATTCAAGGGGTGAGCTTCACCGGCTCTTGCGAGATTGGTCGTGACGTCGCCGCCGCTGCTGCGCCGCGTCTGGTGAAGCTGCAATTGGAGATGGGATCGAAGAATCCGCTCGTGGTGATGGACGACGCCGATCTCGATCGCGCCGTCGATATCGCCGCGAACGGCGCCTTTGGCGGAACCGGTCAGAAGTGCACAGCTTCATCGCGCATCATCGCCCATGCTCCGATTCACGATCAATTTGTCGAACGCTTCGTCGCCCGCGCCCGTGCGCTGCAAGTGGGCCACGCGCTCGAGGATGGAATTCAAATGGGGCCTGTCGTCAGCGCCACTCAACTCGAAAGCAATCTAAACTATGTCGGCCTCGCCAAGCAGGAGGGCTGCGAACTCGCCTGCGGTGGCGAGCGGATCGAGACAGGTCATGACGGCTTCTATATGAGCCCGACGATCTTCACCGGCGCGCGCAATAATATGCGCGTCAACCAAGAAGAAATGTTCGCGCCGATCGCTTGCGTCCTCCGCGCCGCGGATCTCGACGAAGCCATCGCCATCGCCAATGATACGCGTTTCGGCCTGACCGCCGGCATAGCGACGAGATCGCTTGCGCGAGCGACGCGCTTCCGCCGCCAATCGAAATCGGGTTGCGTCATGGTCAATCTGCCGACGGCCGGCACCGATTATCACGTACCGTTCGGCGGAACCCGCGGTTCGAGCTATGGGCCACGCGAGCAAGGCCGCAATGCGCTCGAATTCTACACTCAGGTCAAGACGTCCTACATTCACGCCGGAGAGCCGCTGTGACTGCGGCTGCTCCTATGCTGATCGACGGACTGCAATATTGTCGGTGGTCGCGAAAAATCTTCGAGCAGATGCGCGAAGCCGGAATGTCCGCCGTTCATGCCACGATCGCCTATCACGAAACTTTCCGCAAAACCGCAGAGCATATTGTCGACTGGAACATGCGCTTTCGCGACCATGAAGATTTGATCCTGATGGGCCGGCAGGGCGAGGACATCGACCGCGCTCGCGCTAGCAATCGTACCGCGATCTTCTTCGGATTGCAGACGCCGATGCCGATCGAGGACGATCTCGGGCTGATCGAGGTTCTTCATACGCTCGGCGTCCGTTTCATGCAGTTGACCTATAACAATCAGTCGTTGCTCGGCGCAGGCTGGATGGAGCTGCACGACAGCGGCCTGACGCGCATGGGCCGCGAGGCGATCGCCGAGATGAATCGTCTCGGCATGGTGATCGACATGTCGCATTCCGCCGAACGCACGACGCTGGAGACGATTGAAACGTCCGAACGTCCGATCGCTGTCACCCACGCCAACCCTTCTTCCTGGAAGGCGACGGCGCGCAATAAGTCCGATGCGGTTCTCAAGGCGCTCGCCTCGCGCGGCGGCATGCTCGGCCTGTCGCTCTATCCGCTCCATCTCAAAGACGGATCCCATTGCAGTCTCGAGAGTTTCACTGAAATGGCGGCGCGCCTTGCCGATCTGATCGGCGCCGATCACATCGGCATCGGCTCCGATCTTTGCCAAGACCAACCCGACAGGGTTGTTGAATGGATGCGCAATGGGCGTTGGACTTTCGCGACAGGTGAAAGCGTGAAATTTCCGAAGCAACCGGCCTGGTTCCAGGACAATCGCGATTTCCCTCGGCTTCGCGAGGGCTTCGCAGCACGGGGATTTTCTGAAAAGGAGATCGATGGCGTCCTCGGCCACAATTGGTACGAATTTTTCAAACAGGCCTTCAGGCCACAACCATCCGCGCAGCGAGGTTGAGTATGCAAAGACTGACTCTCCAGGCGGTCGAAGACCTCGCGCGTAACGCGCTCGTCAGAGCCGGGGCGGCTGAGGCGGCGGCGGCCAGCTTGGCGCGGGCTATCGCCGCGGCCGAACGCGACGGCGTCTCTTCGCATGGCCTTGCCTATCTTGGAACCTATTGCGAGCATTTAGGCTGCGGCAAAGTCGATCGCGCCGCCACGCCGCGTCTTGAGCAGACCGCGCCCTCCGTCCTCCGCGTCGACGCAGGCGCCGGCTTCGCGCATCCGGCGATCGACATCGGCTTCGCTGCGCTGATCCCTCTCGCGCGTCAACAAGGCGTCGCGACGCTCGCCGTCTATAATTCGTACAATTGCGGTGTCCTCGGCTATCACACGGAGCGTCTCGCTTGCGAAGGGTTGCTCACGATCGGCTTCACTAACGCTCCAGCCTCGATCGCCGCCTCGGGCGGACGCAAGCCCATGCTCGGCACCAATCCCTGGTCGATCGCCGCGCCGGACGGCGCTGGCCGCGCCGCTATGGTCATTGATCAAAGCGCGAGCGTCGTGGCCAAAAGCGAAGTGATGAAGAAAGCGCGGCTCGGCCAGCCGATTCCCCATGGCTGGGCTTTTGGCCCAGACGGCGAACCGACCACGGATCCGAAAGTCGCTCTCACAGGGACGATGGCGCCCGCGGGTGGATACAAAGGCGTCGGTTCGGCTCTTTTCGTCGAACTGATGGCCGCGTGTCTCAGCGGCGCGACGCTCGGCGCACAGGCTAGCCCATTTTCGGGGACGGCCGGCGGTCCGCCACGTACCGGCCAGTGCTTCATCGCGATCGCGCCTGAAGCCAGCTCGGGCGGCGCATTCGTTAAACGCGTCGGAACGCTCGTCGCGTTGATCGGCGCTGAAACGGGCGCGCATATCCCCGGCGCTGGCCGTAAGGCGGCGCGCGCCCGGATCGGACGCGAAGGGGTCGCCATCGATGCGGCTCTTCTCGAAAAGGTCAACGCGCTGGCCGGGCGAGCATAGGTTGATTCATCGCAACGCCGAAGAGGGACGATATGACTGCGAATGAAACCGCCGGCTTCATGGCGATGAAGGGAGCGGGGTACTATTCCAAAGCCACGACTGGCGCGCGCGACGCGATCAATCTGGTCGGCGCTTCGGTTTTGGAGGCGATTTATCGCATGAATCTAAAGGACGATGGCGCAACAATCCGCGTCGCCGATATGGGCTGCGCCGACGGCGGTACGTCAATCGCGATGTGGCGGGAGGTGCTTCGCGGGATACGCCGTCTATTGCCAAGCCGCCCCATTGAAATTGTTTATACCGATCTGCCGCGCAACGACTTCAGCCAGCTCTTCCGCACCATCCATAATCAGACAGATGTCGCAAGCTACTATGGCGAATTGGACGAGGTCTATCCTTTCGCTTCCGGCACGTCTTTTCACCAGAAGATTTTCCCAGCGAATAGCCTGAATCTCGCCTTCTCGGCGACCGCCTCGCATTATATTTCGAAAATTCCTAGCAATATCTCCGATCACGTTCATATGGTCGGGGCCAAAGGCGAGGAACGCCTCGCCTATGAAGAAATTGGCGGCGCGGAATGGGCTAATCTCTTGGCGCTTCGCGCGCGCGAACTCGTCCCAGGCGGAAGGCTCGTCTTCCTCAATTTCGGCATCGACGAAAAAGGCCGCTATCTCGGTCACACCGGCGGCGTCAGCATGTTCGATACTTTCGATCGTCTCTGGAAAGATCTCGCCCGCGAACGCGTCATTACTGACGCGGAATATCAGAATACGAATTTTCCTCAGGTCTATCGTACCACGCAGCAATTCACCGCGCCGCTCAGAGACCAGAATAGCGCCGCATATCGCGCCGGGCTGCGACTCGAACAAGTCGAATCGCGTCATCTGGTCTGCCCATACTCTCGGGCTTTCGCGGAGCATGGCGACGCTGAACGATTTGCGCGCGACTATATTCCGACCTTGCGCTCTTGGAGCGAGCCAACTTTCGCTGCCGGGCTCTCGCCAGACCGTCCCCTTCAAGCGCGTATGGCGATACTGGACACATTTTTTAACCGCTACCAGCAAGCCGTCGCAGAAGCGCCGGAGGGTCACGGCATGGATTACATTCATATCCTTTTGGTCTGTCGCAAGGAACCGTCATGACGCAAGCGCCTGCGTCTGCAGAGGCGCCCTTACGTCCAGCCGATACGGTCATGCGGTTGGATCGATTGGGGAGCTTTCATCAGACGCGGCTGAGCTTCCTGCGTTCGCTCCTGCGGCGTATGCGCGCGAAACAATGGAGCATCATGCGCCAGCGTTTCGATATCGACGCAGCCGGCGTCGGAACGGCAATCTACTCCGTGAATGCGGAGGGACGCCGCTATAGTCTGGTCGCGTTTGGCCATCGCCTCGCGCCGGAGAAGCGCACCGATCGCGTCATCGCCGAGGAATGGGACGCCACATTCGTCCTTTATGACGGCGCGCCGGACGAGGCGTCGCTCGAGCGCTTGCGCGCCAATGTGCCCTTACAAGAAGCCGGCCGCTGTCTTGCCAGCGAATTGATTCTGGCGCGTGCGAACCGCAGCGTGCGCCTCTTTGATCAAGTTGTCGCCGCGCTCGCGGCCGGACATCAACCTGACGCTGCCGCGATCGACGCTACCGGTTATTTGATGCGGACGACGGCGGTCTATGGCAACGGCAAATTCGGCATTGCCGATCGCGATCTGATCAGGGATCGCCCGGAACTGAATGCGCCGTTTCGCGCCGAAATGCTCACCGTCTATCTCATCCGCTGTTTCACACTCGATCTCGTCGAGCATCTCGCCGCCTTGATAGGCGGAGCGAGAGCAGCGCGGCTCGAGGCTACGCTGCGTCGACGTTTCGGCGTCGGCAATGCGACCGGCCTCGGCATGGCGCCCTTCCTCGTCAAGCATCCGGCCCTGATCGACCGCTGGATCAGCGCCCGCGAGACCGCCTTGGCGCGCGTGCGCAGCATCCGAAACGCCGACAAGCGCTCGATCGCTGTGTTCCGCGAGGCGCTGGCGCGATCGCATCACTTACTTGCCAATTGGAATACAGACGACCTGCAACAGCAGCGGCGCGTTGCGCAGTTACGTGAGGACCTCGTCACTTTCGAGCGTTTCGCGAGTGAGGCTGTCTTATCCGGAGATAGGCCTTTCGAGGCGCTTTATCGATTTGCCGAATCGTCGCTGTCCCTTGAATGCCAAGAATATGCGGTGACGCTTATCATCGAGCCGCATGGTCAACTGGTCGATGGTCTGGCGGATGAAATGGGGATCGAGGAGAGGATTTCGTTTCGTATCGACGGGTCGTGGAAATGCGGCGCCGTCAAGAGGCTTGTTGAAGAGCGTTACGATTATGCGCTGTCGGTAGATTTTGCTGACACGGAGCAGCAGTTGGCTCGATTTTGGTACGTCTCGGAGGAGAAGTTGGAGCCTCGTCTCGGCGAGCGATTCAAGGAGGAGGGCGCGGAGCGCGAGCAACCCTTGACCATAGCCCGCGACATTCAATCCTTCATCCATGCGTTGGGTGAGACGAGCGCCGACACATACCTGGCGACTTTCCTGCTGGCGCGACCGGAACACCGGCATATCGCCCGGCGGGTTCTCATTGCTGCGCGCCATCGTTATTCGGAAATCCATGACAATTTACTGAGCGCCGTCATGCGTCCGATCGACATTCTCCGCTGCAAGCTCGCCTTCTTCGGCGCGACGCGTTTCGATCCGCGTTCGGACAAGTGGCTGCGCATTACATTGTTTCAAGGTGCGCCCTTTCCCGACGAACTTCACGCCGAAGATTCCGAACTCTGGGTCTATGGCGAATGATCGTCTCTCTGAACGAAGTCGAGACGACGATCCTCAAGGCCGCGCGCGGCGCCGGCATGGCTTGGGGACTTGCCGAGGAGGCGGCGCAAGCAGCGCGATGGCTTGCGGCGCGCCGCCTGCCGTTCGAGTCGCTGTTCGTCTCGCTGCTCGAAGCTCAATCCTGGCGTGTCGAGATCAAGTTCGCGGACGGCAAATTGCGGCCGGGCGCTTCGGGCGACTGTCTATGTCCAATCCGCGCCGGCGCTTTTCTTTCGGATACGGAAGCTGCGCTTCCCATCAGAATCGAAAAGCTATCTTTTCCTCTGTTGCTGGCGCCTTTTGCAGCGCGTCGCAGTGAGAGCATAGAGCTCCAATGGGACGAGACGACGCTGCAGTTTGCCAATGATCGCTTTCGGGCGCCATCCGACTCTCTGCCGAGTCTTACCGTATCGGGAGCTGCCGTGGCGGAGGTCAGAACGGCGGACGGCTGGGATATTGCCGCTAATTCTAAGGGTCCGAACGAGGGCGGCGTTCCAATCGACGGCGCAGCGTGGGCGAAGCTCCAGACCTTCGAGTCGCGCGTTTATGTTCCCGCCAGCTTGGTATCACGATTGTCGGGCGCTGGCGCCGCGCTCGACGACAATGACTGAAGTACGTCAATTGCGCCGCTATGGAGACTTAAATCTCCGCGCCAGCGCTTCCGTCGTCCGGGCGAGAATGCCGGGTCGACGCCGACCGCGGTAAAAGTCGTTCCAAGTTCGATGCAGCGCGCGGCGAAGCTTTCATCAGGCGTGAGAACGCCGGCTGGTTTGCCGATCGCTCGGAGACGACGGATGGCGTCCTCGACCGCCGCTTTGACTTCCGCATGACCCGGTTCGCCCGCGTGGCCAAGGCTGGCGGCGAGGTCGCCGGGGCCGATGAAGACGCCATCGACGCC
>Ga0070735_10004348_pt1 | contig 12001 bp, 11 predicted proteins | sample Coa_R1_FD_66443 | JGI IMG/M metagenome (GOLD analysis project Ga0070735, IMG submission 66443) | Surface soil microbial communities from Centralia Pennsylvania, which are recovering from an underground coalmine fire - Coalmine... | ecosystem: Environmental > Terrestrial > Soil > Unclassified ... | reverse complement strand
CATCGCCTCGAGCATGTTCTCGGGGATCGCCGCGCAGTTGACGGCCACGAATGGCGCGGCGGCGCGCTTTGAGTTTCGATGGATGAAGCGCGCCAGTACTTCCTTGCCAGTGCCCGATTCACCGACGATCAGTACGCCGCACTCCGTCGCGGCGACGCGTGCGGCAAGCTCCAGCAGGCGCTGGGAGCTTGCGGCGCTCGCGACCGGCTCAGGGTCGGGGCGCGGCGAGCGCTCGAGAGCCGGCTGGGGATCGGTGCTGTTCTCGCTCATCATCTTGCCTCCCCGCTGTTGAGTGCGGGCAGGAAGGGAATTGCAAGAGGCGTGCCTGGGAGGGGCGGGGTAAAACGTGCGGCGGGTCACAAAGGCGGCACATGCTTGCCGCCGGAAGCGTCAATCTTCCGTCAGGCACTCCGCGCTGCCGATGCCGAGCTTGCGCAGCTTCTCGACCAGCGTCGTGCGGCGCAGGTTGAGAAGACGGGCGGCATGGGCGACCGTGCCGTTGGCGCTGGCGAGGGCCTGCTCGATGAGCGCCCGCTCGATCGCAGTCATGTAGGCGCGCAGGTCGAGGCCGCCCGCGGGCAACTGCACATCGGGCGTGGCGGATGTCGCCGGAGGTGCCTGCGGCAGGACCTCCGCATCGGCACGTGGTGCCGCCTCGACTACGATCGCATCGTCGGCCGCGGCGAGCGCGGCGAGGCTGTCCGTCTCGGCGACTGCGAGCTCGCAGGCGGCAAGGTCGCTCGGCTGGTAGCGCGGAGGCAGATCCTGGATCTCGACGATCCGGCCGGCTGAGACGATCGAGAGCCGCTCGATGAGGTTGGCGAGCTCACGCACGTTGCCGGTCCAGGAGTGGCGCGAGAGGGCTGCGAGGGTGCTCGGGGCGAGCTGCACCCGCTCACGACCCTCGGCGACGTTCTGCGCCACGAACTCGCGTACCAGCATCGGCAGATCCTCGATGCGCTCGCGCAGCGGGGGCATGTCGATGGGGAAGACGTTCAGGCGGTGAAAGAGATCCTCGCGGAAACTGCCGCGGCTGATGGCTTCCTCGAGATTACGATGGGTGGCGGCGATGATGCGCACGTTGCAGGAGACGGGCACGTGATTGCCGACTCGCTCGAAAACGCGCTCCTGCAGCACCCGCAGCAACTTCACCTGCATGGCGACGCTCATGTCGCCGATCTCATCGAGGAACAGGGTGCCGCCCTCGGCGATCTCGAAGCGACCTTTGCGCGCGGTGATCGCGCCGGTGAAGGAGCCCTTCTCGTGGCCAAAGAGCTCGGACTCGAGGAGCTCCGCCGGGATCGCGCCGCAGTTGACGGCGACGAACGGGCGGTTGCGGCGCGGGCTCGACTCATGGATGGTGCGCGCGGCCACTTCCTTGCCGGTCCCGGATTCCCCGAGGAGCAGCACCGTCGAATCGTGGGCCGCCACCTGGCGGATCAGCGTGCTGATCCGGCGGATGGCGAGCGAATTGCCGCTCAGCATGCGCGAGGGGCGCGCATCGCGGGCGGAGTTGGGCGACTTGGGACCGGTTATTGTCGAACCGGTAAAGGAGCTTGCGAGAGATTCCGCTGTTGCGACCATTCTTCTCGAACCCGTCCCTGTGTTCCGAATCTTGTCGCGGTCACCAGGCCTGCCTTGACCTGAGCGCGGCCGTATGTTGCGGGAAAAGAGTGTTGGCTTACTGTGAAGCGCTTGGATGTTTCGGAAAGGCGACAGCGCGTCGGCGTGACTTAAGTCACGCGCTTCCCGCGCCTCACACGCCGCGGCGTGGGTGGCGGCTGCCGGCGATCTGCCGGCGGTGGCGCCGGAAGCACAGCTTCTCCATGAGATCGGCCACCGTCTCGGTGACCGGGGCAAAGCGCACCTTGACGTGTCCGTCGGGCGTCACGTTGCTGACGCGGCCGGGAAGGCGCAGCGGCTCGGCCAGGGCGTCATGCAGGTAGATCTCGGCGATGCCCTGGGCGCCGGCTTCGGGAAGCGGTGCTGCGCTGCGCCAGACAACTCCCTGCGCGTTGAAGCGCACCGGAACTGCCGGCGGCCGCGGGCGACTCGCCGCCAGCACCTGACCGACCAGGTCGAGCAGCAGATTCACCTTGAGCTCGAGGCGCAGCAAGTCGGCAGAGTTTGGAGAGTTCTCGTCGGTCTTCTCCACCGGCCCGAGCTGGTCGAGCGCCTCGCGCGCATGCAGCACGCGCGCGTTGCGCTCCATGAAGCCCGCGGCCGCATCGGCGTCGACCGCCGCCGGCAGCGTCCGCCACGCAAGCGGCAGGACGTCCTGGAAGGCGAGCTCATCGTAGAGCACGACGGTGTCAGAACCGTCGAACATGCGCATCTCCTGTACCGGCACGGAACTCAAGTCCTCGCCGCGCCGGCAGAACCGCCGCGCAGTGTGGGCTTCGCGGCGGGCGGCGTCACCCAGCCGCAGCGGATCTCGCGCAGCAGGTCACACATGCTGTCGAGGGTACCGACGCCGGACTCATCGCACACCGTGCGGAGCCTGCGGCACATGTAGTCGGAGAGCTCGGTGAGATTGGCCACCATGGCCGTGTCAGTGGACGGCGCGAGCGTCGCGGGGAGCTTGCGGATGCGCACCATCGCCGCACGCAGCCGCGAGCGCGGATCACTCCCCCGCGCGATGCTCATGCGGGCCAGCTCGAGCCGCTGGCGGGCGCCCTCCAGCAGATTGAGGCTGAGGATCGCAGCGGTGCGCGCCGGCCGGGGGCGCGGAAGGCGACCCGCGGGGGGGCTGAGTTGGAGGGCGGGTGCCAAAGTATCGGTCCTGAAAGGGAATGGCCTCTTGGTCCATTTAGCGGCACTTGACCGCCTTACTTAAGGCCAATTCGAGGCCCAGCACGGCCCGGAAAGCTGTTGTTGCCCTCAAAACGCCCCCAATGCGGGCGGGCCCTCAGGCGGGCTTCGAGGCCTCTTTCTCGTGCCAGGCCTTGAGGAGCTCGGCCTCTTTAGCGGCGTCGATCCCGGCGTGCAGCTTCGCCTGCCGCTCCGGGGGAAGCGTCTCGAACCACGCAAGGGTGTCGCGCACCGTGCTCTCGAGGGGACGCGAGCGCAGACCCGCCCTGGCGGCCATCGCCACCGAGGTGAGCGAGGCACCCGCGTACTCGCCCTTCATCGGGGCCCAGATCGGCAGATTGAGATCGTCGGGCTTGGATTGCGTGGCGAGGAAGTCCTCCGAAACCCAGCTCACCTTCGTGCCGGCATTGGGCGATGCGTGCTGACTCGCCGCGATGAGCGAGCCCATCGTGAAGGCGCGTGGAGGCGAGTCGGCATTGAAGGTGCCGTTGGTGCGCGATTCGACGAGCGACATCATGAAGGCGGCAAGATCGCGCACATCGATGACCTGAATGGGATCGGCCGGCGTGCCGGGAGCCAGCATCTCGCCACCCTTCGACGCTCTCACCGGCCAGTAGGTGAAGCGATCGGTCGGATCGAGGGGACCTACGATGTAGCCGGGGCGCACGATGCTGATCCGCCCGCTGAAGGCAGCCGATGAGTACTGCTCGCACAGCACCTTCATCGGCCCGTAGGTGTCGTTGGTGACCTTGTCGGTGTCGGGATCGGCGAGCTTGCCGAGTGGGGAATGCTCGTCATTCGGACTCGCGAAGCCTGCATAGGCGGAGATGCTCGAGATGTAGAGACAGTAACCGACACTCGGGGCGAGAAGCTCCGCCGACATTTTCACGTACTTCGGGATGTAACCGGTGTCATCGATCATTGCATCCCACTTGCGGCCGCGCAGCGCATCGAGCTGACCCTTGCGATCGCCGATCAGCGTCTCGACGTTCGTGAGATCGCCATGCGCCGTCTTGCCGCGGTTGAAATGCGTGACTTTCCAGCCCCGGCGCTGCGCTTCCTCCGTCAGGTGCGGGCCGATGAAGCCCGTGCCCCCAAGAATAAGGAGTGTTCCGGGGCGGGACTTCGCCAGGGCGGTGGGGAGCGCTGCAGCAGCAGAGACCGAAGCGGCCAGTTTCAGTACGGTACGCCGGGTAGCCATGGGCGCTGATTCTAGGCCCGCATGCGCTGCGCGAGCCACAGCAGGGTCGCTCCCGGTCGCGCCTTTGGCACGGGTCGGCGTAGTCCTCAGCCCATGACGAATGCGTTGAGCTTGTTCCCGTCCAGGTCGCGGAAGTAGCCGGCGTAGTAACCCTCGCGCGGACCCGGGGCGCCTTCGTTCGTGCCGCCGAGCGACAGCGCGAGTGCGTGGATGCGATCGACCTGCGCCGTGTCTTTCGCCGCGAGCGCCACCATGACCCCGTTGCCCACGGTCGCTGGCCGTCCGTCAAAGGGCAGCGTGATGCCGATGCCTGCCCCGCCGTCCGGCGCCCCCCAGGCGATGAAGCGGTCCGTCTCGAACATCCGGCCGACGCCAAGCTCGCTCGCAATGGCATCGTAGAACTTCGCTGCGCGTTTCAGATCTCTGGTGCCGAGCGTCACGTAGCCGATCATGTATTCCCCCCGGGTTGCGGGCCGCGCGTGCGGGATTGCGCTGATTGCCCAGTTTGACACCCCGGGGCGGCACTGACGACAATGCGCGCCCCGCGTGGAAAGGTAGCTCAGCTGGTTAGAGCACGGCACTCATAATGCCGGGGTCGAGGGTTCGAGTCCCTCCCTTTCCACCAACTCCCAGCCACCCTGCGTCTATTGGTCGGTCGCAAGGGTGAGCATGAACCGCCGGGGCTGCTCGGGCAGCACCACATCGAGGCTCGACACGTGAAGGCCGCGCGCGTTGGCGAGATTGAAGCCATCAAGCCGCAGCGTCCACGGGCGAGATCGCAGGGACCAGTGATAGCGAACGCCCGCCGCGAGGGTCGCGAGCGCCGGCAGGTAGGTCGCGTTGTCCGTCGTCTCGACCCGAGACGAAAGGCGATTCCATTGCATTGACGCCGCCCACGGACCCCATCGCGCCGGAGCGTAATCCACGTTCGCGGTAAAAGTCAGTGGCACTGGCCCCAGCGGTACGTCGCCGGTCGCCCCGGGTTCGGGGATGACCCGGTCGACCCGTGGCTGCAGGAGCACGCCACCGAACAGAAGCGTGACTCCGGCATCGTTGGCGTATGACAGCGACGTCTCGAGCCCACGGTATTGAAGGCGCCCGAGTTGCGTATAGACATTTTCCGCATCGACGTTGAAGTACGGCTTGTGGATGTCGAAAGCGCCAAGGATCAGCTGCACCCCTGAGGTCGGGGCCCAGCGAACGCCGCCATCGACCTGCCGGGTGCGTGTTGCGGGAGGCGGCTCGTTGCGGTTAGTGGCCGACGTCGGTGCCAGCGCCGAGTCCTCCAGGCCCTGCACGAAGCTGCCGTAGAAAATGAGCGGTCGGCCTGCATCGCTCGCGGCACGCAGACTCAGCAGCCGGGGGCTGGTCACGTCCCGGTCGATCGCGCCCGAGGGCATCAGCACGGTGCGGCGGTAGTGATCGCTGAGGACCCCGACGGCGAACGATCCCACGCCCTGCCAGCGCTCATCGAACGTCACGCCGAGATCAACCTGTCGGGTGCTGTCCTGACTCGGCGGACCGAGGGCCAGAACCGGCTGAGCGACGCGCGCCAGGCTGTTCAGCGAGATCGTACCGAAGTCCGTGATGCCATCGCCGCCAAACTGCCGCTCCACAGCGCGGCCGCGTACGGCCACCTGCAGTTGCTCCCGGTGTCGGCCGCTGGCGAAGAGGCGAGACAGTCGCAGTTCCCCGGAGGTCGACTCGGCCTCGAAGGGAGGTGCGACATCCATCACTGAATCGGCAGTCTGCTCCGTTATCAGGGTGAGATACGGGTCGTAACCGGCCGGATCACGCTCCAGCGAACGGAACAGGCCCGCGGCCAGCGCCCAGTGATCACCGAGCGCGCTTTTCACAACCGCGCCGAGGGTCGTCTGGTGCCAGCCCCAGGTCGTCCAGTCCTGAACGCCAAGGTCCTGGGTGCGGTACAACGGCAGCGCAAGGGTGCCGTCCGTGTAGACCGTCGGTACGATCTGACGCGCGCCGCCGCCGATGAACGACCAGAACGGAATGATTTCGGTGCCGGGCGTCGGGTGCCAGCGGAACGTCGACCCGAATATATCCGCGTGTGCCTCGCGGAAGACGTCGATCTCGAAGTTCCTGCGGTAGCCGGCGCACAGATCGACGCCCAGGGAAGCGGTCAACGGGATCTGCGCCTCGAGATCCGCGGTCGCTGCGTCGAACGGTCCGCGGGTCAGGACAGCGCTGACGACCTCCTTATCTCCGGGCGTACGCAGACTGAAGTCGGCGATGCCGGTCGGCGCGGGGAAGCTGTAGGACTGTGCGGCGATCCCGACACGCATCGTCGTCTCGCGAACCAAGCAGTCACTGGTCACCCATGTCTGCTGGTCGAAGTAGAGACCTTCTATGCGCAAGTTTCCTGCCTGCTGCGGACTGAACCCGCGCGCATCGGTCGCCGAATACAGGCCGACATTCTGAAAGCCGATAGACGTGCCGAAGGCATCCTGTGCCGCGGTCACGGCGTTCTCGTCGGCGCGCTGTCCGAAGGCAGGGCCGGGTAGCGCAAGACACGTGCCTATGGCGAGAAGGCAGCTGAGCTCAGTGAGCGAGATCAAGGAAATCGCCGGGTCGGGCTCAGGCCTCATCGAAGCCGAGTGCGAATGACACGGCGAGCGCGGCCTCTTTCAGTCTGCGCGCAGTCAAGCGGGCGACATCTGAATGGTCTTCATGACCGTGCGCCGAGATGCGGAGTTGATGCCACATTGTAATCCACATCATGCTCGAATCCATGCCGGAGACTCGTGGGAATCGGTCGGGCAACCTGTTGAATGACCTGGCTACCGTGAGTCAACTAGCGGTCTCATATGCCGGGGTCAAGGGTCCGAGTGGACTTACACAGCACCCCGCGTGGTGTATGCAACCCAGATGCTGCTCCACACTCCGAAGGTGAAATAGAGCGTCATCCACGGCACCTCGTTCTTCCAGGCTTCGAAGCGGTGCGAGACCGCCCGGCGTCTGCGGACATCGACCCAACCGCCGGCGAGGCTCAGGTAAGAGCGCCCGAGTGCCTGTTCCGCAACCCATCGCGACCGGTACATCGGTACGTCGTAGAGAAAGATGAAAGCCACATAGGCGGTGCCGCCCGCAACCACGGGCAGATAGAGCGCCGCAAACCAATGGCGGCCGATGGCCAGGGTTGCGGCAATCAGCAGCGCTGCCGGCAGTCCCCACAGCGAATTCTCGAGCGCGTGCGCACGCTGCCGGGTGGTGAGCACCGCATACCACGAGCACGCCTCGGCGAGCACGATGAGTGGCACCAGGGCGAGTGCCGTCGCTTGCCCGAATGCGCTGCCGCTCAGTGAGGCAATACGATGCAAGAGCAGCGCCCACTGGGCCGCGAAGCACAATTCGGCCACGGTGGCGACCGAGCGTCCGATGATGCCACGAGGCAACCGCCTGCGACCTCACGGGTGCGGTTTCCCCGGGGAGATCGCTCGTAGCAGGCGCTTGCAGGATGCGGGCTCTCGTTCAGGCCTCGCAGTTTCAGGCCGGAAAAGAACTCAGCGCCTCATCAGGCGGCGCGCTCGATGACGGAGCGTTCCGCCGCAGGCCGCGGTACCGGGCCCGGACGGCAGGTGACCAGATGGGTCTCGAACTCGCGCGTGCACTCTGTCCAGCTCGACTGCAGAGCACGCGACCGGCATTTGCGCGGATCGAGCGTCAGCGCGCGCTCGGCTGCCTTGCCGAGATCCGGATCGAGTGCCCCGGTCACACCATCCTCGACGACATCGATGGGACCGGTGACCGGGAAAGCCGCCACCGGAACGCCACAGGCCATCGCTTCGAGATTCACGAGGCCGAAGGTATCGGTGAGACTCGGGAACACCATTACATCGGCCGCGGCGAGGTGCGTGGCGAGATCCTCTCCGTGGCGGAACCCCGCGTACACGGCCAGCGGGTAGCGCGCCTCGAGGCGCGCCCGCTCGGGCCCGTCTCCGATCACGATCTTCGATCCCCGCCAGGGCATCTGCAGGAACGCATCCACATTCTTCTCCACGGCCAGCCGTCCGACATACGCCGCAATCGGCCGCGGCAATTGCAGGAACTCCTTACTTCGCGGCCGGAACAACTCCGTGTCCACTCCGCGTCGCCAGCGCACGAGATTACCGAAGCCGCGCCCGTGGAGCTCGTTCTCGACCGACTGTGTGCTCACCATGCAGTGCTGTGCAGCCGCATGAAACCGCCGCAGAGCGGCATAAGAGAGCCACAGCGGGATCGGCCAGCGAGACTTGAGGTACTGCGGAAACTGCGTGTGATAGGAGGTCGTGAAGCGCCATCCGCGCCTGAGGCAATAGCGGCGCGCGGCGAATCCGAGCGGGCCCTCGGTCGCAATGTGCAGGGCCTGCGGCCGGAAGAAAGCCAGCTTTTGCGCGAGCGTCGGCATCGGCCGCACCGCTACGCGAATCTCCGGATAGCTCGGGCAGGGGATGGTGTGAAAGTCGCGGGGCGCGACGATCATCACCTCATGGCCGAATCTGACCAGCCAGGCGGCAGTCTGCGCCAGGGTGTTGACGACGCCGTTGGTCTGCGGAAACCACGCGTCCGTCACGATCAGGATTCTCATCCGCGCCATGCTCGCCCAGGATCGTGACGCTGACGTGAAAAAAACCATGGACCGGACAGCAGCTTGTCATCTGCTTTTTTCAGTATTCCTTTAATTCGTTCACTCCAGCGCAGTCGCGCAGCTGTTTCTGCGCACGACACCGGCCTTCAGCCAGGCCACGACTGCGTAACAGCGGCTTCGCACATCGCCATCGGTGATCTTCTGACAGTCCGGGGGGCGCCCTCGCGGTTATAAGCGTGGGCGGAGTGCATGTATGAGGGCGCTTGCCGTAGCCATTTTGAGTGCTGCCCTGACCGCGGGCGCGTTGGCTCGCAGCCCGCGAATCCGCCCCCCGAGTCTCAACCACAGAACGCAGCGCCCGACTCGCAGCCACCCGGCACGCCGCCCGCCTCGTCACCCGGAGAGATGCCACCGCCTGCGCGCGAGTCGCCCGCGCCGCCGTACTAGCTGCGCACGCGCTGCATGTGCAGGGCGAAGCCTCGCACCCATCGGCCCTGAACCTCGAATTCGGTAGTCACGTCATAGGCGTCATCGCCCGCGGGCTGCCAGCGCGCGCGCACATTCATCGATCTGCCGTTCTCGGTGTAGGCAGCCGCGGGGAAAATGAGGGCACCGTTCTCCATCGCAACCGTGCCGCGAAGGATCGCGCCTCCGCTCTCGATGTAGACATACTGGAGTTGCCCGCTCGCGGAATCCCACAGGTACGTCGATTCCCCAAACTGATCCGGCGCGCCGTCGCTCGGGTGCACGACGTGCTCGTCACGCAGGAACTTGCCCCCGTAGATGCGGCTGAAGCAGTGCGTGTCGGTCTTGCCGGGCGCACCGGCAAAAGTGCCCTGCCAGCAGTGTCCGACCAGAAAGGCGAGGGGTTGGTACGGGTCGGGCGTCGCGGCGGCGGGGGCCACCCCACCCCAGGCAACGAGCACGACGGCGGCGAGTAATATTCTTTTCATCGTTTACTCCAGGGCATAGAGCTGCCCGTCCCAACTGCCGAAGAACACCGTCTTGCCCTCGATCAGGGGCGTGGACAAAACGGCGCCGACGCTCATGAGACGGTCAAATCCTATCACCATCTGATCGTAGAACGAGTCGCGAGCCACGGCTCGGTAATCGGGCGTGCCATCGGGTTTTGTGAACGCTGCGATCTGCCTGCGGGCTTCCTCGCTCTGATATTCCCATGCGACCTGTCGGGTCTGAAGGTTGATCGCCAACACCTTGCCCGTATAAGAGCCGATGTAGAGAAAGTCCCCGGCGAGTGTGGGAGAGGAGAAGAACGGCCAGTGCTTGAAGTCGAGCGAGAAGATCGCGGCGCCGCTTTTTGCATCGAGCGCCTGCACCAGCCCGGAGTCGGAGGTGGCGAAGTAGACCGCGCCGTCCCGCACCGCAGGAGAGCTCACTACCCAGTTACCATCGGTCGGGTAGGCCCAGCGCTGGGTACCCTTTGCCGCATCGAGTGCGTAAAGATGCGAGTCGCGGCAGCCGAAGTACACCACGCCGTCCGCCACCACGGCTGAGGACGAGATGCCCACCTGGTTGTTGATAGTGGGATCGACGCCGGTCTTGAAGCGCCACACCTCTTTGCCGGTGGAAGCATCCAGCGCATAGAAATAGCTGTCCCAGCTGCCAACATAAAGGATGCCGTTCGCAACGGCGGGCGAGGCATGGACGACGTTGCCCGTGTGAAATTTCCAGCGCAACGCGCCGCTCGCGGCATCGAGCGCGTAGATGTTCCCATCGCCACTGCCGAAGTACACGAGGCCCTTGGAGACGGCGGGCGAGGAGAGGAACACATCGAAGGGATCGGGCATCACTTCGGCGGCCGGCTCGGCGCCATGCAGGTGCGTGGCGCTGAAGCGCCGCTCGCCCTCGGTCGCGAACTTCCATGCCAGGGCGCCGGTCGCGGCGTCCACGGCATAGAAGTTGCCGTCGTAACTGCCGAAGTAGACGCGCCCGTCCGCCACCGCGGGCGAGGAGGTGATACGTCCCTTGGAGTGGAATTTCCAGCGCTGCGCTCCGGATGTGGCATCGATCGCGTAGAGATTCTGATCGTTGCTGCCGAAGTACAGGGTGCCGGCGGCAAAAGCCGGCGAGGAGACGATCGCGCCCCCCGTCCGAAACGTCCATTTGACGCGGTGAAACGCCGGCACTGCGGCGGTCTCATAGATTCCGCTGTGATGCGGGTCGCCGCGAAACATGTTGTCGGCACCGGCGGGAATCGTCACTCCCAGCATCAGGAGTGCAACAGGCACTTTCATGGCTTCTCTCTCAGTGATGAGCGAAGGGGCGATCCTAGCCGCCCGCAGCTCTGCTGCTGCCCTCCGGATCGGCTCGTGCGTCGCACGGGGAAGTCGCGTGGTCTCATCGGCGTCGAAACCGGCTGAGTCTCTGGCGATCGGCGGCAACCTGTCTGGATTTGACGGACGCATGTCCCAATCCGACTCATCGGGGGCGGCAACGCAGCACGGGTCATCTCCGCGCACGCGCCCGCGGTGCTTCCTTGTTATTCGCCGACTCGCGCGTGCAGGAGCCTCGCCTCGAGATCCGGATACTGCACCGCGGGGTTATGCTGCCTGCAAAATCCTTCCAGCCAGGTTCCGTGCTGCGCAAAAGGTTTGCGATGGCAGTGGTCCACGAGCAGATCGCGAAACTCGGTGTTGAATGAGAGACGCGGAAACGCCGCGAGAGCCGCCCGTACGCGCTCCGGAGGCAGGGTACTGAGCTCCGAGCCAAAGACGTCGGCGCCCGCACCGTCACCCACCAGAGCGACCTGCGGTGGCTGATGATCGACCAGTACGGAGGCATGCATGGCCACCGCGTTCCACACGAGCTCTGCCCGGGCGTCGCTCACCCCTCGGGACGCGAGGAATGCCCTGGCCGCGTCCGCCCCATCCATCTCGAAGGGTTGCGTCGCGCTCGCATATTTCCTGGTCAACCCAAGGTCATGCAGGCTCGCCGCGATGAAGATCATTTCATGGTCGTAAGGGATAGCATCGCGTTCCGCCAGCAAGGCGCCGAACAGATAAGTGCGCATGCAGTGGTTGAAGAGGAAGGGAGGGCACGCCGACCGCGCGAGATCCACCGCGGCGCTCGCCAACGCGGAGTCCGGCAATGGGATGCCGGCCACTTGTGCGGGCGGCTTCGTCGGCGGTTGAAAGGCGACGCGGGCCAGCAATCTGGCACTGACGGATGCCGCAGCTCCGCCCATCGCCGCCACGACAAAGCGTCGCCGCAGGTTGGGGACCGGCAAAGAGGCGCTGGAGACTCTCTTCACCGCGACAGATTGAGGCAAATCTGCCGGGCGTCGCGGCCGAACGTCGCTCACTTTCCGCCAGCCGGCCGGACGGTGGCCTGCGGGAGAGAACCCCCTCGTGCCGGGCGAGACGAGGGGGCCTTGTCAGAACTTG
>Ga0070735_10004346_pt1 | contig 12004 bp, 18 predicted proteins | sample Coa_R1_FD_66443 | JGI IMG/M metagenome (GOLD analysis project Ga0070735, IMG submission 66443) | Surface soil microbial communities from Centralia Pennsylvania, which are recovering from an underground coalmine fire - Coalmine... | ecosystem: Environmental > Terrestrial > Soil > Unclassified ... | reverse complement strand
TGGCGTGGGCAATTGTAACCGCAGAAAGCTGCCGGCTGGGTCCGCTCTGGTATGTGAAATGGTATTTCGTGTGGAGGAGTGTAAGAGGAATTACTCTAAGTCCTTTCGGGCATTTCCTCGGGCCAGCGCCGGGCGCCGTGCAGAACACGCAAAATGTGGACGGTGTCGGTCGCTATGCGATAAGCGACGACGTAGGGCGTGCGGAGAATGACCAGCTCGCGCGTTCCCTCGATGCGGCCCGCGCGACCGCTCTCTGGGAATCGCGCCAAGGTCTCAACCTGTTCCCGGATACGGTCATCTACGGCGATGGCGGCCCGAGGGTTGTCCGCTTCGATGTAGTCGAAAATGGCGTCGCGGTCGGCCTGCGCCAGGACCGACCACTCTAGCCCCATGCGTTTACGCATGATGAATTAAGATTGTCGCGCTTTGCGCAGCGCAGTGGCTCGCCGTTTCGCGAAGTGAGCCTCGACCTTCTTGTGCGGCATGGCAGGGCGAGGATCGCTCAGCGCTTCTTGCACTTTGGCGCGGAACCAGGCGTCGTGCGCCGCGCCATCGGCGGTCAGCGCGAATGGAAGCGCACCTTCGTTGGCAGTTCGCGTCAGCAGAATGCGTACCGCCTCCGAGACGGTGATCCCCAACTCTTGCAGGACCTCCGCGGCGCGCTCTTTCACGGCGGGGTCGATCCGGGTTTGGACTAAGGCATTTGCAGGCATGGGAAGCTCCTGCCTCATTGTACTTCATGTGAACTACGATGTCATTCATGGCGTGTCGAGATGACTGGATGGGTCACGGCTTCTTAAACAGGCCAGCTCTGACCTGCTGCCACGGAATTACATCGGAGGGGTTCTGCTCATTTTCTGTTTGAGCCGCCCCCGCGTTTCCTGTGGGGCGGAATATAGTGAAATCGAATCAGATAGATGTTAGTGCCCTTCCCGTGCTTTGCAACCTTGAGTAGATCCAGCACTCCCAGGAAGCCGGATTCCCGCGCCAGTTCCCGAGTAATGTCAGGAAACCCGATCGGGGTGACCGACTCGATCTCTATCTCGCCGTCTCCCATGCGATAGCGGCGGCCTTCCGAGACGTGGGGCGCCGTCCAAATCCTGACGCTACAAGTGATGTCGCCGCGAACCACCCCTTCGCGAAGACGCTTGGCAAAGACCATGGACTCCTCTGACCGGCAGCAGCGGCGCGATTATACCCGGTCATTCCTGTCGAAAGGGGGGAGCGGCGTCCGACTCTGTCATCCTGAGCGGGTGATAAAAGTTCTATATCTGATTGTTTTAATTGCAGATAATGTAGCGATTTTTGGCTGTGTAGGAACTGTGCAGGCATACTGTGCAAATCCTAGGCAATTCAAGTTCCTCTGGCCCATTTGATTGTCGGTGGCTACGCAGTCATGAAGTACGGCGAGCCGCGCTACACGAAGGATCATGCGTTACCCAACCGTTCAGACCTAGTTTTGACAGGTCTTTTCAAATTCCGACAGAAGAACCCGCAGTTTGCGAAGTTCGTTGGGATGATGCCTGCTCAGATATCTGCTGATTCGAGCGTTTTTGAGAAGAAAGTCCGCATACCGGGCGCAGACCGTAAAATTGAGTTGGTCACTGCAGAGGTGAGCCGGAGGCTCGCCCGAGAGCCGCAACAGATTCGCTCTTCGGGTCCGATACCATTTGCTCCAGCATGCACCGCCATCCGAATCAGTGGATTTCATGCTCACTCCTCGCCTCCTCTAGTAGCGGCCTAAGATACGCTGGAATTGTCGTCACGGCTTCAGCCTGCAATAGAGTCAGAAAGTTTTCGTCGGAGAACAACTTCCTAAACATCTCGCGAATGTTTGAGAGATGACAAGTTACCAGTTTTGTGCGTGCAGGTAGCGCGATCGAGTATTCCTCATAGATCACGTGTCCTGTAAATGCTCTGATTTTCCGTGCCTGAAACCGCAGTTTCCCCTCCCGACCGTTGTTTTTCATGCTGCCTCTCGGATGGGATGGGACCTGAACGCTTCAATGAAAGGCTGCAACGTCGGGAAATGGTGAATCTCCAAGAACGCTGGGTTGTTATCATTTCGCACATGGAAACCGCCGCGAACCTGCGAAAAGGCGGGAAAAATGTAATAGTCCAAAATTGACTGGTCCTGTCTGTTCAGTCGGGCAATGATCGCAATGTCAGCAACCGGCTTCTTGCTCAGTAATAGTGTCCAAGAAGTATGCCGCGTGTGCCAGTACATTCCGGTGGAAAGGCTAACTTTAACTGTGATGTTTTGATTTACGAACACGAGTCCTGGCTCATTGCGCCGTTCTGCGACGCCCCCCACCGCCAGGATTTGTGCGCAAATCTCATCGCAGAGCCGGTTCCTGATTTTCTTAAGGACCGTGATTGCATGGACAGAACACATCTCTCGCGGGATCGGAAAGCCGATGAGCTTATAGGCCTCGTTGATTCCCCCGAAATGGTTTCGATAGGCTTGGCACGAGGCGATGTCTTTCGCAGCGTTGATGATGTTTGAATTGAGTGTTCCTTCACGTTTCCATAGGCTCCTGAGAGAATCAAGCAGCTCGGCGTCCGTGTATCGCTTTGTCTCTGCTCGGACAAGCAGATTTGCTCGCGCCCACTGTTTCTCTGAGATGATTCCCTGGAAAGCGCGTTCACGCACCAGCCATTTCTCAGGCGGAAGGTTCTTGTACCCGTCATAATGTTTGCCGTAGGCATAGGAACCCTTGTAAATAGGATTGGTAAAAAGACTGCGCAGCATAACAATATTCCACGGTTTCTTTCCCCGGAATCGATACCGGCGATTAAGGGTCTCCGCAATTTGATGGCGGCTCTTGCGTTTTTTCGTGTACAGATCGAAGGCTAACTTGATCGTCTCTACTGCCTCTTTTGGCCCTGGGGTGAGGATGATGCGATCCGTCTCGATGCTCTTCCACTCTCCAAATCGCAAAAGATGTTTCGGCTCTGCTTTCTCATTCACAAGCAATCGCTCCATGCCGAATGGGCCGTTACCTCCTTGCCAGAATCCCATCGACACAAGTCGGCGTTGACCGGCAGAAACCTTGACTGACAGTTCGCGACTGTACTCGCCGGCCATCATTCGTTTGAGTGCCTTCAAAAGGTTGGAGGTAGGACTATTGTCGTTCTCGAACTGCTCAGCGCAATATCGGACAACTATTCCGGATCGCTTGCACAAATACTCGTAGTGAGCAGCCTCGTCGGAATCTTGAAAGCGCCCCCAGCGACTCACGTCATAGACCAACACCTGATCAAAATCAGCCAGGCCCGACTCGACCGTCTGCAGCAGTGCTTGTAACCCTTTGCGCCCCTTGATACTTCTCCCGCTTTTTCCTTCGTCCACGAAAGATCGCACGATGCCGAGGTTATGAGCGGCGGCGAAGAGCGCAATCGCAGCGGACTGATTGGCGATTGAGTATTGTTGGTGCTCTGTGCTCATGCGCAGATACTGTGCGGCACGAGAGAATGTGCTCGACGGTGCATTGGAGAGTGAGTTGTACATTCGTCGGGCCTTGCCCTCGTTGCTCACCGGAGCTTTTCAAGTAGCTTGGACGGGCGTACCTTCAGCGCTCGGGCTAGAGCTACAATGGCGAGGAGCGTGGGATTGGCACCACCCCTCTCTACACGACCTGGATAGTTGCGATGCAAATCCGACAATTCGGCCAACCTTTCTTGTGATAGTCCCTTCTGCTTTCGAACTTCCCGCAACTGCTTCCCGAAGGCTTTTAGCGTGTCGTCGCTCATGGAGGAACATTAAAAGATGTATCCATTCATGTCTACATCAATCAGTGTAGCACCATATAGTGTACTTTTTTATTGACTCGTGAGGTTGATTGGCGTAATTTCCTTGTAAGCGGGACGCGCCGGTGCTTGCAACACCAACGCATCCCTAACCACAAGGTCCTGCATAGGAGGCCCCGTGGCTAAGACGCATTGTGCTGTAAACCACCATCTTCGAGCAAGGCAGCGCGTCCCGCACATCTCCATGCGGAGGACGCAACCTATGCTCACATTTCCATCCCACGTTGAACTCCTGCTGCCGACGCAGTTCGAACAGTTCTCTAGCGTTCCGGCTCTCTATCTCACGCTGCTGGGCTATGCTTCGCTCCTTTTACCACGCCTCTGGTTTGTAGCGCTCTTGAGGATCGATTTTCCTTTCCTACCCGCGAGCCTTGAGCACTTCAGAGAGGCCGACCGTGTCCAAGCCTGGTGGCGATCATGACTAAACCAGTTGTTTGTACAACGTTGATGATTGAAATCTATGGCCCGAGGGATGCGAGTAGCAAGCGAATCCGTTTCGTGGAAGACATCTTGCGGAACTGCATCAAGACTCTCGATAAGGACTTTCGCAAGAGCCGCTTTCCGCAGATGAAGGGGTTCTCTCTAAAACCGGAGAAAGACTTGCGGAAGCGGAGGAAGCGCTAATGCCACAACGAATTCATGAATACCCGGAGGTAATCGGCAAAACCGTAGCCAAGGTCACGGTGACGAATGAGTCCGACTGGCACAACATTTCGGTTAAGTTCACCGACAATACTGCCATCCATTTCACGATCCGCTCATTTATGCACTTCGAGCCAGAGCATATCGACTGGACAACGGGGAACGGGAAGATCCTGCGTAGCTACCCATTCGTTCGTGAAAGAGAGGGGTAAGCATGAAACGACCATTGCGCAAGAGCAAGAAATTCGAGCGCGAATTTCAGCGATTCCAAAAGAACTTTGGCATCGTTGTCCGCCAACTTCGGGAGAAGCGATGCCTTTCCCGCCCGGAGCTTGCCCGGCTCGCGAAGTTCAGCCAGACGACTCTGGAACATATCGAACAGGGAAAGGGTAATCCGTCGTTGGGCCGCATGGAAAAGCTAGCTGCAGCTTTGCGCTACCGCCTGAGCTACATCTTCAAATTGACGCAGGATATGGATAAACAGAGAGATGGTGCCTGATGCCGAAACCTTGGATCGAGTTGAAGGAAGCGCGTGGTCGCACGATTAAGAAGATGAACGTGGTTTATGACGAAGAATATGTCGCAGTCGAAGTCGAATTTGAGGATGGGCACAGCATGAATGTGGATATTGTCCCTGCGGTCCAAATTCGTCCTCAGTTTCAACACGTCAGTACTGGCGACACTCGGATACTTCGCAACTACAGGTCCCGAATCTCCGTGGCCGGTGGATTGAAGATTAACCTACGTTCCGAGGCAGATTTGGGATGAACTGCCGCAGACTGGGCATTGGTCAGCGGACACTTTCGCCTTGTTGCGGCTTCGAAAAGTCAGACGATCGGGTTAACGTGTCATTTGACTCAAGCTAGAAACGGGAACACAGAGAAAACAATCGTCGGTGTGCTTCGAACACGTTGGATGCCTCCCATCCATACAGACCGTGGTCGGCGTCTCTACGCAATCCACTCCGCCGCTGCAAACCGCCATGCCAGCACGGAATCGTAACTCACGTAGTATCGCCCGTTTTTCCCAAGTGTCTTTAAGCTCGACTACGTAAGCTCGCAGATGTTCATTAGCCTCATCCTCGCTAGAAGATGAACCCTGTTCCTTGACCAGTGATTCGTAGTATGCGATCAGCTCATTTGGGATCATGCTAAGACCCTCCGGTATAGCAACTCTCGTGGACTGTTAGATGCCTGGAGTTTGACGCGAACGTCTCAAGCGGTTCATTTTCCTTTCTTGCCTTCTACACCGGGTGCGCCCCACAAGACGGAGAGACGGGACTGCCGACTGCACGTTAAGAGTTACATCGCAATCCCGTGGCCGATGCTGTGGGCTTGGTCGTGCTCGGGTCGATGGGCTTCCTGCTGCGCGGCCCCTGGTTCGATCCTCTGCACCGCCGGGTCCATCTCATGCCCGATGGCGGTAGACTGCGACACGTCGCGGCTGAGATCGCGCGCCAGTTCGCTTCTGTTGTTGGTGTAGATTTGGGCGTCGTATTGCCCGCGCGAGACGGACACGTATGCCATTCGGTTATTCACCAGTTGCTCGCCTTTCTCCGTGTCCACGTGGATTAGCACGCGTTCGGCAGTTTGGCCCTGACTGCTGTGGCTAGTCACGGCGTAACCATGATCGAGATGCGGATGCTCTCGGATACTGAACGCAACCTCGCGGCCTGAGTCCAAGCGGATTTGGACATTCCCGGCGTCGTTGACTTTCTCGATGGTGCCTAGCTCGCGATTGGCAACGTGCAAGTCCTTCGATGGCGCTGTGAACTGCACGCGGTCGCCTTCGGAGAACGCGCGTTCGTTTTCGTGATACACCGCAACTCCCGCCAGTCGGCGCGGATCGTAGGTCTGACGCTCGCCGTTCTCGCGCTCGACGGTCACGCGGTTCTCTCTCGAATCGACCTGCATGACACGTGCATACTCGCCTGGCTCGATGCCCAGCACTTTGCTACCGCGCGTATAGCGAACTACGTCCCCTTCCTCGTACTGCGCGGCCCATTTCCGAATCGGCTCCCGTCATGTCCTGGCGCGAGTCGAGCACGCGCAGTTTGTGCTCGTCTTCGCTCACCTCCCCGCGTTGCTGCATCTCGCGATGAATCAGCCCATTCAGCTCGCGGCGTGATTCGTTGTCCGGAGAGATCACAAGTGTGCCTTGCGGCTGTCGCACGTACTCGCGCGCGATTTCGCTGAATCGGTTCTCGCGTCCGACGATCTCATGCACGCGGCCCTGCTGGTCGAGATTGTCAATCGCTCCGAACACGTCACCGCGAGCAAGCTGTTCTACGGCTTCCTTGAGTGCCGGGTCTTTCTGCCGCATGATTTCATCCAGACGCGCGGTTTGCATCCCTGCCTGTTGTAGCTGGTGGTACGGTCTACCCGCTTCGACGGCTTCATGCTGGCGCTTGTCCCCAACGAGTAGCACGCGGTCCTCGCCGTGCAAACGACGCAAGAACTCGTTCATCTGTTTCGTGCTTGCCAAGCTCGATTCGTCAAGAACGTAAAGCCTTTTCTGCCCTCCGTCGGGCTGCTCGGCGCGGCGAAGATGCCGCTGCAAAGTCTCCGTCTCGATACCCGATTCTGCAAGCTTGTGCGCCGCGCGGGAGGTAGGCGCAAGCCCACGCACTTCGTAACCTTCCTGTTCGGCGGCTTCACGTACAGCAGTTAGGGAAGTAGTTTTCCCCGCTCCTGCCACGCCCTCTAGCCCGATGATCTGGTCTTGGTTCGATACGATCTGCTCGACCGCTGCGCGTTGGCTGCCGCTCAGATGCGCGTGCTTCCCTTCCACCTCGCGCCACGTTTCCGAACTCACCATCGGCTCGTGCTGGTTCTGTCCGTGCCGCATATAAGCGATGTTGTCCCGCTCATATCCGATCATTTCTTCCGTAGTGAACGTATGGCTCGGCGATCTGCTTTCCACCTCGACCAGATCATGCGATCGCACGCGACTTTCAAGCTGGCTCCGAACTTCGGCGAAACTAGCGTCGCCAATCGAACGCTTCAGCGCATCGCGCATCAACTCGCGTTCATCGGTCACTGCATGGCGCTCCAGGTTTTTGTCGCGGGCGTAGGTCAGCGCAGATTCGATGGCTTCGTGTTTCTGCGCCGGGCCTTGCTCCTCGATAGGACGCGCCTGTGCCTCCCGGATCACCAGTTGCGCCTGATGACCGTACTGCGCTGCCATTTCTCGGTGCTTCTCTTGCATTTGCTCGTGAGTAATCGCGGGTAGTTTGTCGTCACGTGTTTGGTGTGCAGCGATCTGGGCTGCACCCGCTCCACTCACACCGTGTTCGGCGAGATGTTCCTTGATTTCACGGCTGCGTGGGCTCGATGCGTCGAGATACTCGCGGGTGTAACCCTTGATCTCCGGCTGACCGCTGCGTCCTTGCTCGATTTCATATCCCAGTTCTTTTAAGTGTAATGCTAATTCCGAGCGATAGATCGCAGTCGCGTATTGCTGTGAGCGGTACAGTTCATGGGGTTGCAGGGAGCGCATTTCGCCGTTCTTGGTTTCCGTGAGATTGAAGAACACGACGTGCGTGTGCAGTTGCGGTGCGGCATAGCCATCCACGGGTCGTGAGCTGTCATGCTGGAAGCTGGCTGCAACCCATTTTCCCGTTGTCTCTGCCGGATGATTGCCGCCGATCCGTGCCTGCACATACTTTTCGAGTTCGCCCAGCGCAACCCTCACGCTTTCTCGATGTGCCTCGCGCACTGCTTGATCTCCGCCAACGAGCCCCGTCAGCGATACGCTCTTCGGAGCGGAAAAAGTGGCATCCCATGCTGCGCGATGCGCCATGGTCGTGACTGTTTCTCCGCGTTGGTTCACATATTCCCGCGCGGGCTGATAGCGGACTAGTTGGTCTCCGGTGATAGGATGCTGGCCGTTGGCGAGTCGTGCGAAGTGTTCCTCCTGGACTTCACCGCGCAGACCCCACTCCTCGGCGAGTTTGCCGTGCCACTCGCCGAGTATGCGGTCGCCTTCTGTGTAGTAGTTGCCCTGAGCACTCGCGAACTCTTCTTTGTGGTATGCCTGCGCCTGGCCAGCACTCAGCGGCTTCGATATCGTCAGCATGATTCAGTCCCCCTCGTGCTTCATTCGAAATAGGGTTCTTGTGCAGCGGCAATGCCGCTCGATTGCTCTGGCTCGCGTGGCTTGTTCTCTTGCGCTGGTGGCGACGCATTCGGCTGAGACGGCCTGTCCCCGATATCGACAACGCGCGCTGTCGTTTCGCGCGGCACGAAGCCTGGCTGTAACTTCTGCGGCGCGAGATACGGAAAGCTGAACGGTACCACCAGATTGTCCACCTTGACCAAGGCGTGTAAACGCGGTAGCCCACTGATCTCCGATGGCAACACCAGCGGCTCTATGCGGCGCTCCGTGTGATAGTTCCGTGATCTTCCGCCGCGCGGAAACTGCCCTACGTTAACTGCCTCTTTTAGCCGCTCTATCTCCACCTCGCCGATCGTGTCCGATATCCACTTTGCTGCACGCGGCTCGCTCGTGTGTAAGAAGATTTTCGTGGCGGGCTGCGAGAGCATCGCCTCCGCCTCATGCCCGTACAACACCTCAAGCTGGCTGCGACCCTGGAAGCCGATCACAACCGGATTCCCCGATTTACGGTTCTCGGTCAGCGCCGTGTGCAACTGCGGCAACCGCTGTAAGCTCGCCAGCTCGTCCAGCACGAACCATGCGTGCCGCATCGCCGGATCGCCCTGGTTCATCAAGCGCAACACCAGCGTATCCAGCCACAAGCTCGTCAGCGGCAAGAGCCGCTCGCGAAATCGCGGAATCGAAGTCAGAAACAACCAGCCACTTTTTTGTCGCGCCCATTCCTCCGTCGAAAAGCGTTGCTTCGTCTCATTCTCTTTTGCCAAGAGCTTCAAACTGTCGGCAACCATGTTGAGCGCGCCCAGCACACCGCCGCGCTGCGGGCCTGCGCCGCGATAGATGAACGTTGCCAGTTCCGTACCTTTCAGCAGGCGGTCCAGTTCCTCCTCGTGGCCCATCCACTTCACCAGTTGTTCGGGTGTGGCCTTCAGCGTGAGCAAGTGCGCGAAGATTTTCCGCGGGCCTTCGACGAAGAACGTGTTCTCGCGGGGCTTGTCCGGGAAGAGCGAAGTCGCCAGCGTCAGGGCCTCTGCCTCGTGCGCGACTTCATCGCTTGGTGACCAGTAGGGGCAGCGCGCGTCCAGAGGATTCAAGATAAGGTCGCCACGGGCCGGATTGAAAAATTGCGGCGTGTATTCAAGCGCCGGATCGTACACGATGGCTGATTCTCCGCGCTCGGCAATCTCGATCAGCACTTGCCGTTGCAGCACGCTCTTGCCCGCACCCGAGTCGCCCATAATCATCATGTGGCTACTCTCGAACGAGCGCGGGATGGAGAGGCTTTCTCTTGCCTTTGTCGTGGTGAAGCTAATGCCACTAGCCCCGCTCCACTGGTTAAACTCCTTCACCGTGACCATCTGCGGACCCTTCAACCTGCGGCCTTGTTGCAGCACACGCTTACGTGCGCGGTCGCGCGGTATCGCCAGGACCAGCCCAATCACCAGCACGCCCAGCCCGCCGATCCAGGCGGGCCGGACCAGATCGTCGGGTGTCTGGCCGTCGTAAATCCAATCAGAAAGGGTCTGCTGCATCTGCTGGCTGCTGTAATGCACTGGGTCCACCAGGAGGTCTGTTTCTCCCGACTGGCGCGCCTGGCTCGACAGAGTGAACGGGATCAGTTGCCGTCCCTGCCTCGGGCCAGGCACCACGTCGGCGTCAACCGCCAACCGCCGCTGGCCGCGCCGGTCCACCTTCACCAGCAATCGGTAGTCGCTGTTCGGACTGTTCGCCTTCATGGGCATCAGTTGGGCGCTCAGATACTGATCCCAGTACCAGCGCTGCAGCGGTGTCCACACTATCGCGTTCCGGTACGTGAAGACTCCGACACCTATCGCCACCGCGATGACCAAGACTCCCAGGCTCGATACTGGCCACCGCGTCGTCGGCCAGCCTCGATACTCATCACGACCCCATAGCCCGCTCATGGCTGAAACTACCCCTACTCTCAAAGAACCCGGAAACAGGAAAAAAGTAAGAAAAATATTCAGGACTAACCCTCAGATAATCTTCGCCTCTGCCGCCTGCGCTAGCCGTTCCCGCGCCTTCTTCAGCTTGTCTGAGTCAGCCCGGTCGATTAGCTGTTGCATCTCCTCCGCCGTGAGGGTTTGGCCGTTGGCCAGCTTGAACAGCACATTGAGCAGGATTGCCCTCAGCGCCACCAGTTCGGCCATGAGCGCATGACTGGCCCCCCTTGAATCGGCAGACTTCTCTTCTTGGCGGTTCACGTTCGCCAATAAAGTTTCTCGGCACCACTCGCTGAGGGTTAGCCCGCGCTCGCTTGCGAGTGCTTCCAGCTTCGCGAACTCCTCCTCGCTTACTTTTGTGCCTAGAGTTTTCGTACGGAGCGGCGGCTTTACCATGCGTTACCGCCAAGGTGGGAAACGACCGACAGCAAGAAGAGGAACTTCACCGGGATTACCTCACAGCTCCCGAAACCAGTTTCCTCTATGTTGAGCTATTGCGCCAAAGGAATCAACAAGTTCACGGCGGCTAACCGGGTGGGCGCTTTCCGGCGACCGGCAAACTGCGAATGTCAGCTTAGTTGCTCTGCTTTCAACAAGTTCGCGCACAGCAACCGACCGGCTGCTGTGCAGCACCCATTCTGGGGTGACGTGTCATTCTTCAGCCGCTGCGAAGCAGCGTTTTCCAACCTCACCTGGACCCCGATCTGTCTGGAACCCCAGCAGCCCGACTCAAGCACCTTCGAAAGCCTGAACCCGGCTATCCATGAACCGCCGAAACTCATCTAGAACCCCTGGGGGCTGAGCCACCTTATAGTCCTCACTGCCGGGGCTCATCAGCATCCCATCGACGTACACGTTGTGGGCATCACCGTCGTCCGGCTCCATGAGCGCAAACAGGATCATTGCCTGGTCCCGTTCAGAAACATATGTGCGCCGATCTCGCCTATCCAGCAGCAGGCAGTGGCAGGTCGGCAGCTCAGCTCCCCCTCTCATGATCTGCTCAAGCGGGGGCCGTTCGGTTCCGGAAGGGAACTTCCCATACAGGGTGGGATAACGGCTTTCGGGCAAGTACGGGGCTACCGCTGGGTGGTGTAGAAACCAAGACCACAGGCTACCGTCCGAAGGCAAATCGTCGCCCCCGTCGCTGTACCCAAATTGAGGGGAACCGGCTGTGTATCCGAACTGTACGAACCGTAGATTTCCCTTGTAACCGAAAGCAGTCTCGAACGATTCGGGTACTGGAAACGGGAGTGGGATAGCGCCGACAAGGGTTGGCGACATGTCGCCCTCAGGAACCTGCCAGCCCAGTTTTTGGACGGTGCGCCGCGCCTCCTTCACAAGATGCCGATGGACCTTCGAGGCCGCCAACCGGGTCCGATGTATTCCGCCCACAGATTTCATTGCGCCATCCTCTGCCGGCAAGGGCGTTGAGTTGTCGATTGCACATCGGCAAAGACTTCTCTGAGCTCATCGGG
>Ga0070735_10004344_pt1 | contig 12005 bp, 6 predicted proteins | sample Coa_R1_FD_66443 | JGI IMG/M metagenome (GOLD analysis project Ga0070735, IMG submission 66443) | Surface soil microbial communities from Centralia Pennsylvania, which are recovering from an underground coalmine fire - Coalmine... | ecosystem: Environmental > Terrestrial > Soil > Unclassified ... | reverse complement strand
GAGCGGGGTGAAGACGATATCGAGCGCCGGAGCGTCCAACATCGTCGTGGCGATATCGTCGCCGTCGACGTTTGCAAATGCGAGCGAGATGTGCTTCACCTTGGTGAGGTCCTGTTTGACCGAGACGGCCACCACGCCGACGTCCGATGCTTTGCCCGGAGGGATTTGCATCGTGACATTCGTCTGCACGCCGATCTTGTCGCCGTCGGGAGCTACGTTCAGCGTTGCCAAGATATCGGGATCGGCGGTCGGATTCTTGAAACCATACGTCACTTCGAGAAGCCGGTTCGCCTTCACGGGATCTTTTGCCGATCCATCGTACGCGGCACGCACCACTGCGCTCGAGAGATAGATCGAGGTGGGACTGCTGGTGGGTCCGGGAGACGCCGAGGACAGCGCGAACGGTGTAGGCGACGCGCCGTACGACTGACCCATCGGACCGTTCGGCGGCACCGGCGGGGATGGACTGCCGAATCCACCGTTCGCGCTGCACGCGGCAGCTAGGAGGGCGAGGACGGCAAGCGCGGCTCCGGCGCCGCGCTTGAATATCGCTGCTTGCATCGAGGTTGGATTCGGTTTCAAAATCGAGGCTCCTAGCGACGCCGCGCATCGCATATTAGAAGAAGGGATTGTGATTGCGCTCCTGTTCGACGGTTGACGGCGGACCGTGACCGGGCAGAACGACCGTCGCTGCGGGCAGCGTGAAAATCCTCGTCGACACGGAGTTCAGCAGGTCTTCGTAGCCGACGTGCGGGCCGAATAACTTACCGACTGAACCGGCGAACAACGTGTCTCCTGTGAAGAGCATGCCGCGGTAGAAAAAACACACGCCGCCGTCGGTGTGCCCCGGCGTGTAGATCACGCGGATCTCGCCCTTACCGAACGGGATGGTCCCCCCATCCGCTATGTCGAGCGCACCGCGAGCTTTGTCGCCGATCTCGGCCGCATCAACCCGGCTGACGACGACGCGCGCCTCGGGAAACGCGTCGCGCAGTTCGGGAACGGCGTCGACGTGGTCGTGATGCTTGTGCGTGAGCAAGATGTATTCGAGCCGCGCGTTCGCGCGATCGAGCACGCGCACGATGTTCTCCGCATCGCCGCCAGGGTCGACGAACGCCGCAGTCTTTGAGTCGTTCGAGATCAAAAAGTAGCCGTTGCTCGGAAACGGCGCGTTGATCTGATGGCCGAGTTCGCCATCCAGCTCCATGGGCGCCGGGCTCCAATCACGGCATCCGATGTCGGCGAGTTTTGTCGGATCCAGATGCAGTGCGTGCGCGATCGAGCGCGCTTCTTCGTCAGTCGGATTCGCTCGTTCAGCCAGCAATGTGGCTAAGCGCTCCGGCGCGACGCTCGCTTCGGCGGAAAGGCGGGCGGGCGACATCTTCCGGCCGGTCGACGCCTTGCGAACGATGTCCGCGAAGTTGTCCTCGCGCGCGATGTCGATCCTCAAGGTGGACCTCCGGGGGAGTGCGGCACTCCGCGCGCCGCCGGCGGAGCGATGACGCGAACCGTGATCGTTCGGATGTCGCCGCGCGCGTCCGTGATACGCACCGTCGCAATACCCGATGCCTTCGCGATAACGGCAATGGTTCTCGCCTCGCCCACACTGGCCTCGACCTGAACGGCGCAGACGCTTTGATCGGAGATTGATACCGCAAGCGGCCCGTCCGGCGTGCCGCGAGTCTGAATCAAGAGCCGGGCGCCTGAGCCATTGAGTGTCGCAATCGCGGGCGTGACGAAGAACGGCTGAGCCGGCTGGACGGGCGGATTCACGCTTCGCGGCGGCGGGCCGGTTCGCTGAATCACTGGCAGCGGCGACTTCGTGGGTGACGGCGAGACCACCGCGAGCGGACGCTGCGTCGCTCGCGGCGGAAGCGGATGCGGAGCAACGGGATGCGGCGCCCCCGGATGCGGCGGACCATGACGCGGCGGCGGCACGCGTTTGCCGCCGCCCGGCGGTAGCTTATGATGTTTCGAGAGCGGCGATGCGACCGCGATTCCCACCTCGACGACCGCGCTTGAGCCGGGGATGCTATCGGTCACGGTCAGGGCGATCGTGCCGCTGAACGATGGATTGGCGTTGGTCGGCGTGACGCTGACGCTCGCCGATCCGATTCCGGACGTCCACGTGACTCCAAGATCGGTCGGATCGGGATTATTGACGACGAAGTTGATCCCAAGCAGATCCGACGCGGTGAACGTCTGCGTCGAGCTCGTGGTGGTCGGGAAGAGCAGCGACGCCGGATTGACCGACATTCCGCCGGATGCGACTTCAACCGTTATGAGTGCGGTCTGACCGTGGTCGTCTGCGAGATGGATGCCGCACGTCCCAACGCCCAGCGCGGTGACCGTGAACGTCACCGTCGAATCGCCGCTGCCGGGTGAGACGCTCGCCACAGAGCCGCACGTGGGGCCGAGCGTCGCCGAGAAGAGACCGGTATATCCGCTCTCCGATATCGTAAAGGTTCCGGTCGTGGGACCGCCGGTGTTCAAATTGAGTTGCGCCGTGCTTGGAACGACGGCGCCGAAGGGCCCGACGTTCACGGTTTCGGTGACGCTCTGGCCGTCTGCATCTTGGACCGCAAACGTGCACGTGCCCATCGCGAGCGACGTGACGTTCAGCGACGTGCTCGGCCCCGGCCCTGCCGGAGTTCCGATCGTGGCGATTCCCGCGCACGTCGAACTAGCGGTCGTGAAAGTGCCGCTGTAGTTCGTTTCCGTGATGGCAAGCGGCGTCGTCACGTTGACGTCGCTGAAGCCGATCGGATTTGGCGCCAACGTGAGCGTGCCGTCCACGGTCACCGTTTCCACTCCCGTTCCGCCGTGATCGTCGGTGAATTGGATATGACACGTCCCCGTCGCGACCTCAGACACGAGGAAGCTCGTGGCCGGACCGGCTGGGAACGTGGCGATGCCGCTGCAGTCGGTGGAACTCGCGGTAAATTGTCCGCTGTAGTTCGATTCCGAGACGGTGACGGTGCCGCTCGTGTCATTCGACGTGTTGAGCGTCAGCGGGTTCGGCGCCGGGGTGACGGTGCCGAACGGCCCTACGGTGATGGTCACGAGAACGCTTGCGCCAAATGCGTCAGTCACATCGAACGTGCACGTTCCGGCGCCGGCAGACGTCACGCCTAACGTGAAGCTCGGTCCGTTGCCGGTCAATGCGCTGAATGTCGCGATGCCTGCGCAATCGGCGCTGTTCGTCACGTTGAACGCGCCGGTATAGTTCTGTTCGCTGATCGCGATCGACGTCGTAAGGCCGACATCGGTGAACGCGTGGCTTGTCGGCGAGACCATCAGCGCGCCCGCAACGCCGATCGCGACCGCCGCGGTCTGACCGCGATCGTCGTGCATCGTGATGGTGCATGATCCCGACGCTACCGCCGTCACCGTGAACGCGGTCGCCGGTCCGGCGTTGAACGTCGCGATGCCCGAGCAGTCGGCCGATGTCGCGGTGAACGATCCGCTGTAGTTCGCCTCGCTGACGTTGACGTTGCCGCTCGTCGGATTCGTGACGGAAAGGCCGAGGCTCGCCGGCGATGGGTTGACGACGCCGAACGGTCCGACCGTCACGCCGACGGTCTGTGAACCGCCATGGTCGTCGTGGACTTCGAAGCTGCACGTTCCGCCGGACGTGGAGACGCTCGACGTCACTGCGATCGTCGCGCTCGGCCCTGGGCCCGAAGGTGTTCCAACGCTCGCGATGCCTGAACACGAGTTGTTGGCGACGGTGAAGTTGCCCGTGTAAGCGGTCTCGGAGACATCGACATTCTTCGCGACGTTGACGTCGGTGTACGAGAGCGAGCTCGGACTGACCATAAGCGCGCCGAGCACCGTGATCGAGAGCGTGGTCAGCTGATCGCTCGTGACGATGTTGGCGGTGCAGGTGCCGACGGCCACCGGTCCGATGACAAAGGGCTGGATCGGCCCATGCCCGACGGTTGGCGAGAACGACGCGATGTCGCAGTTCGACGGCGTGATGTTGCCGATATAGTTGTTCTCGGTCGCGGTCGCGGTCTGCGTCGGCGCGGACGTGCCGTCAAACGTCAACGAGGTCGGTGCGATGGACAGCGTGCCGGTCTGAACCGTGACTGAGACGGTCGCGGTGCCGCCGACGCCGTCGCTCACCGTGATCGTCGCATTTCCTTGGGAGACCGGCGTCACGGTGAACGTGGCGGACGGTCCGCTACCCGACGGGTTCACTGTCGCGACGCCGGGTGCGTCGCTCGACGCCGTGATGGTGCCGCTGAAGTTCGGATCGTTCGCCCCGAACGTCTGCGGTGTCGTCGTGCCGGCGAAGGTCAACGATTGTTTGGTCGTTGTGAGCGGTCCCGTGACTGCGACGGGCAACATAGCGCTGCCGTTGCCGGTCACCGTGATGTTCGTGTTGCCTGCGCCCGCCGGCGTCACGGTAAATGTCACCGGACCTGGCCCAGGATCCGACGCGGGCGAAACCGTCGCGACGCCGGCATTGCCCGTCGCCGCGGAAATCGTGCCGCTGAAATTCGCCTGCGTCGCGGTGAATTGCTTGGGCGTACCGGACGAGCCGTTGAAGTACAGCGCAAGACTCGTCGGATTGAGGACGAGGCCGCCGGTGGAAACCGAAACGGAGACGACCGCGGTTTGTCCGATGTTGTCGGACACCGTGATGTTCGCCGATCCCTGCCCGACGGGCGTCACGGTGAACGTCACCGGGCCCGGCGCGCTGCCCGAGCCGGTGACGGTGGCGACGTCGGTATGATCCGAGTGGGCGGTCAGCGTTCCGTTCGGCATGTTGTTCGGATCCGTCGCGGTGAACGTCTGCGGGGTCGTGGTGCCGTTGAACGACAAGCTGTTGACGCTCGGGCTGATCGGCCCCGCGACTCTCACGCTCACCGGCACCGAATGGCCGATCGTGTCGCTGACGGTCACGGTGACATCGCCGTGCTTGTGCGCGCCGGCCGGCGTCACGGTGAAAGTCACCGGCCCGGGTCCATTGCCGCCGCCGGTCACGGTGGCGATCGTCGGGTCGCTGCTCACAGCGCTGATCGCGCCGGAATAGTTCGCCTCGCTTGCGGTCACGGTCTGCCCGCCTGCATTGACGCCGATCGGGCCGATGCTCGTCGGCTGCACTTGGAGCGTTCCAGGCACCTTCACCAGCACAGAGACGGAAACCGAATTGCCGTGCACGTCGCTGAACGTCAACGATGTCGAGCCCGGCCCCACAGGCGTCACCGAGAACGGCACCGGCCCCGGGCCGTTGCCGCCGCCCGTTACCGTTGCGATCGAAGTATTGTTCGACACACCGCTGATCGCGCCGAGGTAGTTCGGCTCGGAGACGCCGACGTTTTGCGCGGGTGCGCCAACGTTGAAGGTGAGCGATGTCGGATTCGCGCTAAGCGCGCCGTTGACGGAGATGCTCACGTTCACGGAATTGCCTTGGCCGTCGCTCACGACGATCTTCGTGTTGCCCGCGCCGACGGGCGTCACCGTGAACGTCACCGGTCCGGGGCCGTTGCCGGAACCGCTGACCGTTGCGATGCTCGTGTCGCTCGATGACGCGCTGATGGGTCCGGTGAAATCCGCCTCCGACGCAGTGAACTGTTTCGGCGCAGCGGTCGGAGAATCGAACGCAAGATTTTGCGGATTGGCTTGGAGCGGTCCCGAGACGTTTACCGTGACGTTCACGCTGCCGCCGTGCGCGTCGGAAACGGTGATGGTCGTGGATCCGGGGCCGACGGGCGTCACGGTGAAGGTCACCGGCCCCGGACCGTTTCCCGAACCACTGACGGTTGCGATCGCCGTGCCGTTCGATGCGGCGGTAATTGCGCCGGTGTAGTTCGACTCAGATGCGGTGAACGTCTGCGGCGCCGCGCTCTGCGACGCAAAATTCAAATTCGTAGGATTCGCGCTTAGCGTACCCGGAGGTGGAGATGGCGGCGGACCGCCTCCGCCACCAGTACCGCCGCCTCCGCCACCGCCGCCATGACCCCCCGCGAGAGCCGCAAGCCCGGCGATGCCCGCGAGGACGCCGAGAATGCCGCCTCCTCCGCCGCCCGATGCGGGTGCAGCCGTGACTTCCGGAGACGGCTCGGGCGACGCCGATGCGGCCGCAGTGCGCTGCGCGTCCGAGCGATCGGGGCACGGAAGCGCGCTGAATTCTTGCGTCGTGGATTGGAAATTGAGCTGCACCGCGGCTTTGGTGCCGCTCAGCCGCAGCGCTGCCGGCGCCTCGACGATTTTCGAAGATCCGTTCGGGCCGCCGGTCGAGATGCTTCCGATATAGAGAGCGACGTCTGCGCCTTCTGGATCCGCTGAAACGTCGAACACGGCAGGCGTTCCGGCAACGGCGAGCGTCGCTCCGCCTGCGACGACTGCAAGCGGCGGCGCGTCGGATGCGACACACATAGCTCCGGCGCTCAGCCGCAGCGTCGTGCCGGATGCCGAGCTTGCATACTGCATCGTCGTGCCGGCGCCGAGCCGCGCGCGGAGTGAACCCGCGGCTGCGACGGATGCCAACCCATTGATGCCGGTCATCACCGTCTCGCCCGAACGAAGTGCCTGCGCTCCGCTCACATCATGCGACGCGCCCGAAGCGTCTCGAACGGTAAGAGCGCCGCCGAGGTTCGCCACGATCGCGACCGGCGGCGATGCAACCGCACTCCGCGGCAGCACGAGCGCGATCGACATCGCGATGGCCCAGAATCTGGGAATTCGCGTCAAGGATCTTCGCTGCGTTGCGGGCCGGGAGATAGTCAAAGAGACCACGCTTTGGATGGAGCGCAAGGCGATCGCGGCGTAGGTGAAAGGCAAATGTTGGCAGAGCGGCCGGCGTGCGCCTCCACAGGCAGCCCATTCGCGGCGGCGAATGTCCCGCACATGCTCGCGAAAGATATCGAGCGACTTCTCATACGAGTCATGCTGGGGCTGGCGGCGATCGTGGTGATCGCAGCGGTCGTTTCCGTGACGCCGCCGGGGCGACAGTTGCTCGAGCGGCTGACGGGCGGTTTCGATTCTACGACCGAGACGCGCTCGCCGATCCAGCAGGCCGAGGACGCGCTCGCGGCCGGCAACACCGCGAGCGCGAAGGCGCTGGCGAGCCAGGCGATGCAAGGATCTCCCGATGCCAGCACGGCCTACCGTGCCGGCAACGTACAGCTGAGCGCCGGCGATGAGAAGGCCGCGGAATCCGACTATCTCGCCGGAGAGCGGCTGGGGGCGTCCTATCCGTGGAATTTCATCGCGCTCGGCCAACTGTACGCGCGCGAGAATAACCTGCTGCAGGCCGACGAGAACCTGCGCGCCGCGACCAATATTGCCCCCGGCATGCAGTTTCTTCACTACGATCTCGGCACGGTCGAACTTCGCGAAGGCATGCGCGCCGCAGCCGCATCCGACTTCCAGGCCGAACTCAAACTCTCGCCCGGATATGCGCCTGCGCGCGACGGGTTAGCGCAAGCCCTTGGTCATGCGCCGCCGTCCGCGGTCGCGCTGACGGCACCGAAGCCGAAGCCGTCGGCCAAACTCACGATCCATCCGCTGGTCGCGCCGAGTCCGAGCCCAACGCCGGTTCCAAGCCCATCTCCGACCGTCGTCGCGCAGGCCACACCGACGCCGACTCCCACTCCCACGGCGACCCCGACGCCCGTCGCGTCTCCAACGGTGACGCCGAAGCCGCGCGTACACCACGTCACGGTCATCCAGCGCGTCGCTACGCCGACTCCGACGCCTGCGCCGTCGCTCGCTCCGGCGCCCGATCTTTCGAAGGTTTCCGCTGATGCGCGCAGCTATCTGCTCGGCGTCGGTCAGGATCTGAACTTCACGCGCGCGTTGCCCGACGCCGACCTCAGCGACTCACCGGGCACGATAAAGACAAAGGTCGCGGCCGCGCATGGCAGCGCTGAACTCTTGCGGCTCGGGACCGGCGCCTTGCTCCAAGGCGACCTCTCCACCGCTTCGGCTGCCTTTCGCGCGGCCGCGGCAACCGCTCCAAACGATTGGCTGCCTCCATACCTTGAAGGCCTGACCGCACAGGCGCTCGGCGACGAATCCGGTTCGCATTCGTGGTTCTTGGCGTCGGCGCGCATCGCCGATCGGCCTGAGACTTACACGAGCCTCGCGCTGCAAGCTTTGAACGACGGCGATATCAGCGGGGCTCTGAAAGATGCGCAGCGCGCGGTCTACAACGACCCGAATTTCGGGCCGGCGCATTTCACGGCCGGCATGCTTGCGATCATCGCGGCAAACGCGCCGCTCGCGCGCAGCGAACTGTCAGTCGCGATCGTGCTCGGCCGCGCGCCGCAGCGGACGGGCTATTTTCTCAAGGCCGCCGGCGGCTGAGCCGCAACGGCTCGCCGGCTATGGAAGAGCGGCACGAGCAGCAACGTCAGGGAAAAGGCGACCGCTAGTCCGATCGACGCGTCATCAAACGCGGCCATGTACGCCTGCTGCGTCAAAGTCGACGCGAGCGCCGCAGTCGCTTGCGAAGCAGCCGTCGAAGCGTCGGCGCCGCGGGAGATGAACGCGTGCGTCAGCTCGCTCAGCCTGAACTGCGTCGCGATGCTGAACGCGCTGATGTGTTCGCCGAAGCGATCGAAGTGAAATTTCTGGCGGTCGACGATCGCGGTCGCGACGAGCGCGATGCCGACAGAGCCGCCGAGCGTTCGCGTCAGGCTGAAGAGCGATGAGCCGTCGGCTTTTTGGCGCGGCGTCAGATCGACGAGCGCGAGCGACGTCAACGCGGTGAACAGAAATGGCAGCGCCGCGCCGCGCAAAACTTGAAGCCACGCGATCGCGGCAAACGAATCGTCTAGCGTGAGGAAGCCATTGCCGATGAGCGAGATGACGAAGAGGCCGATGCCGATCACCATCATCACGCGCGGCGGTATCTTCGGCCCGACGCGGCCGAGAATGCCGAACCCGGCGAGGCTCACGATCGCCGCAGGCACGAGCAAGAGCCCGATCTGAAGCGCCGTGTAGTGCAAGAGCGTGCCGGCGAACAGCGGGATGATGAAGAGACTGCCGAAGAGCGCGCCGCCGAAAACGGTGCCCGCGACGGATCCGAGCGCGAAGTTCCGGTTCGCGAAGATGCGTATGTTGATGAGCGGATGCGGCGACCGCAGTTCCGCGACGATGAAGGCGACGAGCGAAGCCGCCGAGACCAGCGTCAGGCTCGTGATGAACGGCGATTCAAACCAGCCGTCCTTCTCGCCGTTCTGCAGCACGATCTGCATGGTTGAAAGCCAGAGCACGACGGTCGTCAAGCCCATGACGTCGATCGGCGCGCTGCCGCGAGCGCGCGAGACCTCGCGGTTCTCGCCGATGAACAAGTAGCTGAGTGTTATCGACAGCGCGACGAGCGGCACGTTGACGAAGAAGATCCAGCGCCACGACAATGCGTCGGTCAGCCAACCGCCGAGACTCGGTCCGATCGCAGGGCCGAGCGCTGCGCCGATGCCGTAGAGCGCGCCCGCGATCGGCAATTCTTCGGGTGGGAACGCCTCGAGCATGATCGTCAGCGTGATCGGGATGAGTGCGCCGCCGCCGATGCCCTGGATGACGCGGAAGACCACAAGCGACCAGAGGTTCCAGGCGAATCCACATGCGATGGATCCCAAGACGAAGACGACCTGGCTGATGATGAAGTAGCGGCGCAGACCGATGAGACTCGATAGCCAGCCGGTCGTCGGGATGATCGCGACGTTTGTGATCAGATAGCCCGTGATCACCCAGTCGATCTCGTCGACGCTTGCGCCGAACGACGACTGGAGATTCGGGATCGCCACGTTGACGATACTGCCGTCCAGGACCGCCGTCAACGCCGCGAGCATGACCGGCAACGTGATGAGCCACTTGTTGCCGACGATGAGGCGCGAGTTGGAGGCGGCGCTTGCGCGCGCCTCCATCAGCGCTGCGAACTCGTGTCGATCGCCACTTCGGCGGACAACCCTTGGCGGAGCAAGTGATTCGGATCCGATGACGGATCGATCGCGATGCGCACCGGAACGCGTTGGACGACTTTGGTGAAGTTGCCGGTCGCATTGTCGGGCGGAATAAGCGCGAACGTCGCGCCGGTCGCCGCAGCGATGCTCGCCACGGTTCCCGTGAACTTGATGTGCGGATAGGCGTCGACGCTGATGGCGACAGGATCTCCCACGCGGACTTTTTCGAGCTGCGTCTCCTTCAAGTTCGCCGTGACCCAAAGTCCCGTTTGCGCCGCGATGGCCATGACGGGTTGCGCCACCGCTACGTTATCGCCGATGTTGACGGACTTCTTGCTGACGATCCCGTCAACAGGCGCGATGACGCGTGTGTATGACAGTTGAAGCTTCGCGATATCCAAAGCTGCCTGCGCCGCGCTCTCCTGCGCCGATCCGGTCAGTGCTTGCGCGCGCTTGATCTTGTTCTGTTCGGTCCCGGTCTGCGCTTGCGCGAGCTGCGCTTGGCTTGCGGAAATCTCGGCGCCGGCGGCCGATGCGCCGGCTCGCGCCTGCTCGAGGTTGCTCTGCGCCTGCACGACACCCGCCTGCGCGGCCGTCACGGAGACGGTCGCGGCCTGCTGGTTGGCAAGCGCGGCTTGGTATGCGGCTTCGGTCGCGTCGGATTGCTGGTGCGAGATGGCACCCGCCGCGACGAGCGTCTGCGCGCGCTGACGGTCGTTGGCGGCCTTGGTCAAGGCGGCGTTCGCGGAAGCGAGTTGTGCTTTTGCGACGCCGACGCCCGCAGACGCCGACAGGACCGCGGCCTGCGCGGTGCCGATCTTCGCCACAGCGCCTTGCGCCGCGCTTTGCGATTGCGCGACGCCCGCTTGCGCTTGACTCGTCTGTGCAGCGGTCAATGCCGTCTGCATTGGAACGCCGAATGCAGCGGCTTGCGCTGTACCGTTCGCCTGGTCGAGCGTGGCCTGCGCCTGAGCGACAGCTGCTTGGAAGTCGCGCGGATCGATGGTGAGCAGCAAGTCACCTTTATGCACCAGCTGATTCTCGTGGACGTAGACCGCAGTGATCTGCCCTTTGACGCGCGGCGCAACCGTGGTGACGTCGCCCTCGATCTGCGCGTCGTCGGTCGAGACGTGGTGGCTTGCATACACGAGATACGAGATGCCGAATATCAGGAGCACGAGTCCGACGACGATGGCGAGGGGGATGAGAATGCGGCGCCGACGTCCGGTCGTTTCAACGGCGACCGTATTTTGGTCTTCGGCGCTCATCGATGCTCCATTCCGTGGCTGGGTTGGAGGCGCGAGGGTCTCAGTCGAATTTGTCGCCATTAGCGTGCCGCGATCTTGGATTCCGGCTTGAATTCGCCGTACGGTTTGAAATTCGCGGTGCGCATGCGCTCGCGAAGGCGTTCGATCATGCTGGCGAGCTGACGGAGTTCGTCCTGGCTCAGCGCTCCCATCAGTTCGGAGACGTTCGCGACGTGTTGAGGGACGAACCAGCGCATGAATTCTTTGCCGTGTTCGGTCAGGTGCGCGATGATCAGTCGCCGGTCGTCCGGATGGTCGATGCGTTCCACCAATCCGTCGCTGACGAGTCCGTCGATCAAGCCGGTGATGTTCGGCCTTGTCACGACGAGGTAGCGACCGATCTCCGAAAGGGCCATCGACTGGTTCTCAGAGCAGAAGAGCGCCATAAGGACGTTTAGCCTGCCCGAGGAGAAGTCAAACGTTTTGCATGTCTTGTCGACGAAGCCGTCCAGGTCTGCGGACATCCGCTTGAGCGAGACGAGTGCGTAAATGGCCGCGACGTCAGCCTTATCGCAGCGCGAGCTGAGACGCTTCAACCCCTCTTTGAGGGTCTTCATCTCATCGCTGACCGGAGTCGGGCTTATTTCAGGATCTGGCATCCGAATTAGTTAACCTCCTAATGATTTACGGGTTTATTATATAGTTAGGAGGTTAACATGTCAACGCATGTGTCCCGCAGGGGTATAGGGCATGCGGCAAAAACGGACACTTGCTGACACCACTTGATTCTCGGGACACGGCTCGTGGCCAAATCCGTGGGGCTTTAGAAATAGAACTT
>Ga0070735_10004343_pt1 | contig 12006 bp, 8 predicted proteins | sample Coa_R1_FD_66443 | JGI IMG/M metagenome (GOLD analysis project Ga0070735, IMG submission 66443) | Surface soil microbial communities from Centralia Pennsylvania, which are recovering from an underground coalmine fire - Coalmine... | ecosystem: Environmental > Terrestrial > Soil > Unclassified ... | reverse complement strand
TCGATCCGTTCCTGCGTGATGTCCGGACGAGACGAGAACGTGGCGACGATCTTGGGCGTCAGCCCCATCTCGACGGCGACCTCGGTGAGCGTGTAGCCGGCCTCCTGCAGCGCGGGGAGGTGCCGGTTGAAGTCGTCGACCAGATCCTTCACGCCGGCCAGCGTCGACTCCTTGATGTCGCCGATCTTGCCGCGGACGAGCTCCCTCAAGTCGCTGGCCCGCCCCGTCGCGTCGGCGGCGACCTGCGCGGCGTGCTCGGCCACCTTCTTGGCGGCGTGGAGGGGATCGAAGTTCGTCACGGCAGCTCGCCCCTGACTGTACAGCGATTCTCGAGCGAAGCGAGAGTTCGGGCGGCCCACCCCATTTGTCGTTTGACCGTCGAGCGCGCGATGACACCTTGAAGTCTCGGAAGTCTCGCGGCCCAGGCGGCCACGGGATCCCCGCATGACGAAGGCCCGACCCCAGAAGGCTCGACCGGTTTGGGTCGCGATGGCTCTGACCGCAGGCCTCGGGGCCGGCGGGTGCGCGACGCGGAGCGCGGGCGACGTCGCGGACGGCTCCGAGTCGCAAGGGACCGGCAGCCTCTCGCCTGCCTTTCCCGTCGCGCTCGCGTCGGGCCAGAGTAACCCAGGCGCCCTCGTCGTCGACGATGCCAGCGTCTACTGGGTCAATGAGACGGCCTTCGGTGCGGACGGGGATTCGGACGAGCAGCTCCTTTCGTGCGCCAAGCGTGGCTGCGCGAACGCGCCGACGATCCTGGCTCGAGGCGTCTGGGGGTTCGTGACGAAGCTCGTCCTCCACGATGGGGTGCTCACCTGGGGCGCGCAGAGCGCCGTCTACCAATGCAGGGCTGCGGGCTGCGGCGGCCAGCCGACGATGCTGTCGACGGGCCAGGCGGTCGTCGACGACGTCGCTGTGGATCCTGGAGGCAACGTGTATGTCGTTCAGACCTCCGCGGGCTCGACGGTGGTCTCCGAGTGCGGAGCCGGCGGATGCTCCAGCGACGATGGCGGTGCGTGGTCCCCGGCCGCAGGCCTCCTAGTCGACGCCGGGCTCTGGGTGCAGAGCCTCACGCCGACGGCGATCGTGCTCGACTCGAAGGACCTCTACGTGACCGCCTTCGCGTCGCACCTCGGCGGCCTCAACGCAGTCGGTAACGGCACGGCGGTCATCGCGTGCGCCCTCGGCGCGTGCCCCGCGACGTCGCGCTTGCTGGCCGTGGTAGCGACGGTCACCAACAATCGTTTCGTGTTGGAAGACGGGGCGGCATACTTTGCGACGGGGACGGCGACCTCGGGCGGAACGCTCGAACGGGTGCCGAAGGACGGCTCGTCGCCATCGTCCACGCTCGTCGCCCAGGTGACCTTCGTGTCGGCGATCGCCTCGGATGGCAAGGACGTCTACTTCGCGGAGCTCGGGGACGTCGCGTCCTCCGCTGCGGCGCCGACGGGCCGGATCAGCCGGTGCGCTGTCACGGGATGCGGCGGGGTCGCCCAGGTGGTCCGAGGCTACGTGGCCGATCCGCGGTCGCTCGCGGTGGACGACGCGAACGTCTACTGGACCGATTCGGATCCGCGCGCGAACGGGTCGATGGCCGTGGGGCGTGTGATGGTGCAGCGAAAGTGATGCTCGACATGGGTGCCGACGGGGGCCTCTCGATGGGCGTGATGGTGCAGGCGAAGCGACGGACTCCCCATTTTTCAGGCCGTGAACGACCTCGCCAGATCAACGAGCCCCGTCCGCAACAGGCTCCGCAACCACACGAGGACGGGATCATCGTCCCGGTGTCGATGCCAATAGAGATGAACCTTGAGAGGGGGAATCGGGATGGCGAGGGGGGCGACCGTGACCGGCATGGTCGAAGCCACCAGGTACGCCGTCCCCCGGATCATGGTGAGGAGCAAGCTCGACGACGCCACGATCCGCGCCGCCGACTCGTAACGCTGGCATCGGACGACGACGTTTCTGCGAAGCCCCTGGCGCAGGAGCAAGATGTCCATCAGCGTGGGGCCGGACGAGCGCGACGAGACGCCGACGTGCTCGGCCTCGAGGTAGGCGTCCCGGTCGACGACCCCGGAGCGCTGCTGGGACGACACGACGCACAACGTGTCCTCGAGCACGCATTCGCTCGACAGGTCGGGCTGGGCCGGGTTGACCGTGTCGAACGCCGCGTCGATGGCGCCCGTCTCGAGGTACCGTTTGGCCTTCGCCCGGTCGAGGCGCGCGCTCCGGACCACGACCTGGGGCGCGACACGGCGCAGCGATCCCACGACCTCGGGCAAAAGGAGCGGTTCGAGGAGCGCCGGCATGGCCAGCGTCACGTGCGCCACGTCCCGCCGCGGATCGAACTCGGTCGAACCAGCGACGGAATCAGCCAAGCGCCCGAGCGCCGCCTGGATCCCCGGCGCCATCCGGTTGGCGATCGGGGTCGGCACGAGGCCCCCGCCTTTTTGCTCGAAGAGCGTCGCCCCGACGTGCGTTCGCAGGCGCGCGATCGAGTGGCTGACCGCGGACTGGCTGACCCCGAGGATCTTGCCCGCGCGGCTGACGCTGCGCTCCCGGTACACGACGTGGAAGACGTAGAGGAGGTTGAGATCGAGCTGACCCAGCGACGACAGCGGGTCCCCGGGTTTCATTCGATCGCTGCCAGATGCCGCGCGATGACGTCGCGCTCGGGTGGACGTCGCGCCAACCGCACGGCCGCGGGCAAGCGCAGGCCGTGGAAGATCGCCGTGGCGAGACACATGCCCGCGCCGACGATGGCCAGCGCCGGGAGCGGTCCGGGATCGCGGTCGGGCGTGCCGAGATGCAGCCACGCGTACGTCGCGCCCAGCGCGGTCAGGACGGCGAAGGACGCGAAAAGGCCCGCGGCGGACAGCACGGCGCTTTGAGGCCGGCGGAGCAGACCGCGCAGCTCTCGCTTCGAGAAGTAGTCGAGAAACCAGCTCGTCTCTTCGTCCACGTCGCGATTCCGAGGGGGCAAGATCTCCCGTCCCGTGAGCGGATCGACGGCGGCCTCGCCCCGACCGTGCCGCACGATAGCGTCGCGCACCGCCGCGTGCTTGCTCTCCGTCAGGGGATACCACCACATGATCGACAGACCCACCAAGTTGACGACCGGAGGCACCACCGCGAAGAGCACGCGCAGCGTCGGGACGACGGCCTCGGGCTGGTGCGCGCTGCTCGGCGTATATCCTACCGCGCCCAGGGCCGCGAGCGGAAGGGCGGCTCCCGGAATCAGGGCGAACTTCGGAACGATCGACAAGATGGACGAGAACTGCGCCTCTCGCCGCTTGCCGGTGTGAAGCTCGTCGTAGTCGATGACGTCCGCGTGCATCGAGCCGAAGAGGAAGAACCAGGCGGCGGACTGCGAACCGACGTAAAGCTCGATGAGAAACGCCCGTCCGCCCTGCCCAGGTCCCACGAAGAAGAGGGCGGCGCCTCCCGTCACGGCGACCAAACTCGCGACCTTCCACACGGCGAGCTTGCCGCGTCGGCGCGCCATGGCGACCCAGAGCGGAACGCAGACAAAACCCGACGCGAGATAGGTGAGCGTCAAGAGGCCGGTCCACTTGATGACCTCGAGTCGCAGCACCCACTGGACGAAGAACGGCATGAGCATCGCCGGGATGACCAGGGGTATCGCCGTGATCACGTGCGACAGGAACATGATGCGAAAGGGCCGATTGCGGAGCGCGCGACGCACGCCGGGCACGAACGGCACCTCCCCCCGGCCCATGAACCCCGGACGCTCACGGATGATGTAGAGGAGCACGAGGTTCATGAGCAGGTACCCGGTGGCGAGAATCGCCGCGTGGACCCTCATCTGTTCACGAGGTTCGCGGATGCCCTTCGCCTGCAGAACCACGGGCAAGATCGCGCCGAGCATCGTACCGGCGGCGATAAAGGCGGCCGAGAAGCCGTACAGCCGATGCCGCTGCGAAGCGTCGAGCGTGAGCTCGACGCCGAGCGCCTGACGCGGCACGAAGCTCATCGCATAGAACGCGAAGTTCAGGACGAGCACCGGCGCGTACCAGGCGACGGCATCGGAGCCGGAGAGGGAACGCGGGGGCGAGAAGAGGAGGTAGTACGTGACGGCGTTGCCAACGACCCCGGCGAAGATCCACGGCTTGCGGCGCCCCCAGCGCGTCCGCGTGTGATCGGTCAGGTAGCCCACGACTGGATCGGTGAGGGCGTCGAAGGCTCGGCTCCCGGCGATGACGACCGCCAGCACGCCGGCCGGGACGAGGACGGCGTCGACGTAAAACTTACTCATGTAGACGAGGATCACGAGGGCCATGGCCGCGCTGAAGAGGCTTTGCGCGCTGAACGCGAGCGCCGTGCCCCGCGAGACGAACTCCGTCGCGCGCGAGCCCTCCTCTGGCGCGGTGGCCTGTCCTGCGCCGCGGCTCGATGGCGTGCCCTCTTGCTCGTCCAGATGCGAAGCGAGTTCGCTCATGTTCGACACCCCGGTCTCGAGTCTTGGCGGTCCGTCGCCGTGGTCCATACGCCTTCGTCCCCAGGATAGCGAATGCACGCCGTTCATATCGTGGAATGCACGCCAGTCATTAGGAAGACCCCGCCGCGCAATTTGTAATCATCCTGGAGCGCCTCTCGGAAGCGTTGTTTTTCGAGTGCGTTGACGAGCGGTGCGCGTGCTATGAGCGCCGCAGCTGGCTGCGCTTCGCCGGCAAGGAGGGCCCGCCATGAGCTACGCGACCGGACGCGCATACTTCGACGCGGACAGTCATCTGATGGAAACGCCGGATTGGCTCGCGCGTTATGCCGATCCCGAGCTGCGCGATCGCTTGTTGCCGCTCGCCCTCGGCAAGGCCGGCGCCGGGCCGGAGAAGAAGATCGCCGCCGCCATGGAGCGCGTGAAGGATCCGAAGGCGACGGACGACATCGCGCGAGACGTGATCGCTGGACCGAAGGGATGGGGTGCTCTCGGGGCGTTCGCCGCCGCCGAACGAAGCAGGGCGCTCGACGACCTCGGGTTCTCTCGCCAGCTCGTGTTCACCACGTTCGCGGCGACTCAGTTCCTCGGGGCTCCGGACCCCGACGTGGTCTACGGCGGACTCCGCGCGCACAACCGCGCCATCGCGGACTTCTGCTCGGCCGACGATCGCCTCATTCCCGTGGGCATGGTGTCGCTCGACGACCCCGCGCGGGCCCTCGCCGAGATCGAGGCCGCCATCCGGCTGAAGATCGGAGCCGTGTGGATCCCGGCCGCGCCTTCCGGGGGCAAGTCCCCGGGCCACCCCGATTTCGATCCGATCTGGGGGCGTCTGTCGGAGGCGGGCATCCCCTTCGTTCTCCACATCGGACTTGGCACGCGCGTCTTGCCCAAGGACTACGAGAACAACGGCCGACCTCTCCCTGCCGACATCCACGGCGGGGGCGAGAACATCCGCGTCAAGGACTACATGGTCCTCAGCTTCGCGCCGCAGATGTTCCTCTCCGCGGTCGTCTTCGACGGAGTCTTCGAGCGGTTCCCCGCGCTCCGAGGCGGCGCGATCGAGCTCGGCGCAAGCTGGGTGCCGGACTTTCTCCGCCGACTCGACCGCGGCGCGATGCTCTTCTCGAAGGGCGACCCGGCGCTCGCCGCGCTCTCGCTCCGACCGTCCGAGTATTTCCGGCGGCAGTTCAAGTTCACGCCCTTTCCGGGCGAGCACGTGGGCGCCCTGGTCAAGGACGCGGGTTCGGAGCTCTTCATGTTCTCGAGCGACTACCCTCACCCCGAGGGCACCAACGATCCCATCGGTCGCTTCGCGAAGACCATGACCGATCTCAGCGAGGAGGAACGAGACCTCTTCTTCGCGCGAAACTTCGAAGCCATGGTGGGCGGAGCGTGACCGGCTCCCCGTATCCATTCCAAGAGCCGGTCGAGGAGTTTAGCGACGTCCTGCGGAGCGGGTGGCGGACACCACGCCAGATGCTGAGCGCGCAGACCTACGGCGGGCACGCGTCGATTCACGACGACGCGACCGCCCGGCGGCTGGGCTTCTCGCGAGGGACGATCGAGGGGCCGACCCATTTCAGCCAGTTCGCCCCGCTCTGCGTCTCGGCCTGGGGGCCGGCGTGGTTCGAGACGGGGTGCATCTCGGCGCACTACCGGAACGCGTGCTTCGACGGCGAGCGGGTGCGCGCCTTCATGACGAAGCCCGATCCGGGGGCCACCCAGGCGAGGATCCGGCTGGAGCGCGACGACGGGACCGAGATCCTGCGCGGCACCGCGTCCGTCGCCAACGGCGGGTGTCTGACGGAGATCGAAGAGCGTCTTAGCCGGCTCGAGGACCTCGCCGGGGCCGTCATCCTCCGCGACGTACGAGTCGGCATGAAGACGGACCGGTACGGCGTCCGGATGTCGATGGACGAGGACCTGGGACCTCTCTACCCGTTCTCGCTGGCGGACAAGCTGCGGTGCATCACCGAGCCGTCACCCTGGTATACGGCCGAGGGGGCCAAGGACTCGCCATGGAAGCGGCCGGTCCTGCCGATCGAGATGATCAGCGTCCTCTTGAACCGCACGACGGAGGTTCGTCGGTTTCCCGTCAAGGGTCCGTCCGTGGCGCTGTTCGCGGATCAGGAGATTCGCCTCGTCGAAGGTCCGCTGTTCGTCGGCGACGCCTACGACGTCGTGCACGAGGTCGTGGCCCTGAGCGGAAGCCGGCGCACTGAGAGCCTATGGGTGGCGACTCGCGTCTACGCGCCGGGGTCCGAGCGCTTGCTCGCGACCATGACCTTGAATTCGGCTGTTTTGAAAGATTCTTATGCTGATTATGAGGCCGAACGAATCGGGGTTTGACGAACGGTTCGGGGTTCTGGCTAGGAGACAGCGTGACAAAGCGAACCGGCATCGTGAAGACCCTGCTCGGCATCTTGCTCGGCCTCGCCGTTAGTGCGAGCGCTCGCGCCCAAACTCCCCCGCCGCCGCCTTCAGACGCGGGAGCTCCCTCGACCGCCGGGGACGCCGCTTCCGCGCCGCCGCCCGCCTCCTCACCGAGCGCCGGCGAAGGGGGGGACGCGGGGGCGACGGTCGAGGCTGCGCCGGTCGCAGCGCCGCCGGAACCGGCCGCAGGCCAGGAGATGGTGGTGACCGGCTCGCGTATCAAACAGACCTCGTCGTTCAGCGCCGCAGCGCCGGTTCAAGTGATGGACCGCAAGGAGCTCGAGCAGACGGGGGCAAGCAACGTGGCCGACGTCGTCACCTACTTGACGGTCAGCCAGGGCTCCGGGTTTCAAGGCGCAGGCTCCCAGTCCTTCGGGACCGTGTCGGTCAACCTGCGCGGGCTCGGCGAGGGCGCGACGCTCGTGCTTCTCAACGGCCGGCGGCTGCCCCTCAGCGCCGCGTACAACCCGAAGGGCCAGCAGTTCTCGGATCTGAGCATCATCCCGCTGGCGGCGATCGAGCGCGTCGAGATCCTCAAGGGAGGTGCGTCGGCGATCTACGGGACCGACGCGGTGGCGGGCGTGATCAACGTCATCACGCGAAAAAACTTCGACGGCGCGCGGATCGAGCTCGACGGTTTGACCACCACCCGGCTCGATCAACGCGACGGGACGGCGAGCGTGGCTTTGGGGGCGTCGAGCGAACGCGGCCGGGTCTTCGTTGCGGGCAGCTATTTCGCGCGCAGCGAGCTCGTGGCCAACCAGCGCGATTGGACCAAGGACGGGTACGTGAATCCCGAGGGGTATCCGGGGACCTTCCTGGTGGGCGCGAGGACGGTGCCGGATCCGGCGTGCACCAGCGTCTCGACCAGCGTCTTGATTCAGGGGGCCGCGGGTCCGATCTGCGCCTTCCAATACCGCAACTTCGTCTCGCTGAGCCCGGAGGTGGAGCGGGCGAATGTCTTCGGCAGCGGCGAGTACGACCTCACCAAGCACTCCACGCTGTTCGGCGAGATCCTCGCGTCGCAGCTCCACGGCGGGTACATCTCGAGCCCTGCCTTCCCGGTCACGCCTCCGTTCCTCACGGTGCCGGCGAACCATGTCGACAACCCGTTCGGTCAGCCGGTCCAAGCGCTCATCAGCCCCGTGGGCGCCGAGTACGGCGCCACGCACGCCACGACGGACGACAACACCATGCGCGCGGTCCTCGGCATCAAGGGCGACCTCGAGGGCGCGGCGGCGGGGACCCCGTTCGAGAGCTGGACCTGGGAGACGTTCGGGAGCCTCGCGAGCGACCAGAGTCGCTTCGTGCTCCCGGACACCCTTCGCGGGGTGATTCAGAACGCGCTCAACAGCTGCTCCAGTCCTGCGGATCTCGCCGGCTGCTACAACCCCTTCTACTCCGCGGTCACCGGGAGTGGGACGCCGAATTCGACAGCGGTGATCAACAGCTTTTACGGCGCGCAGCAGTCCGTGACCGAGTCGATGATGCAGACCCTCAACGCCGGGGTGAGCGGCTCGCTCTTCGAGTTGCCCGGCGGCGATCTCGGGGTCGCCCTAGGGGGCGAAATCCGCCACGAATCGCGCACGACGACGCTCGATCACGATGCTCATCAAGACGCCTACTCGTTCCTGATCGGCAACACGGACGCCAAGGCGGAGCGCAACGTGTACGGCGGCTACGGGGAGCTCGTATGGCCGCTCTTCCACGGCGTGAAACTGCAGACCGCAGGGCGTGTCGAGCACTACACGGACATCCAAAAAGCTGCGTTCAGCCCCAGCGCGGGCCTGACGATCACGCCCGCCGAGATTGCCGGACGGGATCACGTGCCGGCCGCGCTGCGCAAGCTGCAGCTCCGGGGGAACGTCACCTCGGCCTTCCGCGCGCCCAACCTCTATCAGTCGTTCCCTGGATACGTCGTGCAACCGAGTCCGCTGAACGTGGGCCAGCCGGTGCCCTGGTACTTGCCGGTCCAGGGGTTCGGCAATCCCGACCTCAAGCCGGAACACGCCCTCGCGGTGAGCGGCGGGCTGTCGTGGGAACCGATCCGCGAGCTGAACCTGTCGACCGACATATGGGACTACGACTATCAGGATCGAATCGAGCTGCAGAACGCGCAGCAGATCGTCAACACGTTCCTGCAGAATGGTTCCGATCCACGGGTGACGGTGGACCCGACCTCGGGTCAGATCGCCCGCGTGATGACGAAGTACATCAACATCCCCGGGGACGTCGTGACGAACGGGATCGATTTCGCGGGGTTCATCACCCTGACCAATCGAACCTTCGACAGCACCGCGCTCGAGGATCGCTCGCAGAAAGTCACCGTTGGCGCGGTGGGCACGTACCTCATGACCTTCAACTATCCCGTCTCGGAGGCAGCGCCGCGCTCGATCCCGAACAGCACCGTGGTGTTGCCGCCCGCGCCCTGCAACGGCACGGGGCCGACCGCGACGTGCAGCGCCGCCGGGCAGCGGAACTTCAACAACGTCTGGCAAGCGATGCCCCGCTGGAAGGTCAACATCCCGCTGAGCTGGAGCTACCTCGGGCACTCTGCCTCGGTCATCGCCCACTACATCGGCAGCTACAAGGACGACGTCAACCCGCGCCCGGACGGGAGCTTCGACACCATCTCCGCGTGGATGACCTTCGACCTCCAATACGGGTACACGTTCAAGAACTGGATCGGCAAGGAGCTTACCGCACGCGTCGGCGTCTACAATCTCTTGGATTCGGACCCGCCCCACGTCAACGGGCAGACGACCTCGTACGATTACACGCTCCACGATCCGCGTGGTCGCATGGCCTACGCCAAACTGATCGCGCAATTCTGACAGGCCCACCATGATGCCTCCCTTCTACCGGCCTCGGCTTGCTGCCGGCATCCTCATGGTCCTCTCGCTCGAGGCGGCGTTCGGGTGCCGCGAGGATCCGACGGTCAAGACCGCCAACCAGTCGCCGATCGCCGATGCGCGCGTGGTCCGTGACGGCCAGAGCGTCAGCGCGAAGATGGACGGCGGGGCGGCCCTGCTCACCTTCGACTTTACAGGGGCGCCCGTGCCCCTCACGCTGGATGCGAGTCACTCGTACGACCCCGACGGGACGATCACGGCGTATCGGTGGCTCAGCGGGACGCTGGCGCCCGACGGAGGGACCGTCCTGCCGGACGGGGGAGTCGAGCTGCGGTGGCTTCCGCCGGACGCCGCGCCGGACTGGCCGGGCAACACCGCGCAGCCTCAGGTCGAGCTCGGGCAGGGCATCTGGTACTTCACGCTGTGGGTCACCGACAACCAGGGCGCGGTCAGCAATCCGGACACGATAAAGATCACCATCGGCAACGTGGTCGATCCCGTCGTCCAGCAGTGTGCCGACGCCGTGGTGTCCACGGAGCCGGAGGCGTGCAGGCAGTGCCTCTGCAAGCAGAGCGACATGTGCCGCGCCGCCGTGGTCGCGACCGCCTGCGACGCGACGTGCTGGAATCTGGTCAACTGCATCGCCGCCAACTGTCCAAACTTCGCCATGATGCAAGCCATGGGCGACTACTCGTGCGTTACCGCCAACTGCTCCGCGTACACGGGCGGCGCCTCGGGCGCCACGCCGGTGGCGCCTTGCTTCAGCGCGTGCACGTCCGAATGCGCGGGCGGGCCGACCGACGGCGGGTCGAGCGAGGGCGGGGGTATGGGCGTCGAAGGCGGCGACTGACCGCCGCCCTCCGGAGTTTCTCACCCGATGTTCGACGACTTTTGCCCCTCCCCGACGGCCCGTGAGTCGCGTGTGCGCTTTCGTCGTTCACTCGTTGCCGCCGTCGTGATGTACGGGGGCACGAGCGCCGCCCTCGTGGGGGCGACCGCCACGGTTCATCGCGTGGCGCAGGAGAAAGAGACGCAGGTGGAGTTCGCGCCGCCGCCGCCCGAGCCGCCGCCCCCTCCCGTGGCGGCCGCCCCGAGCCCGAGCCCGCGGCCCAAGGCGAGACGGCCGGACCTCGCGCCGCCGGACAAGGTGTCGGACGAGAAGCTCAAGGAGTCCGACAAGCCCCTCGCGTCGGCCGGGCCGGGCGGTCCCGTCGACGGCTTCTTGGACGGAGCCCCGGAGGGAACGGGGACCGGAGCGTCTCCCGCACCGCCCCCGCCCGCCGCGGCCCCGGCGAAGGTCGAGCCGCTCGTGCCGCCGGTCGACAGCGGCCGCAACGAGAAGCCGCGGTACCCCGCCGCCGCGAAGCGCAAGGGGGTCGAAGGGACCGTCGTCGTGGCGTTCGACGTACTCGAAGACGGAGGCGTGGCGAACGCCCAGGTCGTGAGCGGTCCCCCCGAACTGGCCGACTGCGTGCTCCGGGCGGTTGCCTCGTGGCACTTTACCCCCGCGCACCGGGGCGCCGAACGGGTCCGTTTTCGCGTGACGAGGAAGATCGCCTTTCGCCTGGAAGATGAGTGAGACGTATCGGAGGTACGCGATGCAAGTCAGTCTGATCGAAATCTGGCGCAACATGGCCTTTCCGGTCCGGTGCGTCGTCGGGCTCCTGACGCTGCAGGCGATCGCGTGCGTCGCCGTCGCGATCGATCGGCTCGTGTTCCTCGCGCGCTGCGCGTCCCAGGCGCGGGCGTTCGCGGTCGGCGTGCAATCGGCGCTCGAGAAGGGCGCCTACCAGGCCGTCCTCGCGGACGCCGCCCGCAGCGGCGGGCACCCCTTCGCTAGCTACCTCGAGGTCGGGCTGCGCTCGTTCCTGAAGCACGAGGAGAGGGGGGACGACGCGGCGAGCGCCGCCGATTTCGCCCGGCGCGCCCTCGAACGCAAGGGCGACGCGATCAGCCGCGACCTGAATCGTGGCATGAACGTTCTCGCGTCGACCGGATCGACCGCGCCGTTCGTAGGTCTGCTCGGCACGGTGCTCGGCATCATCAACGCCTTCAAGCTGATCGCGCTGACGGGCTCGGGGGGCCTCGGCTCGATCGGCTCGGCGATCTCGGAGGCGCTCGTCGTCACTGCCTATGGTCTGGTGGTCGCGATTCCGTCCGTCCTGCTCTTCAATCTGTTGTCGTCGCGCATCGCAGCGTACGAGGCAGGTCTGCTCAACGCCGGCAGTGAGCTGCTCGACCACGTGGAGGTCGCCATGCTTC
>Ga0070735_10004342_pt1 | contig 12008 bp, 9 predicted proteins | sample Coa_R1_FD_66443 | JGI IMG/M metagenome (GOLD analysis project Ga0070735, IMG submission 66443) | Surface soil microbial communities from Centralia Pennsylvania, which are recovering from an underground coalmine fire - Coalmine... | ecosystem: Environmental > Terrestrial > Soil > Unclassified ... | reverse complement strand
GACACACGGACGGAAGGGACTGAGCCATTTCATCCTGGGTAGTGTCGCGGAGCGTGTGATGCGCGAGGCCGATTGTCCGGTGCTCACCATGCGAACCAAGGCGGTGCCGGCATAGCAGGCAACGGCGAATCGCACCACGCGGCCTGTGTGTGGGCAGCCGTGTTACGGGGACGTTAAGACTGCCGGTTGCCGCAGAGGCGACGGCTTAATAGAATCTCGCGCTGATGACGGGTCTGTCCAATTTCCGCAACGCTCGGGCTCTGTGGGTAATCGGGATGACCCTCGCCCTCAGCCTGGCCGTGGTAGTGCCGATTCACCTCGGCCATTCCTTCTTACCAACGTGTCATACCGCGAGCACCGGCTTGCATGCGGCGCATCACACGCTCGACGATCAACTGGCCGGCCGCCTTGAAGCCCACATTGACCGCGCCGGGCGCGTTGCGGCGCCCGAGAGGATCGCCGCCGCGATGCTTTCGGTGGCCGCGCCGAGCCTGTTGCCACGCGCGGCCTCCGGCCCGCCACGGAATCGAATGTTAAGGCGTCTCCGAATCGCCCCGGCCCACGCGGACGACGGGGACCCGTTCAGCCACACCGCATTCTCACGCGTCTGATTCGCGCTGCGGCGCCTAGACCCCGCCGCGGCATGGGATGGACCGCGACCCTCGTGAACGCGAGGCGAGGGCGCCGAGGCCGCTTGAGGTTGTGCGATGCCGTCTTTCTCACTGCGCAATCCCCACACAATAATCGTGGGCGCGCTAATTATCGTTATCCTGGGGCTCAACGCGTTCGCCCGGATGCCGGTCGACGTTTTTCCCCCGCTCCATATTCCGGCGGTGATCGTCGCCACGTTCTATCCCGGGATGCCACCGCAAGAGATGGAGCGCGACATCACCACGCGCTTCGAGCGCTTCTTCACCATGGGCAGCGAAATCGAGCACATCGAGTCGCGCTCGCTGCCCGGCGTCAGTATCATCAAAGTTTTCTTCCACCCCGGGATCAACCTCGGCGCGGCGGCGGCCGGGTTGGGTGACCTTGCGATGGCGGACCTGCGCCATCTGCCGCCCGGCACATTGCCACCTCTGGTGCTGCCCTCGGGTGCCTCCTCGTTGCCGGTGGTGTTGGTGACGGTCTCGGGCAAAGGCTTCAGCCAGGCTCAGTTACGCGACCAGGCGCAATACAACATCCGCAACTTTCTCGCCACGGTCGAAGGCGCGTCGGTGCCGCCGCCCTTTGGCGGCAAGTACCGCCAGATCATGGTTTATCTCGACCGCGATTCGTTGCAGGCGCGCGGGCTGACGCCGATGGACGTGGTGCACGCGCTCAACCGCGCCAACCTGATCATTCCGGCCGGCGACGCCAAGATCGGCACGCAGGATTACTTCGTCTATACCAACTCGATGATCGACAACCCGGCCAATATCAACGACGTGCCGGTCAAGGTCGGGCAGGGCCAGGCGCCGGTTTATGTGCGCGACATCGGACACGCCGAGGACGCCGCCGCGATCCAGCAAAACATCGTGCGCATCGACGGCCAGCGCTCAGTCTACATCCCGGTGCTCAAGCAAAGCGGAGCGAACACCATTTCGATCGTCAACGGCATCGAGCAGTTGCTGCCGAAAATCACCGGCATGCCCAAGGGGATGAAGCTGCATGCGATTTTCAGCCAGTCCACTTACATCCTGGACGCGATCGACGCACTCGAGCACGAAGCGGTCATGGGCGCGGTGCTCGCTTCGCTCATGATCCTGATCTTTCTCGGCAGCTTCCGTTCAACCTTTGCGATTTTTCTCTCGATCCCACTCTCGATCCTGGCCGGCGCGTTCGGCCTGATGATGGGCGGATCGACCATCAACATCATGACGCTCGGCGGCTTCGCGCTCGCAATTGGCCGGCTGGTCGACGACTCGACGGTGGTGCTCGAGAACATCAACCGTCATCTGGCCGAGGGCAAGCAACCGAAAGACGCGGCGCGCGACGGCGCCGAAGAGGTCGCATTGCCGGTGCTGGCCTCGACCATCACGACCATCATCGTGTTCTTTCCGGTGATGTTCCTGTTCGGGGTGGCGAAATATCTGTTCAGCGCGCTGGCGCTGGCGGTGGTGCTATCGATGATCGCGTCATACCTGGTCGCGATGAGCGTCATCCCGATTTATTGCGCGCGCTTTCTGACTGCGGAGACCGCACGCGAATCCGAGGAGGGTGCCACGCGCGGTCCGTTGGGCGCTTTCATGCGGGTCTACGAGCGGCTGGCCGCACGCTACGAGAGAATCCTGGATAGCGCGCTCGATCACAAGTTCGCGGTGATTGGCGCAGTCGCAGTGGTATTTGTTCTCAGCATGCTGATCTATCCGCTGATCGGCACCGAGCTTTTTCCGCAAACCGACGCCGGACAGTTTATCATCGACTACCGCGCCCCCGTCGGCACGCGTATCGAGATCACCGAAGAGCTGACCGAGCGGATGGAGAACGCGGTGCGCCGGGTCATCCCGCCCAGTGAGCTTTTGACCATCGTGTCCAATCTCGGACTGGCGCCCGGGTTCTCTTCGATCTACTCGTCCAATGCCGCCCCCGATTCGGGCTTCATGATGGTGGCGCTCAAGTCCACGCATAAGGTCTCGACCTTCGTATACATACATCGCCTGAAGGAACTCCTGCCTCAAGCGGTGCCCGAGATGCGGACCTTCTTCACCTCCGGCAGCATCATCGACTCGGTGCTCAATTTCGGCTTGGCGGCGCCAATTGACGTGCAGCTCACCGCGCCCACCTACCGGGCCCTGTTCCCGGTCGCGCGCGCGGTCGAAGAGGCGCTCCGCAGCGTACCCGAGGTGGCCAACACTTTCATTCCGCAGGAGGCGGATTACCCGACACTGCGGGTCAAAGTCGACCGGGTCAAGGCGGCACGCCTGGGCCTTAACCAGTATGACGTGGTCGCCAACGTGATAACGGCGCTGACTTCGAATCAGATGATCGCGCCCTCAATCTGGATCGATCCCAAGTCGGGCAATGACTACTTCCTGACTGCCCAGTATTCCGAACCCGATATCAAGTCGTTCGAGACCCTGATGAACATCCCGGTGTCCATCGCGCTCGCCGGGCATGCGCGCGCAGATGCGCTGACCCTGCGCGACGTCGCCACCATCGCGCCCGAACGCCACGCTGCTGAAGCCGATCACTACAATATCCAGCGGGTGGTCGATGTGCTGGTCGCACCGCGCACCCAGGACCTGGGCGGAACGCAGAGCGCGGTGGTCGCGGCGCTCAAGCACGTCAAGATGCCCGACGACATGAGCTACGAGCTGCGCGGTTCGGTCGCCTCGATGCAGAAATCATTTTCGAGCTTCGGCTTCGGCCTGGGGATGGCGGTAATTCTGCTGTATCTGGTCATGGTCGCGCAGTTCCGTTCGTTCCTGGACCCGGTGATCATTATGTTCGCGGTGCCGATGGGCATGATCGGCGTAATGTGGACGCTTTACCTGACCAACACTACGCTCAACATCGAATCCTTCATGGGCATCATCGTGATGGTGGGTATCGTGGTCTCCAATTCGATCCTGCTGGTGGATTTCGCCAATCAGCGCCGCCGCGAGGGCCATCCGCTGCGCCGCGCCGTCGTCGACTCCGCCCGGATTCGCATGCGCCCGATCCTGATGACCGCGCTCGCCACCATCGTCGGCCTGATGCCGCTCGCGCTGGAGCTGGGGGCGGGCTCCGAGGCCTCGGCGCCGCTGGCGCGCGCGGCGGTCGGCGGGCTGGCCGTATCGACCGTCTTTACCCTGATCCTGGTGCCCGCGGTATACGAGGCGTTCTATTCGCGGCGCGGGACGGAGGCGGTTCGATGAGGCGGTGGGAGATGAAGACACGGACACACATTTTGGGAGCCGCGCTGGCGATTCTGATGATGGCCGCCGGGCTGCTTACCGGATGCCATCGCGAAGAGGTTGACGCACCCATGGTGAAACCGCGGGTGGTCGTCATCCGGCCGCAGCGCGGCGAGGCGACACGCTCGATAATACTGCCCGGCGATGTGGTCGGTTATTACCAGTCGGCGCTTTACGCCAAGGTCACTGGCTATTTGAAGAATATTCTCGTGGACAAGGGCGACCTCGTGAAAAAGGGCCAGGTATTGGCGAACATCGAGGTTCCCGAATTGCGCCAGCGTCTGGATCGCGCGCGTTCCAATCTACAAATCCAGCGCTTGAGCTATGAGCGGCTTGACCGAGTCTGGAAAGACGACTCACGCCTCGTCGCGCGCCAGGACGTCGACATGGCCTACAGCAAGTTCCAGCAGGCGCAGGCCGAAGCCAACGAACTGGCCGCGATGGTCGCGTATACGCAGATCGTGGCGCCCTTCGATGGAATCGTAACCGAGCGCTTCGTCGATCCAGGTGCTCTGATCAGAGCCGGCGGCCAGGACAGCGCGACGGCGCCGATGGAGGGGACCGCGAACGCGGGCGGCAGCGCGGCGCCGGTGGTGAGCGTGGCCGACATCGCAAAGCTGCGCGTGTACGTCTATGTGCCGCAAGATGCGGTCGGCTATATTCGGGTCGGAATGCCGGTGCGGGTTGAGTTTCGAGAGTTGCCCGGACATCCGTACGAGGCGAGCGTCACCCGCTTCGCCCATTCGCTGGATTTGGCCACGCGCACGATGCTCACCGAGATCGATATCGACAACTCCCGGCGCGAAATTTATCCCGGCATGTACGCCAACGCGACGCTCGAACTCGAGCGCCATCATGGCGCACTCGAGCTGCCGAACAGTGCCGTCGCTGAAGCCCCGGGCGGCGGCCATTTTGTGCTGGTCGCGCGCGGTGGCCGCCTTGAGGAGGTTCCGGTCACCGTCGGGATCAATACCGGCATCTACATGGAGATCACTTCGGGGCTCAGTGGCAACGAAGCGGTCGTGCGCTCGCTCACCGGGGCACTGAGTAATGGCGAGCCCGTGCGTACGGTGCTCGACGAGCATTACCACTTGGGCTTTCACCCCGAGCTGGCCAAAGCAAATCACAACTGACCGGAGAGCCAAGATGATGCTGCTCAAGCTTGGGCGCGCGCTCGGCGTCGCGCTGTCTTGCATGTTCTTCACTTCGACGCCCGCATTGTGGGCCGTCTCGATGCCCACGCCGGGCCAGCCTCTGACCCTCGGCGACGCGATCGCTTTCACCCTGCAGAATCATCCGCGACGCATGGCCGCGAGGTCCGAAGCAGGGGCGGCCGAGCAGCAGGTTGGCGAGGCGAAGTCCGCGATGCTGCCGCAAATCTACGGCGCCGCCGATTATCTCGGCTCGACCCAAAACGGCATCGGGGTGACGAACTATCTCAACCCCGGCTTCGTCCCGCGCCACAATGGCGCAACGGGCCAGGCGCAGGCCTGGTCGCTGGAAAACAACTACCTTGGCGCCGTGGGCGCATCGCAATACCTGTTCGATTTCGGCCGCGTCCGAGGCGAGATAGCCGAGCGCAGCGCCCAAGCCGACGCCGCCGGCGCTCAGCTCAAACTCACCGAGCTCGACTTGATCTTTCAAACCTCCCAGCGCTACTTCGCGCTGCTCGCGGCCAGACAGCTGGTTGCCGTGTATGAGGAAGCGACCGCTCAGCGACAGGAACAGGTCCACGAATCAAAGGTTCGGGCAGCCGCCGCGTTAGCTCCGCAAATCGACGTCTATACCGCCCAGGCGCAGCTCGCGCGCGCGGAGACCCAGTTGCTCGCCGAGCGCAACGAGGTTCTCAAAGCCAAGGCGGCGCTGGACAACGCGATGGGCCTGGGGACCGAGGCGCCGGATTACGAGCCTTCACAGACTCTGAGCCCCAGCGACGTCGTTGGTGCGCCACCGGACTATATCGCCGCCGCGATGAAGCTGCGTCCGGATCTGCTTGCGCTCGAAGCTGAGGCGCGGGCGGCTGGCGCGAAAGTCCGCGAATACCGCAGCGACCTGTTTCCGACGGTAAACGCCGCGGCAGGATACAACGCCGTCGGTACCGGGCTCCCGGCGGCCAACAACTACAACATAGGATTGCTGATTAGTTGGCCAATCTTCAACGGGATGTTGACCACCCATCAAATCGAGGAAGCGCGGCTGCGGCGCGACGCGGTCGAACATTCGATCGCCGATATGCGCCAACGGATCGTGCTCGAGGTAAAGACCGCTTTCCTCGACTGGCAAAACGCGCATCAGGAGATTCACGAGGCTTTGATAACCCTCGACGCCTCGCGCGTCGAGTTGACCCTGGCCCAGAAGCGCTACGCCGCGGGTCTCGGCAACATCATCGAGTTGACCGACGCTGAGCGCGACTTCATCCAGGACAAGGCCGGCTACGTCAACACGCTGTACGCGTTTGCAGTGGCTCGCGCGGGACTGGAGCGGGCGGCGGGGCAATCGCTCGAGGGCCGCTGAGCGCCCTCCGCCCGGCGACCGGCCCGGCACGCCGCGTCAGTAAGCAACGAACGGACCGGGCCACAGCATCATGTTCATCTGTTCCTGCTGAGCCGCGTCCTCGTTCATCTCCGCCGCCTCGGCTTCCTGCTGAGCGGCCTGCTGGTTCAGCTTTATCCGCTCGTACTGCTGATAGTTCTTTTCGCCCCCCAACCAGACGCAGTGACAATTAACCGGATCGTTGAACCAGTAACGCGGCTTGCCGTTGTCGATGTAATACCGAACCTTGAGCGGGGTCAGGCGCTGGGTCTCAGCGATCCGCTCGGGGGTGTCGGCCGGCAGCATATGGAAGCCGGCCGCCGCCAGCATCGGCTCGATTCGTTCTGCGCGCTCCTGCGGCGTCTCTTGCAATAGGGAGCATCCGGCTATCAACACGGCCATGGCGATTGCGCGGACGCCTGAAAAAATGCGGCGGCGGCCGCAGATGAGCCGGGGAGGACTCATCCAGCGCCGCCGCCGCGCGCCCGGGGCATGGGAACTTATCTCAGTAGCTGAACTCCACGTTGGCGAAAATCGAGTGCGTGTCACGTTGCACCATGTCAGGGATGCTGCCGGTCTTCGGCAGCGTCTGGCCGTTAAACGTTCCGCCCGGAGCATAGCCAAACGGCGCGAGCGTCGAGATCGGAATCGACTGCTGGCTATGATAGTAGGAGATGTTCTGCGAATCGATGGCGAAGCGCAGATACTCGTTGTACTGGTAGCTCACACCGAAAACCCAGCGATAGAAGTCCAGCGGATTGCTGGCGAAATTGGTGTTAGGCTGCAGCCACTGGAACATACCGAACAGAGTTACTGGCGTTTCTGGAATGTGGAAGTGGCCGAAGAAGTCGAAGCCCTGCTGATCCGCCTGGCCATTGTTCAGGATCGCCGTCTGCGCTGCCGTCTGCGGACCGTAGGTGTGAAGTAACGGATAGCACGGCTGGACGATCTTGCCGGCCACGATCGTAGTGCTGCCGTTACCGCAAGTGTTGCCGGCGAAGGTTCCCGAGGTTATCGCCTTGCCCGTCGGAAAACCGAACGCGTCGGCCGGCCCGCTACCCGACCACAGATTGGAGGCCGCGAACGCGTTGGTGCCGGCATCGTATTCGCCAGCCAGGCCCCAATTGTAAGCGGTATAGTGAATCAGCGCCGCAATCCTCTGGATGTGCGCGTCGGCGCCCTTGAGCGTGGTCGGTATGTCTGCCGTGTCAGGCGCTGTATTGCCGTAGCCGTAGTTATAAAAACCGGTTATACCGAGTCCGCCGAAGCGCCATTTCGCACCGAATGGATAGACCGACCCGCGCACCATGAACTGCTTGGTGTCGCTCTGCTCAAAGGCGTGAAAACTCGAGTTGTCGTAAGCGCCGATGCCGTAGTCGGCATACTGCAGGCCGCCGAACTTGATTGGACCCTCCATCGATACGCCAGTTTGCGTCGAAGAGAGGCTCAGATAGTTCCATGGAGTCAGGTTGACATAACGAAAGCCATAGAGCTGCTCTTCCCAGTCGACCAGCGGGTTGGATATCTCTCCGATTCCTACCGTGCCGCCCTTTAGCATCGGAATCGAGTCCCATAGTCCGCTGTACGTCAGATTGGCGTACTTCATGCGCACGCTGAGGTTTCCGTCGAGATTGCTGCCAAACCCCGTTGTCTGGCCTATCTTGACGTTGGACGAGCCGATTGTCTTGTACATGTTGGGCGTCAGCCGGAGCGTCCAGTCCTTAGTCGGAAAGAAAAAGAAATTAAGATAGGTGCGCGTGATGTCGAAGGAATTGTAATTATTATTGCCCGGGCCCGGATTAGTGAGTTGGGTCATTTCCTGCGGCTGGAATCCGGTGTTGGTATAGAACCGGTAGTCGCCGTATAAGACCGCCCCCAGCCGGAACTTGTCGTGGAAGTCATCCATGTAGCTCTTCCACGCCGGTTCCATCTGGTTGACCTGATTGGCGAGAACTTGATTCTGCTCCTGCAATTGCGCAGCGCTCTGCTGAATTTGAGCCTTTATCTGCGCATTGGTATTAGCCTGAACCTTCTGCTCGACCTGCTCCTCGATCGCGTTTGCGTCCGCCGTACTCAGCGACAAAGGCACCCGTCCCGTGCCCGGCCGGACGAATACCTGGCCAGTGCGCTGATCGACCCATAGCTTTACTCCGCCGCCGCCGGGCACCTGGGCCAGGACATGCTGCGCCCCAGCTGCGAGGACTCCGCCCACGACTACGATCGCGAGCGCCACCGTTAGTAACCTGTTACGTTTCATTGATTCTCTCTCCTCGGCTGTTCGGCCGTTGTGCCGACTGACCCCCGTCGCTTGTATGGCGACCTGCCTCTTTGCTGCCGCGCTTTCAGTTGTCCTAATCTTTCATTGACCGAGCGATTTCGGTGATTTCCTCAGTCACCGACTCGCGCCTGGTAGAGTTCGTTGCCGGTGTAAACCCGGCCATCGGGGCAGGCGTAGCGGCTCGGCGACGAGATCGCGACGATCGCGCAGTCCTGCACGCGGATCCACGACGGCACTTTCACCGCCTCTTGCTTCTTGGTCAGCCGCATCCCGGTGGTCTGAACCATGGGCGGAGCGCCCTGCTGCGCCGCGACGGGGGCGCCCGTGTTCGGCGGGCCCTGACCCCATCCGCTCTTCGATATGTTGATCGACGAACATCCGGCGGCGAATCCCAGCGTCGCGCAGGTGATTGCCGCCAGACCCAATCGACCAGTTGCTCCTAGCCTCACTTGACCCCCTCTGCGGCGCCAATCGGATCGGCGCTGCCTCCGTCTTCTCAGTTGCTCATCCTTCAAGCGCGACGAGCGGCGTGGACTTTTGCCTTACCGGCTAACCGGGGTTCCCATGATGAAAACCTGCCCGCTCCCACCCTGGTTCGGCACCAGCTCGACCCGCCGATTCTGGGCGCGCCCTTCCTCGGTGCTGTTGCTGGCGACGAAGTCCGTTTTGCCAAAACCGTGCGGACTCAGGCGGCTGTCCGCTATGCCGTGGTCGGCCAGGTATTTCACGACCGCGCCGGCCCGACGTTCGGAGAGCAGCAAGTTGTACCTGACCCCGCCGATGGAATCGCAGTACCCGTTGGCGGCAACTGACACGTTCGGATGCGACTTCAGAGAGTCCGCGGCTTCGTCCAATACGGCCGCATCCTGCGGACGGATATCCGACTTGTTAAAGTCAAAGTGCACGCCGCGCAGAACTATCTTTTCCTCAGGCGCGGATGGTTGCCCCTGATACTCAGTCAAGATAATGGGTGGCGGCGGAGGCAGCGGCGGAAGGTTGTACTCTCCGGTTCGCGCTCGGGATAGCTCAAAGTTGGTATAGACTTTGCCGTCAGGACAGGCGTAACGGCTGGGCGACGAGATAGACACGATCGCGCAGTCCTGGACCCGCACCCATGGCGGGACGTGGACCGCCGCTTGCTTCTCGGTCATTTGCATCCCCGTCGTCTTAACAAAGCGCGGGGCGCCCTGCTGAGCCGCGACCGGTGTTCCATTGTTCGCCGGCGCCGCGCCCCATCCTGCATAAGACGCGCAGCCTGTGGGTATCGCGAGCGCCGCGCCTGCGAGAAATCCCATTGCGAATCGACCAACTCCTCCTGGCTTCATTTGACCCCCTGCGCCGCGACCGCCTTATTTGGGCGCGACCTCTATCTGCTTCAGTTGCTTTTCCTCGAGCGCTATAACCTGGGGCGGCAACGGCGCGTAATACAACGGCGCCGCGTACTTTTGTCCGTCGTGCAAGGCCCAGTTGAGAAACTTGACCAGCGCGGTCCCCCGCGCATGATCGGTTTGTTTGGTGTAAACCAACAACCAGGTGAACGAGGACAGCGGATAAGACTCCGCCCCCGGCGCGTTGGTTATTGAGACCCGAAAGTCCGCGGGCATGTCGGCCGCTGCGCCCGCCGCCGCCGCAGTCACACCTTCCAGCGACGGCTTGGTCCACTTGCCATCGCTGTTCTGAATGTCGGCTACGGCCAACTTGTTGGCTAGTGCGTATGTCAGTTCCACGTAGGCGATTGCACCCGTAGTTTGTTCGACGAGTGCGGTCACTCCCTCACTACCCTTGCCGCCAAGGCCGCCGGGCCACTTGACCGAAGTCGCTTTGCCGGGGCCGGACTGCCAGGCCGGACTGACTTTGCTCAGATAGTCAGTGAAGATGTAGGTAGTACCGCTTCCATCGGAGCGATGGCATGTCACGAGCTGAGTATCGGGAAGATTTACGCCCGGATTGAGCGCCACGATCGCCGGATCATTCCACTTCGTGACTTTGCCCAGGTAGATGTTTGCGATCAGTGGGCCAGTCAAACGAAGTGGCTCTTTGACCGTCGGTAGATTGTAAGTAAGCACGACCGCGCCCATCACGGACGGGAACTCCAGTATCGCGCCGGGGGCGCGTTTGATCTGTTCGTCGTTAAGTGGCGCGTCGCTCGCGCCCATGTCCACCGTGCGATTGATAAGCAGGTTGATCCCGCCGCCGGAACCGATGGACTGGTAGTTGAAGCGCACGCCGGGATCCACTCTCGCGTAGGCATCGAACCACTTGGAGTAAATCGGATATCCGAAAGTCGAGCCCGCCCCGTTAATCAGCATCTGGCTTTGCGCGCGGTTGCAGCCAATCAGGACAAACCCAATCGCCAGAAATACTGAGGCCAGTTTCTTGGTCATCTCTCCCTCTTTTTGGACGTAGCCGCAGTGGTCCCGCGTAGGGATACTGCGCACGCCCGGTGTTTTAAAGTGCAAACGTTACGCGCCGGTTACGCGATTATTATGCGCGGTTGAATTCACCGGCGGGAAGTTCGCGGCCCAGTGAACCAAGACCTCTGTCATTTGAACGCTTGTGAGTCAGCGCTCGTGAGCGCTTGCGCGGCCTGGCCACCTCGTGAGAATTTCGATCGCTTGCTTCAAGCTGAGCCATTTTCGCGCCGGGCTGACATCGATGAATAAAGCTCTCGACGGCATCAATCTGGTCGAATTCGACTCCAACCTGGGTGCCGCCTACGCCGCAATGCTTCTCGCGGAACAAGGCGCACGCGCTATTCGGGTGGAGCCTCCGGGCGGCGCTCGCGAACGCGGCAGCGCACATTTTCATGCGCTGAATCGAAGCAAGCGCGCGCTCTTCTTCGAACTTCAAAGCGAGCGCGCTCGGGTCGAGCGGCTGCTCCGATGGGCCAGCGTCGCGGTATTCGGATGGACCGGGGCGAGGATGCGCGAACTCAAGCTTGGTTACGCGGAACTTTGCCGGATCAATCCGCGTCTGGTGGTGTTGCACATTCCGCCGCTCGGAAACCGCGGGCCCCTCGCCAATTTCGACGCCAGCGACGAGCTGGTCTCCGCGCTCGGCGGCATCTACGGCAGCCAGTGGGCGCTCAGCGGAAATCCGGTGGCCTTGCATCTCCCCGCTGCCAGCTATTCGGCGGGCGTGCTCGGCGCGACCGCGACGGTCGCGGCGCTCTGCGCCCGCGATCGGGACAGCAGCGGACAATCGCAGGGACAGTTGGTCGAGGTCTCTCTATTGGCCGGCGCATTTTCGCTGCAGACCGGCGGCATCATGCGCCACGAAAAGATGACCCGCATGTATGAAGGGCCGCTCGACCCGCTCGG
>Ga0070735_10004341_pt1 | contig 12009 bp, 16 predicted proteins | sample Coa_R1_FD_66443 | JGI IMG/M metagenome (GOLD analysis project Ga0070735, IMG submission 66443) | Surface soil microbial communities from Centralia Pennsylvania, which are recovering from an underground coalmine fire - Coalmine... | ecosystem: Environmental > Terrestrial > Soil > Unclassified ... | reverse complement strand
ATAGCCGATCTGCGTGCGCTCAGGCGCTCATCTCGGACGAGCGCTGGGAGGAGCTCATGCGCAGAGAGCCGATGCTCGATCGGAGCGGCCCTCCCCGGGCGCTCGTTTTCCGCGCATAGGAAGAGTGTGGGCAGCTGCCGGAGAGCCGCGGCTCGACGTCAAAGCAGGTCCAGGCCGAAATGTTTGGTGCGTGGCAAGTTCAAGCCCCGCTCAAGCGTGTCAGTCGGGCAAAGCGACCGCTAGCTCATGCCGGCGCGGGCCGAGTTCCGGGTGGGAGCTGTTATCGGCCGCCGTGGCAAGGTTCACCGCTCGAACTTTGGGCGGCGACCCAGGACAGCTGCGCCATCTGTTCTCAGGAGGGCGACGGATTCGAGACCCCCCCGGACTCCTGGCTGGTAGGCGCCGTGCAGAGCCTCGGGTGCCGCGGCTACGCTATCGAGATCCAGGGGAGCTCCTTGCCGGCCAACGCCTTGAACGCGGCGGGGTCGCAGACGATCCGGTTTTCGGCGACGAGACCATCACGGGTTCTGACGCGGTCGATACCAGTGAACTCGAACGGGCCGTGTTCCCCGGTTGCGTGCATGACCCAGCGGATGAACGTGAACTCGCGGTTGGAGGCGTGCTCAACCGCCGTCAGGTACATGCCGGGGAGCCCAGCGACGAGCGCCGCGATGCACGCTGTGTAGGCCTCCTTGCCGCTGACTGGCTCCTTACGCCCGGCCCAGTACCCGACGATGTCCTCGGTCAGGGCTCTCGGGACGAGCGCCGGGTCGGGGTCAGACCAGAAGCGCTCGAACATCGCGACGGACCAGGCCCTGGGGGCCGCGGTGTGCGTGTCATGTTGTTCGATCATCGATCCTCCTTGGGCTCGTGTCCAATCACGGTCTCACCCACGCTCGTGGTTGTCGATTACCTCCCAGGTAGCCAACCGCGCGACGGCCCATGAGTGAGGGCGCCGGTCGGCCGTCGGTCGGCGTCCTCAGCTCACCTGCTGCAGGAGGCTGAAGGTGTCTGAGCAGATCCATTCCTCGGCAATCAGACCGTTGGCGATGCGGTAGAACTCGTGACTGACGTACTGGACAGCCCGTCCGGTGGCGGGATGTCCGAGAAAGTCGCCGGCATGCGTGCCCGTGAAGGTCAGTCGCAGGGCGACTTCGTCCCCGGCGGCGACGATGCCGTCGATCCGCGCCGTGAGATCAGGGAAGGCGCGCTGCATGAGCTCTGCGTTCTGCCGCCACGTCTCGCGGCCGTGAAGCGGCTCTGGGAGCTCGGCCAGATGGATGATGAAGCCTGGCGTGATATAGCCCAAGCATGCGTCGAGGTCGTGGGCGTTGAGCGCTTCGGTGGCGGAGCGGATCAGTTCGAGGTTGGCGGACACGTGGTCGGCAGAGCGGGGCATCGGGGTTTCTCCTTGTCGGGCGGCCGAGAAGATAGTGAGTAGCTTACATCATGTGCTACTGTAACGATCCATGGCCAAGGAATGGGAGGAGAGCCTCGATCGGGTGTTCGAGCTGACACTCCTACTTGGGGAGGACATGCGCACGGGGCTCGAGCGCGAGGGTCTCACGGCGTCGCGTGCGCACCTGCTGCTCGTGCTCGCTGACCGTGGCCCCTGTTCGCAGCGACAGCTTGCGGGCGTGCTCAAGGTCACGCCCCGCACGATCACTGCTCTGGTCGACGGTCTGCAATCGACGGGCTTTGTAACGCGCGAGCCCGACCCGGGCGATCGCCGGATCGCGCGCGTGACGATGACGGCACGGGGCCAAGCGGCCGCTCACAGGCTTCTGGAGGGACGCAGCCGGCTCGCGCGCGAGCTGTTCGCCGACCTGCCCCCACGCCGATTCCAAGCCTTCGACGGTGGTCTTCGCCAGGTGCTCGAGCGACTCCGCGAGCTCCTCGACGCAACCGATGCGGCAGCGTGACACGTGCGTCAGGCTTCCTCGCGGCGCAGCACGGCTTGACTCTGGGTGACCTGGGCGACTAACCGCTCGTCAGCGTCGTGCAGGGTTGTCTGAACGACGATCACTGAGCGGCCGGCGTGGAGCACCTTGGCCTGCGCCGTGACGTGGCCGGCGCGTACGGCTCGGGTCATGGTGGTGGTGGAGGAGATCGTCGCGGTGCTCGCGCCGTCGGGGAGGTTCAGGTAGGCGCAGATTCCGCCGAGGCTGTCGGCGAGCGCCATCAGCGCGCCTCCGTGGAGGATTCCTCCGGCGGTGCAGAGCTCGGGGGCCCAGGGCAGCCGCCCTGTCACCCGCTCAGCGGTCGCGACCTCGATTTCGATGCCGAGCTTGACCGCGAGGGGCATCATGTCGCGGAGCTGGCGGGGATCAGTCACGGGTCTGGATTGAGTCGCGAGCGCTTGTGCTGTTCAGTCTGCCTTGGTTGGGAGGCAGGCTGGACGCGAACGACCGGACGTGGTTGGTGAACTCCTCGGCTCGTTCGAGGTTGGGGTAGTGCCCGGTGCCGTCGATCACGACCGCGCGGCCGTCGCGCACTGTCTCAGCGAGTCGACGGGCGGCGTTGATGTGATCGGTGGAGTCGAGATCGCCGCTGATCGTGAGCACCGGCACGTCGATCGACTGTGCACGGGCCCACGTGTCGCTCAGGGGCTCGGGGAGCACGGGTCCTTCCGGTGGGACGTGGGTGGCGACCGTAGCGGCCGCCATTGCCCGCACATGCGCGACGAGGTCTTCGGGTAGGTCGGTGAGGTCGCGGTGTGGCCCGTTGATGAACCCAAGCTCACCAATGTGCGCGTCGGGGCGCTCGCCAAAGCGCGAGAGACCATTCCGTGGATCCCCACTCACGGGCGCAACGACATTCCACTCCGCGACGAAATCGAATTCAAACGACGACCCACCATGCCGAGTGTCGCCGTCGCATCGGTCACGAAGGAGTTCACGCGCATATGCGCCATCAAGGCCAGGCCCCTATGTCTCTAGAGTCAGTCTGGGGAGATGCTGCCGTTGCTGCGGAGGATCTTGATCGCGCGGACGGTGCTGTAGCCGCGCCAGTCGAGCACCCCGGCCGGTGAAATCTGGAGGTAGTCAACGGTCCAGCCACCATCATCGCGTTGTCCGGCAGCGAGACGCTCCAGGTCGGCGGCAATCACGTCTGGATTGATGAGCGCCCGCGCGGGCCGGTCGGGATAGGGCGCGAGGTGCAGCGGCGTGAGCGTCTCGCCTTCCGTGCCTCCAGTCACCGCGACGTGGCCACTGCTCGGCACGTGTTCGCCAAGCTTGTGCAGCAGTTCCGGCGCCTCAGGTCGAGTGTCGTACACCGTGTCCAGGAGCTGGATCGAGAACGCCAGTACGTAGGCGAATGGCGTGGAATCAAGCGCGGCGATCTCACGCATGCAGTACGTGGTGGCGCGCTCCAGCCACGGATGGGCTGCGACCGCCGGGTCGTGGGTCGCAACTCGGTGCGCTGCGGCGGCAGTGATCGAGGTGATCTGCAGCGAGGAGCGATCCGGATCCGGACCCTGCCACCACGGCCCCGAGCCCGCGGCGAGGCTCAGCGGTAGGGCGAACGGCAGACCGCCGTCCTCCAGCGAGATCGACTCGAGCCAATCGCACAGCGCCACGGCATGCGTGTTCGTCGCCGGCGCGATCTCCTCGAACACCTCGAACGCGTGGTGCGCGGCAGCCGGCTGGCTCTCTGGCGAGCGCAGGTCGGGCTCGAGACCCCATCCGTAGCCGCCGTCCGCGTTACGGTACCCGTCGAGCGCCGCCAGCATCCCGGCTGTGTCTAGGGCTCCGTTCAGCAGCTCGTACCGCCTGCGGTCAAGCGCGCGAGCGTGGCCGGCCATGAACGCGCTCGCAGCTGGGAGGTCCACGCTCATACCAGCGCTCCGTTGGTCGTCGCCGCGGCCAAGAGGGATACCTGCTCGAACCCTGATGAGCAGGGGAACAGGAGCACATCGGTGCAGCCTGCGTGCAGGAGCCGCTCCAGCTCGTCATCAATCTGCTGCGGGCTGGTGAGCGTTCCCGCGCGGGCAGGCGCGAAATAGTCAGATCCGTAGTAGTGCTGGATGTATGCATCGGCGATGAGCTCTGCTTGCGGGCCGAGGCAGAAGTAACGCCCGGTGATGATCCGTGGGCTGCCGCCACGTCCGGCCTCCTCCCACGCTCGCTTCACCGCGGCAGCGCCGCCGACCAGGACGTCGTAACCGAACAGCGGCGCGACCCACCCGTCACTAATCGAGCTCGCAGCGCGGAGAAAGGACGCGGAAACAAGCCCGCCGACCGCGATCCGCGGGCGAGCCTCGGCGCTTGGCTCCCAGCGTCGGCGCAGCACGTCGAGCGCGGCATCGAAACGCGCTCCGCGCCCCGCCAGCGGGACACCGCAGGCGGCGTAGTCCGCGGGCCACCCGCCCATCCCCAGACCGGCGATGAGCCGCGCTCCAGAGAGGCGGTCGACTGACTCAAGTTGCTTGGCGAGCAGGTGCGGGTTCTCGCGCCAGCAAACGTTGATGATCGTGCTCACCAGCTCGACGCGGCCCGTGCAGGCAGCCGCGGCAGCCAAGGCTGTAAGGGGGTCGAGGTTCTCATACACCAGACGGTCGATCACGCCCACCGAAGAGAAGCCGGCCTCTTCAGCCGCCGATGCCCACCGGCCCACAAGCCTCATATCCGCCTCGGGAACCGCTGCAGGAAGTCCGATACCGATATTCATAACCGCATCGTCGCCCAGGAAGCGGCCCCAGTCTTGAACGAAACGGACGTCCTCGGATCAGCGACGGCGGTCGCGGACCAGCGCGCCGGGCTGCACCGCGCGGGAGGGGGCTGGGCGCTCCTCAATTGGCGACCCCACCTGCGATTCCTCAAAAATGCGGCTGCCCCTAGACGGCGAGCGGCCGGCTGGCGACTCGACCCTGCGCGCCGCGCCCAGCAGGAGAGTCAGCGTCGCGACCCAGATGCTCGTGGCGAAGCCAGAGCAGGTAGTTGAAGCGACGCGGGCCTGCGCCGCCGAATTCAGGCTTGGAGGGCGGCGCTCAGCACGGAGCAATCGCGAGCCTGGCGGAAGCACGCTACCGCACAACAGTCAGGACTTCGATCTAGGCCACAGCAGGCCGGGGTCCGAGGAGGTCCCATCGGTTCCCGGCGAGATCGAGAAATACAGCGACGGACCCGTAGCGCTCCTTGCGTGGTTCGATAACGAACTTGACCCCAGCATCGCGCATGCGGTCATATGAAGCGTCGAAGTCGTCAACGCGGAGGAACAGTCCGACCCGACCGGCGAACTGGTCCCCGATGGCGCGCACCTGCTGCTCGCCGTCGGCTCGTGCAAGGAGCAGCGCGGTCATAGCGCCCGGCGGTCGCACGACTACCCAGCGCTTCGGATGTCCGTCGTTAGTCAGCGACGGCGAGTCCTCGACAAGCTCGAACTCGAGGACGTCAACGAAGAACCTGATGGCCTGGTCGTAGTCATCGACGATGAGAGCGATCTGCTCGATATTCATTTCCCCAGAGAACCACGAGGATCGGACGTGTGCCGGAGGGGCGCCGCTCGCGGACGCCGCGGACGGTCGCGCGAATGCGAAAGCAGGGCCGGCCCCAGCGAGAAGCAGGAGACCTCCGATTCGCCAGGAGCAGCACTCTCAGGCGCACGCGCAGCCTCCTGTCGGGGGCTAAGCACAGCAGCGGACAACGCTGCCAAGATCCCAGTGCACCCCTCATGCACCCCGGCCCGCCACCGGACCGTCGTCGCCCTGATCCCCATAGCCGAGAAAGCGATGTATTGCAGCACTTTCCTAAAGTGGAGCCAGCCGGGATCGAACCGGCGACCTCCTGCTTGCAAAGCACGCGGACACTCGTTCGAGAATCCCCGCGTTACCGGGCTCTCTGTCTAGTCGGCTACCAGTGTTGGGCTCTCCCCGTTTACGGGACTTTGCGGTTGTTTCGGGAAGGTTTCGGCCGGAGACAGGTCGACGCGGCCTTTTCAGAACACAGCGGAAGCAGAACGACGAGTGCTAACGCTTGCGCCGCGCCTTACCGCTTTGGCGGCCTCTACTCGGGTCTGAGCGGCACCCTTCTGGCGACGAGCGGGTCGATGGTCCGCTTCGTTGAGAGACCCCCTTTGCCACCCGTCCGCAACCATCCCGCGGGCGCGCGGCGCTGATTCGACCGTTTTGCCTGGCGCGTTCGGGTCCTGGGCGGGTCAGCGCAGGAAACGATCGATACGAAGGACGAAGTCCGCCCTGTCTTGGAACCAGAAACCGTGGGCGGCATCTGGGTAGATGTGAAGCTTGGAGTGGCGGATCTGCGCGGCCAGCGCACGACTGTTGGCGACCGCATCGTAAGGATCTTCGCTTCCGTCCGCTATCAAAGCGGGCGCCGTGATGCGGTTGAGGTGATGTCCGGCGGCGTCCTGGCCTGCCCCCCAGTCACCGGCCGCGGTTTGCTGAAGCTGCGCGACGGCGGAGGGTGCCATGTAGAAGTGCCGGTAGCGGTGAATATCGCGGATGAACGCCACCCTCGCGGCATCCTGGTCAGCAGGGAAGAAGTTGGCAAACGGAGGGCTGGTGCGCTGCGGGGTTGGCGAGACGACGGCGCTGCCATCGCCCGGGCCAGTGGCGCAGAGGATGATCCGCCGCACCGAGCCGGGGTGGCGAACCGCGAGCGCCTCTACAACCTGTCCGCCCGTCGACCAGCCGAGCACGTCAGGCCGCTTTAGGTGCAAAGCCGCGATGAAGTCACTGACATCATCGCCCCAGCGTGGGATCGTGAGCTTCCCCGGCCGCAGCGTCGTGCGCCCCACCCCCTCGTTATCGAGCGCCAGGACCAGGTGGTGATGCGCCAGCAGATCGATGAAGCTCGGCGCCCAATCATCAATGCTCGCCTTGCCGCCGACGACGAGCACAAGCGGACGACCGCGCCCAACCGCGCGGTAGCCAATGGTGCCCCAGGCGACGTGCACGGTCTTGATCGGCGTGGCAGTCGCCGAGGTTAAACCCGCCGCAGATGCCGCAGAAGAAAACGCGATCGCGCTGACGGCGCACACGGCGGCAAGGACGCAAGAGTAGACCCGCTTCATCTCGAACCCCTTTCGTCGTGCCGTTTCCGCGCGATGCCGACGTCAGACGCAGCTTACCGACGGGCTGTCGCCTGCACCATCCCTCGGCTCGGAGAGACTGGTGGTCCAATCGAAATCGCACCGCTCTCAGCACCGCTGCTACATGTCAGCAGCTTCACCCGTCCTTACGAGGATGCGCGCCGCCCCTCCTTTCCTCTCACGACGCGCATCGTGCCGCCTTGGCGAAAGACGCGCATCGCGCGGAAAGGGCGCATGCAGCGCCGACGAGCCTCTAGAAGCGGCGACACACCACGTGCATCAGGGATGCACGACCGGCACCACGGCCGCCGGCGGCGTCCACCCCAGGGCTCGCGAGGTGGGGAGCTCCTTTGTGGCGAGGCGCTAGCGCCAGTCCGCGTCGGCGACGCCTCCTTGGTCGCCGCAGAGATCACGCTGGATTCGTTGGCGCCATGCCCAGGGCGATCATGAGAACTGGCGTGCGAGCTCACGGAGAACGCGATCGGGACTGGCAGCTCAAGAAGACTTCGCGCGGGCTGATCCGCGCGTCGTGCCCTTCGGCCGGCCCGCGCGCACACCCTCATCATCAAGCTTCTTGTAGCTCCGCGTGACGGCCTGCGTCTTCGTGGAGCGCGCACCGACCGTGCGTCCTCCTCGAGTCTTCTCGGCACGAGCGACGTTATCAGCGCGACCCGACTCCCCGAACCGCTGGCGCGCCGCCTGACGCGAAACACCGAGAGACATCGCGATTTGGTTCCACGATCGGTCGCGTGCTCGGGCGTTCACGACAGCCGCCTCCAGCGCAGCCTTCGCGGCTTCGACAGCGTCCGCAGCGCGTGCGACCGCCACTAGATCACCGGTTGCTTCGAAGTCCTCGGCGGTCAACGTGTCGGCCCATGCGTCGAGACGCTCGATGGCCTCGGAGATGTCCTGCGGGGAGTGCTGGGTAGGTGTGCGGGGCATTTGGGCTCTCCTACGGGAGGAACTTGTCGCGGGCCTTATCGGCGTGGATCACGATGGGGTCATCGCTGTCGGGATCGAGAAGGCCGACTTCGAGCAACGTGCCGTTGCGCGCCGGTCCGATGAGCACGGCCAGGTCATCGGCGCCGACGACTTGGAACATGCGATTCCGAACAGCGTGAAGAATGTCCTCGTCGTCAATACCGTGCTTCCTGGCCCCCTGCGCGATCCGCACCTAGACAAGGTATATTGTCTAGGTGCGGCCGTCAAGAGAGGTTGTCTTCACTCCTGTTTTCGGCGCGGAGTAGGGCCGTCTGCCGGAGCAGCGATCGTCAGCGCATCGAGGTCATGGAGGGGTTCTGCGACGAGAACGGTCTTCAGGGATCGCACGCGGCGGCGCTAAAGCGAAAAGGCCGGAAAGGGCCGGGAGCGAGCCGTTAAGCATGCGGCGTACCGCGGCAACGCTCCGAGACCCTTGGATATCCAGGCGTTTCGCGAATGGAGCCAGCCGGGATCGAACCGGCGACCTCCTGCTTGCAAAGCAGGCGCTCTCCCAGCTGAGCTATGGCCCCGCTGGAAGCGAGTCTATCCGTCGAAGTCGAAGTCCCGGGGAGGCCGCTGCTCGAACCACAGCCGGTCGTGGTCGGGCGTGTCCTGAAGGAATTCGGGGGTTTCCTCCAGGACGTCCTCCTCGTGGTCGTCGGCCCCGTGGTGCTCGGCACCGTGGCGCTCAGCCTCGTGCTCGGCCTGGTGGCGCTCGAGCTCGTGGCCCTCGGGGTCCTCCTCGTCGAAGCGGACCTCGTACTCCTGGGTCGGCTGGCTCAGGTGCGGCGGAGGGTGCTCTTCGGTGGGGGGCCCGGCGGGCGCGGCGTGCGGGGACGGACTGGCGATCGGACCCGGCTCGATTCGATGGCCGTCCTCGGGATCCGGCGGGTGCGCAGCCTCAGGTGCGTGCGCGTGCCCGGGATCCGCCTCGTAAGGGTCGTCGAACGCAGGATCCGGCGGCAACGGCGGCTCGTGGTGCTCAGCCTCGACGGGCGGCTGGTAGTAGCGCTCGATCGGTCCGGTGTCCGGCGGCAGGTGCTCTGCGGGGACACGCTCTGGGGCGGCCTGCTCCGGCTCGGCCAATGTGTGCTCATCTGAGAAATGACCCCCGTCAGCGGGGTCGAAGCGCCCGTAATCGGCCGAAGAGTGCTCGGCCGAGGAAGTGTGCTCGCTATCGAACGTAGCCGCCCCCAGCACGTGCTCAGCTTCGTGGCTTCCGAGCTCGCCGAGTGCGTTGTCGCCGTGCGTGTCGCCCTCGAGTGGCTCGGGATGGCGGCGGACCGGACCCAAGGCTTCGCGCTCCGCGCGCTCGATGTCGGCCGGGTCCGCGCCTCTCCGCCGCTTCAGCTCGAGATGCTCGCGGATCGCGTCATCCAGGAACCCCATGCGGCCAAAGCCTACTCCGCGGCGACCACGTTGGCGGTCGCGGCGGCGGCCCGGATCGTCCGGTTCTTCCCGCTCCGCTTGGCCTGGTAGAGGGCAGAATCCGCCTCGGCGATCAGCTGATCCTTCTCCCCCGCGGTGGACGATGCGACCCCGACGCTAGCCGTGATCCGCAGCGGCTCACCGCCGTCGAGACGGGGTATCCGGAGGCTCTCGATCTCCGACCGAATACGGTCGGCGATCACATATGCGCCCTCGAGATCGGTGTGCGGGAGGATCAGGGCCAGCTCCTCGCCGCCGTAGCGGGCCGGCCAGTCCGCGTCGCGCGAGTGCTCGTGCACGACCGCTCCCACCCGGTTCAGCACAACGTCGCCCTGCTGGTGGCCGTAGGTGTCGTTGATCGCCTTGAAGTTGTCGAGGTCGATCATGATCAGGCCGAGCGGATGGTGGTAGCGGCGGACCTGCTCGGCCTCGGCGCCAAGCAACTCCTGGAAGCGCCCGTGGTTGGCCAGGCCGGTCAGCTCGTCGGTCACGGCCTGGCGGCTGACCTGGACGTGCAGGTCGACGTTCTCGAGCGCCAGGGCAGCCTGCCCGGCCAGGGAACGAAGCAGCTCGGCTTCATCCTCGCCGTAGGGCAACCCGCGGCGGGCTACCGAGATCAAGCCATGCGCGCGGCTCCCACGGCGCATCGGGCGCAGAGCCGCCGCGAGCACCTCGAGATCCTCTGTGCGGGAGCGTCCGAGCTCCTCGCTGCCGAGGGCCTGGCGCTCGGCTTCAAGCAGCGACTCCTCGACCCCGGTGAGCGAGCCTTCCCGCCCAACCTCGGCCAGCGGATCATCGAGACTCAGGCGCACGCTGACGCGGCCGCAGTCGCTGCGTGTCGCGTCCATCGCCGTCTTCAGGGCGAGGTCCAGGAGCGCCGGGCGGTCGAGGTTGGATTCGAACGTGTGCCCAATTCGTCGGACCGACTCGCGCAGCCGAGCGCGCTCTTCGGAGAGCTCTTGCATGCGATGCTCGAGCTGGCTCGACATGCTGTTGAACTCCTCGGCGAGCGCGGCGAACTCGTCGCTGCCGGCGACGGGCACTGGCTCTGAGAAGTCCCCCGAACCCAGTCGCCGAGCGGCCTGCAGGAAGCGAACGAGCTGGGCCTGGAGGGCTCGCGAGCTCAGCAAGGCGAAGCCGAGCGCCAGAAGCAGGAAGCCGGCGATGAAGAGGATCGCGAGCAACCGGCTCGACCCAACCGACCCGGTACTCGCGGTCACGCTCGAGAGAACAGAGACGGTCACGGGAGCGCCCCATCCGCTGAAGCGCTGCGTGACCTCGCGGTAGCGCTCGCCGTCGATCGAGACCGTTCCGCGCGTCGGGAAGGACGAGATCGCGCTGGCGGCGACGTTCTGGGCCAGGACCCGACCGCCCTCGCGCACGACTACGCCGGACTGCGGGGCGGACAGCTCGCGCACGAACTGGCTCGCCGAGAGCGCCGAGACCGTGAGGGTCAGGACCTCACCCGTGCTGTAGCGGACCTGGGCTGCGCCGGGCGCGAGCGCGGTGGGATCGCCCGCCGCCGTCGTGCTGCCGTTCTGAGTAACAGCGATGCGCACCAGGCCGCCAGTGGCGATCAGCTTCGCGAGCGACGCCGGATCGGAGTGCAGCAGGGCCGGGTCATGACCGAGCGCGAGGGCGTCAGCCCGAGCCGATGCGGCTGCATTCGAGTACACGCCCGCCGCAGCCGCCGCCAGTCCGTCGGCGCGCGCGTCCGCCTTGCCGTTCGTGCTGTCCGAGATGAGCCGGAACACGAGCGCGCCCATGGCAATCATCGGGACAACGACGATCACCAGGAAGAACGTGATGAGGCGCGCGCGGAAGCTCATTTGGCCCTGTCCAGCCGCGTTCAGCGTATCGGGCTGTGAATCGCGATTCGCCACCTCTCCGCCGATGAGCCAGGTAGGCGGTCTAAAGCCCGGGTTGCGAGGTGACGATGACAGCTTTAGAAAGCCGCTCCCGGCCGGACGAAGAACGGATACCCCTTCGATGTTCGCATCGCCAAACGCCCAAGAGAACCCCGCGGCCCTCCCGAGGCTTCTGATCGCCGACGACGACCCGGTGGTCCGCTCCGCTCTGGGCATGACGCTCGAGCGGCAGTTCGAGGTGGTCGCGGTGGCCGGCGACAGCGAAGGCGCGATCACGCGCGCGCAGGAGCACGCGCCGGACGCGGCGATCGTCGATGTCGACATGCCCGGCGGCGGCGGACCGAGCGCCGTCCGCGGCATCCTCGAGGTCTCGCCCGAGACCGCGATCCTCGTCCTCTCGGGCGACGAATCGGACTCCGTTGTCCGCGAGCTCCTGCAGCTCGGCGCGATCACCTACTGCCGTAAGGGCATCGAGCCCGCTCATCTAGTCGAGGCGCTCCAGCGCTCGATCATCGCCCACCGGCACGCCCGGCAGGCCGCACGCTCGGCCGCCTAGCCCCTAGCCGGGGCTAAACTGTCCGGACCGTGCGGCAGCTTGCCGCCGCTCGGGGCTATAGCTCAGTTGGGAGAGCGCCTGGATCGCACCCAGGAGGTCGCCGGTTCGAGTCCGGCTAGCTCCACT
>Ga0070735_10004340_pt1 | contig 12009 bp, 9 predicted proteins | sample Coa_R1_FD_66443 | JGI IMG/M metagenome (GOLD analysis project Ga0070735, IMG submission 66443) | Surface soil microbial communities from Centralia Pennsylvania, which are recovering from an underground coalmine fire - Coalmine... | ecosystem: Environmental > Terrestrial > Soil > Unclassified ... | reverse complement strand
GTTCGAGGATATCGCGCAGCATCTTACCGGCGGCGCGCGTGGCTTCGGCGATTTCCACTCCAGGCGCCGGTACCGACACTGCATATTTGCGGAAATCGGGCATGCGGAGCTCGCGCAATAGGAGCCCGCCGTTGGCGTGCGGATTGCAGCCCATGCGCAGCGTTCCCCGCGGCGGCAGAGCCCTGAGTTCGGGAATCGGACGGCCGGTGTCATCGAAAAGCTCTTCGGGCTTATAGCTGCGCATCCACGTTTCGAGCATCTTAAGATGCCCTGGCTTAGTCGCGAACTGCGTCAGAGGCACCTGGTGCGCCCGGAACGTGCCTTCGATCTGCTGGCCGTCGACGACCTTGGGACCGGTCCAGCCCTTGGGCGTGACCATCACGATCATGGGCCACACGGGGCGTTTCTTGTAACCGGTGTCGCGGGCTTCCTTCTGAATGCCGCGGATCTCTTCGATCACGCCATCGAGTGTCGCGGCCATCTGCTGATGCACCAGCGCCGGATCGGAGCCTTCGACGAAATGCGGTTCGTAGCCGCAGCCCTGAAGCATGCTGATGAGCTCCCTGCGATCGATCCGAGCCAGTACAGTGGGTCCGGCGATCTTGTAACCGTTCAGGTGAAGAATCGGAATCACTGCGCCGTCGCGGACGGGGTTCAGGAACTTGTTCGAGTGCCAGCTTGTCGCGAGGGCGCCGGTCTCTGCTTCGCCATCGCCGATGACGCAGCACACGAGAAGATCGGGATTATCGAAGGCCGCGCCGTAGGCGTGCAGGAGAGAATAGCCCAGCTCTCCTCCTTCGTGGATAGAGCCGGGAGTTTCCGGCGCGACGTGACTGGGGATGCCGCCCGGAAACGAAAATTGCTTGAACAGCGCCTGCATGCCCTGGGCATCCTGCGTAATGTTCGGGAAACGCTCGGTGTAGCTTCCCTCCAGCCAGGAATTCGCCACTATGCCCGGACCTCCGTGACCCGGTCCGCAAACGTAGATCATGTTGAGGCCGTACTTCACGATGGCACGGTTGCAGTGGGCGTAGATCAGATTGAGGCCGGGCGTGGTGCCCCAGTGCCCCAGCAGGCGCGGCTTGACGTGCGCCAGCTTTAAGGGCTCAGTTAGCAGCGGATTATCGAAGAGGTAAATCTGTCCGACTGACAGATAGTTCGCAGCGCGCCAGTATGCATCGATCCGGCGAAGCTCATCGGACGCAAGCGTTGCCACTGGTCTCAAGGGTAGCATCCGCTTGTCGGGCGGACTGGAAGAAAAAGAGGACAGACTAGCCTACTCCCCTTTTTCGACGAGCTAGCCCCGCGAGTGATTCGCGCAGCCGGTATACGCATTGGAAAGGTACTGGTCCATCATGCGCTCGGTATTGAAGAACGAGCCATTCAGCGCGATGGCGGAGCGCATCACTTCGGCGAAGCCTTCCGGGTGGCCGTAGAACAGCGGCACGATCACTCGTTCGAGCTTGTCATAAAGCGAATCGGCATCGGCGCCGTGATCTTCCGGCAAATCTTCTTCCTTGCCGATGGCCCAGCCGGTGGCGCCCTCCACGCAGCCTTCGATCCACCAGCCATCGAGAATGCTCAAGCTCGGCACTCCATTTAGCGCGGCCTTCATGCCGCTGGTGCCGGATGCTTCGAAAGGCCGGTGCGGGGTGTTCAGCCACAGATCCGCGCCACCAGTCATGAGCTGCGCCCAGCGCATGTCGTAATCCGGAACGTAGACCACATTTATGCTTCCTTCGAGCGAGTGTGCGGCTTGGAGCACCTTGCGGATCATGTCCTTGCCTTCGTTGTCTTGCGGATGAGCCTTGCCTCCGAAGATTACCTGCAGCGACCCAACGTGTGACGCGATGGATTTCAGGCGTTCCAGGTCCGTAAATAATAGATCCGCGCGTTTATAGGCTGTGGCGCGCCGAGCGAAAGCGATGGTCAGAACGGCTTGCTCGAACTCAACGCGGCTGGCTCGCTTGATCTCGGTCAGGAGCGCCAGCTTGCCGGCCGCATGAGCCTGACGGATTTCTTCCAGAGGCACCCCGATCACGTAGCGCAGGTAGAGGTTGTCCTTGCGCCACTCCGGAACGTGCTGGTCGTAAAGTTTCTGGAACTGCGGCGATGTCCACGTGACAGCGTGTACGCCGTTGGTAATGGCACGAACCGGATAATTGGGGAACAGGCCGCGCGAAACCTCTCCGTGATGCATGGCGACACCGTTGATGTAACGCGAAAATCGAAGCGCCAGATAGGTCATGTTCAAGGTGTTATCCGGACAGCATGCGGTCGCGTCCAACACGCCTGCGCGATCCGCGCCGATCACCTGATTAACGAGTTCGCGCGGAAACTTATCGAAAGCGGCCGGCACGGGCGTATGAGTGGTGAACACGCAATGTTGCCGGACGGACTCAATATCAGCTTCGCTCGCGGTTCCCAGCCTCGGGTTTCCGATTCTTTGTTCCAGCAGCGCGAGCGCCAGAAGGGCAGAATGGCCCTCATTCATGTGATAGTTTTCGATTTTGTTGTGACCCAGGCTGTTCAACATTTCGACGCCGCCCATGCCCAGGATCGCTTCCTGATGCAGCCGGTAAGACGGATCGCCTCCGTACAAGTAGTCGGTGAGCGAGCGGTCCGCCGGATCGTTCTCAGGCAGATCGGTGTCGAGCAAGTAGACCGGCACGGTCGCGCCCGCGATGCCGGTCAGGGTGAATCGCCAGGCACGAACCAGCACTCGCCGGCCACCCAGTTCCAAGGACACCACCGAAGTCAAAGGCTCCAGAATTTCTTCCGGCTTCCAGACAGCGGGCTCCTCCTGTTGATTCCCTTGGCTGTCAAGCTGCTGCCGGAAGTAGCCTTTCCGGTAGACCAGCGTGACGCCGACCAATGGAACGGCCAAATCGGCGGCCGAGCGGAGCATATCGCCCGCCAGGACTCCGAGACCGCCGGCATAGGTCGGCAGATCAGGCCGCAGAGCGATTTCCATGGAGAAATAGGCAACCCGGCGATCGTTCGGCAGGGAAGAGGAGTCTGTCAAGGATGCACCGATTCCTAAATTATCGCGTGCCCGGATGAATCGCGTGATATCCCACAGCGCATGCGGGTGTAACCACCCGATGGCTTCTTAAATTACGAGCCTCAAATGCTCAGAACCGGGCACGGAGAATCGCGCACGATCGAGTACAGCCTGGACCAGACCCGGCCGACGATTCCCTGGTCGTGCCCCCGGCCGACGACCAGCAGGTCGGCTTTCCGGCGGACGATTTCCTCGCGGATGCCGTCGGAAATTCCGGCGTCGATGACGACATCCGGCACGTCCAGCTTCAACTTGTCCTTCAGGCCGCGCATATGGGCATGTCCTGCTTCGATCAGATCCTGCCGGTAAGGGCTGAAATCGATTTCGACCGTCGCAGGGGGCATTTCGAGCACATGCACCAGCGCGAGGTGGGCCTGGTAGGATTTCGCCAGGGCCGCGGCCGCCCGGAGAATGACTTCCGATTCCGGGGTCTCATCCAGGGCGCAAATGATGGATTTGTATGGAACCGCCGGCGTATGCCCCTCAATGGCCGCGCCAGTGCTGGTCCAGACAGCGGCGCTGGCATCGTGCAGTACCTTCGCGGTGACCGAGCCGAGCAGGAATCGCCGGATTACCCCGGAGCCGTGTGTCGGCATCATCACCAGGTCGGAGCCCTGATGCTGCAGGACCTTGTGAATCACGTTGCCCGCTTCCCCTTCCTCGATGATCAAGTTGGGGTGCTGCCCGGAAAACTCTTTGGCGGCGAACTCGCTCAGCCGCTGTTCTTCAATATGACGGGCTTCTTCCGAGATCTTGGGATCCGCGTACGCCAGATCGCTATACACCAGTACGCTTTCGATGTCGCGATTCACGAATACGGGTCGCAGCGCATACGCATGCACTAAGGTGAGGTTGGCCGAGAAGTGCCGGGTCATGTCCTTCACATACGGAACCATGGCCGTGCACGACGCGGAGTAATCCACGGGGAACAAGATTTCCTTGAAGGGCAACATAGCACCCTCTATTGTGCATTTTCACGGCCAATCATGGAAACCTTTTGGGAAAGTGCGTTCTGGACGTCACGGTCGGTCAACTGAGTGAAGTCCTCATACCAGGTCCCGACCGCTTCGAAGGGTTCGGGAGACGAGAGGCATATGACTTCGTCGGCTTCCCTCCGCATCGCATCGCAAGTAGAGCGGGGACCCACGGGCACGGCGACCACAATGTGCTTTGCCCCCTGGTGCCGCAGAGCGCGAACCGCGGCAAGCATGGTTGAGCCGGTGGCCAAACCATCGTCGACGACGATGACGTCTTTGCCGCGAACCTCGATCAACGAGCCGGACCCTCGATATAGCCGGCTGCGCCGGTCGATCTCGCGCTGTTCCCTCGCGGCAATTTCGTCAATGACCTTGGGTGTGAGAGCGCACTCCTCGACCAGACCCTGGTCGATAACGCGCACCGGCGGGTCACGTCGCGGAACAGCCCCAGGTGTTTCCGCGATTGCGCCGAAGCCGAGTTCGGGTTGCCAAGGGACTCCCAGTTTTCGGACCAGGAACACGTCCATGGGCGCGCCCAGAAAGTCGGCGATGATGCGCGCTAAGGGCACTCCGCCGCGCGGAAGGCCGAGAACGACCAGATTTGGCCGACCTTCGTAGGGGGCAAGAGCCTGGGCCAGCAAGCGGCCGGCTTCTTCGCGATTGCGAAACATCATCTTGCGAATGTTAGTGCACCTGAGGTGCCAGACTGGGATGTCGTTGTTAAACGACGACGTTAGTGGATCGTGCGCGTCTTGCGGTTCATGTAGTCCATCAGCAGGTATTGCCCCAGATTATGGGGCGTGGTGAAGTACGCCTTGCCGCGGCAAAGCTGCGTCACCTTCTGGATGAATTGCACCAGGCCGTAATCGCTGGCGAGCATGAACGTATTGATCAGGATGTTCTGGCGCTTGCAGCGATTAACTTCTTCGAGCGTGCGGCTGATCACCAGAGGATCGAGGCCGAAGGCGTTGCGATAGATGCGCCCATCCTCGAGCGTCAGGGCGCTGGGCTTGCCGTCGGTGATCATGATGATCTGTTTCATGTCTTTCCGTTCTTGATTGAGCAGGCGCTGCGCCAGGATCAGGCCTTCGCGCGTATTGGTGTAATACGGGCCGACTTGCACGCGGGCGAGTTCTTCGATCCGCAGCTCCTCGGCTGAATCGTGGAACAGCACGCAGCGTAGCGAATCGCCGGGATATTGCGTTCGGATCAGGTGCGAGAGCGCCATGGCGACTTTCTTGGCGGGCGTGAAGCGGTCCTCGCCGTACAGGATCATGCTGTGGCTGCAATCGAGCATCAGCACGGTCGCGCAGGAGCTTTGATACTCGGATTGATGGACGTGCAGGTCTTCGTACTCGAGATTCAGAGGCAGCTTGACACCTTCGCGCTGCATGGCGCTGAACAGAGTCTGGCAGACATCCAGATTCATGGTGTCGCCGAACTCGTATTGTTTGGCCGCACCCGTCGTCTCGACGCCGGTGGCCAGGTCGCGCGTGTCATGCGCCCCAAAGCTCGAGTGGCCCAGCGATCCGAGAAGATCTTTTAAAGTCTTGAAGCCCAGGAAGTCGACGCTTTTGTCGGTGATCTTGACGTCGATTTTGCCTTCCTGCTTACCGGCGCCGCCGGACTGCTGTTCGGTGTTGATGTAGCCTTCATCAACGAGTTTCTGGACAAGCTTGCCGAGCAACTGGTCCATCTCTTCTTCGCTCATGCTTTCGAGCTTTTGCCTGATCTGCTCGGCGCGCTCGGGATCGAAGAATTCACCGCGCTGGAGGGCTTCTTCGATGGCGCGCTTGAGTTCGTCGAGCGAATGCTCGTTGAACTCGCTGAACTGCATGTAAGGGTTGTTGAAGCCGCTTTCGAGGAAGAAGTCGGAAAGCGCCTTCATCAGGTCTTCGGCGCTCAGGCCCAGGTCCTCGCCGGTGTACTTGGAATAGCGTACCGATTTCATGCGGGCGCGAGAACCTCCCCCTTCAAGCTACCACGCGTCCGGGCGGTTCGAGTCCCATCGCCCCAGTTTATCCATTTGCTCGTAGCATTTCTGCAGAGCCGTTTTGCAATACTGAGCTACCGCATCATACGTCGTGGTCGATCGTACCCTGAAATCGCCAAGTCGTCGCCATACGACTGGCTATTCCGGCGGTGTCGGATTTAGAGATGAAGCACACTACGATCTCTCTTCAAACTATTGCATTGAAGGGCTCGGCGGCAAAGGTGCGGATATCGAGCAGGCGCAGTACGGATGGCTCGCCGTCCGCCGAAGCATTGCGAATCACCAGCCAGCCCGCGCCGTCAGCGAGATCCACCGTTATGTTCGACTGAGAGTCGGCTTCCGTGACGAACTTTTCCCCTTCGCCAACATAGGCGCCTTGATCGGCTGTGACGCAGCCGATCCCCAGCTTCCCGCGCTCGATCGAGTATTCCAATCTCACGACGAAGGTCTTCTTTCCGTCGCGGACGCCCGGAACCTGCAGCGGAAAGAGAGCGGCGTACGCCCAGCGCTCGGCCGGCGTCTCAATCCGCACCGGCGACTTGCCGCCGATCACAGCCGAACCCGACGGCGTCACGTCTTCCAGCCGGAACAGCGGCGGCGCTTCGCCGGTCACGCGGAAAGAGCGGTGCGAGACGCCGAGCGCTCCCGTCCGCTTCAAGCTTTCCTTGACCTCCTGGATGCTGTAGAACAGCCGCGAATCATCCTGCACGCCGCCGATTCCAGCCTTCTTGGCTCCATAAAAGCGAATGCCTGCGCTGTTCATGGATTCGATTTCCGCCTCCACCCGCTGGGGCGGAGTGAAACCCTGTTTGAGCCGCTTGAATCTCTCGCTGTCGAAGGCGCCGATCACAATGTCCTGCTGAAAGTGGACGTCGCACGAGCAGTTGATGCCCGGTTCTGGGCAGGCGATGTCGGCGTCATACAAGTTCAGCCGGTCTTCATAGACGTTTCCGAGTGAAGGTGAGCTGACGGATATACAGGGCGTGATATTTCCGTTCCGAAGATCGACCGCGATCATCTTGCTTCCGGCGAAACACCTGCGATGCCGGGTATCGATACCGCCCAGGAGCTGAATGAATTGGCTGGTGGAAGCGAAGTGGTTCGACAAGCGGCTTCGCTGCTCATCGGAATAAGCGGCCGGATAGTTGTCGGACTGTAAAGTTGTCGGATAAAACGCGACGTCCAAATCCTGACATTTTCTGGAGAGCTCTTCCAGACGCTGCAGCCGGGCGGGGTGACCGACCAAGCGCAGAAACACCTTGTGGCCGGCTCGCTTCAACATCTCCAGTTTGCGAAACCACACGGCTTCGTGCGCTTCGGCTTCCGGATGGAACGACGCCATGACGTAGTCCACGTCGGAAGGACTGGAGTCGCGAAGAACCTGAAAGTTCGCCTGGCCTTCGTCGACGAACAGGCTGGTGTAGAAGGCCACCTTGTTTCCATGCCGAAACAAATCGCTACACAAGCGGCCAAGATTGGGCGTCAGCAGCGGCTCTCCTCCCGTGAGGAGCAACATCCACGCATCCTGCGGAGTCGTTCGGGAATTGAAAAACGCCGCGATCTGCTCGACGTGACCGGCGCGGCGGTAAGGCGCAAGCTGGGAAGAATCGGCCACGCGCCCGCTTTCGGCTAGCCAGCAATAGCCGCACTTCATGGTGCAGGTCTCGAACAAATATACTTCCGCGGCGCGGTATCGCGGCTCGGTTAGGGGAACGCTCGGCGAGGTCAATCTCGGGACCTATTGGTAGTTCCGGCGCTGCGCCTTGGCTTTAGGATCGTCGGGGCCAGTTTCGCGGCGGCGTACTTCGGCCGTGTACCCGATCTCTTCATTGCGGCTGATCCGCCGGTGTGCATAGAGGCCTTCCAGGATGAATTCTGCCGCCGCGGCCCGGACCGCATCCGGCTCGCTCGTGCCCAAGCCCAACAACTTAGTCTTTTCGAGCAATCCCTGAATGCCCGACAGCTGCTTGATCATCTCCGACGACTGCTGCGTCTCGTCCAGTTTCAGCGAGCCACCCAATTCGAACCACTGGATGATTGTCGACATATTCTCGCCGTCGAAAATCCGTGTGTAGACTTTGCCCACGGCCAGCCGGATCAACTCGCGCGCGATGGTGTCGCCGCCCTTGAGTTCGCCTTCATACTCCAGCTCAAGTTTGCCGGTGATCGAGGGGAGCGCCGCGTAGATATCCATCACGCGCGGAACGGCGACCGCGTCGCCGATCGAGAGCGCCCGCCGCTCGGCGTTCGAGATGACGTTTTCCAACACTGAAATGGGCAGCCGTTGGCTGACGCCCGAGCGCTTATCGACGCGCTTGTCTTCACGTGCCGAGAACGCCAGCTGCTCCACTGCCTCGCGAATATAGGACGGCACGCGGATCTCAATCGGCGCGGTTCGTTTGGCCCAGGACTCCTGCTCTGTGATGGCCATGCCGTGATCGAGCGCCACCGGATAGTGCGTGCGGATTTCGCTGCCAATGCGGTCCTTGAGCGGCGTGATGATCTTGCCGCGCGCCGTGTAGTCCTCGGGGTTGGCGGTAAACACCAGCATCAGGTCCAGAGGCAGCCGCACCGGGTAGCCTTTAATCTGAACGTCGCCTTCCTGCATGATGTTGAACAAGCCCACTTGGATCTTACCCGCCAAATCGGGCAGCTCGTTGATGGCGAAAATTCCACGATTCGCCCGCGGCAGCAGGCCGTAGTGGACGGTCAACTCGTCGGCGATGTTCTGGCCCGCGCGCGCAGCTTTGATGGGATCGATGTCGCCGATCATGTCTGCAATCGTGACGTCAGGAGTGGCCAGCTTCTCGACGTAGCGCTCTTCCCGCGAAAGCCAGGCGATCGGTGTGGCATCGCTCATGTTGCGAAGCTTATCGCGGCAGGCTTTGCAAATTGGCGCGAATGGATTGTCGCGAATCTCGCAGCCGGCGATGTAGGGAACCCGCTCATCGAGCAGCGTAGCCAGCATGCGGATCAGCCGGGTCTTGGCTTGGCCGCGCAAGCCCAGCAGGATGAAATTATGGCGCGAGAGCACCGCGTTGACCACCTGCGGAACAACCGTGTCGTCGAATCCCACGATACCCGGAAACAGCGGCTCGTGTTTCTGCAGCCGGCAGATCAGGTTCTCGCGCAACTCGTCTTTCACGGTGCGGTGCGGAAGCTTGGCAGCCAGATCTTTGTAGTTTCGAAGCGCTCCGAGGGTCTCGGGAAGGCCGGCGGCAGATTTATTCAAGACCGTACTCCTAACGGCGATTGTAGCAATTTGCTATGCTCGACCATTCCCGCACTGAAGCATGGCGAGAGAACAACCAAGCGAGCTCGAATTCCGCCGCTTTTGGCAACGCCTCCAGGCGCTGGGTCTAAACGCGTATGAAGCGCGATCGTACCTGGTGCTGGTGGGGCATCCTCGGTTTAAGGCGCTGGAACTGGCGGCTCGCGCGCACGTGCCCCGGCAGAAGATTTACGAAGTGCTCGACAGTCTGGTGGAGAAGGGCTTCGCCCGCGTGATCCAGGACCGCACCAAGCTCTTCTCGGCTGTTCCGCCGGACCAGGCGCTGCCGGCTTACCTTGCGCGCAGAACGCACGCACTCGAAGCCGAACTTGCGGAAGAAAGCAAAGCGGCCTCCGGACTGTTAACCGATCTGATGTCCGCCTACGCGGAAGGGCAAGGCGGTGGCGGCACGCTTGATTTTCTGCGCCTGGTCAACGATCCAGGCCAGACTGCGGGCCAGTTTCGCGGCATGCTGGCCGCGGCGCGAACGGAGTATCTCGAATTCTCGCGGCCGCCTTACGCAGTGGATCCCTTATATGCACGACAGGATGCCGAGCAGGTGCTGCGAGCGTGTTCACGCGGGGTCCGGTGCCGCCTGATCGTGGAGCGGGGCACGCTCGACATCGCCCACCAACGGTTCCTCGCAGAGTATGAACAAGCCGGCGTCCAGATCCGCCAGATCGATAAAGTCCCCATGAAAATGGCGGTGATGGACGGCCGCTGCGGATTGCTGGCGTTGGTGGATCCCGTCACCACCAAGCCCGCCTGGACCGCCGTGGTGTTCGAACACGAGGGCATGGCCGAGGCCATGAAGAGCTTGTTCGAAGACTACTGGCGCCGAGCGACCTCTTCCGCAGGCGCCGGCAAGCCGTAATGCGCGCGGCCGCCCGCGACGAACTCCTCCCATGTGGAGTACAGCAAGGCCGGCATTCCCACGGCGAGCGCGCCCTCGACGTTGTCCGGACGGTCGTCCAGGAATAACGCTTCGGAAGGCTCAACGCCCAGTCCCTGGATTGCATCCAGATAGATTTCCGGTTGCGGCTTCACCTTGCGAAGCTCGTAGGAAAACGTGACGTGATCGAAGTGTTCCAGAAATCCCGGAGTCGCGCGCAGTTCTTCGCCTAGTGGGCGGGGAAGATTGGAAAGAATCGCCGTCCGATATCCCGCGGCGCGCAGCTGCGTGGTCCATTGGAACAGACGGGAATCATAGTTGTTCCAGAGCTCGATTTCGACGCGGATCAGCGCTGGGATTTTGCTCTCGTCAAAGCGCGTACCGGCTGTGTGCGCGACCGTTTGCCAGTATTCCTCGGGCTGGCAGAGGCCGGCGTCGTAACGGATACGGTGCGCCCAGAAGGCATTCATGAAGTCGGCAACCGGCAGACCGGCGGTTTCCGCCGCGCGGCGCCAACGAGCGTCGTCCGGGGGGAAACAGAGGACACCCCCGAAATCGAAAACTACTGCGCGAACGGGATTCATTTCAAGGCTTGCTAACGAGCGCCGCCAGCGGCCTTTTCTTCGCGCCGGGTGCGGATCTCGCGCACGGCGTAGATGCGGCGGCCCTGGCTCTCGAAATAGGTTCGCGTGAGCACTTCGCCCAGCAGTCCGGTGCAGAACAGGATCACGCCGGTGACCTGCGCGAGCGCGCCAGCCAGCATCAGCGGCCCGTGCGTCTGAACCATGTCGACGCCGGTCCAGATTTTTTCCGCCGCGAGACCGATCAGGACCAGCGTGCCGCTTCCGGCGCTGAGCAATCCCCACTTTCCGAAGAAGTGCATGGGACGTGTGAAATATTTCAGCAGGAACCAAATCGTAAAGATGTCGAACGCTACGCGGAAGGTGCGTCCCAAGCCGTAATGCGATCCGCCGTTCGCCCGCGGCAGGTTGCGGATAGGCACCTCAGCGATGCGCGCGCCGTAGAACGATGCCAGGGCGGGAATAAAGCGATGCAGCTCGCCGTAGAGATTCACGTCCTTCAGGATCTCCGCACGATAGGCCTTGAAGGTGGTGCCGAAATCCCGCAGATCGACGTGCGACGCCTTAGCCATGAGCCAGTTGGCGATCCGCGAGGGAATCTTGCGCGTGACCGCGTTATCCAGCCGGTCCTTGCGCCATCCGCTGGCAATGTCGTAGCCTTCGTCGATCTTCTCGAGCAGCGCGGGGATGTCCTCGGGCGCGTGCTGCAGGTCGCCATCGAGCGAGATGACGATGTTGCCTTGGGATTCGTCGAACCCTGCGGCGAGAGCCGCGGTCTGTCCGAAGTTGCGCCGCAGCCGGATCACTTTCAGGCGTGGATCGGTCTCGACCAGGTTGGCCAGAAGGTCGAAGCTGCGGTCGGTGGAGGCGTCGTCCACGAACAGGATTTCGTAAGGCCGGCGGATTTTCTCCAACACCGCGGTCAGCCGGTCATAGAGCGGCAGGATGCACGGCTCTTCGTTGTGGATCGGTACGACAATGGACAACGTCGGCACTGTCATTAGGATACCTTACTCTTTTTTGGGGTCCTTGCCCGGAAGGTTTTCGGGATTCTCATGCACCCTCTGCCGGAAGGCCGCATTCATTCCGGCAGCCAATGAAATGATGCCGTCCTGGCCGTATTTCTCGCGGATTTTATCCACGGCCGCGAGGGTCCGCCGCCAGTCTTCGGCGCGGCCTTCGTCGATGAGGCTGGTCTGGCCTTCGGCAGGCTCAAGCGACTGCGCATATA
>Ga0070735_10004338_pt1 | contig 12013 bp, 8 predicted proteins | sample Coa_R1_FD_66443 | JGI IMG/M metagenome (GOLD analysis project Ga0070735, IMG submission 66443) | Surface soil microbial communities from Centralia Pennsylvania, which are recovering from an underground coalmine fire - Coalmine... | ecosystem: Environmental > Terrestrial > Soil > Unclassified ... | reverse complement strand
TCACGCGGGATCTTTTCCTCAAAGGACTGCCGCTCGCGGATTCCGTCGACCGGCGTTTGGCCATCGACCTGGAGTTGTTTAGCCGGGGCGGCCTGCGGGTTCTGGAAAAAATCGAACGTCAGGATTATGATGTGCTCGGCTCGAGGCCGGCCATCTCCAAAGTAGAGCGCGTGGGTTTGCTGCTGGGCGCACTCACGCGGCGGACATTCTCACGAGCGGCGGGTTCGCGGGCAGCCTAAAATGACGCTGGAGGAATCCTACGCCTTCTGCGAGCGTGTGGCGAGAACCCAGGCCAAGAACTTCTACTACTCCTTCCTGCTGCTCTCCCGGCCCCAGCGCCAAGCCATGTGTGCCATTTATGCGTTCATGCGCTACTGCGACGACCTTAGCGACGCGGAAGGCGTGAGCGACCGCGCCGGGGCCATCGCGCGATGGCAAGCCGATCTCGATTCCGCGCTGGCCGGCAATCCGCCAGAGAATCCCGTGTGGCCGGCGTTCTCCGATGCAGTCGCACGCTACAGGATCCCGCATGAGTACTTCCGCGAGATGATCCGCGGCGTCAGTTCGGATCTGGAGCCGCGTCATATCCAGACGTTTCAGGAACTGTACGACTACTGCTATCACGTCGCCAGCGTAGTGGGGTTGACGATCATTCACATTTTTGGTTTCAACGATCCGCGCGCGCTCAAACTGGCCGAACGATGCGGCGTGGCGTTCCAGCTCACCAACATTCTTCGGGACGTGCGCGAAGACGCCGAGCACGGCCGCATCTATCTGCCTGAAGAAGATTTAGAGCGCTTTGGAGTCCAGCCGGAGGAACTGAGAGGCGCTGCGCTTTCCCCGGCTTTGCGCAACCTGCTGGCGTTCGAGGCGGAGCGCGCGCGAGCGTACTACCAGGAGGCCGAACCTTTGACCAATCTGGTCGATAGTCGAAGCCGCGCGTCGCTCAGAGCCCTGATCGGGATTTACTCGCGTCTGCTGGAGCGCATCTCGAATTCCGGATACGACGTACTGGGCGAGCGGGTCCGCGTGCCCGCCTGGGAAAAAATCTGGATACTAGCCCGCTGCGCGATCTAGATTCGAACTCTACCGGAAGACCCACCGCACGCCGGCATCCGGTCCCCACACCATGCCGCTGATATAGGTATCGCTGTTGGAAGAAGTCTTGAAGTGCAGTAATTTCGCGCCGGCGAAGACCTCGACACTGCGCACGCGAACCACTGCGGAGGCTTCCGTGTCCCCCAGCGCAGTGTGACGCGGAATATACATCCCGGATCCTCGCAGTTCCAGCCGGAAGTGCCTTGAAGCCACGTACTCCAAACCCAAGCCCACGGCCGGCAGCTTGATCGACTGAGTCGCGGTGAGCGGCTGATCGGGCGCCGTGACGGTGGCGATCACCGAGGGATAGAGCTGGATGTAATGAAACTCCCACAGCGTCTTGATTCGGAGTTTGGCATCAGGGGGATTCGGATAGGTCAGGAAGTTATAGGACAGCTTGAGATGGCGCAGGCTGTAGGCCGTCGCCAGGGGTTCACCCTGCGCGATGGTTCCGCCGAACAGGCCCAGATCGGTAGGGGCAGTGATGTGCCCGTTCACGTTGAGCGTGGTGTAGGAGAACTCCAGACGAGACGATCCCTTCATTGGTGCCGTGACCGTCAGGCCGTAGGCCCGATAGGGTCTTCCCGGAAGGGCCACCTCGTGGGGAGGAGGAAGGACCGCTTGCGATCCGGCGTGCAACGAGGTGCTCGCGCCGGTATGAATCCAGTCGAATAATCCGATCGAAAACATGTTTTCGATATTCTCCGGCTCCTGCGACGGAACAGCCTGGGTCTGAACACGGGGTTGAGAAGGCTGTTGAGCAGTGGGCTTAGCGGCGGGAGGCTCGGACTGGACCGGCGGCTGCCCCGCGGGCGGAGTCGCTGGCGGCTGCTGGGCCATCAAAGTCGAACATAACGTCAGACACAACAATACCTGGCAGATTCTGCCTATCAAATTCACAATCTCCTCATTCCCCTCTGCGCGGCTCCCAAGAGCCAACCTACAGTCTAGAGGATAAGCTGCCGCCAGGACTAGCTTCAACATTTCGCACTTCCCGGCTTACACTATTCCTGTGATACCGCTGGGACTCGTTCGCTTTGGCATCCGCTGCCTGATCGCCGCGTTATACCGTGTTCGTGTGTTGGGCGCCGGCAATGTGCCCGCGAAGGGCGCTGCTCTGCTGGTATCCAATCACGTCTCCTTCATGGACGGATTCCTGGTCGGATGGGCGGCGCGGCACCGCCACGTGCGCTTCATGATCTGGCGACCCTATTACGACCATTGGGCTGTCCACGAACTGCTCCGCGCGCTCCGGACTGTTCCGGTGGACCTGGGCGGACCAAAGGCCATGACCGCCGCTATCCAGGCTGCCCGGCGCGAGCTGGAGGCGGGGCACGTGGTCTGCATATTTCCTGAAGGCGCGGTCACGCGCACCGGCAACTTGCTGCCCTTCAAACGCGGGATGGAGAAGATCGCCCAGGGCCTGGACATTCCGGTGATCCCGGTTCATCTGGACCGCGTGTGGAGCAGTATTCTCAGCTTCGCTGGCGGACAATTTTTCGGGAAGACGCTGGGCCGCTGGCCCTACCCTGTCACGGTATCATTCGGGGCGCCCCTATCCTCTGAAAACGCGAAGCCCCCTACTGCCTGGGCCGCTCGCCAGGCCGTGGAGGAACTCGGAAGCGAGGCTGCCGAACTCACCCGCAAACGCGGCGCGACCCTCCCGGCGCGCTTCGTTCGCCTGGCCCGACGCCACTGGAGCAAGTTCGCCATGGCCGATTCCACGGGGCGCGAATTGACCTACGGCCGCGCGCTGACGGCCGCTTTGCTGCTCGCGGCAGAGGTCCGCCGAAGAACACATTCAGAAAACCACTCCCAGAAAATGATCGGATTGTTGCTTCCCGCGACCGTGGGTGGAGCGCTGGCGAATTTAGGAGTCTCGCTGGCCGGGAAAGTGCCCGTCAACCTGAATTTCACCGGCGGCAAAGAAGCCATGGTGTACGCCGCGGCCCAGTGCGAGATCCGGACCGTAATCACGTCCAAGGTTTTCTTGGCCAAGGCCAAGCTGGAAGCGCCGGAAGGCGCGGTCTACCTCGAAGATATTATGGCGTCGCTCACGAAGGCTCAAAAAGTCTTCGCATTGATCAAAGCCCGGATTGCGCCCCGCGCATGGGTGGCTCCCAAAGGCGATCCCGACAGCCTGGCGACCGTGATCTTTTCAAGCGGCAGCACCGGGGTGCCGAAGGGCATCATGCTTTCGCACTTCAATCTTGCTACCAATGTCGACGCGGTGCTGCAGCTCTTCTGGCTCGATGAGCGCGATCGCATCATCGGAGTGCTGCCGCTGTTTCATTCGTTCGGCTTCATGGCCACCATCTGGCTGCCGCTGTTCACCGGTGGAGGAGTGGTCTATCATCCCAATCCGACAGACGCAAAAGTCATCGGCGAGCTGATCCATAAGTACAAAGGCACGTTTCTGCTTTCTACTCCCACGTTCTGCGGAACCTACCTGCGCAAGTGCACGCGGGAACAATTTGCGTCGCTGCGCTTCGTGGTGGTGGGCGCGGAGAAACTTCGCGAGCCGTTGCGCAAGGAGTTTGAGGAGACTTTCGGCGTCGACTTGATGGAAGGCTACGGCATGACGGAAATGTCTCCCGTGGTAGCGGTGAACAGCCCCGACTTTCAAGACAAAAAATATCCTCAAATCGGTACGAAACATGGAACCGTGGGGCTGCCGATTCCAGGAGTAGCCGTGAAAATTGTAGATCCCGAAACGCAGGAGCCTCTGCCGCCCGGCCAGGAAGGCATGTTGCTGGTGAAGGGTCCCAACCGGATGCTGGGTTACCTCAACGATCCGGCGCGGACAGCGCAGGTCTTTCAGGACGGCTGGTACATTACCGGAGACATGGCCAAGCTGGACGAAGACGGATTCCTGTCCATCACCGACCGGCTGGCGCGCTTCAGCAAAGTTGGCGGCGAGATGGTTCCACATTTGTTGGTGGAAGAACTGATCAGTAAGGCTTGTGGAGACGCTCCCTGTGTAGTTACGGGCCTTCCCGACGAGCGCAAGGGCGAAAAACTAGCCGTGCTCTATACGGATCCGAATATCACTCCCGAGGAGCTCTGGCATCGCCTCGCAGCGACTGACCTACCCAAGCTGTGGCTGCCCAAGCTGGAGAACATCCATCATGTGGATGAACTGCCGTTGCTGGGAACCGGCAAGCTCGATCTGCGGGGCGTGAGAACGCGGGCGCTGGAGCTGGCGAACGTCTCTGCCGAGCCCCGCGCCAAATAGAAGCTTCAATCGGAACGGAGCGTAATGGCGGGATCGACCCGTACGGCTCGACGAGCCGGTAAATAGCTGGCCAGCAGCCCTGCAATAATCGGCGCCGCTGCCGTACCGACTATCGTCCACGGGTCGAAACTCTGCACCTGGAACAGCAGGCTTTGCAGATACTGCCCTAACAGAGCCGCGAATCCAATGCCAATGGCGACTCCGATGATCGATAAACGAAGACCCTGTCCGACCACCAGACTGATCACGGACCGGCGCTCCGCTCCGAGCGCCATGCGGATTCCGATCTCGCGAGTGCGCTGCGTGACCGCGTAGCTGATGACTCCGTAGAGCCCCAGTGCCGCCAGGAATAGCGCAGTCACTCCGAAGAATCCCAACAGCCGCACGCCGAACCGGCGCGTATCCAGGGAGCGGGAGACCCAGTAGTCCATGGTGCCAAAAGTGTGCACGGCCTGATGGGGATCGGCCGCGCGCACGGCGTCGCGAATCACGGCTGCCATCAAGTTCGGATCGCCGTAGGTCTTGACCGCGATGCTGGCTCCGGGTTTAGATCGTTGGAATAGCGACAAGTACATGACGCCCTTACCCGAATCCGAGGCCAGGCTGGAGTGCATCACATGTCCAACGATTCCTACAATCGTCATCCATGGAGCGCCTTCGCCGAGCCTAACTCGTTTGCCCACAGGATCCTCGTGGGGCCAGTATTGCCGCGCAAGGGCATCGTCGATGATCGCGACAAGCTTCGAGTCGACTCGGTCCTGATCCGTGAAATAGCGGCCGGCCTTTAGCGGGATCGAAAGCGTTTCCATGTATCCCGGCGAGATGAATCGCCTGTCGCCATGCGGTCCGGGATCGTTTGGACCTGCCGGGTGATCCTCAATGTCAAAAGAACCTGCCTCCGGGTCGCCGCTGAATGGCATGGGGTATCCGAGCCCGGCTGAGACGACTCCGGGAGCCGACCGCAGATTCGCCAACAGTGCGCGATTGAAGTTGGCCTGGTCGCGGCCGCCCGCGTACTGTGCCGAAGGCAGCCGATACATGGCGGTCATGACGCCCTTCGGGTTGAAACCAGGGTTGATGGTCTGAAGCCGGACAAAGCTGCGGACGAACAAACCCGCGGCCACCAGCAGGGTCAAGGCCAGCGCCGTCTCGCCGACTACCAGCAGAGAACGGAAGCGCTGCCTGGCCGAATCCAGAGTATTGCTGCGTCCTTCGGTCTTGAGCGAACCCTGAAGGTCAACGCGCGAAACCTGCCAAGCAGGCGTCACCCCGAATAACAGAGATGCCGCGAAAGTGGCGGCCGCACAGAAGATCATCACGTAGATATCGAGGCTGGCGTTCACCCCGGCCACAACGCCCTCCGGAGCAAGCAGGAGCAGCAGGCGCACGGCGCCGGCGGCTAACAGCAGCCCGGCCACGCCTCCGGCAACGCCGAGCAGCAGGCTCTCAGACAACATCTGCCGCAACAGCCGCAGCCGGCCGGCTCCGAGTGCGGCCCGGACCGCTAGTTCGCGGCCGCGCGCAGAGGTTCGCGCCATCATAAGGCCGGCTATATTGGAGCACGCGATTAGCAGCACGAAACCCACCGCGGCTAACAGAAGCAGCACGGCCGCCTTATTGTCTCCGGCCGAATCATCCGTGAAATGCACCAGGGAAATACTCCAGTTGCTGCTCTTCGCGATGTACGCTCCAGTCGTCCCGGAGTCGTAAACGCGATCCGTGAGGACGCGCATCCAGGCCTGCCCCAGCTCGAACGAAATACCGGGCTTCAAACGTGCCGCCAGAAAGAACGACTCGTTGAAGCGATTCGACGGCTGATAGAGTTTCGGATCCAATCCGATGGGCGTCCAGATGTCCGTGTTCCTTGGTTGCTCGAAGTCAGCGCGCATCACGCCGATAATCTGATGCGGCGTCTGGTTTAACTGCACCATACGTCCGATGACCTTCGGGTCGCGGCCAAAGACCTTGGTCCAAGCTCCGTACGAAAGTACGGCAACCCGATTCAAGTTGGGCTGGTCTTCCTGCGAGGTGAACACCCGTCCAAGCAGCGGTTTTGCGCCGAAAACATCGAACCACTCGGCGGAGACCGCGGAACCGCGAAGGCGCTCGGGATTGGGCCCATCCGTGTAGTTCAAATCTCCTCGCTGGGCGATCGCGGCATGCTCAAAAACGTTGGCACTCGCCCTCAGATCAGGCAGATTCGCGGCGGAAGAGCCGTTGAATGCGAGGTTCAGCTTCTGGTACTCGGTGCGCAACCCGACCACGCGCTCGGGGTGATCGATTCCCGGCGGATGCAGCAGAAGCTGATTCACCAGGCTGAAGATGGCTGTGTTCGCGCCGATGCCCAGCGCAAGGGTGAGCACGGCGACGACTGTGAACGCGGGGCTGTGGCGAAGTCCTCTCGCGGCGTAGCGAAGATCCGCAAGCGTGGTCTCAATCCATGGCAGGCCGCGCTGATCCCGATAGCTCTCCTTGGTGGATTCGAACCCGCCGAACTTGAGCTTCGCTTGACGGCGAGCCTCCTCGGGCGGCATGCCGGCGCGGAGGTTATCCTCGATCTGCATCTCGATGTGCGACTGGAGTTCATGGGACAACTCGGATTCTTCGGGGGAGAGAGATCCCAGCAGACGTTTCCAGCCGCGTCGTAACCGCTTCATGACGACTCTCCTTGCAGAGCCGAGAAGCGCGCCATGATGTCGTTAGCCCGCTGCCACTCGCGCTCCGCGGCGGTTAGTTCCTTCTTGCCCGATTTTGTGATCCGGTAGAACTTGGCCTTGCGGTTGTTGTCGGAAACGCCCCATTCCGAGGCGATCGAGCCTTCCTGTTCCAGCTTCAACAGAACGGGGTATAGCGTGCCGTGATTGATGGAAAGCAGGTTCTCGCTGGTCTGCTCGATCCGCCGCGCGATGCCATATCCGTGCAGCGGGCCGAGAGCATTTAGCGTCTTCAAGACCATCAGGGTCAGCGTGCCCTGCCAAACGTCGGATTTCTGTTCCATGGTCCTATTGGATTCCCAGAGGGAGCATATCACTGCTCTTGTGGGAATGCAATAGGAGAAAGATTCAGGGGGGCTACTCGTACCGCAGGGCTTCCACGGGATCCAGGCGAGCGGCTTTGCTGGCTGGCCAGATGCCGAAGAACACGCCGATACCCACGCTCACCGCGATTCCCAGCAGCACGGCCCATAGCGGCACCAGAGTCGGCAGATTCGGAAGGAAGAAGCGAGTGACCATCGACACCGACCAGCCGAACAGCATCCCGATCAGCCCGCCCAGTCCAGTGAGCACCACGGCCTCGGTCAGGAATTGAATGATGATATCGCCGCGGCGCGCGCCGATGGCTTTACGCACTCCGATTTCCCGGGTACGCTCGGTCACCGACACCAGCATGATATTCATGACTCCGATTCCGCCCACCAGCAATCCGATGGAACTGAGCACCACCATCACCAGGGCCACCACCGATGTCACCGAGCGAAATTGGTCCACCAGTTGGTCGGCCGTCGAAATGTCAAAATTGTCGGGCTTATTTAGAGCGACACGGCGCTCCTGCCGGAGCACGGAACGCATTTCGTCGATCGCCGCGGCCAGCTTCCCGTCCTTGGCTTCCACCATCAGCTGGTGTTCCTGCGCGGTGGGGAACAGCTTGCGCATGGTGAAGTACGGGATGATGATACGAGTATCGTTCTGGCCCGGCAGCGCGGCAGCGGGAGGGTTCAGCACACCGATCACTTCCAACTGGTGGCCCGCCACCAGGATGGTCTTCCCCAGCGCGTCTTCCTTGCCGAAAAGCTGCTTGTAGATATCCTGGCCGATCACCGCCACGGAACTACGGTGCCGGTCTTCGGCATCGGTGAAAAAGCGGCCCGTGTTCATGTCGGCTTGGCCGGCGGTGGAGTAATACTCGGAGGTGCCGAACAACTGCAGCTGGAATGCGTCGTTCGATTTGTAGCGCGCCCGGAAGACTCCGTTGGGCGGCTGCAGAATCGGACTCACGTGCTCCACTGACGGGCATCGTTCCTCGATCGCCAGGACGTTCTCGTACGTAAGCGGGCGGCGCATGCGCTGCTCCGGCGTGCGCCCACCGCCGAAGGTCGGCCCGATTTTCATGACGATCGCGGTGTTGGTCCCCAGGCTCCGGATCGCGCCGGTCACGGCCCCGTCCAGGCCAGTCAGGATCGATCCAACGCCGATGATGGTCCCGGTTCCGATCATCACGCCCAGCAACGTCAGGAACGAACGCACCTTGTTCTCGCGAAGTGTCGCCAGGGCCAGGCCGATCACCGATATCAGGAGGTTCATGAGAATGTCGAGGGTTAGCTTTCCGACCGCAAGGCCACAATTGGGTCCAGGCGAGACGCCCGCCGCGCAGGATAAATCCCAAAAAACAGCCCCACGGCCACGGACAGCGTGACTCCGATGATCACACCGTTGAGCGGTGTCTCCATGGGAACCAGCGTGGTGTTGCGAACGATGAGGGCGATCAGCCACGAAACCGTAACGCCGATCAATCCGCCGATGCCCGCCAGCGTGGCCGATTCCACCAGGAACTGGTTCAGGATGTCCTGGCGGCGCGCGCCCACGCTCTTGCGGACGCCGATCTCGCGCGTGCGCTCGCTTACCACCGCCAGCATGATGTTCATGATTACCACTCCGCCCACGACCATGAATACGCTGACGATGCCGATGGCGGCCGCGGCTATGGCTCCCGTCAAGCTGTTCCAAGCCGAAATCAGCGTATCCGAGGAAATGATCATGAAGGTGTCGTCCTGACCCGGAGGCAAGTGCCGGAAAGTGCGCAGCAGCACTCGAACCTCGTCTTCCGCTTCCATCATCCGGTCCTTGCTCAGAGCCGAAAAATTGAATTGCAGGCCGCTACGGGCTCCGTAGATTTTAATGTGCGTCTGGATCGGAATGGAAACGAAATTATCCTGGGACTGCCCGAACACGCTCCCCTTGGACTTGGCCACTCCAATTACCTGAAACGGGCGGCCATCTATTTGGACCGTCTTTCCAATGGCGTCCACGTTCGGAAAGAAGCGGTTTTTCAGATCCGCGCCCAGCACCACTACTTCCATGTGACGATTGTCTTCGGTGTCCGTGAACATACGGCCCGACTCGATCTCGGTATTGCTCAAAGTAGCGCCGGTCGAGTTGAAGGAAATCAGTGCAACTCCATCGTCCAGGTCGCCCTGATATGTCAGCTTAACGCCGCGTTGGGAAGACGGGCTCATTTCCTTTACCAGCGTGACCCGGCTCTTCAGGAAGTTGTATTCTTCCATCGATAGCTCCGGGTTCTTGCGCTGATACTCCAGGAACTTCTTGGGATCCCAGTTACCGATGAAAGCAAAGCGCAGCACCCGAAAGCCTTCCGTTCCCATGGTAGAGGCGCTGGTCGCCACCACTACATCCATCCCATGGATCACGGCCATGACGGAAATCAGCGTGGTGGTGGATAGAATGATGCCCAGTAACGTCAGGAAGCTCCGCAGCTTACTGCCACGCAGCGAATCGAGCGCAACCCGGGCGGCCTCGAAGAAGGAAGCATTGGATTTCACTTGTAATCCATTTCACTTGTAATCCTAGGATACGTCCTTCGGAGCGGGTAAGTTCATTTTCCCGATCAAAAGGGCGTCTGCCCAGTTCAGCACCGTCCCATCCAGCCAGAATCGGGCTTTCCCGCGCGACAGGAACCCTAAATGGCCGCCGTGCTCCACTGCCAGCAGGGTCAGGTACGGGTTGCTGCCGATTGCCGGATGGTCAAAAACCCGAAAAGGGATCAACGGATCGTCCTTGGACTGGATCAACAGAGTCGGCACGCGGATGCGCTCCAGGAACTGGTTCGCTGATTGGGTCCGGAAATAGTTCGCCGCCGTACCGAAGCCGAACAGCCGCGCGGTGTAGTGATCGTCGAAATCCTCGATAGTTTTGGTCTTCGGCAAATGTTCCAAAGTATAGACGTCCGGGGACAGGCGATTCTTACGCCGTATGCGATCTTTCAGCCGGTCCAGGAACCGGTTTTGATAGATAAAGTTTTGGGGCTGACCCAGCGCGGCGACGCAGGCCGCCAGGTCGATGGGCGTCGACACGGCGCACACCCCGGTCAATAGCTCCCGGGCGCTCTCGCCGAGCTCACCCGCGAGTTTGAGGGCCACATTTCCGCCCAGTGAGAAACCGATCAGGAAAATCGGCAAGGAGCTTGTTGGCGAAGAATTAGTCCGGCGGCGGTCGCGCAGGAATGCCAGCAGGTCGCTGGTCTGTCCGGCATGATAGCCGGTCACGGCCAGCTCATCCGCGCCCCCGCATCCGCGCATGTTGAAACGGTGAGTCACCCAGCCGCGCTGAAGAGCGGCGTGGACCATGCTGCGGGCGTAGCCGGAGGCGCTCGATCCTTCCAGCCCGTGCACCAGGATCAGCTCGCCTTTGAGATTTCCAGTGGGGCGCTGCGAATGAATCAATACGCGAACGTTGGGCTCGGTCTCATAGACGACAGTTTCCACCGGCCATTGCTGCTCGCTCTCAGGACGACGCCAGAAGTTCCCCGCAATGGTCGCCAGGTGTGGATTCCGGAAGAGAGGTCTGAAAGGGTGAAATGACACGAATCAGCGTCCGGGCGGACCGAGCGAGCACAGCGGATCTCCGATCACGATGTTCTGCCAGCTCAGCGCGCGGATCGAAAGATAATAGCTCTCCGCCAGATTGCGGCCGGAATAATACGCCGGCAACAAATATTCGGGATGCGGAGTCATGGCGAGATAGGGTTCGTAGACGTGACCCGTGGCGGCAGTGGCGCCCTCCAGCAGGTAATCGGCAGTGAGTGTTTGCGGCGCTCCGGCAAACCAAAGCTGCTTCTGCGACCAATCGCCGATGGTCCAGCTATCCGGAGGTTTTTGAAATGTGCGGGCATTGGTGGAGACAAACTCGGTGGCAATAGCTCCCGGAAGCCAGTGGAAACCCAGGAACCGGCGGTGCCGGTTCTTATCGTTCGATCCCCAACCGGCGTATCCGATTACCCCGGTCTGGTCATAGATCACCTTCTCCGAATCGTCGAAAATGACCCGGTCCTTGGGTAGGAGGTTCGCGGCTTGCCGCAGCCAGGAATCTCCTTCCTGAGGCTCGGGAGATTTCAGATCGATGACGAATTTCCCCTGATTGGCCGCGTGCAGGCTGCGATCGATGATAGCCTTGACGCCTTCCAGATCGTAGGCTTCGAGGCGCGTCACCAGGTACATGGGGAACTCCGGATGGGCGAATTTCGCGTCGCGTTTGCCAAAAAATGGGTTGACCAGCGGGCCGGCGACCGGGTGGGCTTTCCCCTGCTTCAAATCGAGATACAACAACGTGAGTTCGCTATCCACCGAGGCGTAGTCCCCATTCATGCCCTCCGGCTCCCGCCCGGAAATCTTGAGCGGAACGCCACCCGTCGTCACGATGTACAGAATATGTTCGGTGAGCTGATTACGCGTCAGGCAGGCGCCGATAGGGCCGGCGATTTCCCGGTCGTACTGAGCGCGATCGATTTCCTCCGTTTCCGCCGCCCGGATATGGCAGATATTCCGGGGAGGAACACCCCGCCGCGCGGCGTAGTACTGGCCGATAGCGCGAGACAGCTGCGAAGCGTCGTTCACAACCAGCAGGACATTCGTAACACCTTGAGCAGAAATGATTTGTTGAGCGACAA
>Ga0070735_10004337_pt1 | contig 12016 bp, 10 predicted proteins | sample Coa_R1_FD_66443 | JGI IMG/M metagenome (GOLD analysis project Ga0070735, IMG submission 66443) | Surface soil microbial communities from Centralia Pennsylvania, which are recovering from an underground coalmine fire - Coalmine... | ecosystem: Environmental > Terrestrial > Soil > Unclassified ... | reverse complement strand
CGTTACTACAAGGAGATAGAGGTGATGAGATCCCTGATTTTGCGAGCTCGCAACAGAGCCTGGATAACCGGCCTGGTTGCCTGCGCCGGTGTGCTCGTCCTCGCCGTGCCCGGCATCGCCAATGCGCAGGATCGCGGCCACGACCGCGGAGCTGACCGAGCGTCCGACCGCGGCGCCGACCGTCGCGAACCGGAGCGATCCTCGCGCGACGACGAGCGCCGGCATCGCGACGATGCCCACGCGCGCTTTACCCATTCCGAAGAGGGCAGGCGCTTCGATAACGGCGTGGCGCTCCGACGCGGCGTTGTCGTGGAAGACCGCCATCTCGACCACTTCTTCTCGCACCGCGTCGTCTCGTTTCCTCACTATGTCACTTCCCGCGTCGCGGGCAGCGTCGTGATCTCGCCATTCGGCCTCTACGTCGGCGTTTTCCCGCCCTACATCGAGCGCAGCGCGGTAATCTTCGCGCGGCCGAATCACGTCTGGATCGATGTGGCGATTCCGATCGGCGGGGGCGGATACTACCTGCAGCGCAGGGGTGACGATACCCGCTGGCGCGACGACGTAGACCTGAAGCACTCCGTGTACGACCTGGAGGACGCGTTCCGCAATGAGGACATCGCGCTCCTCGCCCCGCTGACCGATCCGGGTACCAAGATCGCCATCTTCACGAAGGGCCACTACGAGTACTCGCTGGAGCCGAACGACTACCTCGACATGACCCGCGACTTCATTCGCAGCGTCAAGACGGTCGACTTCAACGCGTACCGCGTACACTACAAGGCGAACGGCGTCTACCAGGTGTTCGCGAAGCACGTATACAGGGACCAGGACGGCGTAAACAAGACCGTCAACCTGTGCATCGTTCTTGAGCGCATCGGTGGCCGCTGGACGCTGACGCAAATCGACAGCACGCCGGCCTAACTGGTAGCTGGTTCATGCTTGCTGGCCCCGGAGGGGATGGTCGTTTAAGGCCATCCCCTCCGGGGCGTTCTTGTGGCGGGGCTCGTTCGCTTCACCGGTATTGGGGGCTCGGCTGGCGATCTGCAATAGGGGTATCGTGGAAGCGCCCTGAGTGCCGGTAGCGGAGGGCAGCGCTCGCGTATGCGGACCTGGCGCGTCGCCCAGGATCCCCGCCGTGTGTGTGGCGCCCTCACCTCAGAAATCCCCGTCTCCGTGTGCCGGCAGGGCGGGACTCTCAGAGGTCCCTTGCTGGCGGCGAGCCAGCGAGTCGCGCGCGGGCATCCGGGAGAGGACGGCGAGCGTTCGCGCGTGGAGTGAGGTGAACCGGTGCGTTGAGCGGGGCGAGGTTACGGGCATCAGATTGGTCGGTACCATAGAAGCTGAACTTCTTCCAGCTCCGGGTCGTACGCATGGCAGTGAATGGCGCCGAGCTTGCAGCCCTGGCGGGCGTAGAAGCGGCAGGCAGGCACGTTGTTGTTCTGCGTCTCAACTTCCAGCATAACGGCGCCGCGATCTTTCGCCCAGGCGATCGCTTCCGAGAATAAGAGGCTGCCGACACCGCGGCCACGGTAGTCCGGACGGACGCGCAGGTCCCAGAGCACGGCCGTGGCTCGTTGGCAGCCGATATCGGTGAGGCCTGGCGTCTGCCACGCTACCGCGGCCCCACCGACTCTCCCCCCATCCTCGAACGCGCCGAGAATACCCCAGGACGATAGGTCCCAGCGCGCGGACCAGGTGAGCGGCCCCTCGCCGGGCATCGCATCGTAGTCCTTCTCGTAGGGCGTCACGGCCTCCTCGACCAGCGCCAGCCCACCCAGGCCGCCATCAATCGCCTCGACGCGATACCGAGAGCGGACCGTGAAGGCGATCGGGATCGTTGCGTAGGCCGCCAAACCTGCACCAGACTCCGGCCGAATCTCAATCATCGCGGGGCCATCTTGTCCACGAAAGACACGAAAAGAGACGAAAAGGAAAAATGCTCCATAGGATTCTTTCGTGTTCGTTCGCGTGTTTCGTGGACAAGGTCGGCTTCACGCCTCGCCGACGCGGCGGCAGAGATCCAGTGGGCGGGAGCGGGCGCTCACGGTCAGCTCTGGGTGGGCGCGAGCCTCATCCAGCAGCGCGGCGGAGATTTCGAGGAAGCGGGTGTCAGCGGTATTGCGGATGCGCGCAAAGCGGACCGAGCCGGCGTCCGGCCGGCCGCACGTGGCGATGGCGGTGCGGACGCAGTCCTCGCCGATCGGGAGGACGAGCGGCAGCCGGCCGCGCAGGACGCCGCCCTCGCCGCTGGTGCGCATATTGATGAACGTCGCCTGCCAGTCGGCCTTTTCGATCAGGCGGCGCGTCGTCAAGTCCGCAAGTCCGACCGCGGTCACGTTGCCATGCGAGGCGGCGGTCACGTCCAGGACCACGATGAGGCGGATATTCGGACCGCCCCAGGTCGCCTCCGGGATCGAGGGCATGGTTCCGCGGCCGATAACGTGCGTGTCCATCCCCGCGCCGCTGATGTTCTTGCCCATCTCGTCGATCACGAGTACGTCCAGCTCCTGGAACGGGAGGCGCGGCGCGGTTTCGCGCGCCCGGCGGAGCAGCGCCTTCTCGCCCTCGCGAGCGACCTGTGTGGAGAGCAGCGCATGGATCTCGGACGTGCGGCCCAGCTCGTTCTCGATCAGCGCAACTCCTCCCAGCAGGCGCTGCCCGCGAGCGATCCAGCGCGCGAGCCGCGGCATGAGATCGCGCAGGCCGCGCGCGCCAAACCGGTGGACGCTTTCGGCGCCGTGCCGCTTCCCCAGCCCAATCACGCTCATCTTCGCGATACCGCTCTCGATCTCGCCGGTGAAGTCGGTGTGCGCCTTGACGCGGTTGACCAGCAGCACGGCGTCCGCCGCGAGCGCGTTTCGCTCCCAATAGATCGGCTGGCCGGCAAAGTCGCCCGCGTCTTCGCCCTCCAGCGTGCCGATCTGCTCGACCTCCATCGTCGCTCGAATCTCCGCGCCGACCGCCTCCGGCGTGATGCCATAGCCCTCAAGCACCTCGATCTGCCCCTCGGCGGTGGCGCCTCCGTGGCTTCCCATCGCAGGAACGACGAACGGCGACATGCCGAGAGCGCGCAGTTCCGAAATGGTCGCCCGAACGACGGCGACGAGGTTATCCAGTCCGCGGCTCCCGACTCCGACCGCGATAGAAGCGCCCAGGGCCACGCCGCCCTCGCGCACCAGACTGGCAACCGCCGAGCGCGTCCGGGCCCCGATCTCTGCCGGCGGGAGAGCGGGCGTGCCGAATCGCTGTTCGACGGTCCAGACTTCCGGCAGCGGCACGTCGGGATACGTGAACGTATCTATATCGAGATCAATGATCATTTTGCTGCTCCCGTTGCTGCTGCAGGAAGGATCGTCAGGGTGATGGGCGCCGAGACGCGATCGAGCGCCACCTGCGGGCTGTTGTTCGTCACCGCGTCCAGGACAATCGTGTAGACGCCGGGCTTCGCGCCCGGCAGCGCCTTCAGATCGAGATCCGCTGCATTCGCGCCGGCAGCAACGGGCGCGGGCACGGCGGCAATGCCGTTCGGCAGGCCGATAGCGTTGAGCGTGAACGCCCGATCGTAGCCGGGTCGGCGCTGGAACGCGGCGTGCAGTTTCACCGAGCCTCCGAGCGTCATCTCCGCGGCAGCGTCAGTCTTGACAGTCACCTCGAACGGCGGCGTCACCGCATAGTAGAGCGTATCCACGGGCGCGGGCTCGAGACGCATCGCGCCGCCATTCCAGATTCGGTCCGTGGCGCGCGTAAGCGTCACTGTGAGGGGCTTGCCGTTCACAGTTCCGGTTCCCGTGATCCGGAGCGGGAAGCCACCGAGCGGCGCTCCCTCCGCGGCCATGAGGACGACCAGGCCGCGCGTCTCGCCGGCCGGCACGACCTCGCTGCTCGCCGTCACGCCCGGCGGCAGATCCGTGGCCGCCAATGTGACCGGACCGTCCCACTCAATGCGGCTCACCTGGACATCGAATGCGGCCTCGCCACCCTGGCCCAGAGCGCGGGCGCGGGTGTCCGCCGTGAGGGAGAAGCCTGACGGCGGCGGCTTCTGGATCAGGAGCTGGTAGACGAGGTCGGGGGAGTTCGTGGCGTCCAGGTTTTTCACGCGGAGCGTGTAGTCGCCCGCGCCGACGAACCGCTGGTCGAAGTGGCTATCGCGGCCGAGCGAATCGTCGCTCTCCACGATGAGCGAGCCGTCCGGGCTGTAGAGCGTCAGGACCGGGTCGCAGCGCGTGCCGCTCCGATCCTGACACTGGACGTCGAACACGTACCGCGAGCCTGCGTCGGCGTGGAACTTGTAGAAGGAGGCGGCCTCAGGACTGCCGGACCGATAGAATTTGCCGTTGACCGCGCACGGCGGGTGGACCGGCATGGCGTGGGCCGAGTCGACGTTGCCGCCGTCTGCGATCACGAGCGGCAGGTCCGAGACGCCGACCACGATACCGTTGCTGGATACCCCCTCCGGACTATGTACGTGCGCCAGACCGTAGCGCCATCCGGCCGGAATCGTCACCGGGAAGGCTGGCGGCACGTTGACCCCCATCGGCGTGACGGTCACGCTGCGGCCGCGCGGGAGTGTGCCGGGCAGCGTGCCCGTGATGAGCGGAAGCGCGCCGAGGCTGAGCCGGTAGGCGTGCGCGCCGCTGCCGCCGCCCGTCGAGCTTGAGAGCGTCACGTAGTACCGGCCCGAGGCCTTCGGCGTGTAGACGAGCAGCGAGTCCGGCCCTCCGAAGTCGTCGTTGCTGGCTACTTCGGCGCCGTTCGCGTCATTGAGCGTAAGCAGCGAATCGAGCGGGGAGCCGGCCTGCGCCGCGATGACCTCCGCAACGAACGGCTTGCCCGCCTCCAGGTCGACGGCGAACGTATCGGTATCCGAGGCGTCCGAGATGTGACCGTTGATGGCGATCGGCAGCGAGACGGCCTGAGCCTGCGCGCGGCCGTTGTTCGGCTCCTTCTCCTCGATCTGCGGCAGCTCGCGGCCAACCATCCACTTGCCGGCGGTGCTCACGCCCGCATCGGAAATGATGCGGAACGAGTACAGATCCCGGTATGCGGAGCGATCGACCGTGAAGTCGGCCACGACGAAGGTCGCCCGATCGTCGTCCAGCGCCCCCGCCGGGAGCTTGCCGAAGTCGGGCGCGACGATCTTCGCCGTGATGCCGGGCTGGTCGAAGACAATCTGCCGTGCATTGCGGAAGCTTACGCCGGAGATCGTGACCCGGGTGGTAAGGCCCGCGCTGCCGCCGAGCGGATATACCAGCCGCACCTCGGGCGGATGGAGCTGCGCTCGCGCCGGCGCCGGCGCCACCACCGGCGCGAGCGCGACGAGCAGCGCAGCGGCTGCCGCGGCGTCGCGCCTCAATCGCAACCAAGTGATCATCGTATCTCCATGCCTCAATCGACCGCAGGTCCGTCCCCGCGCGTGCCCCAGGATTGGACAGGGGCCGTTGTTTCTCCTGCGCGACATCGTGAACGGCCGGGTAAGCGAGGCTCCGACGTCGGCGTTCCACTGCCGGCACGCCTGGAATCGCGGTTAACGAAAAATATATTGAAAGTTAGACTGACAGATGGGCCGCAGCATGTGTGTTTATATACAGGTGGGCAAAAACAGAAGGATCGGCGGCGGGCAACATGGACGGGGCCTGCCCGCAAGCCGGTCCGGCGGCAACGTTGTTCGTTTGAAGAGGAGGGCTGCACCGTGGAAACTGTACTGATCTCAACCGGTGGCGACAGACTCTACGTGCCTGCGATATCGCTCGACGAGCGGGCGCCGTGCTACGTCGTGCGGATGACGCGCTCAGAAGAGAGATGCGTCCAGGCCGTGGCCGAACACGGCACTATCGTGGACGCGGCGAAGGCCCTGGCGCTCTCGCCCCACACGGTGGACGCGCACCTGGACAGCCTGCGCTCGAAAACCGGGCTGCGCCACCTGCCGCAGCTCGTCGCCTGGGCGGCGCGACGCGGCTGCATTCGGGCGGAGGAGGATGAGCGGGTGAGCGGGTGACGGGGCGCCTGCGGGCTCGCATAGAATGTGGTGAGCGTCAACTCGGCCCACGGCGTCCGGTCGGTCCGCTTCGCCCGCATCGTCCGATCCGGTTCTAGCCTACGCAGGCGTACCGGCGCCTTTGTTCCACGCCGAGTTTGTCTAAATTGGAATTCCGGGGCTCGCCCGGCGGTATGAAGCGGTAACAACGTCATGAAAGGAGCGGCGATGGTATGTACCCTGTCTACCTCGCGCTGGCATTGACGGGAGTGCCGGCGCAGCGTGCGGATGCCGGCTTTCCGGACGTGCCCAAGAGCCATTGGGCCTACGCCGCGGTTACGGAGCTGAAGGCGAAGGGAATCCTGCTCGGCTACCCGCCGGAGCCGCCGGGCGGGGCGGCGTCGCCGAAGTCCAGGCCGGCCGCCCGCCATGCCGTCCGGCGTGCAAGGCAGATGCGACGCGGACGGCGCTTGCGGCGATAGGATCTCTGAGGAATCGGACCATGCAGCGAAACCGCAATTTCCAAAGTTTAGCGCTTTCTGATCTAGTTGAGGCGCGGGCGCACTATCATGTCCACCTTACGAACAAGGCGAACGTCGTCGGTACGGCGGTCGGCCTCTACCTGATCCGAAACGACGGCGTGCCGCCAGATGCCGCGCGGACCTTCGCAAATTCGGGCGTCCGCGACGATTCCTGGCCTTGCGTGCTCGTCATGGTGAGCGAATGGCAGACGCGCGACCAGTTCAATGGCAGCGCGCTCGCCATTCACGACCTCATCCCGCCGACGCTCTACATGCCGGACGGCCGGACGATTCCCGTCTGCGTCGTCGAAGTGCGGCCCTCCTCGCCCAGCCCGGCGGGCGCGGCATGGCGCTACGCGCAGGCGTCATTCGGGCCGGGCGTGCAGCTTTCGTCGGCTGTGCAGGGCGCCGTGCACTTCGGAACGGCGGGCTGCCTTGTGACAGACGGGCGTCTCACCTACGCTCTGACGAACCGGCACGTCGCGGGCGGGCCGGGCAGGATCAGCGCGACCATTGGCACGGCTTCGCAGGAGATTGGAAGCTCCTCCGACCTGAGCGTCGCAAAGCGGCCGTTCCATGCCGTCTATCCTGCATTTCCGGACGACAGGGCGCTTCTGAACCTGGACGCCGGCCTGGTCGAGCTGGACCGCGTCGAGAGCTGGCGCCCGGACAACATCGGGCTCGGCGTTACCGGGCCGCTGTTCGACCTGAACGAGTACAACATCGGCGTCAGCCTTATCGACACGGAGGTGGTCGGATTCGGCGCGGCGACGGGACGACTCGAGGGCAAGATCAAGGCGCTCTTCTACCGGTACAAGTCGGTAGGTGGCTACGATTACGTGAGCGACTTTCTGATCGAGCCGGCCACCGACGCGGTGCAGGCGCATCCAGGTGATTCAGGCGCTATCTGGCATGTTCCTGCGCAGCTCTCCGGCAAGCCGATCTACCAGCCGCTGGCCATGGAGTGGGGCGGTCAGGGCGTGCACGGCCAGTCGGAGCGCGCGAGCAACTTCAGCCTGGCGACCAGCCTCAGCGCGATCTTCGCCGCCTTCGATGTGGATCTGGTGACGTCCGGCTCCTCGGCCGCTGCGCCATTCTGGGGCGCGATGGGACACTATGCCATTGGCGAGCTTGCGACCACTCTGCTCACGTCGAAGGGCCTGCGTGACCTGATGACGGCGAACAGCGCGCTGCTGACACCTCCCCTGCCCGCCGTGGAGCAGCGGCAGTACGTCCACGGCGACTTTGTACCGCTGTGCGACGTTCCGGACCTGGTCTGGAAAAACGTGGTCGAGGGTAAGACGTGCGGGTCGCGTAAGGGCGCAGCCGGCGGGCGCGATATCGCATGTGACACGGGCCCTGAGCATCCAAATCACTTCGCGGACGTGGACATGGACGGCGGAGGCGGCACAACTTTCCTGGAGCAGTGCATCGCCAACACGGCGCTCATCACTGAACAGGCCTGGCTGAGCTACTACCTGCGCAACGGCCACACGCAGCCGAGAGACCAGGGCTGCCTGCCGTTCCGCTGCAAACAGATTTTCAACGCCATGCTGGACGCGCTGGCCCGCGGCGACCTGCTCCGGTTCCTCTGCGCGTCCGGCGTTTTGGCGCACTACGTCGGCGACGCGTGCCAGCCGCTCCACTGCTCGCAATATGCCGACGGAGATCAGGCACGGGACCGGGTTATGCAGGAAGACAAGCTGAAGAGCTGGTACGGAAAGGGGGTGCACAGCACCTACGAAGACGATATGGTGGAGTTGAAGCCCGACGATCTGTTCAGTTCGGTAAAGAGCCATCTGCAGGGCGCGGTGCTGCGGCCGGTCGAGAGGACCGGCGACGACGCTGCGACGCGGTCCGTCCTGGTAATGAGCTACGCATTCGGAAAGATAAGGCCAATGGCGCTCGTAGATGCCTACGTGGAGCTCGGTGGGAAGCGGAACAAGACGGTCGCCGGCGGCCTCTATGATAAGTTTGCCGACTCGACCGCCGACATCATGGCAGAAGGCGCGCGGGCCCTCGCGGAGCTGTGGGAGGCGGCCTGGCAGACGGGCGGCGGCGAGACGTTGGCCGGCCAGATCCGCGCATTCACCGAAGACGACGTGCGGACGGTCTATACCGATACCGGTTTCGTCAAGTCGATGACTTTGAAGCAGATGATCGATTGGCAGCAGGCCGGCAGCGTTCTCAAATAGGCTGCCGAGCCGAGATTATCGCATCTATGGCGATCGAGCCGACCGTGATCGTGAACCGGCGATTGTTAATTTCGTGGACGTGCTCCTTGAAATTGAACGCGCCGCTAGGAGATCAGCCCAAGCCCCCCGGGAAGGCGGCAACCAGGCGCGGGAGCCGGCGCGCCATCTCCGCGTCATCGTCGAAGTCAAAATCATCGCCGACGGCATCGCCGAGCGGCGTCTACAGCGTATGGGGATCGTGCGGGATGCTGGAGCTGCCCGTCATCGACTCGTAGACCCTGGAGGCGACGTACTGGAATCCCTCGGCCTGCATGTAGGGCGCGCCCGGAAGGGCGACGACGTCGGCGAGCGAGTCGGGGTCGTGCAGAGCGGATTCGTACGCCGCGCGGCCGAGGCTGATGAGACAGGCACGGAAGTCCGTGAAGCCATCGTCGCTGCAGCCGCCGCACAGCCAGTACGCCGCGGCCCAGAGGCCCCACCGATACGCGCGGCGGCTCGCTTCGCGGAATCGCCACTCGAATCCTGCCACCTCTTCGGGGCTCAACCGCTTCAGCGCGTCGGCCAGCGTGCGCTCGTGGACGGCGATGAAGTCCTCCGACGGCCTGCGGGGAATGGCGCGCGCCGCCTCCCGTGAGCCATTGACGGTCTTCCAGAACTCATCTTCGTCCACCGCGAAACCCCGCTCTCCGTACTGCGCCCTTTGCGCGCTTTGCGTTCTTCGCGCGAGATAACCTCGCCCGATGCGGGCTAAGACGCGTAGATGTCCATAATCCGGCCGAGCAGCCGGAGCGCGTCGGCTTTGGGCCGCTGGAAGCTGTTGCGGCCGATGATGCTGCCGAAGCCGCCGCCGTCCCGAATCGCGTGGATCTCTTCGATCAGCTTATCCTCGCCTTCGAAGGCGCCGCCACTGAAGATCACGATGCGCCGGCCGTTGAAGCAGCACTGGACGATGTTGGCGATCCGGTCCTTGGCCGCCTCGATCGGAATCTTCTGCGACTCGAACACCTTCTTCGCCTCTGGCTGCTCAATGTGCGCGGACGGCATCTTCACCTTGATGACGTGCGCGCCGAGCTGGGCCGCAATCTGCGCCGCGTAGCCGCACACGTCGATGCCGGTCTCGCCCTCTTTGCTGATCTCAGACCCACGCGGGTAGGACCAGATGATGACCGCCAGCCCGTGCGCCTTCGCATCCTGTGCGATTGCGCGGATCTCCTCGTACATCTCCAGCCGGTGCTCGGAGCCGGGATAGATCGTGAAGCCGACGCCGCAGCAGCCGAGCCGGAGCGCCTCCGCCACGCTGCCGGTGATCGCCTGGGAAGGGTCTCGCTCGTTCATGGTAACATCGTGGTCGTTCACTTTGAGGATGAGCGGAATGTCGCCCGCAAACTCCCGCGCGCCCGCCTCGATGAAGCCGAGGGGCGCCGCATAGGCGCTGCAGCCCGACTCGATTGCGAGCTCGAAGTGGTAGCGCGGATCGTAGGCCGGCGGGTTCATCCCGAAAGATCGGACCGGCCCGTGCTCGAAGCCCTGGTCGACAGGCAGGATCACCATGCGGCCGGTGCCCGCGAGCCGCCCGTGGTTCAGCATCCGCGCCAGGTTGGTCAGCGTTCCCGGGTTGTCGGCGCCATACCAGCTCAATATCTCACTAACACGCCCTGTCATAGTAGGGTCCTTTCGGGTGTTCGGGTGTTCGGTGTTCTTACGCCACCTTGAAGTGCGGGTTGTCGATGATGCCGACGATGTTGCCGAAGGGATCGATAACGTCCGCGACCTTGATGCCGCCCCCGACGTCGGTGACCGGCGCGTGGGCCGTCGCGCCCTCGGCGAGCAGCCGCGCGTAAACGGCGTCGATGTCGGCCACGCCCCAGTAGGTGACGACGGTGGTCCCGGCTGGCTCCGGCTCCTCGATCGGCAACAGGCCCAGCTCATAGCCCCCAACGTTGAAGCCGATGTAGAACGGCTCGTCGAAGTAGGGTGGGAAGCCGAGGAGCGCGGAGTACCAGGCCTTCGCCTTCGCGAGGTCGGCGACGTGAAAGACGACAGTGCGCAGTCCCTGCAGCATTCAATGGTCCTTTCTTATTGTCCTAATCTTATAGTCCTAATTCGGCGCGGCCCTGGGCGATCCTTCCGGCATGGCAAGAAGGTAGCTCACGAGGCGCCGGTCCTTGAGTTCGCGCAGCCCCTCCGCGATGCACTCCGCATTCAGGCGGGCGCCGGTCGGGCTCGTGTGCGTATGGTCGCCGGGGAAAAACTGCTTCACCCTGTCCGGTCCCAGCGCCTCGTACCGCTTCGCCACCGCCTCGTTCAAATCGACGAAGATGGCGGCCTCCGCCTTCGCCGCGTCCGCCGCCCACTTGCCGTAGTCCGCGGAGGCCCGGGCCACCGTGCGGCCCTCCTTCCAGATGTTGCGCGGCACTGGCGAGAGCAGTATCGGCGTGGCGCCGCTCGCGCGCGTCACAGCGGCATACTGCCGCATGTACCAGCCGTAGGTATGGACGGCTTCGCTCTTTCCGGTCGCCGGGTACCTCACCTCCTCGGTCTCATCGCCGGAGCCCTTCAGCGAGGCGCGAGCGCGATTCTGCGTGAGCGATCCGCCATCGTTGTGGCCGAACTGCATCAGCACGAAATCCCCCGGCTTGAGCTGTGCGCGGACCTGCTGCCATAGCCCCTCGGTTCGGAACGTGCGGCTGCTGCGGCCGCCACTGGCGCGGTTGACGACGCGGATCCTCCGCTGGTCGAACAGGTCGCCGATCTGGTCGCCCCAGCCGGCGAATCCGGCGCCTGTGTTGTGAACTGTCGAGTCGCCGATGAGGTACAGCGTCGGCAGCGGTGCCGGAGACGGACGGATCTGCCCGCTCGCCGAGGCCAGATGCACCGCTGCGCCCAACAGCGCCAGAAGGACAGCGAGCCCGATCCAATTCGAGTGTCTTGCCACATGGTACGCTTCGCGCATATCGATCCTTTCGCTCGAACCGGTCTCCGGCGGCAGTCGCCCTTGAGAATGAGCGGCGTGTCGTGCAAACGCGAATACCGGTAACCGAACTCGCCGCTGCCGCCGCACCGTTGCTCACCGCATTGAGCCGCCCCGCCGCCTACCCGAACGACGCTTATCGGATCGATATTCCCAGGTCGCGCGCGAATCCCGCCCACAGGCCCTTTGGCCCTCGACCGGAGTATAGCAAACGCGGGATTCGGAGTCAATCGGCGGGCCGGCAGGGCGGGAGGTATACTCTCTTCGGTATTGGGTGGTACCTGTCAGGCGCCGCCCGCACGCCGCAGAAGATCGCCAACGACGGAGTACCCTTCCCGATGGAATCCACGGA
>Ga0070735_10004336_pt1 | contig 12018 bp, 6 predicted proteins | sample Coa_R1_FD_66443 | JGI IMG/M metagenome (GOLD analysis project Ga0070735, IMG submission 66443) | Surface soil microbial communities from Centralia Pennsylvania, which are recovering from an underground coalmine fire - Coalmine... | ecosystem: Environmental > Terrestrial > Soil > Unclassified ... | reverse complement strand
GGTCTTGCTCGGCTGTAGTCGACGCCGTCCGCCTCCCCCTGCTAGCCTTTCTGCTCGCCCCCAGGGAGAAGCGCCATGAACGACCACGCAACCCCCGCGCAGCGCGCCGACGCGCTCGAAGAGAAAATGAGTCGTGAACTTGACTACATCGTGATCAAGTCGCGCCTCTACAGCCTTGCCGAAGGTGACCTGAACCCGCCGCCCAATGCCAATGCGCTGATGGCAGCCAATCCGAACGCGCAGGTGCTGATGGGTGACGATCCACGCCTGCCGCCGATGCCGGAGAAGCCTACGCTGCTGGACTTCTTCAAATACCGTTTCGGTCCCGCGGCGCATCTTCTACAGAGCGCACGGCACGCGGTGAACGCCGGTCTCCCGGAGAAGATGGTGCTTGCCTGTCTGCTGCACGATATCTCGACCATCGGCTTCATCCGCGGCGATCACGGCTACTGGGGCGCACAGCTCGTCGAGCCCTATGTCGATGAGGAAGTCACCTGGGCAATCCGCGCGCATCAGGTGCTCCGCTTCTACCCCGATGAATCTGTCGGCTACGAGTATCCGCAGTCTTACGTCAAAGCGTTCGGCGCCGATTACCGGCCTGATCAGTATGTCGAGGACGATTACCAGCGGATGCGCAACCACAAATGGTACATGTCCGGCCGCATGATCACGGTTCACGACATCTATTCATTCGATCCGAAGGTGCACGTCGAATTGGAGGAATTCACCGATGTGATCGGCCGCAACTTCCGTCAGCCGGAACAGGGACTGGGCTTCGACAACAGCCCTGTTGCCCATATGTGGCGCGCCATGATTAGGCCGGCGAAATATCTATAGCTGTCGAACGGTCGGTATTCGCCTAATATCGACCGTTCCATTCCAAATATTGAACAAGCGCGAGCAAGAAGCGACAAGTGTTAGGTCTGTTACGTAACGTGCGACCACGTACAAGCGATTTGCGCTAGATTACTGTCCGAGTTACGCGGCCTGGCTAGCCGGTGAAGGCATGCAGATCGAGTGCCCGCCGACACGGGGAGGCTAAGTCCATGCCAAGCGATCTCGCGTTGCCAGCGTCCGAGCAAGTTGCTCCGGGCAGCACCACCGACGTCTCCGGCATCAGCTTCAACGACAGCTTTGCTGCCGGAAATCCGGGTGACTTGTATCTCAGCATCACCGATGCCAATGGCGAACTGACGGCGACGGACAGCGCCGGTACCGTCCCAGGATCCGGAACGAACTCGATCACGTTTGATGCAACGTATGCGGACGTCCAGGCGATCCTCGGCAGTCTGGCCTACATCGCACCGGACTCTAATGCATCGGACACGATCAGCTTCGACATCTGGGACCAGGCCGGTGTGGAGACGACGGGCACAATTCCCGTCGCCGTTTCAAATGGCAGTACGACAGAGACCTGGACCGGCGCTGTCAGCAGCGACTGGAATGCACCCGGCAATTGGTCAGGCAACGCGGTCCCTGTCAGCGGTAACAGCGTCACCGTTCCTCCCGGAACGCCCAACAATGCCACCTTGTCCAATGCCATCCTGAATGGCGAGACCATAACACTCATCGGCACTTCGACAGGCGGCTCACTGGTCAACTTCAACGACGTGACGCTCGGTCCCGGCACCGATCTCTCTGAATCAAGCGTGCAATTGGGCCTCGGTGGCACGGTCATCGTTGGCGGCACGCTGACGGTCGACGCCGGGGCGGTCATCGAACCCGTGGGCTTAGACGGGCTGACGCTGAACCCCGCGACCACCGGCGGAACCGTCGTCAACAATGGCAGCGTGATCAATTCAGCCACCGGCGGCATCCTCTGGTTTGGAAGCAGTCTGGTCAACAACGGGATCATCGCTGCAACGCACGGCGCCGGCAGTATCGACATCGAAGGCCTGCTCACCAACAACGGCACCGTCGCGATCGACAACAGCGGCATCACGCTAGACGGCAGCATCTCTGGCGGGATCGTGGCGTTCAGCGGTCCCGGTGGCGTGACCGCCGGCCGGCCGATGACGTTCACCAATGGTGCCTCGATCGCGGGCTTCAGCCAGGGCGACCGCATCGGAATGTTCGGTGGCGATGTGGGCGGCAGCCTGAGCTTCACCGGCAGCACGCTCGACATAAGCTCAGCCAGTGGCACGCTGCTTCAGGCGATCCCGATGACCGGAAGCCTTGGCCTCGGCAATTTCCTGTTCAGAACGCAGGCCGCCGCCAAGGCGGGGTCTGGTGCGTCGGTTCTCTACGCGCCGGATGGCGGCTTCGCGAACCAGGGCACCAATGCCTTGGACATCAGCGCGCCAGCTGCGGTCAGTGTGACGCAAGGCAGTACGCTTGCCCTGAACGATGTGTCGATTGCCAATGCCACGACGGTGACACTCGACATCTTCGCCAGCAGTGGCACGCTGTCGATGAACGGTGCCAGCGGTTCAGGCACCAATCATCTGACGATCTCCAGCCTGACGCCGGAAAGCCAGATCAACAGCGACCTGGCCAGCCTGACATATACGCCGGCGGCAGGGGCAAGCGATGCCACGGTGAAGGTGACCATCGACACGCCGGTCGCAAGCGGCGGCACCACCGAGGCGGCGCGTTACATCCCGATCAGCGCCAACGGCGGCGGCACCACCGTGAGCTGGACCGGTGCCGCGAACGACGGCCAGTGGAATACGGCCGTCAACTGGTCGGACAACGCAGTCCCCACCAGCGGCGATACAGTGGTGATCGCGCCGACAACCACCAACTTGCCCAGACTGGCTAATGCAACGCTCACCGGCGAGACCATAGAGCTGGACAGCAGCCCTCCCCTCGCACGCTCGGTTTTCTTTGACAACGTAACTCTGGGCGCGGGCACGATTTTGGAAAGTGGCGGATCCGGCGGATCGATCGGCGATACCAGTACTCTTACCGTGGCCTCCGGCGCAACGATCGCCACCGTCAATGGTGCGCCCCTTGGCATAAGCAACATCGGTTCGGCTCCGGTCACCCTGATCAACGAGGGTACGATCACAGACAGCGGCAATGGCGGCATGTCACTCCAGGCAATGGTCGAGAATCATGGCCTGATCGCAGGCAACTCTGCGGCCGGCAGCCAGATTTCGATCGGCCTGACTGGATCGATCGTCAACGACGGCGGCACGATTGTCGATGCCGGCGGGCTCATCGACTTCAACGGAGTGGTGCTGGGTGGCACGGTGGCATTCACCGGATCTGGCGGCCGTTTGCTGCTTGGGGTGCTGAACCCCTTCGCGCAAGGTGCGGTCGTCACCGGGTTCGGCGATGGTGACCGAATGCTGTTTGGAGCATTCAACCCGACCAGTATGAGCTTCAGCGGCGGCACCTTGACCCTGATCAGCGGCTCGTTCGGCGAAGACATTCCGTTTGCGGGCTCGCTCGGGTTCGGCAATTTCGAGCTGAACAGCACCGACACGGGAGCGAACGGTACACCGACCACGACGCTGCTTTTCGCCCCCTCGGGCGGACCCGCTGGTACCGCGAGTGGCGAGCCGGACATCTCCGCCCCCGGCACCGCGAGCGTCGCCCAAGGCGGAACGCTCTCGCTCAATGATGTGTCGATCGCCAACGTCTCGACACTGGCGCTCGACATCACGACCACAAGCGGCACGTTGTTTATGAATGGCGCCAGCGGTAGCGGCACGGATCATCTGTCGATCGCAGGCGGTACATCGGAAAGCCAGGTGAACGCAGATCTTGCCAGCCTTAGCTATGTGCCCGCTGCGGGATCTACCGGCGGCACGATCGAAGTCTCAGCCAGCGCGCCTTTCTCGTTTACCGGTACAACCGATACCATCCGCTACATCCCGATCAACGTTGCCGGCGGCAACACTGGGCCGGCACTGACCGAGCCCTCCAGCGAAAGCGTCACACCGAACAGTACCACTTCGGTCAGCGGCAGCTATGCCGACACATTCGCGCAAGGAAATTCGGGCGATCTCTTCCTCGGTATCAGCGACAGCAGCGGTCTGTTGAGTGCGAAGGATGCAGCGGGGAACGCGGTCGCCGGCTCGGGCACCAACCAGATCGCGCTCAGCACGGACTATTCCGACCTGAATGCCGTACTGGGCAGCCTGACGTACACGGCAGGTGCGAACACTGGCTCCGATACCGTCAATTTCGATATCTGGAATCAAGCCGGTGTCGAGACCACAGGGCAGGTCGCTGTTGCGATTGCTGGCGGCAGCTCCGGCCCCACGTTGACCGAGCCTGCCAGCGAGGCTGTATCGACAAATGGCACCACGGCCGTCGCCGGCAGCTATACCGACAGCTTCGCCCAAGGCAACTCAGGCCAGTTGTTCCTCGGCATCAGCGACAGCAGCGGCACGCTCACTGCGCAGGATGCCTCTGGGCAGGCAGTGGCTGGTTCAGGCACCGGCGGCATAGCGCTGAGCACAGACTATGTGGATCTCAACGCCATCCTGGCGAGCTTGCACTACACATCTGGCGGGAGTGCAGGTTCCGACAGCATCCAATTCCAGGTCTGGAACCAGGCGGGCGTCGAGACCACCGGCGCCACGGCGATTACCATCGGTGCAGCCGCCAGTGCCGTCGCAATGAGTCCACAGGATCTGGCACCCGCTGCAGCGGCGCCTGCTGTGCCGACCGATACTGTTCCTGCGGCAGGTTCAACCTCGGTCGCGATGTTGAATGATATCAACGGTGCCCCGATAGGCATGCCGCTCAACCTCAATCACTGACTTTGGAATTGGTTTCCGCCGGCGGGCGTTGCTCGCCGGCCAGGAGGAAGGAATTCGATGTCCGACGCACCCAGCCTTATCCTGCCCTCGTCCGAGCAAATCGTTTCGGAAGGCACGATTGCAATCACAGGTGCCAGCTACACCGATAGCTTCGCCGCCGGAAATCCTGGTGCGATGAGCCTGGCGATCAGCGATACCGGCGGCGATCTCTACGGTGATTCTTCCGTCGGAGCAGTCCCGGGCAATGGAACTGGTACGATCTTGTTCCAGGGCTCCTATGCCGACGTCACCGACATCATCAACTCGCTTACCTACGCGGCAACCGCGGCTACCGGAACGGATGACATCCACTTCGACATCTGGAACCAGGCCGGCGTCGAGACCACCGGCGACATTCCGGTCAGTATTGGCACGGTGGATCCGACTGACACCTGGAACGGCAGTGTCAGTTCCGACTGGAACACGGGCGCGAACTGGTCCACCGGCGCCGCGCCTGTCAGCGGTGACAGCGTGGTTATCCCGGCCGGCACTCCCTTCAACGCCAGCCTCACCGACGCAACGCTGACCGGGGAGACCATCACCGTCAGCGGCAGCGCCACGGTGGATTTCAACAACGTCACCCTCGACTCGATTCTGCAGTCCGCCGACACCGGCAACGTCATTCTAGGCGGCACACTGACTGTCGGTGCGCAGGGTACGCTCGGGCCGGAGCAGCACGGCTCGCTGTTCGTCCGCAGCCTTGGGTCCGCAGTGCCAATCGTCAATGATGGCGTGATCGAGGCGCCCGCCGGTTCTCTGCTGACCTTCAATAACGGTGGCACGGTGACAACCGCCAGCGTCACGATCAGCAACAGCGGCCTTATCTCGGCGAACGGCGGCGAGGTAAATTTCGACTTCGCGCCGCCGCCATTTGGCAATGCGCCGCCGGAGACGCTGAACAACTCAGGATCAATCAGCATCGCAAATGGCGGCGGCCTGACATTGAACGGCACTTTCGTCGGCAACAACGTTGCCTTTGCTGGTGCAGGTGTTCTGTCATTGCAGTCGCCGGATGCATTTGCCGGTGGCGCCGCGCTGACCGGATTCGGACAGGGCGACGAGATCGATCTTTACAGCACCGCGCAGGGTGCGCCCCTTGGTTACGGCAACGGCATCCTTACCGCTGGAACATCCACGTCAATTCCCCTTCCCGGCACGTTCGGAGTCGGCAACTTCGTCTTCGAGTTCACCGGCAGCGGTCAGAATCCTGAGCGCATCGCTTATGCACCCTCAGGTGGTCCAAGTGGCCTCGATCAGCCAGACATCGCGGCGCCGGGTACTGCGACTATTGGTCAAGGCTCGACCCTGTCATTGAGCGATGTCGCGATCAGCGGGTCCGATACAGCGGATGACACCATGAGCATTCAGGCGGGGACTGGCACTTTGTTCATGAATGGCGCAACGGGATCGGGCACCAGTGTGCTGTCCCTTGGCCCTCTGCCGGAAAGCCAACTTAATGCGGACCTTGCAAGCCTGACTTACGTCCCGGCGGCAGGCGCGACCTCCGACATATTGCAAGTTGAAGTGAGCCCGCCCGCGCCAGTAACTACGTATCGCGAAATCCCGATTACGATAACGCCTGGCCAGCAAGACCCTGTACTGAGCGAACCGGCAAATGAGGCTGTCGCTCCTGGTGCCATGGTCGCGGTCAGCGGCGGCTATACCGACAGCTTCGCTCAGCACAATCCTGGCGAGCTGTTCATTGGCATCGGCGACACCGCAGGCACGCTAACTGCCACCGATGCCTCCGGCGTGGCGGTTGCCGGATCTGGCACCAACAGCATCGCCCTCTCCGCGGACTATGTCGATCTCAACGCGATCCTTGCCAGCTTGCACTACACCGCGGGTGGCTCCGCCGGATCCGACACGATCCAGTTTCAGGTGTGGAACCAGGCTGGTGCCGAGACCACTGCCGCCACAAATGTAACGATCGGAAGCGCCGGGTCGGGCGCCGCGCCGGGGCCAGCGGACTTCGCCGCGCAGCCTGCCGCCGTCGGCGCCGCCACGCTGCCCGCAACGCCCGGCCTCATGGGCATGTTTGGCGATGCGGCGAACCACCCGCCCGGCCTCGCGGCACTCTTCAGCCACTGACCCGATCATTAAGTCTTCCGTAAGCCTGCCCGGCGCAATACTGCCGGACAGCGCGCGAGGCGACCTCCTGTGCGCGCCGGAAGGGCTGGCATCGATGTCCTTGAATTCTTTGATCGAGAATCTGTCCATCCGGAACAAGATCACAGCTTGCTTCGCAGTCATTCTGGCGATTGTCGTGGTGCTCGGCGCCGCCTCGGTCAGCAGGCTGACCACGCTGAACCGCACGGTCGACGCGCTGACCGGCGACGGCATGCTAGGCGTCAGCGAATTGAGCAACATGCGTGAAGCACTGCTGCGCTACCCCTCGCCGTTGCGAGGTACATGGCGGGTAACGAATTCACGGCTGATTTCAACGCCGCAATCGACAAGGCGCTGGCAACCTATCGAGAGCATGAGGCCAAGTATGCGCCCTCCGTCGCCTCACCGGAGGAACAGGCTCTCTACCGCAAAATCCAGGATACCATGCGGGATTACCTGGAATCGGTGGCGCCCACGATCACGCTGTATAACGCGGCAAAACCGGCAGATGCATGGAGGCTCTATCAGGCCAACGGCGCTATAACCCGCGGCGAGACAGTCGATGTCGCGCTGGCAAATGACAAGGACTACAATGCCGCAATTGCGGACCAGCTGACCGGGCAGGCCAACGCCGATTATCAGGCGGGCTTGTGGATTGTCGGCGGATTGCTCGCTGCTGCTATCGTCCTTGCCGTGGCCGCCGGCTTTGTGCTGGTCCGTAACATCGCCCACCCATTGGTTCGGTCGTCACAGGTGCTCGATCAGCTCGCCCAGCGCGATTACGACTTCGAATTGCGTCAGGCACACCGCCGCGACGAGATCGGGGCCTTGTCGCGCGCCATGGACAAGCTGCGCAACGCCCTGCGGGAAGGCGATCGGCTCGCCGCCGAGCAGCAGGCAGCGCAGTCCACCAAGGCGCGCCGGCAGGCGGCGATGGAGCAGTACACGCAGGATTTCGGCAACTCGATTTCCGGGGTCATGGCGTCGCTCGCCAGCGCCGCCGAAACAATGCGGCGCGCCGCCGAGGCGATGTCGGAGGCCTCCAGCACGGTCCACGCCGAGGCGTCGGATACCTCATCCGGCGCGGCCAAAGCATCGGGTGATCTGTCTGCCGTTGCCGCGTCAGTCGAGCAGCTCAACCACAGCGTCGCGGAGATATCGCGCCAGCTGGCCGAAGCGACCGCCGTGGCGCAACAGGCTGTGCAGCGCGCCGATACCAGCCATGCCACCATGCAGGGGCTCTCGGAGGCAACGGTGCGCATTGGCGATGTGGTGCACCTGATCAGCGACATTGCCAGCCAAACCAACCTGTTGGCGCTGAACGCGACGATCGAGGCCGCGCGTGCCGGCGAGGCCGGCAAGGGCTTCGCCGTGGTCGCAGGAGAGGTGAAGACGCTGGCGGCACAGACCGCCAAGGCGACCTCGGAAATTGCCACGCAGATCGAGATGGTGCGGACCGCGACAGGCGAAGCGGTTACCGCAATGGCCGATATCGGCGGCATTATCGCCAGGATCAACGAAGTGTCGGCTGGGATCGCCGCCGCCGTGGAGGAGCAGAGCGCGACCACGCGCGAGATTGCTGCCAGCGTTCAGGCGGTCGCCGAGGCCACGGTCGGCACTGCGCAGGCGATGCAGCAGGTCGTGACTGTCTCGGACAATGCCGGCAGCATCAGCCGTGACGTGCTGGCGGGTGCCGCCGATATCGGCAATGAGGCGAAAAAGCTGCGCACGGAGGTGGACCAGTTCCTGGTCGCGGTGCGCGACGAGACCAGCGACGAACGCCGCCGTTACGAGCGCGTCCGCACGACCGGGATCACAGCGGTGGTATTGGCCAAGGGGCGGTCTCCGGCGCGCATGGATCTGCGGAACGTCTCGCGTGGTGGGGCCTCGTTGGCGAGCGACTGGACATCGCCGTCCGGCACCGCGCTTGATGTGGAGCTGCCGGACGCAGGTGGGCCGGTCCCGGCACGAGTCGTACGGTCGGGCAACGGCGAGCTTGCGGTAGTGTTTAGCTCGGAACCACGCGCGCTGGCACGGATCGACCAGGCGCTGGCCGCACTGACCGGGACGAAGCGAGCGGCTTAGAGCAGGTCGAGCGCGCTCCGCGCTCGGCGTCAATGTCTGCATCAGCAGATGACACCGCGCCCCGGACACTCTATCTCACCTCCGCCCATGACCCCGCTCGACCACATCCGCAATTTCGCGATCATCGCGCATATCGACCACGGCAAGTCCACCCTGGCCGACCGCCTGATCCAGACCACCGGCGCGCTCAGCGACCGGGAGATGACCAATCAGGTCCTGGACAACATGGACCTGGAACGCGAGCGCGGCATCACCATCAAGGCGCAGACCGTCCGGCTGACCTACAAGGCCAAGAACGGGCAGGTCTACGAGCTGAACCTGATGGACACTCCCGGCCACGTGGACTTCTCCTACGAGGTCTCCCGCAGCCTGGCCGCCTGTGAGGGGAGCCTGCTGGTGGTGGACGCCTCGCAGGGCGTGGAGGCCCAGACTCTCGCAAACGTCTACCAGGCGATCGAGGCCAACCACGAGATCGTCCCGGTGCTGAACAAGATCGACCTTCCGGCTGCCGAACCTGCGCGGGTGAAGCAGCAGATCGAGGACGTGATCGGCCTGGATGCCACCGACGCGGTGGAGATCAGCGCCAAGACCGGCCTCAACATCGAGGGCGTGCTGGAAGCCTTGGTGCACCGCCTGCCACCGCCCCAGGGTGATGGCAACGGCCCCCTGAAGGCCCTGTTGGTCGATAGTTGGTACGACCAGTATCTCGGCGTGGTCATCCTGATCCGCGTCAAGGACGGACGGGTCAAGCGCGGCCAGCGTATCCGCATGATGGCCAAGGGTTCAGTGCACCAGGTGGAGCAGGTGGGCGTGTTCAGCCCCAAGATGATTCCGGTGGACGATCTCGGCCCCGGCGAGATCGGCTACATCACCGCTGCCATCAAGACAGTGGCCGATTGCTCCGTCGGCGACACGATCACCGACGATCGTACGCCGGCCACCGAACCGCTGCCCGGCTTCAAACCCTCAGTGCCCGTCGTGTGGTGCGGCCTCTACCCGGTAGACGCCGACGACTTCGAAAAACTCCGCGACTCGCTGGCGAAGCTCCGCCTGAACGACGCCAGCTTCCACTACGAGCCGGAAACCTCCGCGGCACTTGGGTTCGGCTTCCGCTGCGGGTTCCTCGGTCTGCTGCACCTGGAGATCATCCAGGAGCGGCTGACGCGCGAATTCGACCTGGACCTGATCGCCACTGCGCCTTCCGTCGTCTACCACATCCACCGCACCAACGGGACGATGGTAGAGCTGCACAACCCGGTGGACATGCCGGACGGCAGCGTGATCGACCACATCGAGGAACCCTGGATCCGCGCCACAATCATGGTGCCCGACGACTACCTCGGCGCTGTGCTGCAGCTCTGCAACGAGCGGCGCGGCGAGCAGGTGGACCTGACTTATGTCGGTAACCGGGCAATGGCGGTCTACCGCCTGCCGCTGAACGAGGTGGTGTTCGATTTCTACGATCGGCTGAAGTCGGTCTCGCGCGGCTATGCGAGCTTCGACTACCAGATGGACGGTTACGCCGAAGGCGACCTGGTGCGCATCTCCATCCTGGTGAACAGCGACCCGGTGGACGCGCTGTCCTTCATCGCCCATCGCAGCGTGGCCGAGGCCCGTGGCCGGTCGATCTGCGCCAAGCTGAAGGACCTCATCCCCCGCCAGCTGTTCAAGATCGCGATCCAGGCGGCGATTGGCGGGCGGGTGATCGCGCGAGAGACGCTGGGGGCACTGTCGAAGGACGTGACCGCCAAGTGCTACGGCGGCGATATCACGCGCAAGCGCAAGCTTCTGGAGAAGCAGAAGGAAGGCAAGAAGCGCATGCGGCAGTTCGGCAAGGTGGAAATCCCCCAGTCGGCGTTCCTGGCGGCTCTGAAGATGGACGCCTGAATCGAGCAGTTGCGGCGAGGAGAGCAACCGTACTGGATGATCCCGCGCCCCAGGCGCGACGTATTTCACCCGCATGCCCGTCTCTGCGATCAGCTAAAGCGGCATTTAACGTTCGCCGTATCGCATCTTACCGATCTCTTCATTGCGCGCGGCCACCATTTGGGCCCCCACGAAATTACTGTTCGCCGATCGGCTTGTGTGCGACGAAGTGATGCCAGGGTGCATCGCTGTATTCGCTACCGTCCGCCGCAAGCCGCCGACCCTGGGGTTCGAATACCGCCTCTACGCGAAAGCCAACGTTGGCAAGTTCCTGAAGCTGTGCCTTGAGCGATAGGAACAGCGTAATCAGGCCAAAATGATGCGCGGATATATTGCCGATAGCCACGTCCTCTTCGTCCTTGAGAAGAGGACGCAGACACAGTCGGTTGACACCGCCAAGCACGAGCCGTCCAAGCGCATGCACAAGCGCATTGGGCGACCATCCCAAGCCGCGGAACACGCTGAAGTCAGGCCAGCCATCGTTGTGTGCAGTGCCTTGTCGGTTCAGCGCGGAGAACACGAAATAACCCGCGGGACGAAGGACTCTATGGACGTTGCGCAAGATCTCACGCCGGCCTGCGAGATCCACCGAGTCGATGCCATTGTAAGTGAAGGCGACAAGGTCGATGCTGCCATCGCCGAGGTCCAGCCGACGCGCGTCCATTTCGAGAAACTGGACGTTCGGAAAGCGATGGCGAGCTACGTCCACCATAGCCGGGCAATAGTCGATCCCGCGATAATCAGTGCTGACGGACAGCAGGAGCGGAGTGGTTCGGCCACCACCGACGCCGATGTCCAAAATGGCACGACCCCTTACTGCAGCAGCTATGAGCTCAAAGGCAGCGCGTTCACCTGGTTCAAGCCAACCGGTTGCAGTCCCGTACTGGCGAAGCACCCATTTGGCTGCGTAAGTGCGTCGGTTGATCCTGTCGAATGCCGGGACGTACGATCTGGCCATGGATGGCGTGCAGTCGATGTGCTGCCCTGATAGACGCGTTGCGGGCGCCATTCGCGTTCTGCCGCTCGAGCACGTTTGCGCGATTTGCGGCACGCGGAGGATATGGTGCTCAGATTCCGGCCGGCGAGCCAGCCTCAGCGCTGCCGCCGCCTACGAGGCTGGGCACGGTTGGAAAGGCCGCACCCC